>Ga0210053_1000500_pt1 | contig 38252 bp, 37 predicted proteins | sample CryGeymeta201512_FD_185467 | JGI IMG/M metagenome (GOLD analysis project Ga0210053, IMG submission 185467) | Groundwater microbial communities from Crystal Geyser aquifers in Utah, USA - Crystal Geyser metaG 2015-12 (SPAdes) (version 2) | ecosystem: Environmental > Aquatic > Deep subsurface >... | reverse complement strand
CGCGGGTGGGACGAAGCCGGCCGTCGGGGGTGACCCCGCGGGTGAAAAGGTCGTGCATCAGCCCCGCCTTGACCTGCTGCATCTTCGCAATCAGCGCCTCCGTCTGCTCAATCGCTTCGTCCAGCGTTGAAAGGATTTCGGCGATGCGGCGCTGCTGGGGGAGTGGTGGCAACTTCACTGGATAAGAGACAAGGTCAGACCGGATAATTCCGTTGATGCTGGTTCCTTGGTTCAGCTTCTTCAGGTCTTCAACACCCTGCCGCATTCGATGGAAAAGGAAGACTGTGTCAGCCTGCTTCTCATCAACATAAATCCCGGTGATATCTTGGCTGATGGCGATATCGCAGGGTGCAATAGCGAGCTTCCCAACCCCGGTTCGGGTGACCAGCAAAAGCTGACCTTCCTCGATGACGTTTGCTGCCGTCTCCCTGATTGCCGCATCCGAAACAAATCGCCTGAACTCTCCGATGCCAGCCGGTGTAAAGTCAGCCCCGGTGACTCAGGGGATCTGTCCGCTCCAATAACGGGGCACATCGGTGGGAGGCGTCCCGCCGTTGACGAGTTTCTTTGCAATTCGTCCGAAGGGGACAGACGGTTACTCACTCATACCCCAACTCCACCAAAAACCCCCTCAACCTCGCCGCCGCCGCATCCCGCCGGGCCTCGATCTCCTTGGCCGTCACCGCATACTTCCGATGCAGATTCTCCAGCGCCGCCAGACACGCCCGCTGGTCGGCCCGCAAATACCCCTCGTAAGTCTGCACTAGCAGCCGGTGCAGGCGATCGAGGATCACCCGCCGGGCCTCGTCGCGGTCGATCTTCTCGCGGGCGGCGGCGACCAGCTCCTCCTGCTTCTTCTCCGTCGCCCGCAGCTCCGCCTTCAACTGCTTCGCCTCGTCCTCCAGCGCCTTGTGCCGCGCCAGCCGCGCCTCGGCGGCCTCCGCCCGGGCGAGAAACGCTTTCGCGCTCCGCCCCTCCCGCTTGGCGAGTTTGGCCTGTGCCCTGGCCTCCTTCAGCTCGGCCTTGAGCGCCTTGACCTCCTCGGCGGGGAGCACGCCGGTGTCGTCGCTATCCTCGTAATCCTCCTCATCGGCGGCGGCAAACAGGGCCGAAAGCTCGGCCAGCCGCAGGCGCTTCTGCTCGTTCTCGGCCAACAGTTCCGGGAACTGGCTCTCCAGAATGTCGGCATCATGGATCAGCTCTGCCCCCCAGCCGCTGGCGGCGATCGACTTGAGGTCGGCCTTCAGGTCTTCCATATAGCGGGCGAAGGCGCCGCGGATCTGGTATTCGGTCAGCAACCCCTCACCCCCGGCCCCTCTCCCGGAGGGCGAGGGGGGACAAAAGGTCTCGGTGATGGTGGCGAGGAGTCGGCGGCGCAGTTCGTAGACGTTGCCCTTCTGGCCGTTTTTCGGGGCGAGGTCTTCGACCAGCGGCTGGTTTTCCTGCCACCAACCCTCCAGCGTTTGCAGAAAGCGACTCTGCGCCGCCGCCACGCCGGGATCGCTCTTGACCAGTTCGGCCAGGGCGCGGCGGTCGGTGACGGCGGGGTTGAAGTCGGCGTACAGGCTTGCCCCCTCACCCCGACCCTCTCCCGCCCGTAAAGCAGCCCCTCTCCCCAGCCCTCTCCCACAAAGGGGAGAGGGAGCAAAACCATCGTTCTCATCCATAGAAGTAGAAGACCCGCCTGAACTCCCCCTCCCTTTATGGGAGGGGGTTGGGGGGAGGGGATTCGCCTGTGACGAAATCTCATAGCCAGCCACCTGCTCGTGGACAGTCACCGGGCGGCTTGATCCGTGTGAATCCGTGGCTGGAAGGCCCGCTCCCGCAGGCCGGGGTAGTTCTTCCAGTAGCGCGACAGAGATTCGATCTCCACCACCGGCACGCCGCCGTGCCGGTGGGCACGCACGTCGTGGGGCTCGGGAGGCGGGGCGTTGTCGACATAGCGGCGGATGTTGCAGTTAAAATCCTCGGCGGCAATCTTGGCGACCGGCACCCGGCGGGCGTAACCGGGGACATCCTTCTGTTCGCGGTAGGTATGCACGATCTTGGAGATATCCTCGGGGCGCAGGAAGTTCTGCGCCTTCCCCTCGCGGTATTCGCGGTCGGCATTGATGAAGAAGACGTGCTTCCGGTCAGCGGCGTCCTGCTTGTTCATCACCAGCACGCAGGCGGGAATGCCGGTGCCGTAGAAGAGCCCGGCGGGGAGACCGATAATCGCCTCCAGCCAGCCGCGCTCGATGAAGTGCTGGCGCGCCGCCTTCTCTTCACCGCCCCGGAAGAGGACGCCGTGCGGCATAACAGTTGCCATCTTGCCGTCAGCCTTGAGGACTGCCAGCATGTGCTGGACGAACATCAGGTCGGCCTTCTTGCCCTTCTCCGGAAGCCAGACGGCAAAACGGCCGGGGTAGTTGATGCCCTTCTTGATGTAGTTCTGGGAAAAAGGGGGATTGGCCAGCACCCGGTCGAAGCGCGCCAATTCACCGCTCTCGGCCTTGTGCTGCGGCTTGCGCAGGGTGTCCTCCTGGCGGATATCGGCGTGCTCGATGCCGTGCAGCAGCATGTTCATCTTGCAGATCGACCAGGTGGTGCCGATGCTCTCCTGCCCGGCCAGCGCCAGATCGCGTGGATCGCCACCGCACTCGCGGACGTAGTCGCGGGTCTGGATCAGCATGCCGCCCGAGCCGCAGGTCGGGTCATAGACGCTCATCCCCGGCTGGGGCGCGACAATCTCGACCAGGGTACGCACCACATCGGCCGGGGTGTAGAACTCCCCCGCCTTCTTGCCGGCGGAATCGGCGAAGTATTTGATCAGGTATTCGTAGGCGGCGCCTAACAGGTCGGGGAACTCGAAGTTCACGTCGCGCAGGGGGATCTTCTCGAAGTTCTGGATGAAGTTGGCGAGGGTGTCGTCGTCGAGGGAGCGCTGGCCGATCTTCTTGTTGAAGTTGATCCCCTTGAGCACATCCTGCAAGGCATCGACGTTGGCGTCTTCCAGCGCCTCCAACGCCTTGTTCAACGCCGTGCCAACGTTGGTCTTCAGGTGGCGGATCGTGTTCCAGTGCGCCTCTTCCGGGACGAAGAAGGTGTACTTGTCCGGGTTGGCGAGCTGGCCGGCGATCACCGCTTCCGCCATCCCCTTGGCCCGCAGATCCCTGGCAAGCTGCTCGCGCTCCTGATCGAAGAGATCGGATAGGCGTTTCAGGAAGAGTATGCCGAAGATATATTCCTTGTATTCCGAGGCATCCATGTTGCCGCGCAGGTCGTCGCAGGCGCGGAACAGGAGGCTGGAGAGCTGGCTGAGGGTGAGTTTGGCCATCGAGAAGGGAACTCCTTGGCATATAACAGGTGAGGAATTCCCCCGCCTAAAGGATTGTTGCACGCCACAAGAATAGAGATTTCAAAACAGCCGGTTAAGCCGCTTCACGCGAAGCACCAGATTTCGCGCCTTGCATACGCCCAATTTTATTTGCAAACTTCTCAAAAATTGCCTGATCTCAATTGTGGTTTTGCTAAATTGAATTACGTATCAGGCCGATACATCAAAGCTTTCCGGGTTTATAAAACCTGTTTCAGGAACAGTTTGGTGCGGTCTTCTTGCGGGTTGGTGAAGAAATGTTCGGGGGTGCCTTCTTCGACCAGTTTGCCTTGATCCATAAACAGCACCCGGTCGGCGACTTCGCGGGCGAAACCCATTTCGTGGGTGACGACCACCATGGTCATGCCTTCGCGGGCGAGATTTTTCATGACATCAAGCACTTCGCCGACCATTTCCGGGTCGAGGGCACTGGTGGGTTCATCGAAGAGCATGATTTTAGGATCCATGGCCAGCGCCCGGGCAATGGCGACTCTCTGTTGCTGGCCGCCGGACAAACGGCTGGGATATTCTTGTTCCTTTTCGGCAATCCCAACTTTTTCCAACAGCATACGGGCTTTGATCTCGGCATCTTTATGTTTGCGTTTGCGCACAATTGTCTGGGCAAGCACAATATTTTCGATGACTTTTTTGTGCGGGAACAGATTGAATTGCTGGAAAACCATGCCGACTTCACGCCTGACTTTATTCAAATCGGTCTTGCGATCCGCCAGATCAACGCCATCGACCAATATATGCCCGGAGGTCAGGGTTTCCAGGCCATTCAGGCAACGTAAAAATGTGGATTTCCCCGACCCCGAAGGACCGATGACCACAACCACTTCAGCCGGTTTAATGTTGACGGAGACGCCATCAACGGCATAGACGGTCTGACCACGGCCAAAAAAAGTTTTTTTCAGATCTCGGGTTTTAATCACTGATGGCGAGCCTCCGTTCAATCCATGAAATCAGCTGCGATAAGATCGAGGTTAACAGCAGATAAAGCAAGGCGACCGTGAACCAGATTTCAAAAGTGGCAAAGGTTGAGGTGATGACTTCGCGACCACTTTTGGTCAGGTCGGTAATCGCAATGACCGACACCAGGGACGAGTCTTTGATCAGGCTGATAAACTGACCGGCCAAAGGAGGCAAAACCCGTTTGAAAGCCTGTGGCAGCACAATGTAAATCATATTCTGGGTTGCAGTCATGCCGAGAGAGCGCGCGGCTTCCGTTTGGCCCTTGGGAATCGATTGTATGCCGGCCCGAATAATTTCGGCGACGTAGGCACCGGCAAAAATTGCCAGGGCACTGATGCCGGCGACCACCCTGCCAATATCCAATACGGTGCCAAGGAAAAAATAGAAGATGAAGATTTGTACCAGCAGTGGAGTGCCGCGAATCAATTCGACATAGAAGGTCGACAAACTGCGGAGGGTTAGATTATTGGAGACGCGGCAGAGTCCTGAAATCAAGCCGATGATCAGCCCAATAAAACTGGCGGCAGCAGACAACCACAGAGTCATCAGTAATCCGGTCATCAGTGGCCCGGCTTTCCACTCACTGGTACTACCGAGAGTATCGCCCTCGAACAGGTCTTCACCGGTGTCAACCCGCAGGCTTTCGGAATCAACTTTAAAGATTTTCTGCGTGCCATCTTCGCCTTGAAAAACAATTTTGGCCGTGCCGCCGCCGGCATCAATGGTCAGAACCTGTCCGTCAAGGGGGGCATGAAGTAATGTTTCTGCATTGTAAAAAAAGTATTGAGGGATTCTGTTCCAGCGCCAGGTGTAGTCGATTTTCTTGGTCGCAACCCAGAGTGAAGCGGCCAGCGAAAACAGAATGACAAAGGTCAGAAAATGCCAGTGCCAGACGCGTTTAATAGGGCTTTTCACCGCAAAATATCTTTCTGTGGAAGCCGCCAAAGAGGCTGCTGGACACGAAAAGAGAGGATTTATCGTCGCTTACGACCTGCACTCTGTTTTGTGCGGGTCGTAAGCGACAGGTCAAGGAAATTGTGTCGATTTATTGTTGCAGCTGTTTGACCCATTCGTCATTGAGGAACCATTTTTCGTAGATTTTGTCATAGGTTCCGTCGTTTTTCATTTGGGCGAGGAAGTTGTTCAACCAGTTCAAAAAATCGGCGTTGCCATGGCGAATAGCCCAGCCGAGGGGCTCGTAGGTGAAGGGCTGGTCGAGAAAGATCAGTTTGCCTTCGCTCTTCTGCGCGTTGGCAATGGCCATGTAGGGCAGGTCATAGACAAAGGCGTCGATTTTACCGTTGACCAGATCCATGACCCCTTCCTGTTCGGTTTCGAAGGAGATGTAATTGGCTTTAGCAATCAAACGTTTGGTGGCCTGCTCACCCGTGGTGCCGAGTTTAGAGCCGACTTTGAATTTAGGGCTGTTGAGATCTTTGTACGATTTCACTTCTCCGGCATATTCTTTTTTAACCAGAATACTCTGTCCCACAACGATGTAGGGGTTGGCAAAGGCAATCTTGAGGTTGCGTTCGGCGGTGACCGTCATGCCGCTCATGATCATGTCAAATTTGTTGGTCAAAAGCGCGGGGATAATGCCGTCCCAGGCCGTGCTCACCAGTTCAAGCTTAACGCCCATTGCCTTAGCGATGCGTTTGGCCATGTCGACATCGAAACCGATAATTTCACCTTTTTGATTGGTCATTTCAAATGGCATATAGCCAGGTTCCATCCCGACTCGCAGCACGCCACGATCTTGGATTTCGCTCAGGGTGTCAGCCAGAACCATGCCGGGCAGAGCACCCAGTAAGAGAGACAACAGGCCCAACAGTACAATGATTCGCTTCATTTTGACCTCCGTGGTCGGTTAGATGGGAAGGCACGTCTGCCCTTGTGGCAGAAAAAATCAGTAGGATTTCCCTTCGTCCAGCAGCTCTGAAATTGACATGCGGGTTTTGCATTGTGGACAACGGGGCAGATCATCCATAGGCAGGGTGACGATCTGGGTGTAGCGGCAGCGCGGACAAATGACTTCTACCGATTCCTTTTTAGCGGGTTCCATGATATTGTCGGCGCCTTTGACTATGAAAGTGGGGGAAACTCTGAAACTTCCGTCGTTTATAGCACAGCTTCGGCAGGTCGACAAGCCGCTTGCAACAGCTTTTTCCGGGGCAAAACTCTGATCATCACCTCCACACAACGGCGGGCCGAATTGATGTTGGTGAGTGTCACCCTCTTCTGGGGCGCGACCTTTCCCATCGTTAAAGAAGCCATTGAAATTCTTCCAGTTATGGCGTTTTTGTGGGTACGCTTCGCCTTTGCCGCCATCGTGCTTGCGCTTCTGGCCGGCCGCCGAGGTTTCGCTCACCTTGATGCGCGGGGCTGGCTGCGCGGCATAGTTCTTGGCAGCCTGCTGTTCGCCGCCTATGCTTTTCAGACCTTTGGTTTGGAAATTACCAGTTCGGCCAATACCGGCTTTCTGACCGGTCTCAACGTCGTCTGGGTGCCTCTGCTGGCCGGGCCTTTGCTGAAGAAACCTGCGGCTGTTGGTGCAAAAATCGGTGTTGCCATCGCCCTCTGTGGGCTGCTATTGCTTACCTGGCATTGGCCTTGGCATTTGAACCCCGGGGACTTATTGGTGGTGATCTGTTCCTTGTTTGTTGCCTTGCATATTCTTGGACTGGATTGTTGGACTCAGGGCTCCGATGCCCGCGCCCTGACCTGTGTGCAAATTGCCACTATGGCCGTACTGGGTTGTTTGGGGAGCCTGATTTTTGAGCCGATCAGTTGGCCGCGAAGCTGGCCAATGTCTCTGGTGGTGGCTTTTCTCGTGACATCAATTTTGGCGACGGCTTACGCCTTCTGGGCCATGACCAGCTTTCAGTGTTTGACGACCCCCACGCGTGCCGCACTGATTTACACATTGGAGCCGGTCTGGGGCGCGGTTTTTTCGGTGGTGCTTTTAGGCGAGCAATTGAGCTCCCTTGCCTGGGCCGGCGGTTGCTTGATCGTCGCCGGCATGGTCTTTGCTGAAGTTTGGCCCAAGCCCAGGGTTTATGACGCAGGCGTCTGACCTTAAGCGAGGGTTTCTTCTGATCAGGCCGCTTGAGACGGCGATAAATTGATCAGGTCTACCAGGAATTTTGTCTCCTTCCTGAGAAAAGAGGTGTCAATGTCTGGAGAAAATGTGACCGTAGGAAAAAGAATCCAGAATTTGCGGGTCACCAAGGGGTTAACCCTGTCCGAAGTTGCCGCCAAAGTCGGTAGCAATGAAAAATACTTAGCCGATATTGAAAACCAGCGGGTTGCACCGCCGTTGGGAGATATTGTTTCCCTGGCCAATGTTTTTCAGGTGTCTATTGGTGAAATCTTTGGTGATCAGGCCGATTCGCCTTTTTGTCTGGTGCGCAGTCAGAACCGCCCCAAGGTGCCGCGTTTCAGCGCCGCCGGCAGCAAGACCGGTGGCTACACTTACGAATCTCTGGGTTATCAGAAGCAGAACCGGCAGATGGAACCTTTTCTGGTGACTCTGGCGCCGACCGAGGTTCACCAGACGGAACCCAACCAGCATGCGGGTGAAGAAATTTTGTTTGTTCTCGAAGGTCAAGTGAAGGTTGAGCTTGGTGAACACACCGATATTCTCAACTCCGGTGATTCGATTTACTACGATTCAACTCTGCCACATATTGTCTCCTGTCAGGGGGATTCTCCGGCCAGGATTTTGGCTGTTATTTATGCCAAAAAAGAAATGATTATTTTTTGATTTCGCGGATTACCGGATGACCAGTGTTCGCAGGTTTTTTTGTTGTTGATCTTCTGCAGGAATTTCTTGCATTCGTTCCGTGCTTGTGTTAGAAAATCCGGGTTTCATGGTTTGATCTTGAGAAAGTGAGCCCCGGCTCGCTTTTTTTATTGTCGGGAGTTTAGGTGTGAGCAGGGTGTTAGAACGGGTTGAGCGACTGATCCAGCCAATTGTTGCAGAGCTTGCCCTTGAGTTGGTCGATATCGAATATCAGCGCGAAGGTCAAGGGTGGGTGCTGCGCATTTATCTGGATAAAAACGGCGGGATTACCCTTGACGATTGCGCGCGGGCAAGCCGAGAATTCAGCCCATTGCTCGATGTAGAAGATGTGGTTGGTACGGCGTATACCCTTGAAGTTTCATCGCCGGGTCTTGAACGGCCACTGAAGAAACTCGCCGATTTTTCCCGTTTTAAGGGGCACAGCGTCAAGATTAAAACCCGCGTCAGTTGTGACCCTGATTTGCGCGGCCATAAACGCAAAACCTTTACAGGCGAACTTCTGGGGGTAGAAGAGCAGAAAATTTGCTTACAGCAATCCGACAAGCTGGGGGGCAAGGTTTGTTTTGCTCTTGAAGAGCTGGACAACGCCCATCTTGTTTTTGAATTTTAACCGGGGTAAAGGTCGTCTTTTTTAATTTTTTGACCGTTGGTAAGTAAATCTTTTCAAGTTATAACCTTTTTAAAGGGGTAAAATGATGCTGGGTAATTTGAATCACATCATCGATCAGGTGGTTAAAGACAAGGGCATTGATCGTGGTGTGCTGGTCGAGGCGCTGGAGTCTGCCGTCTTAAGCGCAGCGAATAAAAAATTTCGGAATACACGCGATCTTGAAGCCCATTTTAATGATGAAGTCGGCGAAGTCGAGGTTTTTGAGTTTGTGACTGTTGTTGATGAGGTTTTTGATTCGTATAAAGAAATTGATATCGCCGAAGCGCGCGAAGTTGACCCCGATGTCGAAGTGGGGGATTCTCTAGGCATGATGCTCGAAGCGGGAAATTTCAGTCGCATCGCGGCCCAAACGGCCAAGCAGGTGATTATCCAAAAGGTTCGCGAAGCTGAGCGTGAAGGGGTATTTAACGAATTCAAGGATCGGGTCGGCGAGGTGGTCAACGGCATTGTGCGGCGTTATGAACGTGGTGATCTGATTGTTGATCTGGGCCGCGCCGAAGCGTTACTTCCTTCCCGGGAGCAGGTACCACGGGAAAATTACCGACAGTCTGATCGGGTTCGTGCGTATATTTCAGAAGTCAAAATGTCGTCCAAGGGTCCGCAAATTATTTTGTCACGCACTCATCCCGGCTTGCTGATTTCGCTGTTTAAGTCGGAAGTGCCCGAAGTTGCCGAGGGAATTGTTGAAATCAAGGCCGCGGTTCGTGAGCCCGGCAGTCGCGCTAAAATTGCGGTTGTGTCGCATGATGTCGATGTTGATCCCGTAGGTGCCTGTGTCGGCATGCGTGGTTCAAGGGTGCAGAATGTTGTTACCGAATTACGCGGTGAACGCATCGACATTATTCCCTGGACGCCTGATACGGCACGCTTCGCTTGTGCGGCCTTGGCGCCGGCGGAAGTTTCCCGAGTTTATATTGACGAAGAAGAAACGGCCCTCGAAATTATTGTCCCTGACGATCAACTGTCCCTGGCGATCGGCAAGAAGGGCCAGAATGTCCGGCTGGCAGCCAAGCTCATCGGCTGGCGCATTGATATCAAAAGTGAAAGTCGCGCCCTTGAAGAAGAGCAGGAAGAGGCCGCGGATCCCGGCGTCGCAGACAATGATCAAACCGAGGGACAAGATGCCGCTGCCACTCATGCAGATGCCATTACCCCGGATCTTGTGGAAGCTCATGAATCTTCAGCTGGGCAAGACGAGGAGCCGGATCAGGTTTGAGCCAGACGCCTCATCAACCGCAACGCACCTGTGTCGGTTGCCGTCTGTCGCGCAATCGCAGCGATCTTTTGCGTTTTGTGTTATCTCCGCAACAGCAGTTGCTGGTTGATTATCGTCAAAAATTACCTGGCCGTGGGGTTTACACCTGCGTTGACCCCAACTGTGTTGTGAGGGCGGTAGAACGCAAGCAGTTTCACCGCGCCCTGAAGGTCGAGAAATTAGACCTTGATAAGGCAGCGTTAGTTACCCGAATTGCCGCAGAAATTTTACAGAAGATTGAAAATTTGTTAGGCATGGCACGCAAATCGGCACAGGTGGTTTCCGGCGGGGAGATGGTGTTAAATGGTTTGAAAACGGGCGGCACCTACGCCCTGGTGGTAATGAGTCAGGATATATCAGAAGGTGTTGCCGGGAAAATTTTGCGTGCAGCGCAAAAAAATAATGTCGATATTTTTCAGGCACTGAGCAAAGAACGTATGGGCAAAATTCTGGGAAAAGGCGAGCGCAGTGTCGCGGCGCTTGTACCCGGGCAATTGGCCAATGCGATCCGGCATGAAATTCAGAGTTACAAGCGGATGTCAAGGGAGAATTGATGGGCACCAAAAGGGTACATGAGCTGGCTAAGGAGATGGGCCTCGAAAGCAAAGAGCTGTTGGCAAAACTGGCCGAAGCCGGGATTGAGGCCAAGTCGCATGCCAGTACTTTGACTGTTGAGGATCTCGCCGCCTTCAAACGTGCAGACACGCAGAGCACAGCTAAGGTGGAAGACAAAATTGAGGAGCGCGTGGTCAAGCCGGGGATTATCCGTCGTCGCCGTACGCTTGTTAGCCAGCCAGTGCCGGAACCTGAATCTCCGGTGGTGGAACAGGCTGCGTCGGAGGATCTGCCGCCGTCGGTCCCCCAAGATCAGCCGGTTTCAGCAGCAAAATTGCCGACAAAAACTGGGACAAAGGCTGAATCTGCGGTTGAAACTGCGCCCACTGAAAACGCAGCCACCCAAAGTGCGGTGGTGGCTTCCGAGGACAGTTCATCGGTTGAGCCGACGGCTGCGTCTCCAGGGGACGAGACCCCAGCGCTTAAGGACTCAAAGGCGAGTGAACCTTCGGCGGCCACTGAGGTTCCTGTGGTCAAAGAGAAGACGGTTAATAAAAAAATTGTGCGCGAAATGGCCTCGACTCCGGCTGAGGCCAATGCGAATCGGGCTAAAATTCTTGGTCGCGTTGAATTACCAACCAGGGCTCCCGTCGGGCAAAGACAGCGTCCGACCCGACCTGGTGCGCGTCCGGAGCAAGCTGCACGTCCGGAACGCACCGAGCGCCCGGTAAGAACCGATGCTGGTGCGCCACGCCGTCCTGCTCCATCACGGCCGGGAGCACCGGCTGCGCCAGTGCCGATCAATCAAATTGCCCCACCCGCCGACAAAGAGGATAAACGCGGTAAACGCAAGAAAAAGGGGCGGCGCAATGATGACAATGTCGATGATGGGCGGGTTTCAAGGCATGGTCGCCGGGTTGAGGTTTTTGAACCCTCGCGCATGGGGCAGCGCAAGCAGAAAAAGGGTGCTAAATCCCTGCGTAAAACGGAAATTACCATCAGTAAGGCCATCAAGCGTGTGATCAAGATTACGGATTCCATTACGGTTGGCGAACTTGCCAAACGCATGGGCATCAAGGCGAATGAAATCATCGCCGAGCTCATGCGCCAGGGCACCATGGTTTCGATTAATCATCCCCTCGATTACGAAACGGCCGCTTTGATTGCGTCGGAATTCAACTACGAAGTCGAAAATGTTGCTTTTGATGAAGACAGCGTGCTTGCCGGTATTTCTCTCGACAAGGGCGGTGAAGACGCGGATCCAAAGCTGCAAACCCGTCCCCCGGTTGTCACGATTATGGGGCACGTCGATCACGGTAAAACCAGTTTGCTTGACGCGATTCGTGAGGCCAATGTTACCGCAGGTGAAGCCGGTGGAATTACTCAGCATATTGGTGCCTATGATGTTGAACTGGCGGGGCGTAAAATTACCTTTCTTGACACCCCTGGGCACGAAGCCTTTACCGCTATGCGCGCCCGTGGTGCTGGTGTGACCGATATTGTCATCCTGGTTGTGGCCGCAGATGACGGCGTTATGCCGCAAACCAAGGAAGCTATCAATCACTCCAAGGCTGCCGGGGTGCCAATTATTGTCGCAATCAATAAAATTGATAAGCCGGATGCCAATCCCGAACGGGTTAAGCAGGAACTGACAGAGTTCGAGCTGGTGCCTGAAGAGTGGGGCGGCGAAACAATTTTTTGTGAGGTTTCGGCCAAGGCAAGAACCAATCTCGACAGTCTGTTGGAAATGATTTTGTTACAAGCTGAAGTTCTGGATTTGAAAGCTAATCCTGATAAAAATGCCCGTGGTTCCATTGTTGAGGCGCGTCTCGATAAGGGGCGCGGGGCCGTGACTACCGTGTTGGTTCAAGAAGGAACCCTGAAAGTTGGTGATGCGATTGTCGCAGGTCGGCATTTCGGTCGGGTGCGTTCTATGACCGACGCTGCCGGGCGAACCGTCGAAAAAGCTGGGCCCTCCTTTCCGGTTGAAGTGACAGGTTTGGATGGTGTGCCGGAAGCCGGTGATCTGTTCAACGCGGTGGACACTGAAAAAACCGCACGCGAAGTTTCCATGCATCGCCAGCACAAGCAACGTGAACTCGAACTGGCCAAAACCAGCAAGGTTTCTCTTGATCAACTCTTTGAGCGTATGCAGCAGGGCGTTATTGAAGAACTTGCAGTTATCGTTAAGGCCGATGTGCAGGGTTCGGTTGAGGCGGTTCGCGAGGCGTTGGAAAAACTCTCGACCGCCAACTGTCATTTGAATGTCATTCATACTGGTGTTGGTGGCGTTAACGAGTCGGATGTGACCCTGGCAACGGCGTCAAATGCCATTGTGCTTGGCTTTAATGTGCGGCCTGAAGCCAAGGCCAAAGCCCTGGCTGAAGCGGAGAAGGTTGATATTCGGCTTTACAGTGTCATTTACGATGCCGTCAATGATGTGCGTGATGCGATGGAGGGTTTACTTGCTCCGACTCTGCGTGAAAAAGAGCTGGGCCGGGTCGAAATACGCGAAACTTTCCATGTTTCACGGGTTGGCACCATTGCCGGTTGTTATGTGACCGAGGGCAAAATTTTGCGCAATGCTCAAACGCGCCTGGTGCGTGACAGTGTCGTCGTGTGGCAGGGCAAACTGACATCGCTTAAACGCTTTAAAGACGATGCCCGTGAAGTTGCGGCGGGTTATGAATGTGGTATCGGACTGGAAAATTATAACGATATCAAAGTTGGTGATGTGCTTGAGGTTTTCGAAATTGAATCGGTCAAAACAAGTCTTTGAACTTGGCCGAAAGTGAGACAGCAGTGCTGTCGGGAGCAGATTTTGAGTCGTTTTCGTCCCGAACGGGTCGCTGGCCAGATCCATAAAATTGTTTCTGAAATGCTACATAGTGGAGAGATCAAAGATCCCCGCGTTTGCCTGGCGACAATCACGGAAGTGCAGGTAAGTCGCGATCTGGGCCTGGCGCGTATTTTCTACACCGTGCTGGGCAACGAAGAAGAGCGTCGGGTGACAGCTGAGGGGTTTGCCCGGGTTGCCGCCTATGTGCGTCGGCGCATTGGCCAGGAGCTGGCCCTGCGTCAAGTCCCGGAACTGCGCTTTGAATATGATCATTCATCGGAAACCGGTCGACGTATAGACGATCTTTTACGCGAGGCGCGGCGCAGTGAAGCAGATCCTGAATAAGATTGTTCAGCAGGTTGTAAAAGCCCAGCGTTTTCTGGTTTGCTCCCATGAAAGCCCGGATGGAGACGCGATCGGCTCGACCCTGGGCTTGACCCTGGGGCTGCAACGCCTGGGCAAAGAGGTCGTTGCTTATAACGTTGATGGCGTACCGGAGATCCTCAAATTTTTGCCTGGCAGCCAGAGTTTGGTGACAGAATTGCGCGCAGATGCGGCCTTTGATGTCATCTTTGTGCTGGATGCCGGTGATTTAAGTCGTGCGGCCTGTCGTCCGGCGGAACAAGGCACGATGCTGATCAATCTCGATCACCATCCGGGTTCAAATTTCGGTCACCTTTGTTACCTTGATACCAGCGCGGCAGCAACGGCGGTGCTGGTCTACCGTTTGCTTTGCGCCTGTGGATTAAAACTGGATCTGGAAGTTGCTACTGCGCTTTATACCGGGCTGCTCTCAGATACCGGTTCCTTTCGCTACGCAAATTCCAATCCGGAGGCTTTTCGCGTTGCGGCTGAACTGGTTGGCCTGGGAATTAATACCTGGACTATCGCCAGTGCGCTTTACGAAAGTCAGCCACGAGAGCGTATGCAGCTTTTAGCTCAGGTTTTGCCAACCTTGTATGTCGCTCCCAGCGGCCAGTATGCCTCGGTTTTTATGACCCTGGATATGCTGGAAAAAGCCGGAGCAGCACCCGAACATACGGATGGTTTCGTGAATTATCCTCGCGCAATTTCCGGGGTCGAAGTTGCCGTTTTTTTTCGCCAGGTTGACGCATCCACCATCAAGGTTGGTTTTCGCTCGCGGGGTAACATCGACGTCGGCCAACTGTCCAAAAATCTGGGTGGCGGCGGCCACAAAAATGCGGCGGGTGCCTTTGTTGAAGGGTCTCTCGACCAGGTGGCTCCCAGAGTTTATCATCTGCTTGAAGCCTTGCTGAAATAATTTGCTGATGCACGGATTATTGCTGATCGACAAACCCCAGGGGATGTCTTCTTTTGATGTTGTGCGTCAGGTACGACGTATTTTTGGAACGCGCAAGGTCGGGCATGCGGGCACTCTTGATCCTTTGGCGACCGGTGTGCTGGCGCTGGCCCTGGGGGAAGGCACCAAGTTGCTCCAGTTTCTGCTCGCTGAAAATAAATCCTATCGGGCAACCCTGCATTTAGGTGTGACCACCACCACCCTGGATGCCGAAGGCGAAGAACTGGAACAGCGGTCTCTGTCTCCCCAGCTGCTGGATAACCTGGACAGGGTGCTGGCGGCTTTTCGTGGCGAAATTAAGCAGATTCCCCCCATGTATTCGGCCCTGAAACGCGACGGAGTGCCCCTGTACAAGCTGGCGCGGGCCGGAAAAACGGTAGAACGCCAGGCGCGCGGAGTGCGAATTGACAGGTTGGAAGTCGTAGATTGCGCTTTGCCCCATGTGACGATTGACGTTTCCTGCTCCAAGGGCACCTATATCCGCACCCTGGGGGCCGATATCGGTGAAGCTTTGGGCTGCGGTGCGCATCTTTCGGCCCTGCGCCGCTTGAGCATTGGTGCATTTTCTATTGAGCAATGTCTGCCTTTGGATCAGCTGACAAACATATCTCAGGTTCGCCACACGGGTGCTTTTTTGGGTTTGCATCAGATGCTCGGTGATTATCCCAGTGTTGCGTTAAATGCTGCCGCTGCCGGACGTTTGCGGCACGGAGTCTCACCCGAAGCCGCGGACTACGCTTGTCCTGAGACTTTGATCGAAGGACAGACCACACGCCTGATGGCTGATGGTGAATTACTGGCCGTGGCAATTTATATCCCCACGAGTCGCAGCCACAAACCTGGTGATTTTGAACTACTGCGGGTCTTGAATCCGCCCGTTTGAAATTCGTTTATAGCTTTACACCCCAGCTCAACTGTGGTAAATAGCGCGGGTTATAGTCAACCTGCACCTGACAGATGACACTGTCAGGCTTAAAGTAATTTTCAAAGGAGAACTCACGTGCTTGGCACCGAACGCAAACAGGAAATCATTGAAGAGTTTAAACGTCATGATGGCGATACCGGTTCACCCGAAGTGCAGATAGCTTTGCTTTCCAATCGGATTACCTATTTGACGGAACATTTCAAAACCCACAAAAAGGATCATCATTCCCGGCGTGGCTTGCTCAAGTTGGTTGGTCAGCGCCGTCGTCTGCTCGATTATCTCATCAAGCAAGATGTTGAGCGCTATCGCACCATTATCAAGGCTCTCGGCATTCGTCGTTAATCAAAGCAGCATGCTCAATGGTTGGGCATGCTGCTTTCATTAGAGGTCGTGGCTCAGGAGGCTGTCCGGAGAGAACATCTGCCCAGTGCAGATTTTGTCTCAGGCCATCCTCCTATGCTGTTTTAGAGGCAAAACCCGTCCAGATGTCTGGCGGAACATTAAAGGAGTAACACTATGGCTTATCACAAGGTCGAAGTAGATTTCAACGGTCAACCCCTGTCCATCGAAACTGGCAAGATGGCCCGTCAGGCTGACGGCGCGGTTATTGTGACCTACGGCGACACCAAGGTGTTGTGTACGGTTGTTTCGGCGCACAAAATGCGCGAAGGGCAGGATTTTTTCCCCCTGACCGTAAACTATGCGGAAAAATTTTATGCCAGCGGCAAAATTCCCGGTTCTTTTTTCCGCCGCGAACGCGGCAGCACTGAACGCGAAACCTTGATCTGTCGTCTCATCGATCGTCCTATGCGTCCGCTTTTTCCCAAGGGTTATATGTTTGAAACCCAGATCATGCCGACGGTTATTTCGGCCGACTGCGTCAATGACCCGGACACCCTGGCAATGGTTGCGGCATCGGCAGCTGTCGCGGTATCGGATATCCCTTTTGAGGGACCGATTGCTGCTGTCCGCGTTGGTCGCGTTGAGGGCCAACTGGTGGCCAACCCGACCCTTGAACAACAGGCACAAAGCGATGTTGAAATTGTTGTTTCCGGCTCACGTGACGCCGTGATGATGGTTGAAGGCGAAGCCCAGTTTCTCAGTGAAGAAGAGATCCTCGACGCTATTTTCTTTGGTCATGAATCCCTGCAACCTTTGATCGAATTGCAGTCAAAACTGGCGGCACTGGTGGGGGTAAGCAAACGGGAATTTTCGGTGCCCGCCATTGATGATGCCTTGATTGCAAGGGTGACGGCTTCGGCTGAACCCGGGGTCGAAAAAGCGGTAAAAATTCGCACCAAGCAGGAACGCTATGCGGCCCTGGCCGAAAATCGGGTTGCCGTTCGTGAAGCGTTGGCCAACGATTTTCCGGATGCCGCTGCCGATATTGCAACAATTCTGGGCAAGGTTGAAAAACGTGTCGTGCGTCAAATGGTCACCCGTGACAAAATTCGCATTGATGGCCGCGACACCCGCACCATTCGTCCCATCAGCTGTGAAATTGGCGTTTTGCCGCGTGCCCATGGCAGCGCACTCTTCACGCGTGGCGAAACTCAGGCTCTGGTTACGACCACACTTGGCACCGGAAGCGATGAACAACGGATGGACAATATTCAGGGGATGGAATTTAAAAAGTTCATGCTGCATTATAATTTCCCGCCCTTTTGCGTTGGCGAAACCAGCATGCGACTCTTCCCTGGTCGGCGTGAAATTGGGCATGGAATGCTGGCTGAACGCAGCGCCGCAAAAATTCTGCCTGCCCACGAAAACTTCCCTTACACCATTCGCATTGTCTCCGACGTACTCGAATCCAATGGTTCTTCCTCCATGGCTTCGGTTTGTGGGGCTTCTTTGTCCCTGATGGATGCCGGGGTGCCGGTTAAAGAGCCCATTGCCGGAATTGCCATGGGTTTGATCAAAGAAGGTGAGGAAATTGCGATTCTGTCTGATATCCTTGGCGATGAAGACCACCTGGGTGATATGGACTTCAAAGTCACCGGTTCGGCGCATGGGATTACCGCCTTACAGATGGATATTAAAATCACCGGCGTTACCAAAGAAATTATGCAGAATGCTCTGGCCCAGGCCAAAGAAGGGCGTATTCACATTCTGGGTGAAATGGCCAAGGCGATTGCGACCCCCAAGGCTGATCTTTCTCCCTATGCGCCACGCATTACAACGATAAAGGTCAAAAGCGATCAAGTGCGCACGGTTATCGGCTCGGGGGGTAAAAATGTTCGCGGTATTATTGACGCCACCGGTTGTGCAATCGACATTCAGGATGATGGCACCATCAATATTGCCTCCAGTGACGGCGACGCTGCCAAGCTGGCCATCAAGATGATTCGTGATTTAACCCAGGAAGCTGAAGTCGGTAAGTTGTATCAGGGCACAGTGCGTAAAATTATGGAATTCGGTGCTTTTGTCGAAATCTATCCGGGCACCGATGGTCTGGTACATATTTCTGAATTGGCCAAAGAGCGCGTGCGTTCTGTCAATGAGGTGCTGAACGAAGGCGATCAGGTGCTGGTGAAATGCATCGGTGTCGACAAACAGGGCAAGATCAAATTGTCGCGTAAAGAAGCCCTCGGCGAGGAACTGCCTGCAGAATAGGCCCGCGTCCGTCAGGAGTTGAAACCACCACCCCCCTTGAACGGCATTCTGTCTTGTTTGAGGGGGGTTTTTGTTCTGTCATTTTAGCTGTTCAGCTCCGTAGTCACAGAGCCCGAGACCCCCATTCCACGGGCCGCATGTATCCATCCCTGGAGCTTAGCTGCCGCCATCCGGGCGACAGATACCCGTTCCATGGAGGCCACGGGCTCTGCATGGTGAATAGTTACCTGTCATTTTGCTTACGAGGTTCTATGTCTGGTTCACCCCTGCTGCAATTTAAAAAACTGCATCCGGCAGCAACCCTGCCGGCCTATATGAGCGAACTCGCTGCCGGTTTGGATATCTGCGCCTGCCTTGACCAGAGTCTCCGTCTGGCTCCTGGGGCCAGAACCCTGATTCCAACCGGTTTGGCGGTGGCCATTGAGCCCGGCTATGAAATTCAGGTCAGACCGCGCTCAGGTCTGGCCCTGCGTCAGGGTATCTCCTTGGTGAATGCGCCCGGCACCATCGACGCTGATTATCGGGGGGAAATTGGTATTATTTTAATCAACCTTGGCGAAGACATTTTTAAGATTTCTCATGGCGACAGAATCGCGCAACTGGTGGTTGCACCCGTCGCCCAGGCCCGCATCACCGAGGTTGCCGAGCTTCCTGCTACCGCTAGAGGCACCGGCGGTTTTGGCCACACTGGTTGTGGAGTATCGTGAAATGAGCGCGACGCAATCACCCGATGAGCTGATGGAATTTCCCTGTCAGTATACCTTCAAGGCCGTGGGGTTGTGCGGTGATGCCTTCCGACGGCAGGTTCAAGAGGCTGTTGCCGTGAGTGCTATTGTCAGCTGCGATGCTGTTTATGTGCGCGAAAGCCGAAATGGAAATTACCAGTCAGTTTCGGTCATGGTCCAGTTGTTTAATTCCCAACAACTCCTTGATATTTATACCCGTTTGAAAACGATTAGTGGTTTGAAAATGTTGCTCTAAAGAGGTAAAACGTCATTTAAAGACCCTTGTTTCCGATCGCGGAGGCCGCCATGCAATTAAAAATTAATCCCGAAAATCCTCAATTACGTCTGGTGCGTCAGGTGGTCGAGTGCCTTAAACAGGGTGGGGTAATTATTTACCCAACCGACACAACCTATGGACTTGGCTGCGATATTTTTAACCCTAAAGGGGTCAAGAAAATCTATCAGATCAAGCAGCGCGATGCGCGCAAGCCCTTTTCTTTTATTTGTCGGGATCTCACGGAGGTGGCCACTTATGCCCAGGTGAGTAATTTTGCCTTCCGCCTCCTGAAGCGCTATTTGCCCGGCCCTTACACCTTCGTTCTTGAGGCGACCAAAGCGGTTCCCGATTCTCTGACGACGCGTCAAAAAACCGTGGGGATTCGTATTCCAGATAACGCGATATCTCAGCTGATTGTTACCGAATTGGGGCATCCGTTAATTACTACCAGTGCGAATTTTTCGGGAGATGGCGTTATTCAGAGCCCTGAAACCATCGACGACCAGCTGGAACGCATGGTTGATATGGTGGTGGATGGCGGAGTCTCTCTGGGCCATGAATCATCTATTGTCAGCCTGATTGATGATCGCATCGAAATCCTGCGCCAGGGTGCGGGTGATCTTTCCTGGATTGATTAGCATGACCGCGGCCCAAAAAACCCTACAAGTCGTCTTTTATCAACGACATCAAGACTTTGCCGGTACCTGGCGTGACACCACTGACTGGCCACAGATTACTGCTCTTTTACGCCGTTTGCAGGCCGAGCTGCTGGCCTTTGATGTTGATCTGGACGTGTTGGAAACCGATGATCTGATGGTGGTGCGCGGTTATGCCGATCTTCTCAATAGCATTCGTTTGCGGTGTCCGGCCGCGGGTTTTGGAAACAGCTGCCTGGGGCACATCATTGGCCGTAGCGCCAACTGTGATTTACACGCCGATCTCGAACGTGGTATCAATCGGCTGCTCTTTGCGCCGGAAACCATTGAGCCGCAGGGCAGCGACAAAATTGTTTGTCATAACTGCGGCTGCGGCTGTTAATCCTTCCGCTTCAGCGGGTAAAAGTCAGTTTGCGCTCCAGATCCATGGAATGGGACAGCCGTTTGGCCTGTTCAATGCTGATTACGCCCTGTTCACACAACTGAATCAGGTGTTGATCCATGGATTGCATCTCGTATTGCGCACGTCCTTTTTCGATATGCTGCTCAATTTCGTCGAGTTGTCCTTCTTTAATGCAATGCTGAATAGTGGTGGTTGAACGCATGACCTCAATCACCGGCAGCACGCGCTCGCCTTTTTTATCTTTAATTAAACGCAGTGAGGTGGTGGCAACCAGAATATCGGAGAGTCGCTGGCGAATATTCTCCTGATTTTCCGGCGGATAATAACTGAGAATCCGATTGATGGTTGAGGCCGCGTTTTGGGTATGCAGGGTTGAAAAGACCAGGTGCCCGGTTTCTGCTGCCTGGATACAGGCATCAATGGTTTCAAGATCGCGCATTTCACCCACCATAATGACATCGGGATCCATGCGTAAGGCGGCGCGCAGGGCAGCGCTGAAAGACGGGGTGTCGATGCCAACTTCGCGTTGAATAATACAGCTTTTCGCCGAGGTGAAGAGAAATTCAATCGGATCTTCGATGGTAACAATGTTGTAGCTGTAATTGTCGTTAATGTGTTTGATCATCGAGGCCAGGGTGGTTGATTTACCGTTACCGGTTGGGCCGGTCACCAGAATAAGGCCATTGGGGGCCTTAACAATTTCCCCCAGCACCGCCGGCAAGTTCAGTTGAGTAAAATCGCCGATTTCCGGCGGGATAACGCGCATCACAATGCCAATATGGCCGCGTTGCTTAAACAGGCTGACGCGAAAACGCCCGCCATTTTCAAGGGAATAGGAAGCGTCCAGCTCGGTGAGATCCTCCGGCAGCGGGCGGTTGTTTCTTTCCATGATGCGGCGTGCGATAAAAGCGGTATCCTGGCCGGATAAAACCGGCAGCTTGGAACGAATCAGTTGACCACGTCCACGAAAAAAAGGGGGATTGTCCACTTCAAAATGCACATCGGAAACACGCTTTTCGAAGGCAATCTGTAAAATCTGATTCAGAGTTTTCGCATCCATTTTAAGCAACCTCCAGGAAAAGTACTCGCACAATCCAGATCAATTTTTTGTCGGTGTTTTTTGCCGACTACGGATCATTTGCTCAAGGGTTAAACCCGATAGCCAGGCGAGGTCTTGCAAGATTTCGAGATTTATTTTGCGAATATGAGACTGGCCGAAATCGGCATAGATCAACGCGAGGGTTTTGCCCCCCGCGACCAGGGGCAGTAAGAGGATTTTTGATTTGTCCGGCGCGCTGATTTCGCCAAAAATCGCATCACGCACGGTGGTGTCATTAACCGCACCGAAAAACAGAGTGCCCTCGGCCACCGTTTTGGTGAGCAGACTTTCAGGGGGCAGGGGAACCGTAAATTTTAGCGGTGTCGAAGCCCCCAGGGTTTTATCCCTTTCGATCCCGAAGGATTTTTCTGCCTGCAGAACGCCTGTCCGCACGAGAAATATCATGCTGCGTTCAAAAAAATGGCTGGTGTGTTCAAGTAAAAAAAAGGCAATGTCAGTGGGTGATTGCAGGTGTCGCAGCTGGCCCAGAAAACGATGCTCGGCTTGCTCCGTTTCCGCTTGTTGCCGGTAAAATTGATGGATGAAAAGCGGGAAACTTTTCAAAAACTGAATAAAATCACCAATAAATGATTCGCGTCGATTCTCAGCCAGGGAGCGGGGGAGTACCGCGGCAGCTCCTGTTTGTACGGCTTGCAGGCTGTATAAATAGTCGACCGGGGCATAGAGTTGAATCAATTGCAGCTCCGGGTAACGGGTTGTCAATTCCTGACGAACCCTGGTCAGATCTTCGTGGCTGAAGCCTTCGCGATGAGTGACTGGGCAGTCGAAAACCACCACCGGTACCAGGGTGCGTTCCAGATTTTGCTGAATCAGGTTATCAACTTCTTGTGGATTGACAGCACTGAAAATTTTAATACCCGCATGGTTGCAACTGCTCAAGAGCCCATGCTCAACCAGCTCATTCGTGGTGTAAAGAATGAGGGAACGATGCTGTTCTTGTTCGTTTTTGGGCGTGCTGCTGCTGGAGAGCTGGCTGAGATATTCAATCAGTTCTTCGCGTTGCAACGCAGGAAAATCGGGTAAAACTTCGCGGACTTTCTGACGGTGGATTTCTGAAGGGTCGAAAGCTTCGAGGCCGGTAAAGGTTTCGGGAAGCTTAAGCGCGATTTGATCAATTGCATCAAGGCCAAGAATGTCGGCCGAAAGATCCAGCGACAAACTTTCTTCGTCGTCAGATGCCGTTTCCGGGGCGCGCTTGTCACCTTCCCCTTCATCGTCTTCCGGCAGGCCACCACGCGCCGCCACCCGTTCATCATAAATCCGCAGGGCGTCCATCAAAACCATCTGGGTATCAAAATTTATTTCCTGTTCGAGTTTGTCCGGTATGTAGCGATATTCGTCACTGATTTCAGTGACATCGACATCTAAGGTAAATGTGCCCTTTTTCCAGGAAACTATATTGACAATCGTCATTTCAATCAGACATTCCAACCCCTTATAGGCCAGTTTTTTGTCGATGGCCCCCATTTCAATCAGGGTGCCAATCAGGGGTTTATGTGAATTTTTCTGCTGATTTTCACGTTGAATGTCCAGCGCCTGATGGAGGGTCTCTTCATCAATCGCTTCCATTTCGACCAGAATTTTGCCAATACGAATCGATTCGTCATAATGAGTGGCACTGACAATGTAGCCATTGTTGAAGACAATCTGGCTGCGACCCTTGTGACAACTGACACCCAGGGTTCCCGATTTGCGGGTTGAATGCAAAAGCTGAATCACATCGACAATAGCCAGGTCTTCGAGATTTCCGGCAAAAGACATGATAGGGTCTCCCTGTTGGTACGCCATGATGAAAGATTAAGCGCATTAAACTAAAAAAACTTCTGACATTCAAGGCTTGATGTGCTTTTGGACTTGCTAAAGACAGATTATTTGTTGCAAATGAGGGAATTGCTGGTTTCGTCCATGATTTTGTGTCTGGATTTTGCCGTCTTTGGTAATAGACTTTAGAAATCTGGCGAAAAACGTTATAGTCACGAAAATTTTAAAAGGAATTTCTGATGATCATTGATGAAGTCAGTCGTCTGACCACCTATAGCGCCCTTTCTGCCGGTTTTGAGCGGGCCGCCGAGTTTCTTGGCCAGCCCGGTTTGCTGGCATTACCGGATGGCAAATATGAAATTGATGGTGCTAAGGTCTATGCCCTTATTATGCGGGTTCAGGGGAAAAAACTGGAGGAGTCTGACCTTGAAGTGCATGACCGATACATGGATATTCAGGTTGTTTTACAGGGTGAAGAATTGCAAGGCTGGAAGCCTCGTTCAGCCTGCCTTCAGCCTCGGCAGCAAGCTGATGTGAACCGCGACTGCCAATTTTTTGCTGATCCACCGGATATCTGGTTCAAGCTCAGGCCGGGGCAGTTCAGCCTGTTTTTTCCCGCAGACGCGCATGCCCCGCTAATTTCACCGGCCAGGGTGCATAAGATCGTGATTAAGGTTGCCTGTTGCTCTACGTCCGTTGCAAACCACTCCACCATTGGAGAGTCATGAAATGCTGAGACTTTTTAATATTGATAAGGGCTTGATCCACGAACTTCTCTTTGAAGCCGAGGATCTGGATGCGCGTATTCGGAGTGCGCACTGGATTGATGCCCACGACCCTGATGAGCGCGAAAAGGATCTCCTTCAAACTCTGTTGCAAACCAACCTGCCAGAAGCCGATGATTTTGAGGAGATAGAAATTTCGGCGCGGTGCTTTGTTGATCAGGCCGGCATTCACGTTCACGCCATGTTTTTGGCCACCGAAGATGGCCGTCACAAGACCGAATCGGTTGCCTGTATTTTGCAAACTAACCGTTTAATCACCATCCGCGATGAAGATTTGCCCGACTTCCGGCTATTGCGCATGCGCGCACGTCGTGGTCAGGTCGAAAGTCATTCACCGGAAGAGTTGTTGGTCACTCTGCTTGAGCAGAAGGTTGAAAACCACGCGGATACGCTTGAAGATATTCATCGTCAGCTTGAAACGGCCAGTTATCTGGTGCTTGAAGACGAGGATGCCGACCTCGAAGATGCCATCAGCAAGCTGGCAAAACTTGAAGACAGTAATGGTAAAATTCGTCTTTGTCTTATGGATACTCAGCGTGACATCTCTTTTCTGCTACGGCATTTGCGCAACCGTCAGGAACACGCCGAAACCCTGCGCGAAATCATGCGCGACGTTGAAACGCTTATGTCACATACAACATTTCTGTTTGAGAAAATCAATTTTCTTATGGATTCGACTCAGGGTTTTATTAATATCGAGCAGAATCAAATTATCAAAATTTTCTCGATTGCCGCGGTGGTTTTTCTGCCCCCGACGCTGGTGGCCAGCATGTACGGAATGAACTTTGCCTTCATGCCGGAACTTCAGTGGAAACTTGGCTACCCCTGGGCCATTATGCTGATGATTCTTTCCGGTATCGCCCCCTATGCTTATTTTAAACGAAAAGGTTGGCTATGAGAGGCTCTCTGTCTTTTAGGGCGGCCTGCCTCGGAGAGTATTTATGATCCTTGCGTGGTTGGCGGTGGTCGGTGGCCTGATTTTACTCATCTGGAGTGCTGATCGTTTTGTCGAAGGGGCAGCGTTGGTGGCGCGTCATTTCGGGATGCCCCCTCTTCTGATCGGGATGGTGATTGTTGGCTTTGGAACCTCGGCTCCCGAAATGGTGGTTTCAGCAATTTCGGCCTTCCAGGGCAATCCTGGGCTTGCCTTGGGCAATGCTTATGGTTCCAATATTGCCAATATCGCCTTAATCCTTGGTTTGACCGCGCTCATTGCGCCGATTCAAGTTCATTCGAAGATTCTGCGCAAGGAATTACCGGTTCTGATGCTCCTCACCTGTCTGGCGGGCTGGCAACTCAGTGATTCTTCTCTGAGCCGGCCTGAGGCTTTGTTTTTGCTGCTGGTGTTTGCCGGGTTAATGGGCTGGGTTATTTTTCAGGGGATACGACAAAAAACCGACAGTTTCGGTGCCGAGATTGACCTTGATCTGGGGGCGAATAAAATGTCGATTCAGCGGGCATTTGCCCGCCTTTTGCTCGGCTTGGCCTTGTTGATTTTGAGTTCACGGATGTTGGTGTGGGGAGCGGTTGCGATTGCGCAAAGCCTGGGTGTCAGTGATCTGGTTATTGGCCTGACCGTGGTGGCTATTGGGACGTCGTTGCCGGAGCTGGCATCGTCCCTGGCGGCCACGCGGAAGGGGGAACATGATATCGCGTTAGGAAATATTCTGGGATCCAATGTCTTTAACACCCTGGCTGTCGTTGGTATTGCAGGGGTCATTGCCCCCATGTCGATTGATCCGCAAGTTTTTACCCGCGATCTGTCGGTTATGGCCCTCTTGACCCTTTCGCTGTTTATTTTTGGCTACGGGTTCCGTCGCCAGGGGCGGATAAATCGCGGTGAAGGCGGAATTTTGCTTTCTGTTTATATCGGTTATACTTTCTACCTGATTCGTACCACCCTTGCCGGGGTATGATATTCGTCAAGGGTTGAAGAGAGCTCTGTGTATGAAAATTGAAGATTACTGCCGCAATTTTGAACAACAGCTCAGCTCACTGGAAGACGCTGAGGCCCGCATCGAATGTGCCGCACAATTTTTGCACAAGGCGTTCAAGGTTCAGGCTCACGAAGTCGCTATCTTCAGTTTCGACCCCCAACAGGAACTGTTTTATTTTTGCTGGCCGACCAAACTGCGGACCAGCGGGTTTGTGCCTCTTTCGACGAGCGATTCTTTGCTGGCGCGCACCGGGCGTGAAAAAAAAGCCCTGATTAATAACTATTTTGCGCGCACCAGTCATGCCTCGGTCTTCGAGTGTGTCAAACTCGATGATGATCCTGCTTCGGCATTGCATCCGATTCAAAAAATTATGAGTGTCCCCTTGTTCGCGGACAAACAACTGAAAGGCGTTATCCAGGTTTCCCGCAAGGGAGAAAATCTGTCAGCGGCGGGCCGCGATTTTACCCCGTCGGAATTACAGGCGTTGAGTGCCATTGGACAGGTATTGGTCAAGTTTCTCTAAGTTTTTTGGGGTTTGGGGTGGAGTTTACTGTGTACCAGATGTTTTTCGGTCAGCTTGGTCACTGGATCCTTGATAAAATACGCTTTCTGTTATTGACCTTCAGCCTGATTCTTCAGGCCATCTTTCAGCTTTTCGCCCTCGGTCGTACCCCGGTTCGACAGGTTCTTTTACGGCAGATCTACTTTACCGGGCTGGAATCTACCGGCGTGGTCATGGTCATGGCCCTGACTATCGGCGTTGTGATTGTGACCCAAAGTATTCTGCTGCTCGGTAATAGCAATGTGACCCTGGTCGCCAAGGTTCTGTGCTGGATTGTTATCCGCGAACTGGGCCCCCTCCTCACAGCATTGGTGGTGATTGCGCGCAGCGGCGCCGCCATTGCTGCCGAACTCGCCAATATGCAGGTCACCGGTCAGATCGACAGCTTGCGTGCCCTCGGGATTTCTCCCTGTGCTTATCTGGTTTTACCCCGTTTGCTGGGCGGCGCCCTTTCCGTTTTTGCTCTGACAATTTATTTTGATGCCAGTGCGCTCCTCGGGGGCTTTTTCGCGGCGTTTTTGGGGTGGAAACTGCCCTCTGACCTTTTTTTTCAAGGACTTTATGGAACCTTAACCGTTGGTCAGATCGTCGGCGGAGCCTGCAAAAGCCTGCTTTTCGGTCTCATTATCGCTGCGGTTGCCTGCCAGCGCGGCCTGATTGTCGAGCGCAGTTCAACGGCTGTTCCCAGGGCGGCGACTCAGGCGGTGATCTACGGTTTATTTTTGGTGTTTGTCGCTGACGGTTGTTTTGCTCTCCTCTTTCAGATATTGAGCCGAGGTTGATGAATGGCGTTGACGCCACCACCACCGGAGACGGAATCCGCTGTGCTGAGCCTGAATAAACTGCTTCTGGAAACGGAAGGGCCGGGCCTGGACGCCAAGGTTCTTGCCGGTCAGCTGGCTGTTTTTGTGCTAAACCGTGAAGAGCTCTGCGGCGAATTCGTTAACATCCTTCTGGGGCTTAGCCTTCCTTTGAATGGAACTCTTAGTGTTTTTGATCAGCACCTCAGCCAGTTGTCAGAAAAAGATCAGATTCCGGTGATCCAACGTATCGGAATTGTTGCAGCGCGGCTGGGGCTGATTGCAAATTTGAACGTGATGGAAAATCTGGTTCTGGCGGCTGATTATCACGCCATGGATGACCGGGCCGAGATTCGTCAACGCGCCCTGCGTCTCCTTGAGCGTGTCGGCTACGAGGACTCTCCGTATGGGGCGCTGGGCAAGCTTTCACGCGCTCAACAGACGCAGGTTTGCCTGGTGCGTGCCCTGATGCTTGATCCTGATTTGCTGATTTATGCAACCCTGTTTGATGGTCTCAGTTCCAGAGACGCTGACACCTTGCTGGATAAAGTCCTCGAAATTCATCGGTACAAGCAGCGGCGTACGACGATTTTCTTGACACCGGATCAGAAATTTGTTGCCCGCCTGCCTGCTGAAACACAAGTTTTCTGCCTGCAATCTGAGGGATAAGTCTTATGCGTGACACGCGCGATCATCGTTTCAACCAACTGGAGGTGAAAATCGGGCTCTTTTTGTTCGCCGCATTGCTGGCCTGCGTGGTTGGTATTTATCTTATCGGCGTGCAGAGTGATCTGTTCAGTCAAAAAATTCAGCTCTCCTTCACGGTCGAAAATGGCAGCGGTTTTGTTGAAGGCATGCCGGTCAAGCTCTCAGGCTTTCGTATCGGACGCCTGGTGAAAACGTCACTGAATCAAGATGCCAAGGTTGACGTTGAAATCCAAATCATTCAACGCTATCAGCAATGGGTGCGGCAGGATTCAATCGTTCGCCGGACCAAAGAGAGCTTGGTGGGTGATGATATTATCGAAATCAATGCCGGTTCGAGTCGCTTGCCGGCGCTGGAGGATGGCGACAAAATCCGTTATGAGCGTATCAAGACTCTTGAAGAGCACGCGGCAGAAATTGCCGAAGAACTCAAGCCGGTATTGACCCAGGTGGCAGAAATTGTTGCTTACGTTAACGATCCCGAGGGTGATGTTAAAAATTCACTGCATAATTTTGCAAACCTCAGTCGGCAGTTAATCTCCACCACCGCCAATCTGGAAGACGACATCCGGGGAACCTTGACGCGGCTGGATCAGACTTTCACCGCCCTTGACGGAGTGCTGGCTGATTCTCGCTCGACCATTGAAACCTTGCAGGGGACACTGGCGCAGGTCGATAACACTGTGGGAACCCTGGATCAAAGGATTCCTACCTTATTAGCCCACCTTGAAAACAGTCTGGCACATCTGGAAAAACTGTCGGTTGATCTGGCCGCCGTTTCAGCCGAAACCGCTCCACATATTGCCCCCCTCTTACTGCGTGCTGACCGGGTGGTTGGTGATACGGAAGCTCTGCTCAACGCGGTGCAGGATATGTGGCTCATCCGCAATAATTTCCCCGCTCGCCCGGCGCCGACACTTGAGGCTGACAGTTATGAATAAAGTTTTACAACCGTCATGGATCTGCGGAGTGCTGCCGGCCTTGTTTGCCCTGGTTATTTTGCTGACGGGCTGTGCCCCTCAGCCACCGGCAAAGCCTTCGATCAGCGAACAAGCCCTGCAACATAATTTCAATGGCGTGCGCGCCACCCTGGATTCCAATTTTGCCTATGCCCGGCAACAATTTGACCTGTCGAATCAGCTTTATGCTTCTATCGAAGATAATGAGGGACGCCTGCTGCCGCTGCTGAATTTGTCGCGTTTGGAGCGTCGCCTTGGCTTGATTGAGGCTGCCACCAGACATATTGATCTGGCCCTTCGTCTCACCGGATCTGCACCTGCAGAAGAACTGGCTTTTGAAAAGGCTTTGATCCTGCTCCAGCAGGGGGAAGTGTCCCAGGCCGCAAACTGGGCGGAAAGGGCCCTCGCTTGGACTGCTCCAGATCAGCGTTCTCGTAATTGGAATCTTCTTGGCCGTATTGCCTTAGAAACCGGTGACCTGACGAAAGCACAAAATTGTGTCAGCGCCGCATTGACGGCCAACCCGCCCATAACTGCAATGGAACAGGCCAACAGTCTGCGCTTGCAGGGGCAGATATTTTTGCAGCAAAAAAATCTGCAGCAGGCAGAAATCGCTTTTAAACAAGCCTTAGAGCTCGACAAACAACAGGAATTGGGGTCACGCATGGCCGCCGACCTTGAAGGCTTGGCTGACATTTCTTTGCAGGGGCAAAATCGCGTCGCCGCCGCCGCTTTTTTGCAACGCGCTCTGAACTTGCGTATTTACAATCATGACGTGTCGGGTGCCTGTGAGGTTTTTGTCCGTTTAAAACCCCTGTGCCAGGCTCCAGACTCCTGCGGAGACCTGTTTTTTGAACTGCAAAAGCGCCTGCAATGCGACTGAGAAGTGAGCGCAATTCGCATGTGCGCCTTTGCTCAGTCACCAGGGGATGCCCATGAAGCCGGGCCATAATCTTTTGATTCAAAAAATCTATGCAGCGCTGCTTATTGGGATCTGTGCTGTTCTTTGTGCGCTGACTCTCCAGGCCGTGGGCTGGTTGGAAGAGCTTGAATGGAAGACCTTTGATGTGCGCGCAAGACTGGCGCGTAGCGCTAAACCACCCCCCGCTGAGATCGCAATAATCCTCATTGACGAAGCCTCTCTGCACATGATGAATCCCCTGGTGGGAAGATGGCCCTGGCCGCGTTCAATCCATGCGGATACCATCGATTTTCTCGCCTCCGCGGGTGCGCGTTGGATTGTTCATGATATTCTGTTTACCGAAAACGAGAAGAATCAGGCTGGGGGCTCTCGCGGGCTTGGTGAAAATGATAAACGTTTAGTTGCTGCGGCTGCTGCCGCCGGTAATCTCATTTCCGCCGTTCAGCTGGTTCAGGATCAGACGGACTCTTTCAATGCGACTTTACTGAACCGTCCGCTGCCAGAAATTTTCAAGCAAAAATTTACTTTAAACCTGGAGACTTCTCCCAGGGGGATACCGGCAAGCAACAAGGCCTATCTTCCCTTTAGCGAACTGGTCGAAAAATCGGCGGCCATCGGCTTGGTCGATTTCGCGCCGGATCGGGATGGCGTTTATCGCCGTGCGCAGCTGATAAGGAGCTATAACGGCAATTATTATCCCAGTTTAGCCCTGTCAACGCTTCAAGATCGCTGGGTTCCTGTGGCGCAAAGCGCTCATTCTTTGCTGTTGAAGTCACCAACAAATGCTGAAAATCTGCAAATTCCCCTGGATCCCGACGGTCAGTATTTGATCAATCCGTATCTTGAATTCGAGACCTATTCCATGAGCGGGTTGCTCCTGACGATGAAGATGCTTCGCCAGGGGCAGATAGAAAACCTGCCTCTCGATCCGGCGGAATTTAAGGATAAAATTGTTTTTGTCGGTGCCAGTGCGGTTGGGGTCGAGGATCTGAAAATCACCTCATTTGGCTCTCTGCAACCGGGGGTCTTTTTGCATGCCGCAATTGTCGGCAATGTGCTTGAGAGAGATTTTTTGCGTCAAGCTTCGTCGGCCTTCGAATTACTTGTTTTGGTCATTCTTTCGGTGTTATTGCCCTTGACGATTTTAGTCGGGCGCAAAAACAGCTGGCGGATTATTGCGCCCGTTTTTTTGTTTGTTCTCCTGGTGACGGCAAACTATCAAGTTTTTGTGCATGGTGTGGTTCTTGACATGGTTTTGCCTGCGACCGGGATGTCCCTCGCTTGGCTGGGTTCTTTAGCGCGGCTCAGTGCCACCGAGGGGCGCGATAAAAAACGCATTCGGGCCATGTTTGGTCAATATGTTTCACCCCAGATTCTTGAATCCCTCACCGCCAATGCCGCCCGTGGATTGTTGCAGGCCGAAATAGGGCGTCGTGAACATCTGTGTATCCTCTTTTCCGACATTCGGGGTTTTACCCGTTTGTCGGAAAATATGGCTGCCGAAGATGTCGTCGAAATTCTCAATGGTTATTTTCGTGGCATGGTCGATATTATTTTTTTACGTAAAGGAACCCTGGATAAATTTATCGGCGATGCTATTATGGCCTTCTGGGGCGCACCCCTGCATATAAAACAGCCCGCACGCCAGGCCGTAACTGCGGCAGTTGAAATGACAAAATGGTTGGAAGTCTACAACCAGAGCCTCGTTGAGCGTGGGGTGAGTCCATTGGAAATCGGTATTGGACTGCACAGTGGTTCTGTCATTTTGGGGAATATCGGTTCAGAAAAAAAACTCGATTTCACCATAATCGGCGACAATGTGAATCTGGCGTCGCGCCTTGAAGGTTTGACGAAAACCTATGGGTGTCGGGTGTTGATTTCAGACAGCACGCGCCAGGAAATCGGTGACGATTTTATCTGCCGTGTCCTCGATTTTGTACGCGTTAAAGGTAAAAAACAACCGATTAAAATCTTTGAAGTTCTGGCGATGCCGACAGACGAGCCGGATCAGCGACGCCTGGCGCAGAAGCGTGCGGAAATTACGGACTCTGCCTTTCATTACTATTTGCAGCAAGAGTGGAAATTGGCCGACGTGGCTTATGCCAGCCTGGGCGATTTAGCGGTCAATGACCCATTGATGCCTCTGTTTATGGCCCGCTGTCACATCTATCAGCAACAAAGCCCCGGAATAGAGTGGGATGGGGTCTATCAGATGACAACCAAATAAAGGAGGAGTCTCGTGTTTAAACGGTTTTTTATCCCCCAAATTCTCGTGATTCTGGCCCTGCTCTTGGCAGGAGTACCGGCAATTTCTGCGCTGGCCGACGAGGTTTTCGTTCAGAGCCAGCGGGCCTCAATTTTAACTGCACCCCGTTTTGGCGCACCAGCGCTTGTTGATGTCCGACAAGGCGAACGGCTTGTCAGCGAAGGGAAAGAAAAGGGTTGGTACAAGGTTTCATACGCCAATCAGCACGGCTGGATTTTTGGTTTTTTGGTTGGCCCGCAGGCTCCTGAGGGGGTTGTTTCATTGCTGGACAAGGCCGATACCCAACAATTTGCTGAAGGGGCACGTCGTCGGGCTAGTGGTTTTACCACGGCTGCTGCGGCACGCGGTCTTCAGGACGACCGAAGAAGAGTCAGCCAAAAATATCAGCTGGATTATGACGGCGTTGAATGGATGGAGCAGATCTCTATTCGCTCGGAGGACGCACTCATTTTTATGACGAATCAGGAGGAGGCGCACTGATGAAAAAGTTTTTTTGGCGATCGGTCATTTTGATTTTTCTGCTGAGTGGAGCCTCTGCGGTCAATGCGTCGGATTTCCGTGCTCGTCTGTCGTCTCAGCTGAGTCAGAAGAGGAATCTTGACGATATCAGGGCCGAAATCAGCTTTGGTCGTGATGTCGCTGCGCGCATTCTCGGGACAATTCCCCTGGTGCGCGATGAGGCTTTAACCCTTTATCTCAATCGCATTGGGGTTGCTCTTGCCGCCAGTGCCAATCGCCCGGATCTGGCTTTCCATTTTGCTCTTCTTGACAGTGATACGGTGAATGCTTTTGCCGCGCCAGGTGGGTATGTTTTCGTGACCCGTGGGGCGCTGAAATTAATGGCTGACGAGGCCGAACTTGCCGCAGTGCTCGCCCATGAAATTGCTCATGTCGCTTCGCGGCATATTGTCAATGAATTGCGAATTCGCAGCCAGGATACTACCGGGATGAGCCTTACCTCCCTGATTGTCGGCTCTTCCGACCCGGTTCGGTTGGCACTGCAACAGATGGTCGATCAGGCGGTCAATATTTTGTTTAAGCGCGGCTATAAGCAGCAGGATGAATTCGAATCGGACAGAATCGGTACCATGCTCCTGGTTTTTTCGGGGTATGATCCCACTGCCCTGAAGCGGTATCTGCGCAAGATTCCGACTCTGGAATCTCAGTCGACCAAGGATCTGAGCCGAACTCACCCCCCATTGTCACAACGGATTGCTAAAATTGAAACATTTGCCCGGCAAAATGAGTTTTTTCGCCTGAAACAAGGGACTCTTCATCAAGAAAGGTTTGAATCCTATGTGCGCTCACATTAAAAAATGGAAACTTATTGCTGCAGGTCTTTGCGGTGTCCTGATATTTTCACCTCTTGCCGCTTTCGCCGATGATTTTCACTACGTCAATATTCTGGTGGGTGACCGGGCCGCAGACATGGGAGGAGCTTATACGGCCATTTCTGATAACGCCGCGGGGAGCTTTTATAATCCAGCCGGAATCGCTTTTGGTCAGGGCAGTAATCTTTCCGCCAGTGTCAACGGTTTCAGCCGTTCAACGAAAAAATATCAGGACGCCATGACGCAAGAAAATGGGGTCAAAGTAGACTGGGAACAGGATTCTTCAATTCTTCTACCCAACTTTTTTGGTACCACCTATGATACCCGGCTGGGAACCTTTGGTTTTTCCTATGCCGTACCCGATTCTGTCCAGCGGCGGCAGGATCAGACCTTCAATAATATTCAGTCCTCTGTGGCGGGAAGTTATATCGGTGAGTACCGTCTGAATATCGACGATGTGGATAATCTCTATTATTTCGGTCCCTCTTATGCATATAAACTGAGCGAAACCTTTTCTCTGGGGTCGACGGTTTATGTCACTTATCGCGATTCAACGATTATCCGCAATTCTTTTTTAACCCTTAACAATTCATCCAATGGTGCTCAAACGGGTTTTGAGTGGCGCAATTCTTATGTGACTTTGACCGAATGGGGAGTGAGGCCCACTTTGGGGGCCATCTGGTCGCCGCGAGAAAAAATTGCCCTGGGATTAACCCTGTCAAAACGCTTTAATTTTTCCACTGATCGTGCCGTTGCCAATACCATTAACCGCAATGTCGGCGCTGATCCTAATAACCCTTTGCTTAGCCTGTCTAGTAGCTCTGCTGACCGGGATTTCCCCCTGGAAGTCAAGCTGGGGCTTGCCTACTTTGCTTCGCCCGCGCTGCTTTTAGCTGCCGATTTGAGCTTTTACAGTGGTTCCGGTGATTTTCGACGTGACGTACAAACGATTCGTTTCACGGATCAAACGCTGAGCGCGGCAACACCACAGTCCGATGAGATGGCCACCGTGGTTAATTTTGCCTTGGGCGCTGAATATTATCTGAATGAACGTTATGCCGTGCGTGGCGGTCTTTATAGTGATTTTGCCAATACCGACCAGGTGAAAAATGATGGGTTAACCGCAAACCAGCCGGAACATATTGATCTTTACGGGGCAACTCTGAGCTTGACACGTTATACGCGCTCAACCTCGACAACCTTGGGTGTCGGTTATGCCTATGGCAATGGCGATGCCCAAATTGTTGCCGATAGCCCCAAAGTCCAGTCCGTCGAAGTTCGCAATTTGCAGATGTTCCTTTCTGCGGCGTACAATTTCTAAATCTGACCCTGTGGTGTTCCACCCGAAAGGTTATTGGCTCCATGAAACTTAACATTCTTGGTTGTGGTGGGTCTGAATCGCCGGATATTCATCCTCCGGCGTTTTTGGTGGATGATTTTTTATTGCTGGATGCGGGGGTCATCAGCGCCGTGCTTTCGCCCGAGGCGCAACAGAAGATTACCCATATTCTTATCAGCCATGCGCACCATGATCATGTGCGTGGGTTGCCGTCTTTTTTTGATAATCTGATTGTTGCCGGCCAGCAGAAAGCCGTGCAGGTTATTGCCGGCGAAGAGACTTTGCGGGCGGTTTCTGAACACCTTTTTAATGACGCAATCTGGCCTGATTTCAGTCGCCTGCCCTCGATCGAACGGCCAGTTTTGTCTTGGCGATCCATTGAGCCTGGGCCGGATTTGCACCTGGGCGACTATGTCATTTCGGCTTTTGTCGTTAACCATTCGGTGCCGACTTTGGCCTTTCGTATCCAGCATCAGGGTGTTTCCCTGTTCTACGCCAGCGACATGGGGCCGACCCCCAGTTTGTGGCGACAGATTGGTCAACCCGATGCCTTGATTATCGAAGTTTCGTTTCCGAACCAACTTGAAGACCTCGCGCTGAAAACCGGACATCTGACGCCGATCTTGATGGCGGCAGAGCTCGCCTTGCTGCCGCAACGTCCACCACAGATTTTCGTGACCCATTTAAAAACCTTTCACGCGGAGAAGATTCTCGAAGAAATTCGTGGGTTGAATATTCCTGAGCTGACAATTTTGCAAGACGGACAGCAGTTTAATCTTCGCGCGAACCCCCGTTGATCTTTTTATGGGGTCAGGCCCGGTGATTGACGACAAGCTGTTAAAATTCTTGTTATTTTTTGCTGTTTGATTTAACTTTACGATTCGTTTGAGCCCTGTGAAGTTTTCTTTCCTGTGATTTTAACGCCGAGATCCATGACGCGAATCGATCTAAAAAATTTAACGCTGCCGGAATTGACCGCACTGCTGGCGGGATTGGGTAAGGAAAAATTTCGTGCGCGCCAGATTATAAAGTGGGTCTATGCGCGGGGAATTACGTCTTTTGCTGAGATGACGGATCTGTCCAAGACTTTTCGTGAAGAATTAGACCAACGATTTTTTATTTCTGACTGGCAACCTGAAGCGATTGAAACCTCGGTTGATGGTACGCGTAAATATCTGTTCCGCTTGACTGATGGCGAAAGCGTTGAAACTGTGCGCATTCCCATGGAGAGCGGTAAGGATACTCTGTGTATTTCGACTCAGGTGGGGTGTGCGATGCAGTGTCGCTTCTGTCTCACCGGTTGCTTCGGCTTGACGCGCAACCTGCAAACTGCCGAAATTGTTAATCAGGTCTGTGCCGCGCTGAAAGACGCACCGGTGCACAATATTGTGCTTATGGGTATGGGCGAGCCGCTGCATAATCTCGATAATGTTATCAAGGCGCTTGAAATTCTTTATCTGGATGATGGTTGCGGTTTTGGTGCGCGCCGCGTAACTCTGTCAACCTCCGGGTTGGTGCCGCAAATGTACGAGCTGGCGCGACGCATCAAGGTCGGCTTGGCCGTTTCTCTCAACGCGACCAGTGATGAACAGCGTGACGAGCTGATGCCCATCAATAAAAAATACCCCCTCGCCGAATTGATGAAGGCTTGTCGGGAAATTCCCCTGGAGCCACGTCAGCGCATCACCTTTGAATACATATTGATTGGTGGGGTGAACGACAGTTTACAAGATGCCAGGCGCCTGCTTAAATTGCTGCACGGAATACGCGCCAAGGTTAATCTGATTCCGTTCAACGAACATCAGGGCTCCAATTACAAGCGCCCCCAGGCGGCAGCGGTTGAAGAATTCCAGCGTTATCTGCTTGATCGTGATATTGTCGCCATTCGACGTGCCAGCAAGGGGCAGGATATCTCCGCCGCTTGTGGTCAACTGAAGGGGCGTCTGGATCAAGACCCTCTGAAAAGACAAACCCAGGAGAAAGTTCGATGAAGCACAGGGTTATAGGAGTCATTGGCGGCAGCGGTCTTTACGCCATTGAAGGCTTGACGAAGGTCGAAGAAGTCAAGTTAGAAACCCCTTTCGGGGCGCCTTCGGATACCTACGTCACCGGCTGGCTCGGCAAGGTTAAACTGGTCTTTTTGCCGCGTCACGGCAGGGGACACCGCATTCTGCCATCTGAGGTCAACTACCGCGCCAATATTTACGGCATGAAAAAACTGGGTGTCGCGCAAATTATCTCGGTTTCCGCGGTGGGCAGCATGAAGGAAGAGATAGTACCGGGGCATATTGTGGTTCCCGATCAGTTTTTCGATCGCACCCAGGGCAAGCGCGCTTCCACTTTTTTTGGCCGGGGGATTGTCGGCCACGTGCAATTTGCTGATCCGGTTTGTCCTATGCTTTCACAGCAACTTGTGCAGGCGGCCAAGGCGGTTGGAGTCAGAGTTCATCAGGGTGGCACCTATCTTTGTATTGAAGGCCCCAATTTCTCAACCCGCGCCGAATCGAAAATTTACCGGCAGTGGGGGGTTGATATCATTGGTATGACAAATCTGCCCGAGGCGCGTCTCGCCCGGGAAGCAGAAATTTGCTATGGCACCCTGGCCTTGGCGACGGATTACGATTGCTGGCACCAGGGCCACGAAGATGTTTCCGTTGAGGCGGTGATTGCCATTATTCAACAGAACGTCAGCACCGCCCGAGAAATCATTAAACAGCTTGTCAGCTCTATGGATGACGCTGAATCTGGAAATGATTGTGCCTGTGGCGACGCCCTGAAATACGCAATTATGACTGCCGCTGAATTAATTCCGCCGCAAACACGTGCTGATCTTGAGCCCCTGATTGGACGTTATTTCCCCGCAGGAGAGGCGCAATGAGTTTACTGGTTGTTGGCAGTGTGGCCCTTGATACCGTGACGACCCCCTTCGGTGAGGCGCGGGAAACCCTGGGTGGCTCAGCCTGTTATTTTTCGACTGCGGCGAGTTTTTTCAGTGATGTCCAGTTGGTGGCGGTGATTGGTGAAGACTTTCCGCCTGAGTATGTAAGTTTTTTGCAGGAACGCAAGATCGATTTAAGCGGCTTGCAAACCAGCGCCGGGCAGACTTTTCGGTGGACCGGGCGCTATAACTATAATCTCAATGAAGCACAAACGCTTGATACGCAACTCAATGTCTTTGAAACCTTTAAGCCGCAACTCTCGGAACGACATCGTCAGGCGCAGTATGTTTTTTTAGCCAATATCGATCCCGAATTACAACTGGAGGTCTTGCAGCAGGTGGAAAAACCCTTGTTGGTCGCCTGTGATACCATGAATTTCTGGATTGAATCCAAGCGTGATGCCCTGATTAAAACTTTGGGGCACGTCGATATTTTGATTATTAATGAAGCCGAAG
>Ga0210053_1000482_pt1 | contig 39183 bp, 30 predicted proteins | sample CryGeymeta201512_FD_185467 | JGI IMG/M metagenome (GOLD analysis project Ga0210053, IMG submission 185467) | Groundwater microbial communities from Crystal Geyser aquifers in Utah, USA - Crystal Geyser metaG 2015-12 (SPAdes) (version 2) | ecosystem: Environmental > Aquatic > Deep subsurface >... | reverse complement strand
GGCCGACCATGTCCTCTGCCTGGACTGCCGCGACCTGTCCTACGAAGTGGTCCCCTTCGAGGCCGACGAGGTGCGCCTCGTGGTCGCCGACACGCGGAAGCCCCGTGAGTTGGTGGACTCCCAGTACAACGTCCGCCGCGCGACGTGCGAACGCGGAGCCGCGACACTCGCCACGAAGATCCCTGGCGTCCGGGCGCTGCGCGACGTAACCTCTGCGCAACTGACCGAGTTCGCCGACCTCCTCGCGCCCGCCGACCTGCCCGTCTGCCGCCATGTCGTGGCTGAGAACGAGCGCGTGCTCGCCAGCATCGATGCGCTCAAGCAGGGCGACCTGCGCAGGTTTGCGGCGTTCATGGACGCCGCGCAGGACTCGTTCGCCACCGACTTCGACGGAAGCTGCCCCGAACTCGACGCGATGGTCGCCGTCGCCCGGAGCCTTCCCGGCGTGTGGAGTGCCATGACCGCTGGCGCCGGTTGGGGCGGCTGCATCGTTTGCATCGTCGAAGCCGACGCAGTGGACCACTTTGTCGCCGAGGTGGGTAAGCGATACACTCCGCGCACGGGGCTGACGCCCGAAGTGTACGTCTGCCAAACAGCCGCCGGCGCCGGCCAGCTCGCATAGCAGCAGCTACACGCCCAGCGGCTTTGCCTTGCTGTCCCTACCGTCCTGTCGTCCTTGCAGTCCCGTGTCCCCCGGAGACCACCCCATGCGCCCTCCAACCCCAGCCCGTGCCGCCCTCCTTCTCGCCCTCCTGCCGCTCGCCCCAGCCCATGCCCAGCAAAGCGCTCCGTCCATGAACCTCCTCCTCAACGCCCGCTTCACATTCCACGCCTTCCAGAATCACCGCGAGGGGAAGGCGGAGAGCTTCACCTCGCACAATGTGGCGTTCTGGAACACCGACGCCTGGGGCGACCTCACGGTCACGCGTGAGTCGCACGTGGACGCGAAGATCCGGCCGGCGTTCTCCACCGGCAACCTGGTGGCGCTGACGCCCGGCAAGAAGCTGTGGCAGTTCTTCACGCTGCCGGAGGCAGGGCTGGCGCCCGGGGAGCACTTGAGCCTGTTCGCCTACGGGTATCAGTCGGCGGCGAACGCACTTGTGGCCCGGGTGAAGCTGCTGAAGCTCGACAGCGAAGACGGCACGTGGACCCCTGCCGACTTCGGCATGGGCGACAAGCGGACGTTCCCCAAGCACTCCCGCGGGGAACTGGTGGTTGCGGGAAGCCACGAGGCGCGCGCCGAGCAGACAGGCGCCGTGGAGTTGAAGGTTGAGAACGCCGAGATCGGCGGGCATTTCCGCGACGGCAACGAGTCGCACTCCGACGACGTGAACACCATTGGCGTGCAGGTGGAGTTCGAGAACACCGCGACCGAGAGCGAGGCGTGGGTCTACTCGCCCTGCCTCTGCCGCGGCCCGCAAGCGCTCGCCCGGCTCCCGGAGGCCCGGACGATGGCGCCGAACTACCGCTCCCTCCCGCGCACGATCCAGAAGCTGTGGAAGGGCGAGCCACTCCACATTCTGCTGATGGGCTCCAGCATCGACCGCGGCAGCGCCAACCCGCCGATGTACCTGTACGACGAAGACCCGAAGTCGCCCACCTTCAAGCAACCGCTATCGGACCGGCTGTTTGAGCCCGCCAAGGCGGGCCGCCCGGATCTCGACGGCTACGTCGGCTGGTGGCAGCATTACTTCGACTACGCGGGCCGGCTCCGGCTGGAGCTGAGGCGCAAGTTCGACCTGCCGGTGAACAAGCTCTGCCTCAACTTCATGGCGTGCGACGGCTCGTGCGTCGGCGAGGCGCACTCGGGGCTGAAGGAGTACTGCTCGCTGTCGCTGCCACCCGACGAGAACGCCAACGGGCACAAAGCCGGGACCACCTGGCAGGAGCTCTACCCGGGGCTGTTCGAGCGCCCGGAAGGGCCGCGGCCCGACTTGGTCATCTTCGGCAGTGGCGCGAACGAGAAGACCGACACGCCCGACGAAGTCGCCGTGTTCGAGGGGATGATCCGGTGGATTCAGCGCCACTACCCCGACACCGAGTTCCTCTTCTGCCAGTTCCAGAACGCGGGCGGCTACACCCCAAACCCCGGCGACCTGCAGGCACTGGCGCTGCGGTACCAGATTCCGTTCATGGACTACGGCAAAATCGGCGACGACGTGACGCGGTGGGTGAACCGCTACGCACTGGTGCCCAGCGACGGCCATCCGCAAGCCGCGTCTCACTACCTGTGGTTCAAGCAACTGGAGAAGGCGTTTGAGTGCTGGGACCCGATCGAGCCCGGGCAGGCGCAGCTTCAGCTTCCCGCGCGGGTCCACCCGAACAGCTACGGCTGGGAAGGCGAGCTGGTCACCTACGACGAGAAGAGCGGCCGGCTCAAGGGTGGCAAGTTCGTGTTCGACGACACCACCCTCAACTGCTGGGGCACTGCCGACGAAGGCGACCCCGAACCATACGTCGATGGCGAGAAGCAATCGGCCCGCCGCGCTACACCCAGGCGCGACCTCCGCAACTCCCTCTTCCGCCACGGCCGCTGCCGCCTGGGCGACCGGCACATTCTGGAACTGGCCGGCAAAGGCGCGCGGCTGACCTACGTCGACGCCAAAGTCTGCCCCGACCGGCAGTTCGTCGGCGCAGACAGCCCGCGCTGGAACCGCAACGGCGCCACCGTGACCGACTTCATCTCCGAGTGGGGCGCCCCCTACGGCGCAAAGCAGGTGGTGCTGGCGCCCGGCTCCGCAATCGCGGTCGACGTCGTCTGCACCGACCTGTCGGTCGCCTACGTCGACGCCGCCCAAGGCGGCAAGCTGCGTGTGCTGATCGACGGCGCCGAACGGCTCCTCCAGCCGACCAACGCGCCCTTCGTGGACTTGGACAAGAACGCCCACTTCATGGAGAACCGAAGGGGAATCCTCGGTCTCGGCTTCGGCCTGCATCAGGTGCGGCTGGAGGCGGTCGACCTCTCGGTGGCAGTGCTGGGGCTCTTCACCTACGACTCCCGCGCGAACCGGCAGTTCGAGCGCCGCCTGACCGGCACCGCCGCCGCCGGGGAGACGGTAGCCTTCTCGCTCCCATTCAAAGCGCGCCCGGTCGTGATCTGCCACGGAGCGCTGTCGGCGAAGACCAGCGACACCACCCCCACGCAAGTCTCCTTCGGCGGGAACGGAGTCGGGACGTACGAGGTGATCGGGGAGTAGGGCAGGCAGATCGGGAGTTGGCTCGTCCGGACGCCGCCAGAGGGATGGCGGTGACCGTTGGCGGCAGACGAACGCGCTTGAGACCGCCCCGGCCGGGGTTGCATCCCGCCGGGTGACGAGGGACAATAGCTTCACCTGCACACGGACAAGGAGCGCGTGCCATGGCAACCTCAGTAACCCTCTCGCTACCGGACGGTCTCTACGAGCGGGCAACGCGTTGGGCCACGATGGCCCACCAGGATGTGGCTGGGCTGCTGGTCGAGGCCCTTTCTGTCGCGCTGGACCCCGTTCATTCCGTCGCCGCCCCTGAGCGATCTGCGGCCGCGCTGTCCGACGGGGAGGTGCTCGCCAGGGCCGCGAGTCGCATGGCGCCAGTGCAAGGGAGGCGCTTGACCGCGTTGCTGCGCAAGCAGCGAGAGGGTCAGCTCTCGCCAGCCGAGCAGAGCGAGTTGCTCGCCCTGATGCAGGTGTACGATGCGCTCTGGGTCTCTCAGTCGGACGCGCTGGCTGAGGCGGTGCGGCGCGGACTGCGCGAGCCCCTCGCGCCATGAGTGGGTCCCGGGCGCCCAGGGAAGCGCGTGCCCGCGTGCGAGCGGCGGCTGCCGGCCGCTGTGGCTACTGCCTGGCGCGCCAGGAACACCTCCCCTGGCCCCTTGAGTTGGAGCACCTCGTCCCCAGGGCGAAGGGCGGCACCGACCGGGAGGAGAACCTCTGGCTCGCCTGCCACTCCTGCAACCTCCACAAGAGCGACCAGACCCACGGCATGGATCCGCTGACGGGGCGCCGCGTACGACTATTCAACCCGCGCCGCCAGCGGTGGCCCCGCCACTTCCGCTGGAGCGCCGAGGGTGCGCACATTGTCGGTCGGACTGCCTGCGGACGAGCCACAGTTGTCGCTCTCAGTCTCAACAACCTGACAGCGCTGACCGTCCGCCGCAACTGGATCCGCGCGGGATGGCATCCGCCCAGTCCGTGAATGACGCCCGCCCTGGCGTTCGTGTTGCCATGGAGGTCCGCGGGTGACGCTGGGTAGTTTGGCCAGCCGCGGATGAACAAGGTGCGCGGGATGGAGCGAGGGCGCCGGATCACAGGCCGGAAGGAATCGACGCCCCAGGCGCGAATTGCCTTCCCCAACAGACACCCCACCTTTGGAGGCTACCGATGCGAACACTGCTATCCTTGATGGTCGGCACCGTGCTCTGCTGCCAGTGGAGCGCCCAAGCCGAGACGTTGACCTACGTCGACTTGGTGAAGCGGTTGACCAGTCTCGAACGCCTGGCGACGCTGCCGGAACCCGGCGAGGGGTGCGCGCAGTGGTCGAGCTACGACCGTAACAGCAAGTACGACGAAACCACCGGCAAGTATGTCGATTGGGCGGCCAACGGCGACGGCGGCGGGATCATCCGGAAGGAGGGCGAGCAGTTGGTCTTCGCGGAGATGGACGGCCCGGGCTGTATCTGGCGGATCTGGTCGGCAGCGCCGCAGAACGGCCACGTGCGCATCTTCCTCGACGGCGCCGAAACGCCGGCGGTCGACCTGCCGTTCATCGGCTACTTCGACAAGAAGAACGAGCCTTTCACCCACCCCGCGTTGGTCCACGAGGTGTCCAAGGGCTGGAACAACTACGTCCCGATTCCGTACCAGAAGTCGTGCAAGATCACAGCCGACCCGGGTTGGGGCAACTACTTCCACTTCACCTATGGCACGTTCCCGGCCGGCACTCAAGTGCCCACCTTCAAGCGCGAACTGACACCCGACGAATCGGCAGCGTTGGCCGCGGCTGACAAGCTGCTGAGCAACTGCGGCCCCGAGGGCGTTCCCGCCTATGCCGGGCAGCAGACGGACAAGCCAACAGTGACGGTGGCTCCCGGCCAGACGGCGAAGGTCATCGACCTGCGCGGTCCGCAGGCGATCACCGGCATTCGCGCCAAGCTGGACCTGCCTGAGTCTCCCGCTGACCGGGCGCTGCTGCGCGAGCTTGCCTTGCAGATCAAGTGGGACGGCGAAGCCCAGCCCAGCGTGTGGACGCCCTTCGGCGACTTCTTCGGCACGGCGGCGGGCGCCAACCGGTACCTGTCGCTGCCCTCGGGCCTTACCGACGACGGCACCTGGTACAGCCATTGGTACATGCCCTTCAGGGCCGCGACTGTGGAACTGACCAACGACGGCACGGAGCCGCGCACCGTCCCCTTCGAGATCAGCCACGCGCCGCTGACCAAGCCGCTGGACCAGTACGGCCGCTTCCACGCCAAGTGGCATCGCGACGCCTTCCTGCCCAAGGAACCGGAGCGCGCCATCGACTGGACCATGCTGACCACCCAAGGCCGCGGCCGGTTCTGCGGCGTCATGCTCAACGTCTGGAACCCCAAAGGCGGCTGGTGGGGCGAAGGCGATGAGAAGTTTTTCGTCGACGGCGAGAAGTTCCCCTCCACCATCGGCACCGGCAGCGAAGACTACTTCGGCTATGCCTGGTGCTGCCCCGACCTGTTCCAGAACTGCTACCACAACCAGACCATCTCCCAGGGCAACAAGGGTCACGTGTGCGTCAACCGCTGGCACATCACCGACGAAGTGCCCTTCCAGACTTCGTTCGAGGGGTTCATCGAGAAGTACTATCCCAACGCCAAGCCGTCGAACCATGCGTGCGTGTCGTACTGGTACCTGGCGCCGGGCGGCACCGACCTGTACGAGGCAGTCTCCCTGGACGAGCGCGTCGGCTACTGGGTGACGCCCGAAGTCCAGCACGTGAAGGGCGCCCTCGAAGGCGAGCAACTGAAGATCCTGGCGAAGACCGGCGGCAACACGCAGGAACAGGACCTGGGGAACCACGAGGGCGAATGGAGCGGCGAATCGCACCTGTGGTGGACCGGCGGCAAGCCCGGCGACAAGCTCGACCTCGCTCTCCCCGTCGCCGCCGCCGGCACCTACAAGCTGACCGCCCAGCTCACCAAAGCCCGCGATTACGGCATCGTCCAGGTCTACCTCGACGGTCAGAAGTTGGGCGACCCCGTCGACCTCTACAACAACGGCGTCATCCCCACCGGCGCCTTGCAGTTCGGCACCCACACCCTCACCGCCGGTGACCACAAGCTCACCGTCGAGATCACCGGCGCCAACGACCAAGCGGTGAAGGCGTACATGTTCGGGCTGGACTATGTGCTGTTGGAGGCGGGGGAGTAGTGCCAGTCCGCCGAAGAATAGGTGGTTCTACGGACAGACAACGAGGTGGGCAGTGAGTAAAATGAAAGCGCTTTCTGGTACCGTGGGGAGTCAGACCATCGCTGGCTGGAGCGGAGTACCGGCGGTCAGAGCGGGAAGAGGCAGGTGCCAATGGCAACGCATCGTTCGGCAACTCCTGAGCAACTGGGCGTACATGGTGATCACGTCGCTGGCCTGGACAATGAAGTCGTGGTTCGCGCTCTGCATGCGCACACGCGCGGACCGGGACGAAGTCCTGGGCATGGAGTTCCGGCGGTTCCTCCACACCTTCGTGCTGCTCCCCTGCCAGCTCGTTCGCACCGGCCGCAAGCTCGTGTACCGGCGCTTGGGCTACAACCCCTCCCTCGGCAAGTTCTTCAGTCCCTTCCACCGCATCAAAGCCTTGCGCCCGCGCCCCGGCCCGCTCCTGGTAACCGGCTGACCCGGGGCCAACTCCAGTCGTTTCGACCACCGCCAAGGGAGTCGTGTGTCTACTGCCAGCCCGCCGGGGTGTACGACCCCTTCGCACTGCCACGCGGGCGCGGAATAGCGCCTCAGAAGCCCTCACCAGCGCCCTTGCTTGCTCGCATCGACACGCCCGAGACACCAAAAACCCACCGACGCTACCCCAAAGTGCTCAGGCGCTCGCAATACGCTTGTTTTGGGGCTAGTGGGGGCGGCGCCAATCTCCACGCGCAACCATCCAGAGCGCAGCGAAGACATACGCGGCGAGAATGGCAAGCGAGAACAAGCGCGAGACGATGTCCCTGTGTGCTACAAGCAGGGCGGCGAACAGAACACCCCCCAACCCAAGCCATAGGAGTTCTCGCCGCTGGTTCACAAGTCGCTCCGCAGGGGCTCCCCGCTGCCAGGTACGCGGCACTTGCAGGGTCCAGAAGCAATACCACGCCCACCGGCGGTTCAGTGCGCGGAGCTCGGCGAGGTACTCCCTCTCGGTGGTCCAGGCCAGAACCCATCCGACTTGGGCGCAGCCGATTGTCGCCAGCATGTAGGCGACGTACACGGATGGTACTTGTGCCGAGAGGGACTCCACGCAAGGCGAGGCGGCCGGAAGCAATCCGAAGCCGCTCCAACACCAGTGGACATACAGCCCCGTCCTAGCGGCCAAGCCCCCGGCCCACAGTGCGATTGCTCCCCCGACGAGCAGTAGGGCCGGCGTCATGTCCACTTCCGACCTCCCTAATAGGCTACGCTGGCATGGCAGGGACACCGGGGCCGCGGGACACCGGGGCCGCGTATTCACTATTAGCACCTACGAAGTGCCACGCCCACACGCACCTGGCGCGAGCCCGGTGCCGGGCGCGGCGCGGGGAAGACCGGCGAGGGCAACCCGCACTCACCCCTCCTGTCGTGAAGGCGGCTCACGGCGGTGTCAACGCCTGCTGCGGGCGTCTCCTGGACGGAGAGCATAGCACGTGGCGGCAGTCAGCGCAACGCCCAGCGGCGCGAGCCTTCGGCCGCGGGTTGGCCGTTGCCGGAGCAGCCCTCTGCCGCCGCGCCGGAGCAGTGGAGTAGTGAACAATGGAGACGCGGCCCCGGTGTCGATCATGGCCGACTGGGCCACTCGTTCACTCGTTCGGCGCCCGCCAAAACGTCAGCGGGCGCCTCGTCAACAACTCTCGCGACGCCCTTCCGGGCAAGCACGTCCTTGAGACCTTCGGAGTCCATGCCAGCGATCCCAACAGCCCGCGCGAGCGTCACCTCGCCGTCGTAATACAGCAAGACGGCGGCCTCAACGCGCAACGACCGGTTTGCCACCAAGAGCGTCTCCAGGGCGTGTCCGATGGTCTCACTGTCAGTACGGTATCCCCCCGCCCGGGTCACAGCGCGGAGCTCTGGTTCCAGTAGGTCCGACGTCACAATAGCAGGCACTGGGTTACCTCCTGCGGATGAGCGGTCGCGGTTCGTCTGGCGGCGGTACCGCCGCGGTCTGGTGGAGGTCCCCCATGGTACCGTGGCCGTGAGTGGCAGGCAAGGAGATGTGCGTGGTATGCGCCGTGCACGGCCACCAGGCGGAGGCGCTGCGCCAGGGCGCGTTCCTGAGGGGGTCGCTGTTCCAGACGGGCACCACCGGGTGGACTCCGCTGTCGTCGCTGCAGCCGCGCTCCTTCGCCACGGCAGTTAGCATGGATCGCCACGCCGAACTGCTCCGCCCTCTGCTCAAGCGTCTCGAGGAATCGCCTACGGTTCGCGTCGTCGCGGCACAGCGCCTTGCCCTCGTTCCCCCGAGCACTGCCCTCGAGCTACCCCTCACTTCACCCGCCCGACCCGTACCGACTCCACCAGCAGGTCCCACTGCGCGGCAGCGTCGCGCAGGAGCACGCGACGGTTGCCGCGGAAGCTGCCTTCGTCGTCCAGGGGCAAGAGGCTGAGCTGCGCCAGGCTGGAAAGGGCGCCGTAGGCCCAGTGGGTTTGCTCGACATCGGCAGGCATGGAGCGGGAGCGGCCCGTCAACGCGTGCGCCTTGACTTCCACCTGGGCGGCGGGGGCGTTGCGGTCTTTGAGGACGCGCCAGACGTAGTTGGGCCGGGTGACCCAGTCCAGGACCGTGGAGAGACCGGCGGAGAACTGGTACCGCGAGAGTGGGTCGTCGGGGTGGAAGCCGCCGTCCGGGTAGCCCGCCAACAGGCCGCCGGTGAGGACGTACCCGATGAACGGCGCCCCGGGGTGGTCGGAGGGCACGTCTCTGGGCAGCACCTTGGTTCCCCCTTCGGGGTGGGCCACGCGTTCCTTGATCCGCCGGAACAGCTCGTCGAACCGGGTCAGCCGTAGCTCCGCTCCCACCTCGCCGGCGGCGGCGCGGGCGATGAGGTCGGCCGTCTCCTCGTGGAGTTGCCGCGCCAAGGCCGCGATGAACCAGCGCGGCACCCCGTCGCCCTCGGTCCACGCTTGGATGGGCTTGGCCTGCCGAAGCGCGTACAGGTTGCCATCGAACGACGCCACCAGCACCGTGTCACCCACGACTACTGGCGAGGCGTGCACATGGCTCCGCGTCTTGAACGACCACAGCGGCTGCGTCTGCTGGGCTTGCCGGTCGAAGGCGTACAGGTAGTGGTCCCGGCAGCCGACCAGAACCACGTCCCCCCACCCCGTCGGCGAGGAGTACACGGCGTCCGCCAACTCGAAGCTGGCTTTGCGCTCGCCCGTCTTCAGGTCGACCCAGTTGAACGTGGGCTTCTCGTCGCGGTGGCTGTTGACCGTGCCGACGCAGACCAACCGCTCAACCACGGCGGGCGAGGAGTGCACCCAGCCTCCCAGCCGGCAGCGCCAGTTCAGCTTACCGTCGGCCAACTGCGCCGAGTAGAGACAGCCATCAAACGAGCCGACCAGCACGTCCTCGCCGGCAACGGTCGGCGACGAGTCCACTGCACCGCCCGTCGACAGCGACCAGCGCTCTTTCCCCGTGCGGGCGTCGAGGGCATACAGGTTCCGGTCGCCCGAGCCGAGGACGACCATGCCGCGGACGACAGCCGGCGAGGAGCTGACTTCGCCGCCGGTCTGAAACCGCCACAGCACGTCGCCGCTGTCCGCGTCGAGCTTGTACACGACTCCGTCGCGCGCCCCCACGTACAGCGCGCCCTCGCTGACGACCGGCGACGACGTGACCAGACAGCCGAGGGGGGTCTGCCACTTTGCCCGGAGCGTCGCGCGGTCCAGCGCGAAGACAGTGCCGTCGGCGGTGACGCGGTACACGCAGCTCCCGGCGAGGACGGGCGAAGTCCACCAAGCGTCGCCAGCGTCGAAGCTCTGGAGCAGTTGCCCCGTCTCCAGGTTGAGCGTGCGGAGGCCGTTGGCGTCCGTCGAGACGTAGACCGTGCCGTCCGCCACCGCGGGTGAGGCGAAGGTGCGACCGATCTGCGTTTGCCAGGCGAGGTAGGTGTAGGGCAGCGTGTTGGGGGCCTGCGGGGCCTCGGCCTGATGCTGAGCGGTGCGCCGAAATGCCGGCCAAGTGGCCGCATCGGCCGGGGGCAACGACAGGTCGGTGCCGGGTCGCTTGGCAACAGGCGTGACAGCCTCGGGCAGGTTCGCTTGGAGCCAGTCCTAGAGCTGCCCGCCCTCGTTCGGCCCGCGGGTTGCCAGGATCTCTCGGTCGGGGCCGAGCAGGTAGGTGCACGGCGTCACCAGCGGCTGGTCGCCCGTGGCCGCCGCCCCGGGCCGGAACGTGCGGTACAGCCCGGGTCGGGGGAAGGTGGGCTCGTAGTAGAGGTGCACGCCGCCCCACGGCTTCTCTCCCGTTGCCCGCACCAGCGTGTCCGCGTCCTGCCGCCCCTTCTCGCCGAACGGCACGACCACCACAGGTCGGCACGGGTAGGTAGTTCCCTGCACTGCCTTCTGCACGGCGGACAGCTCTTCGACGAACGTCGTCTTGAATGCTCCCCCTTTGGGCGGACGCGGCGTGGTGAAGTGGAGAATCACAATGCCGTCGTCCAACAGCAAGTCTTCCAGCGAGACCACGTCGTGCGCCTGCGGCCGGTACGGCTGCGTGGTCTGAGCCAGCGGGATCTTGCTGCAGTCCGGCAGTTTGTCGCCGGGCTTGAGGTCTTGCGCCTGACTGCGACCGGGCAGCAGGAGCAGCAGCAGGGCCAAGACGGGGAGCCGTGGCTTGCTGGACATGAAAACTCTCCTTCGAGAATGCGCCGTCAATCCGAGCCGCGACGGTGACGGAGCGTGTGCCACGCTGGCTGCCCCGGCGACGCCGACGGGTCACGCGCTCCGTCACCGTCGCGGCTCGGAGGGGCTTGCCGTTCCGCCTGCCGGGGTGTTTTCAAGCGAAGCGCGAACATGAGTGATTCCTACGAAAACGCGCTGTCACCTTCGCGGCTCGGATTGACAGACCCCTCGTCAACAACAACGGGCCAGCCGGGCCCTTGTCACGCACGGCCCGCGCCAGACCGATCAGCCTGCGAACACCGAGGTCCACGTCACCCGCGCTGACCAACGGGAGGCGTCTGGTCGGCCGGCGACCGTTAGTCGGAACCGATCGCCACGATTGACCTGGAGCTCTCGCGACAGGGAGAGGGGCTCGCCGTTGGGCTCAAGGGTTCCCTGCCACACGGGCTGTTCCGCGCCCCCCTTCGTCAGCCGCACGCTTAGCGGCGTGATTCCCGATTCCGGCGCCACGCGAATCGCCAGGGCGACGCGCCCGCTCACTGGGCTTGTCCACACTTGCGACGCTGCCGAGTTGGCTTCCCCGAAGTAGCTCAGACTGCCGGCGTCGGGCTTGCCGATGCCGAAGCTCCAGGAGTCGCCGCGCTCCAGCCAGGCTGGGAGCTGCTGCACCAACAGACCGGCAGCGGCGAAGCGGCCCGGGCGCTCGTCCCTCGACAAGAACTGGAACTCCCACACCTTCGCGCCCAGCGAGTCCAGAATGGGGTAGGTCTCGTCCTTGGGGCGGAAGTCGGTGGCGGCGTCCCAGCGATAGCCCGACGGGTAGACGGCCGGCGGGTTGCGCGGGTCGGTTCCGTCGGCGTACTCCTGCCGGTTCGCGCTCCCGTCACCATCGGGATCGGCGTTGGGATCGGTGCCTGTCCACTGGGCGAAGTAGTAGTGCTCGAACCAGTTGGGCAGCCCGTTCCCGTCGTCGTCGCCGTACTCGCTAATCCACCCGGGCGCCCCGCCGAACCACTTCGCCCAGTGCGCCGGCTCTTCGCTGCTGAAGCCACGGAGGGCGAAGTCCTCTCGCCACGGGCGGTCGGTGATCCACTCCGGCGCGTGGAAGGCCAGCACCTCTTTGCCTTTTCGCAGCAACGACACCTTCACCGGTCCCGGTCGGCTGGGGAACTCCACCGACGACATGCCGGCCGGCACGTCCTCCTTGCCCATGCCGGCGACGACCACTGTGCCCGGCGCGGTGAGAAAGGAGCGCACTTCTACCGAGTCCTGGGAGTCCGAGCCGTGAACGTGCGGACCGGCAACCAGTGGCGAGTGCGCGTCGGTACGGTAGGGTCGATAGAAGACATACACTTGGTCGCGCGTCGGCTTGGGCTCGACGCCAGGCCGGTACCAGGGGCCGTAGTAGTGCTCGAGCAGATCGGCAAACGTGAAGTGCCGGCGCAGCCCGGGCATGATCGTGGTGTCTTCGGTGATATCGTTCCACGTGACCAGTTGCACGTAGTCGGCGCGGGTGTCGCGCGCCACCTTCCACATGCGGTCCCACAGCCGGGAGTTGTCGGCGCCGAGGTTCTCCAGGTTGGCCGTGCGGCCCGGCGTGTAGTAGTTGCCCCACAAGCTCATCGCCCAGTCCTTGCCCGATTCGTGACAGACCTTCGCCATCGCCGAGAACGCCTGGGCGTTGCGCTCGAACCTTTGCCGGCTGAAGAAGCACGTGATCCCGTCGGCATACGGCGCGTACGACCGCACCTTCGGCTCCCACTCCTCCGGCTTCAGGTTGGGAAACTCCGTCATATCGACACAGACGTAGATTGGCTGCCCCGCCGCGTCGCGGAGAGCGCCGATGCGGTCGCGCACTTCGTCGGCCTTCGTCAGGATCGCGTAGCCGGAGCCGTAGGTGATGAACGCGGGTAGTCCCTTCAGGCGAAGCTGCGCCGGGCTGCCGGCGTGTCGCTCCATCCACTCCTTTACGCAGGCGACCTTCATGTCGGTCCCGCCGTAGCCATAGTCGAGACACAGCCCCACCTTGAACGCGCCGCCCAACTCCTCCGCCGCTTTGAGCATGTTGTCTGGAATGCCGAACTCATGCGTGCCGCCGCAGATGTCCAGGACGAAGCCGTCCACCCCAGCTTCCATTGCCTGCCCGATCTCCCACTTCAGTTCCTCGACCTGATCGACGAACGACGGATGCAGGGCGCCAATGTGCCCCTCTCGACACCAGCCCGCTACGTCCGGCCCGTGGGCCTCCTTGACCGGGAAGAGGAACCCATACGGCGTCTTCGCCTCCCCACGGAAGTGCGGCCCGAAGCCGATCATGCGATGGGCAAGGATCAGGCGTTGGGGCGGAGACGGTTCAGCCGTGGAGCCGAGGCTCTGCAGGCAAAGCAACAGGGCGAGTGAGAACAGCGTGCGTTCTGCCATTGAACACCTCTGAGCTGCCACCCCGGAGTGGAACTGGTCTGCCGGGCCGGCCGGAGCGGGCGCGGCCGTGCCCTACGCGAACCGGTGCCGGATGATGGCACCTTTGTCGGCCGACTCGGCCAGGCGAGCGTATAGCGCCAGGTAGCCGCTGGTGAACTTCGGCGCCGGCCGTTGCCACTGCGAGAGGCGCGCTCGAATCTCTTCGTCCGACACCCCGAGATGCAGGCCTCGGTTGGGGATGTCCACCGTGACGGTGTCGCCGTCCTGGACGATGGCAAGCGGGCCGCCCTCGGCGGCCTCCGGGGACACGTGCCCGACGAAGCAGCCGTTGTTGGTGCCGGAGAAGCGGCCGTCGGTCACGACGGCTGTCTTCAGCGCCAGCCCTCTGCCATAGAGCAGCTTCATGGCCATGTACATTTCCCGCATGCCGGGGCCGCCCTTGGGGCCTTCGTAGCGGATGACCACGACCTCGCCTTCCTGGACGACGCCAGCGAGGAGCGCTTGGTTGGCCGCCTCTTCGGAGTCGAAGCAGCGGGCCTTGCCGGTGAATATGTGCATCTCCGGCTTGATGGCCGCCGGTTTGGTGATCGCGCTATCGGGGGCCAAGTTGCCGCGGAGCACAGCCAACCCGCCCTCGGTCCCCCACGGGTCGGCTAGCGGCCGGATGATTCGTGGGTCCGGCGGCGGCGCGCCCGCGACGTTCTCGGCCATCGTCTTGCCCGTCACGGTCAGGGCGTCGCCGTGCAGCAACGGCAGCAGTTCCTTCATTACCGCCGGGACGCCGCCGGCAGCGTGGAAGTCGGGCACGTTGAGCGGTGCGGCCGGGTTCATCTTCGCCAGATGCGGCGTGCTGCGGCACAGCGACTCGAAGTCGTCCATGGTGAACTCACCGCAATCGGCTTCGTAGCTGATCGCCGGGAAGTGCAGCGCCATGTTGGTGGAGCCGCCGATGGCCGTGCCGAGGCGGACGGCGTTCTCAATGCCCTTGCGGTTGAGGATCTGCCGGGCGGTGATTCCGCGGTTGACAAGCTCCACGAGCTGCCTGCCCGACGCCTGCGCTGCGCGCATCCGGTCCGCATGCGTCGCCGGAATGGTGGCCGAGCCCGGCAGGCACATGCCCAACGCTTCGGCCACGCAGCACATGGTGTTGGCCGTGCCCAAAAACGAGCACGAGCCGCAGGTCGGCACGGCAGCCTCTTCCAGCTTGCGGAAAGTCTCCTCGTCGATCCGGCCGGACTTGAGCATCCCGAGCCCTTCGGTCAGCGAGGTGCCGTCGGCGGCGCGCCCGTCGAACTCGCACCCGCCCTCCATCGGCCCGCCCACCACCACGATGGCCGGAACGTCGAGCCGCGCTGCAGCCATGAGCATGCCGGGCACGCTCTTGTCGCACGCGCAGAGCAAAACGACGGCGTCGAGCTGGTGCGCTTGCACCATCAGCTCGATCTCATTCGCGATCAAGTCCCGCATCGGCAGGATGTAGTGCATGCCCACATGCCCCTGGGCAATGCCATCGCACGCAGCAATGACCCCGAACTCCACCGGCGTCCCGCCCGCCTGGGAGACGCCCTGCTTCACGTAGTCCGACACCAGGTTCAGGTTGTAGTGCCCGGGAACGACCCGGTTCCACGAGTTGGCGACGCCGAGGAGCGGTCGCGCCAAGTCGTAGTCGCTATAGCCCATGGCCTTGTACAAGCCGCGCTGCAGCGACCATTCGGGGCGGCGGAGGAGGCGTTGGCTGCGGAGGTTGGGGTTTGGCTCATTCATGCGAATTCTACCTCCGTAGATTCCCTTGGCAGTTGGGCCGGCTGAAGTGCGCCCACAGACGCGCCGCAGATCGGCGAGCCGTGAAAGTCCGTGGTCGCACAACGATACCCCGCAACTCGACCACGGTCAACAGCAAAGTGGGGTGCCCCGGCACGGGTGCCGATTTCACTCAAGATGCCGAACCCGCCAGTCGCGCAACGGGAACCCCTCGCCCGGCACGAAGCGAACGAGATCGCGCACGCGACAGAGGGCCGCGGCGATCTCGACGTCGGTCGAGCCGGTGTTGTCGGCCCATCGCCTCGCCAGTTCGGGGGTCGTGATGACCGGCACACCCAACTCCCCCGCCAGCCGCCTCGCCTTGCGGTCGTCCGTCGCCAAGAGCCAGTGGCGGGTTGCTGCCAGCGCCAGCGCCAGCGCTTCCCCGTCGCCGAGGCTGCCGGCCAACTGGACGTATCTCGCGGTCTCCTCGCCGGGGTCGAGGGCGCACTCGACCAGCACGCCCTCCGCGAGGTCGGGCTGCAAGTCCACTTCCTGGTTCACCGGCTCGCCCTCGGCGCCATACGTCCGCAGGTACAGCGTCTCCCCCCTCACTGCCTCGGGCACGTGCCACTGCCAGCCGAGGCTTGGCAGCCAGTCAGCCACCCGGCCGACGGCGCACAGGTTCAGGAGACAGCAGGTGTCGAGGCTCCCTTCGGGCATGCGCACGCCGAGGCCACAGCCAGACCCGGCACCCCCTTTGGCGAGCGGCTCTCCGGCCGCAGCACGCGCGACAGCAGGGACCGCTCGAAGGGCAGCTCAATCGTTCGGCGCTCGCCCGTGGGGCTGACCTCCGTTCGGGTCACGCACGAGGCCACGATCTCCCGGGCGTTGACCCGGTTGGTGCGCAGGAACTGCGCCAACTGCCCTTCGCTGAGCTCCCCCTGGCGGAACGCTTGGACCGCCAAGTACTTGTATCGCTCGGGGACCAACTCCTGCGGCCCGTCAGGAAGTGACCGTACTCGTGCGCCAAGGTGAAGCGCTGCCGCTCGGCCGGTTGCTTCCTGTTGATCTGCACACAGTAGCCCAGGTCTGCCACGTAGGCGTACATGCCGGCCAGCCACGAGGGCAGCGACGACACGAAGACCCTCAGCCCGACGTCGTTCTCCAGAACCTGCCGCAGGTTGAGGAGCGGCTGGTCGCCAAGGTGCAGCCGCGAGCGCTCCCGTGCCGCGACATCCTCTGCGAACTCGACCACGTCGACACGGGGATGGACCTCAATTGCCGGGAGATAGGGCTCGGAACCCGTGACCCCAGCCAATCGCTCCAGCTCGCAGTAGTCCTCAGCGAGTCGCTGGAACTCGGCGATCGCAGCATCGAGCTCGCCGTCGTCTTCAGGTGACGCGTCAAGGGCCGCGCGCAGACGCGGTCTCAGCGCGACGGTGGGCGCACCCGGACGAACGACCTCGTGCACGCTGCGGCCATAGAGCGCTGCCAGCTTGACGATCTCCTCAGGCTTCGGGGCACGCGTTCCTTTCTCAACGGCAATGAGGGTCGGTCGGCTGCAGCCCAGGTGATTGGCCGCGTCCTGCTGCGTCACCCCGCGCCCCTTCCGGAACTCGGCGAGACGCTGCCCGACGGCGGCGGGGTCAGTGTGGTCAGTGGCTGGCATTGGGCGCGCTCTCTGGTTGGGCTAACTCAGACTTGGGACCAAGCTCGCCGAGGAGGCGCAGGAAGCGGGAGTGACTGCTTCGGGTCGATCTTTCGCCGGCCAACATCCCTGCCCTCGGTGGCAGGTTGAGGACGCCAACGCCGTTCTCATGGTCGTCGACGCGCGAGGCCCCCGGGGGAAGGCACGACCACATTCGGTCTTGCGCTTGGGCACCGCGCCGGTTCTCGGTCGATGGTACTGCACTGTGTTTACATGGTCAAATGATTCAATCTGTATTCCACGCCAAAGTCAATCAGGCTGACCCCGTCAACGCGCGCCACGCGGAGGAGGTGGGCGGGCCACAAGACGATAGAGAGTCAGCGCTGTGATGGAGACGTGGCGGCGGCGGCGCCAAGACGCCAAGGCCCACGTGTTCCGTCATTGCCCACCGGCGGCTTGTGGGCAAGAATGAGCTTGCCGTGGCTCGTCGCTCCGAGAACAGCAGCGGGACTTGAGACGCGGCTGCGCGTAGGTGGAGGCTGTTGATATGGCGCTGCTCATCTCCTGTCTCATTGCCGGGTGCACTCCCGAGGGCGGGGCCGCCGCGGAGCTTGCCTCCGACCGGATGACATATCCGGGGGCGTTGTGCGGCCGGGATGCACCGCGGCAGGACTTGCCTGAGTGGATGCGCGTGCCTCGGTGGTGCACGACCGAGGCGCCGCGGTGGGGGAAGGGCGAGACTGCGGCGCTCCTCGACGGATTCACTGATCGTCATGCCAGCGCGCTGCGGCTGGGGATGTTCTGGGGTGGGCTGAGTCACTACCCGAGCGCGTTCGCCCCCCATTCGCCGAACCTTCGGGAAGGCGTCGACCCGCTTGCCGAGGCGATGGCGACGGCGCGCAAGCGCGGGATGCACGTGCTGGCCTACCTGAACCCGAATGCCTACTACACGCAGAACCCGCTCTACGAGACCGGCTGTCTCGTGAACGAAGACGGCAAACCGTGGGACGTGAAGGCGTATGGGCGGGAGGGGACGCGGTACGCATGCGTCAACAACCCGGCGTTCGCCGACTTCTACACCAGAGCGATCACAGAGCTGGTGGGCAAGTACGCGACAGCCGGCCTCTATGTCGACGGGTTGTCGCCCCACGTCTGCTACTGCGAGCACTGTCGGCGCAAGTTCCGGGAAGACACGGGTCGCGCGCTGCCGGCCGGGTTGACCAAGCTCGGCCCCTTGGCGGTACTGTGGGAGATGACCAGCGACTGGGACGCGGTCGGCGAGGTGGACAACCCCGACCATCAGCTCTACTCGCGATGGCTGATGAAATGCCTGACCGACCGCACCCGCGTGTTTTCAGAGGCGGCAAAGGCCGCCCGGCCGGACGCGGTGGTCGTGTTCCACAGTTGGCCGAAGCCGGACAACGGGCGGTTCTACGACGGCACACTGAATGAGATCTACGCCAGCAAGCCATGGAACTTCACGCTCTGGAAGCGTGCCGAGTTCAGCAACTGGGGCGATGTGTTCGAGGTGCCGTCGTTGGTGAACATCTACCTGCGGCAGGAGCCGTGGGGCGGAGAGCGCCGAAGCGTCACGACCGAAGCGGAAGCCCGGCATCTGTACTGGCAGGCGCTGGCCAACGGCGCGTTCCCGAACTCGTGGGCATACGCGGGCATGGAGCGCCCGTTCGAGGTGATGGAGCAGCACGCCGATTGCTTCGACTTCGCGACGACGTTCCCCACCAAGTTCCTGGCGCTGCCGCGGCCGATGTTTGCCGACGCCCGGCACCGCGCGGTGGCAGCCAACGCTTTGATCCCGCTGCGGCCGGGCGACAACGCGCGACTGCGAATCCTGGAACGCGAACCGGGCGGTAGGCTCGACCTGTTCTGCCTGCGCGCCGATGGCAAAGAGCCGACCGACGCCGAGTATCGGGCAGCCGCGCAGGGCGCCCACCCACCAGACGTGGTCTACGTGTCGGCTGCCGCCTTCGACCCGGCTGCGAGCGTGACCGCGGCGGCCGGCCGCCAGTGGACGGAGACCGACGACGCCACAGCCCTTTCGGGTGCGCACCTCACCTCTTCCGGCCACGGTAACTCGGGGGAGCCGACGCTACCGTTGACGTACAAGCTTCCACCGCTGACATCGACCGGTCCGTGGACGCTCTGGGCGCGGGTGATCTTCCCAGACGTCGGCAGTGATTCGTTCTTCTACCAAGTCAGCAATGACGGCGGCACGACCTGGCTGCCCGACAAGCCGCGAGGCGCCTGCGCGGTTGGCTGGGAGCAGCCGCAGGAGTATGCCTGGGTCAAGGCGCGGGCGGCGCTCACCTCGCCGACGGGCCGGCAGGTCGACCGGTTCCTGAGTCCCGCCGCCGGGATGTTTGCCGGATTGCTCCACGCCGGTCTTCCCGTGAAGGAGCTACACCCCAACCACCTCAACCGCCAAAGCCTTGACGGCTTCCGCGTGCTGGTGTTGGCTAATGAGGTCTGCCTCAGCGACGACCAGTGTGAGGTCATTCGCGCCTTTGTCCGCGAGGGCGGCGGACTGGTCGCGACCCATGAGACCTCGCTGTACGATCTGCGCGGGAAGCGGCGCCGCGACTTCGGTCTGGCCGAGGCCTTCGGCGCGCGCGTGCGCGGGTCGATCGCGGCGCAGGAGGGACAGCGAATCGAGCCGGCCACTGGGACGGGACTCCTCGTTGCGCTTCCGGCGGCGGGCCTGTCGAATCGCGAGGAGCACCTGTCGGTCGAGGCGCGCCCCGATACGGTCGCCGCTTGGCTCGCGGGTCCCGGTGTTCCTGGGGGCCGCGCGCCGGCCATGGTGCTTAGTTCGTTCGGGAGGGGGCGCGTTGTCTACCTTCCAGGCCGGCTCGATTCCAGTTACTCGCTCTGGGCGGACCAAGCCTTTGTCGCGCTTGCCCGCGCCGCCGTGAAGTGGGTGGCGCAGGCGAACCCTCCTGCCGAGGCAAGCTGTCCCGGCGGCATCGTGGGGGTGACCTGTTTCGATCAGCCCGCGCGCAACCGCCGGCTCGTCCATCTGGTTGCGTACGACGCCGACTGGGTCGAGAGCTTCGACGAACTGCCGCCGCTGACGGCCGTGCGCGTACGACTTGGGCTCCCCGCTGAAAAGGAACTTGCTTCAGTTCGTGCAGTACTCGCCAGTTGCGCACTGGAGGCGGTCAAGACCGACGAGGGAGTGGAGGTTGTGTTGCCGCGTCTGGAAGAGTATGAGGTGCTGGAGCTGAAGTGGAAGTAACCGCCGGCCGCGATAGGCAGAAACGGTAGCCCGAGGCGCCAAGCCGAGGGACCTTGCTCGGGCGTTCACTTGCTTGGCGCTCAGGGCTACGGGGTAGTGCAGTGCCCCAGGGAGCAGACATGCCTCACGAAACCTCCGACAGAGCACCCAGCCATTCCGCCCTCCACAGCCTGTGGGACGCCGCCGGAATGCTGGTCGTCTTCGCCCTCCTGTTTGGCGGCTGCGCTGTGTGGGTCGACGACTTCCTCTCCTGGGCGAACATGAAGGGGCTGGCGCTGTCGGTCTCCACCATCGGCATGGTGGCCTGCACCATGCTGTTCTGCCTGGCCTCGGGCGACTTCGATCTGTCGGTCGGCTCCGTCGTGGCGTGCTCGGGGGTGCTGGCGGCGGTGGTCATCGACCGCACGGGCAAGGTGGCCCTGGGTGTACTCGCCGGGGTGGCCGCTGGCGGCATCGTTGGTCTCTTCAACGGCGTGATCATCGCGAAGTGCAAGATCAACGCCCTGATCACCACCCTGGCCACGATGCAGATCGTGCGGGGAATGAGCTATACTCGCGAAGGTTAGGAATACACCGAAGCTATTGCACAAGTTCGACGCCTCTGCGTGCACAGCAGTGTGTTGGGTGCTCACCACACGCCCACGGGTGAAGTTCTGCGAACTTCCACTTCGGTGTATTCCTAACCTTCGCGAATATACCTCATTTCCGGCGGCAAGGCCGTGGGTGTGCGGGAAGAGGGCTTCTTCAGCCTGGGCAACTCCGCCCTGCTGGGCATTCCGACGCCGGTGTGGATCACGGTGAGCTGCTTCCTCGTCTTCGGCTTCCTGCTCCGCAGCACTACCTTTGGTCGCAACACCCTCGCGACCGGCGGCAACCAGGAGGCTGCCCGGCTCGCGGGGATCGCCGTTGACCGGCTCAAGATGATCATCTTCTCGGCGCAGGGGTTGATGGCGGGCTTCGCCGGGGTCGTGCTCGCGTCCCGCATGACCAGCGGTCAACCGACGACGGCGATGGGCTTCGAGCTTGAGGTCATCTCTGCCTGCGTCTTGGGCGGCGTGTCGCTTACCGGGGGCGTTGGGTCGATGGGCTTCGTGGTGGCAGGCGTGCTCCTCATGGGCACGGTTCAGAACGCCATGAACTTGCTCAATGTGCCGCCGTTCTATCAGTACGTCGCCCGCGGTGCGATCCTGTTGGGTGCGGTGCTGTTCGACCGGTTCAAACAGGGGAGAGCGGTCGGCTGAGCGGGTGCTGCCGGTGGCCGCTTGTCGCTACTCGCCCTGCTCGCCAATGCGCACGCCGACCAGCCCTTCCAGCGGGCCGGCTTCCCCCGACTTCACGTTGAGCAACTGCAGCGCTGCCTTCACCCGGCCGAGGCTGGCAACCGACTTCGCGTCCGGCTGCGGTTGCCACAGGAGGAGCGTGTCGGCGTCGGCAGTGAGTGGCGCGACGGGGGCAGCCGTCGGCTTGCGGACGGCGCTGGAGACCCGAATCTCTGCTACCCATCCCTCGAAGGGCCGGCCGCCGCTTGGATAGCGGCCGACGAAGAGGTTGACCGGCACTTGCCGCACCGAGGCCGGCGCCGCGGTCGTGGCTTCGTCCGGTTGGCCGTTGAAGTAGAGCCGCATCTTGCCGCCCGCGCCCTCGGAGACACAGACCACGTGCGTCCACTTCCCGGCGGTGAGCGGTTGTTTGCTCTTCAGGGCGACGTCCTGCGTGCCGTCGTTGACGCGGAAGAGGATTTCGCCGGTCTCTTCGAGGTACACCTCCCACCCGCGGCCGGCGTTGCCCGGCAAGGTGTGGTCATACTGGCTGAGTAGCCGGCCGTAGTCCTGCTTGCCGGCAGCCTTGATCCACGCCTCGACGCTGAAGCGCCCGTCAGGAAATGCCAGCCCTTGGACGTCCTTCGCGACGCCATAGGAGCGCTCGTTGGCAAGACTGGCGGCGTTGAGCATGCTGTACTGCACCGCAACGCCGTACTGCTTGCAGAGCGGCTGGTAGAGCGTGTCGAGCGCCTCGTCGGCCGGTGGGAGCCCGAAGTGTTCGTCGCCGCTGGCCAAGTAGCCGCGTTCACGGTCCTTGCCGCGCATGGACGGGTAGTGCCAATTGCCGGAGTAGACGCCGAATACCAGCCGGTCGAGGAGCCGTTCCTTCACCCATGTCTGCCAGTCGAGCTTCATGTTGCCATACGGCGGCCCGACAATGTCTCCTTGCGGCAGACCGACAGCCAGCTTCTTGCCGCGCCGGTTGAGTTCCTGCCTGACCTCGCGAAGGAACAGCGTCAGGAACTCGCCACGCAACGCGCGCCAAGCCGCCACGTCGAAGTCCTGCTTGCGGATATCGACTCCGTGGCGCGCCTGAAACGTTTCGACTACCGGCTCCCCAAAGCCGAACTGATCGGCTTGCGCCGCCGGTTGGCTGTGACTTCGAGTGCACAGATAGACGCCGTCATAGCCATACTTGTCCAGGAAGTCCGTCAGCTCTTTGAGCTTGTACCGACGCACCTCCGGGTAGGCGTACTCCATCACGCCGCACTGGCGCTTCTGCCCCTCCCGGTCTTCCACGAGGTACTCGGGGTGCTCAATGGTGAAGTGCGACTGCCACGGGAACGGCGTGCTGTCGCCATACAGAATCTCCGGCGGCGACCCCTCGTCGAAGCTGGTGGCGTAGGCGTAGATCCGCAGACCCAGCTTGTGCGCGCTCTCGCAGGCCGCCTGATAGGGGTCGAACCGGGCGAAGATGTCGTCCGCGGTCTCCCAGTACTTGCCGATGGAAGTCGGCACTCGAGTGCAGCGGGTGCGAATGAACCACGTGCCCGTGCGCCAGTAGACGGTGGTCACCTCGTGCAAGTCGCGCCACTCGCGCATGCACCGCTCGATCTTCTCCGGCGTGTCCAGCTTCGCATCGCCCTTGAAGACGACGAAGTGATCCCCGAAGCTGACGAGGACAATCCGCTCTTCAGGTTGGGCCGCGCCGACGGCTCCGGCCGCGACCGCAATGCCGAACCATACTACCCGGATGACAGATCGCATGAGCAGCTCCCTTGACGCTTGGGCTGCCTTTAGTGTACCGTGAGACACCACCACTTCGCGAGCCAACCAGAGCACCGGACAACGGAGAAAGCCTCTCACCCATGACCCCAACCCTCCAAGGTCACACCTCCTACCATAGCCATTCCCGCTGGAGCGACGGCCGGAAGTCGCTAACCGAGATGATCCGGGCGGCCGAAGCCGCCGGGCTGGACGAGTACGGGGTAGCCGACCACTTCGTGCTGACGCCCGACCGACAGCCCATCGATTGGAGCATGCCCCTGGACAGGCTCGAGGAGTATGTGACGGAAGTTCAAGCGGCAGCGGCGCAGGCCGCGAGTACCGTTCGGCTGGGGATCGAGGTCGACTTCTTCCCCGAGACCGTGGCGGAGGTTGTGGCGCGCCTGTCGCCGTACCCGTTCGACTACCTGATCGGGTCGGTACACTACGTGGACCGATTCCCCATCGACAGCTCCGCTGACGACTGGCGGCCGCTGTCGGCCGCAGAAGTCAACGAGAAGCATCGGCTCTACTGGGTCCGCGTTGCCGAGCTGGCGCGGAGCGGCGCCTTCGACTTCATCGGGCATCTTGACCTGGGCAAGAAGTTCGCCTGCTACCCCTCGGTGCCGCCGACAGCGGAGATTCAGACAGCCCTCCAGGCCATTGCCGAGGGGGGTCTGGCCGTCGAACTGAACACGGCCGGCTGGGACAAGCCGTGCGCGGAGGCGTACCCGGCATTTGAGTTGCTGCAGCGGTGTCAGGAGGCGGGAGTCCCCGTCCTGATGAACGACGACTCGCATTCCCCGCGCAGGATCGGCGGGCACTATGAGCGCGGCGCCCGGCTGCTGCGAGCAGCGGGCTACGACGAGGTGGTTCGCTTCGCCGGGCGGGAGCGGACCGCGCATCCGCTGGTGATCCCGGGCGAAACCGCTCCCTGACCGCGAGGGCGTGCTGCAGCGCAGGCGTCAAGCAATCAGCGTGCGCGAGGGAAAGAACTGGGGCAGCAGGTCTCGGGAAGCTTCCAGTAGTTCCTCCAACATGTCTTCGGCGGTATCCGGCGCGAGGGCCATTTCGTCCAACATCAGCGCTTGCAGTGCCAGATTGCGGTCGCCGGTGACAGCGGCCTCGACCACTAACTCCTGCCAGACAAAGCGCTTCTCCAGAATGGCTTTGAGCACGCGTGGGCAGTCGCCGACGCAGAGACCGCGGACACCCATGGAGTCGGTGACGCCCTCAATCTCCACAACGGCTTCGGGCGGCAGATTGGGGATTGCGCCCTGGTTGGGGATGTTGACGATGAAGACCTCGCGCCGACCATGGGCGATGTCGTCGATCATCCGGGCAACGCCTTCCCCGCCCAGAGAGTCAGCCGTGCCACGCTCCGGCGGGCTGACGTTGTCGAGGAGGGTCTGGTACTGCTCGAAGAAGTCGGCACGCAACTCAGGGCCGGGCTCGGCGCGCGGGGGCCTGGGCGTTGCCTCGTCGAAGCCGTGCCCCTTCGCGTCCTCGGCCAGGTTGTACGGCATTGCTTCCTGGGTGGGCACCGTGGTTGCCCACGAGTAGAACTCGATGAGGTGCCCGGCGCCGGGGTAGCCGACTTTGTGTCCGTAGAGCCGCGACAGCCGGTGCGCCAAGTTGTCGCTCCCCTGCTGCCCAAGCTCCGCGGCGCGCTGGTTGAGCTTGTCGGTCACGTCGACGCCCCTGTGGGCGGCGCGCAGGATCCAGTAGTAGTGGTTGGTGCCGATCCAGGTGCACTGCAGCTCCTCGGCCGGGACGCCGATCATCTCGGCGGCCTGCTGAATTGTTGCCTGCACACCGTGGCAGATCCCGATCACTTTGACGCTGCTGTACTTGTTCATCGCCCGGCAGAGCACTGCCATCGGGTTGGAGTGGCTCAAAAGCACGGCGTTGGGGCAGCGGCTCTCCATCTCTCGGCAGATCTCGAGGTATGAGCGAATTGCCCTCAGGCCCATCATCATCCCCGCCGGTCCAGCCGTATCGCCGACCACCTGGTGGATGCCGTACCTCGCCGGAATGTACATATCTGCCGCGTGGTAGTACGAGTCATACACGCGGTTGGTCACTTCGGCGCCGCTGCCCCCGATGGACGAGAGCGCGAAGTCGGCGCCGTCCACTGCGTCGGACAGCTCACCGGTTGCGCGGATCGCGAACGTGCTCCCCGCTGCCTCGGCCAGTCGCCGCCCCATCCCGGCCATTCGCTCCGCCTTCTCGAGGTCGAGGTCGTAGAGCACGATCTCCGAGCCGCCCAGCCCATCGCGGACGACCAGGTCGCCGATTGCTCTGGGGAAGTACAGACTTCCCGCACCAAGGCAGACGATCTTCTTTGCTGACATTCTACTTGCTCCCTGGCTTGGGTGATCTTCCTGTCGCTCACCGAGCTACTTCGCGATGGAGGCTGCCTCGAATCCGTCGGGCAGCGAGGCGATGGCCTCCAGCCAAGCGCGGTACCGCGCCAACGACACCGGCGGCGTGCCGAGCAGGTAGTGGTTGCCGAACGTGCGGCCGGCGACTTCCCACTCCAGCAGGAACAGGCGCTGATCGCCGTGCGAGAGGCGCAGGCGGCCCAATTCCTGGTTCTCGTTGGCTTGCGTGCGGAACTCGCCTTCCAGCAGCGTCTCGCCCGAGTCTGCATCCCAGATCCGGAATCGGCCCTCGGCGGGTTGGCGCGAGTCGTTCCCGGCCACCACGCGGCAATGCCAGCTCTCGGGCTCGTCGATCATGAGGCACACGGGCTGCTGCACCCGGCGCAGATAGTGGTAGGCGAGCTTCTTCCCGTAGTAGTAGTCGACGATGGCCTCGGAGAACTGCGGCCAGCAGTCGAGGACGTTCCACCAGAGCACGCCGGTGCGGCGCCACTTCCGGAGGCGGGTGATCTCGACGAAGAACTTCTTCGCCTCGGCCTGCGAAATCTGCGAGGCCAGCGCGAAGTCGGCCAGGTTGTCGGGGGCGACGCCGAACAGCTCGTAGATCTGGTCCGCCATCAGCTTCACCCGGTACTGGTAGGGGCCGCCAGCTTCCTGGGTGGTGATCTCCGTCCGCCGCAGCTTCAGGTCGCGCAGCCCGACACGGTCTGTTCGGGAGTGGACAACTTCGCCGTCGTGGCGCAGCTCGCAGGTGACCTCGTAGAGGTTCGGCTCGCCGTAGCCCTTCGGCCACCACAGCCGCGGGTTGGGCACGCCAACAGAGCACTGTCCGGACACGAACCGCGCCGGCACTTCGGTCGCGAACTGGCTGTCGCCGCACTGACCGGTGAACCGCAGGGCGAAGCCGTCGAGGACCGGCGCGTCGGTGACGAAGTGGTAGTGGACGCCGAGCGTAGCGTGGGTTGCGTCGGCTTGCTGCGTGTAGTAGTACAGGTCCACAATCTCCGTCGGCTCATGGATCTCCAGCCGCACCGACCGCCAGATCCCCGCCGACACGATCCGCGGCGCAATGTCCCACCCGCCCATGTGGGCCGCCTTGCGGACGCAAAGGAACTCCCAATTCGTCGGCAGGTGACCTTCGCAGGGATCGGGCTGGTGCTTGCGGGCGGCGTTGACGGCAGAACCCAGCCGCACGACCAGTTCGTTCTGACCCGACGCCAGCAGCGAAGGGACGTCGAACCGGTGCCCAACAAGCATGTTGTCCGCGTCCCCAGCCGCCTCGCCGTTCACCCAGACCTGCGCGAAGCAGTCCAGCCCCTCGAACACGAGGTCCACACGCTGGCCCGGCGCGACGCGCGGCGCCTCAAACGGCCGCCGATACCACCACTCGTGGAACTCGAACGGCCGCAGCAGATGGACGTTGTCGCCGTGGTAGAGGTCCGGCAACGCCCCGGCGCGCCTCAAGTCGAGCTCAACGTTGCCGGGCACTCGGGCGGCGACGGCACCCTCCCACGAGACCCCTTCGGGTCGCGGCTGGAGGGGTGGCACTCCCGAACGGCAGTCGGGTGGCGTCTCCTGGAAGTGAACGAGTTCCCAGTTGCCGTCAAGTGAGAGGGTCTGCATTTTGTGTTGCTCCTGGTGCGGTCGAAGCGGGCATTGAGGACCGAATCTGCCTCCCCGTGATACGTCGGCGACCGCTCGATGTCCTGCGTCGAGAAGGTTCTCCACCCTCGGCGGCCGTGCGGGACTGGTGTATACTCACGCTATCATCCTGACCTCGGCAACAGGTTCGTCTGTGTGGTGAGAGACATGAAAGCACTGACACTACGCGGCATCGATGACGAGTTGGAGAAGGCGCTGCGGGGCAAGTCGCAAGAGCTGGGCACTCCCAGCCTGAACAACACCGTCCTGCGCATCCTTCGCGAATCCCTGGGGTTGACCAAGCGACGACACGCCGTGCTGCACCGCGACCTCGACCACTTGGCAGGCACTTGGACTGAAGCGGACTTCCGGGAGTTCGAAGCGGCAACAGCCGCCTTCTCCCAAATCGACAAGGAGTTGTGGCAGTGAAGCGGCTGCTCCTTGACCCCAACGTCTACGCGGCGTTCAAGCGCAATGACGCAGCGGCCGCCAAAGCCCTTGGACGCGCTGACGCGTTGCTGATGTGTGCGACGGTCTTGGGCGAACTCCTGTGCGGCTTCAAGTGCGGACGCAAAGAGCAGCAGAACCGCGAGGAACTTGAGCAGTTCCTCGACGCTCAACGGGTCAGTGTTGTCGATACTGATGGCGTGACTGCCGAGTTCTATGCAGAGATCTACCGCAACCTACGGACCAACGGGAGCCCGGTGCCCACCAACGATATGTGGATCGCTGCCGCGGCCATGCAACACGGTGCCGCCGTTTGCACCCTGGATGCGCACTTCCGCGAGCTTCCGGGTCTGGCGGTTGAGGTCCCCACCCCTGACTGACCATCGAGGTGTCCCGGGCCGGCACCGTCACCCCTCGGTAGCCTGCTTCATCTTCACCACTTCGAAGTCGCGCCCCTTGACGCGCTTCAGCGTGGACAGGGCTTCGTCGTCCCACCGCGGATCGGGAGCGCCGCTGACGTGCCAGTCGCTGCCGTTGTCGGCGAGCAGCATGCCGTAGATCTTCAGCCCGGTCAGGATGACTTGAGCTTCCGGTGGGAACTTGGTTATGTCGAAGTCGGCTTTGAGTCGCACCCGCATCCCCATGGGCGCGAGACTGAGGGCGGAGACGCGGCTGGCGAAATGCCGGGCCGGGTAGACGTAGCCGCGACGGGTGCGCCGGCACGTGAACCGGAGCGCGTGCTTCACAGCCTTCTGCTCGCAGACTTCGTCGTACCGGGCGAGGCCGGCGAGAAGGGGCAGCCCCGCTGCATCGGCAGAGGTCCAGCCAGCGGGCCGGGGCTTGTTGGACTTCAGGTCGAACACCGCTCCCGAGCCGGCACGCCAGCTCTTGCCGCCGGCCACCGGAAACGCCGAGAACAGCTCGTAGAGCTTCCAGTTGTCGCGGTCGAGCACCAGCACGTGGCGGTCGCCCTCCGCCTTCGGACCGCCCTCGATGGGAGCGTCGGGTGGAACGGGGTAGGGACCGGGGTCGCTCTCGTCGCCATACTCGAAGGCCACCGGCGCTTTGGGCTGGTCGCCCGACACCACCACATAGGGGATGCCACTGGGCGCGCCTTGCCACACCGTCCCGAAGTCCGGGTGAAGCGGCTTGTCGAGCCCGATGCTGGCCACCAGCACGTCGGAGTTGGGGTCAACCGGCTCGCCCGAGATGTCCTGGTTCCAGGGGTTGTCCGGCGGGAAGAGCAGCTTCCCGCCGAGGCTGGCGCCTTTGCCCAGTTGCACCTGCGTGCCCGCATGGACGAGCAGAACTGCTGCGGACACCAAAGCCGCCATCGCTACGGTCGTTCGCCTTGCCTTGCGGGTTTCGGCCTTCATGCAGTTCCCTTCCTCTCGCGGCAGTCTCCGTCGGTCTGTCCCTCGCCGGGGCGCAAAGTCCTTCGTCTTGGTCCGCACACAGCTCGCGGGCCGCGCCCTCCGCGGTTGGTGGAGAAGCCTTCTGTCATGCTCCACCCGGCTGCGCGCGCTCGTGGCCCGGTTGACTCACAGGTCGATCCAGGCCCCGTCCGCCTCCAGCGCCGACCGGTACATCGCGTCCAGCACGGCCCGGCTACGCCGACCGTCGCGGCCGTCGCAGGAGAGGGGCACGCCCGTGCGCACGGCGGCGGCGAAGTTGTCCATGGAGTTCAGCCACTCCGGCTCCGCAGGCTCCGGCCCCTTGTCGCTCCAGACCCCCTCGAGGAACCAGCGGGTCAACACCTGGTCGAAGGGGCCACCGGAGGCTTCGAAAAAGGCGCCCTGGTCGCCATGCAGCTCGTACTGGTAGAACCAGGTGGCGTGGGGGTAGCTGCTGGTGGCGTTGTAGGTAACCAGCAAGCCATCGTCATACAACCAGGCCGCCGAGCCGAGGTCTTCGGCCTCGATGGCGTGGGTCTGCGTCCAGATGTTGGCGCGGACCCGCGCGGGCATGCCGAGGGTGTAAATGAGTTCGTCGAGGTGGTGGATAGACTGGTTCGACAGCACCCCGCCGCCGTCGAGCTTGCGCGTGCCGCGCCAGCCGCCGTTGGCGTTGAAGTAGTCCATTGCCCGCAGGATCTTCAGTGTGAAGCTGCCCGCCAACAGCTTGCCGAAGGCCCCGTCTGCCACCGCCTTCTTCAGCGTGAGGACACCTACCGTGTTCCGGCGGTCGAAGTCGACGGCCAGCAACCGGCCCTGGTCGTCTGCCTTGCGGATCATCGCGTCGCACTTCTCAACGCTGGTCTCCATCGGCTTGGTAGTCAGCACGTGTTTGCCGGCCTCAAGCGCTCGCAGGGCGACTTCGGCGTGGTTGCCGGTCTCGGTCATCACCATCACAACCTCGACTGCCTCGTTGTCGAGCAGCTCGCGAAAATCAGTGGTGTGCGACACGCCGAGGGCTTCGCCCGTCCGCTGCGCACGCTCCGCCACCAAGTCGGCAACACCGATCAGTTCCGTACCCGGGGTGGTAGTGATCTGCTTGGCCCGCGAGTGCCCCATACCCAGGCCGACCACTGCGAAGCCAACGGGCTCGCGCTCCCACGGGCGCGCGACGCCCTTTGCAGACTTGCGCTTCTCGCCGCGGCCTCCGGGCGCCGCCGTCGGCCATGCCTTCTGGATGACCTCGACGACTCGGCGTGACATCTCGACATTGCTCACGGAACGGTCGGGATTGTGTGTCTCGGCCGCGACCGATCCCTGCACGCCCGCGTTGTCGCACAACTGCAGTACCTTGTCATAGGGGATCAACTCGTCGGCCGTGCCTTCGACGGCCTTCTTCGCCTTCACATGCACGCACAGGGCCCGCTTCACCATCCGGGCAATGTAGGCGTCTTCGTCGGCCCGGCGTTCGTCAGAGTCCCACGAGTTACAGACATCCCACGCCAGGCCCCATGTCGGCACATCGAAGAGGTCCAGCATGGTGAAGACCTCCTCCGGCGTCACGCCGCAGTTCTCGAATGCCAGCACCAGCCCGGCGCCCTTCGCCCGCTCGGCCAGCGGCCCAAACATGTCCGCCACCCGCTGCTGCTCGTCGGGGCGAACAGCCAGCTCGCCTTCCAGTTCCGGCGGCGGCTGCCAGTAGAAGAAGCTGCGGACCAGCCGGCAGTCCAACGCGTCAGCAGCGCGGATGATCCCCTCCAGCTTCTCCGCCTCCGCAGCCTGCCGCCGCGCGTTGGGCAGGTGCACCTTGGCAAGCGACGACTGGAGGCAGCCTACTCTCATGTCGTTGTCGGTCAGCAGCTTCCGCAAGTCGGGGAGCTTCTCGGGCGCGAGCGACTCGGCGGCTTTGCCGAACACGCGACCGCGCAGATCGACGGCTTGCAGCTCCCAGGATTTGAGGTGGGGAATCCCTTCAACGAGGTCAATGCCGAGTTCGTCGGTGAAGATGGAGGGGAACATAGGGTACTCCTTCGGAAATGCGTTGGCGATCCGAGCCGCGACCGTGAGGGAGCGCGTAAGCCATCGGCATCGCGGACCAAGTCGGCGTGTCACGCGCTCACGGTCGCGGCTCGGATTGGCTCGCGTTTCCACTTGCCGGGGTGCTCAAGCGGAACGCGAACATGGATGATCCCTACGGGAATGCAAATTCTGGCTGGCAGATCGCAGATTGCGGCGACCGGTAGTGCGCCGACCGTGGCAGCCTCATCTGGTGTGGCGCCCAACCAACGGGCGGGCTGCACCGGAGTTCCTTGGCGACCTGCCAAAGACTTGGCTCGCTCATCAGTTCGGCGCCCGGGTCTGCCACCCTCCTGAGTTGCAGATCGGGTATCGGACCGTTGGCCGCCCCTGCACTGGCAGCGCGACCCGTCGGGAGTGAGCGACCGGAGCGGGCTGCCCAGTCCCTTCCGCACCGCCCGGGCCAGAACCGGCATGGGAGCCGGCTCTACAGCCCAGGTCAGCAGCCCTTCGTCACTGGCGCGTCGGGCTACGAAGGGCGTGACCTGACCGGCGGACCAGTGTATGATAATGGTGGTCTCGTCAGGCGGCCCCGCCGTGGACGGACCAACCCCGTTTCCGAAGGAGACCTCGCCCATGTGTCAGTCCTGTGTCCGCACCAGATGGATCCCCGCCCTTGCTCTTGTCCTGCTCGTCGCTTCCTCGATTGGTTCCGCCGTGAAGGCGGCTGAGGTCGACCAGTCGGGGGCCGCGAAGCTCGGTTGGAAGCTGGCCATACAAGCGTGGACTAACAATCGGGCGACGCTGTTCGAGACCCTCGAACTGGCCCAGCGGCTCAACCTCCGGTACGTCGAAGCGTTCCCCGGGCAACGCCTCACCAAGGACGCTGAGGGTAGCATCGGCCCCGGCATGTCTGACGAGCAGATTCAGACGCTCTTGGACAAGGCCAAGGCGTGCGACGTGACGCTGGTGAACTTCGGCGTCACCGGTATCCTCGGCGACGAACCGGGCGCTCGCAAGATGTTTGAGTGGGCTAAGAAGCTCGGGCTCAAGACCCTCGTTACCGAGCCGAGCAAGGAGCTGCTTCCCCTGCTGGACAAGCTGGCGACGGAGTTCGACCTCACCCTCGCCATCCACAACCACCCGCAGCCTTCGCACTACTGGGATCCGGCCACTATCCTTGACGCAGTCGAGGGAACGTCCACGCGGATCGGCGCGTGCGCCGACACCGGTCACTGGGTCCGCAGCGGGCTCGACCCCGTCGAGTGTCTCAAACAGCTCGAAGGCCGAGTCGTCAGCCTCCACTTCAAAGACTTGGGCGCCCGAACCGGCGACATGCACGACGTGCCCTGGGGAACGGGCGCTTCCGACGCGGCCGGTCAACTCGCCGAGCTGAAGCGTCAGGGCTTCAAGGGCGTGTTCTCCATCGAGTACGAGCACCAGTGGGACGAACCGACCCTCGCCAAGTGCGTTGAGTTCTTCCACGCCCAAGCGAACAAGCTCGCAGCACAGTAGGGGCAGACCTGCGTGTCTGCCCCCGACTCCCAGCGGTACCGACGGGGCGGGCACGCAGGCACCGCCCCTACGGCCGCACCCATGAAGGAGCAATCCCGTCATGTGCTATACTCGCGAAGGTTAGGAATACACCGAAGTGGAAGTTCGCAGAACTTCACCCGTGGGCGTGTGGTGAGCACTCAACACACTGCTGTGCACGCAGAGGCGTCGAACTTGTGCAATAGCTTCGGTGTATTCCTAGCCTTCGCGAGTATACGTCCTGCTTGCCTTTGCACTCGCTCTGGCTTTCGCGGGCACGGCGGTCGCCGAGGGCGAACTCCGCTCGGAAGACGCCGTGGTGCGCTGGTCCGCTGCCTCGCTGGAACTGCAGACCTCGGTCGGGCGACACCGGTTGGAGTTGGGGCAGGGCGCGCTGGTCAGGACCGGCTGGGAGAACCGTCGCACCGGGACTGACCTGATAGCAGGGCGCCGCCTCGCGGACTTCAGCTTTCGGTCTGGCGAGAACCAGGTGAGCAGCGACGAGCCCGGTTGGCAGGTCGCGGAGCCGGTGTGCCAACGCGGCGCCCATGGCGAGTTGCAGGTGAGCGTCGCCCTCGCTCGTGACGGTTGGCAGGTCACCCGTCACTACGTGGTCTACCCGGGTCTGAGCCTCGTCCGCGGTTGGCTGGAAATCGCGAATCGGGGGAACGAGCCCCGCACGCGCACCGACCCGCCTATCGTCTCTCTCCAAAGCGCCAGCGCCACGCCGGAACTCCTGTGGATGAGCGGAGCCGAGCAGTTCGGCGACTCTTGGCGACTGCGCACGGAGCCGCTGTCGGCGACGCCGCGGGTGTTCGACTCCTACGACGTTCCGCCGAATGCCGGCAATGCGGGGCTTGCCGGCGACGGGGTCGATGCACGCGTGATGCTCAACGACCAAGTCGTCTGGCCGGCACAAGGCTGGGCGCACTCCGCCCACGCCAATGACCCACAGACGCACGACGTGACGGTGGACGTGAAGGAAGGGGACCAAGTCCTGTTCGTGCTCGGTCGGGCCGAGCAGATGACGTGCGACACCACCGAGTGGGATCCAGTCGTGACGTATGCGGACGGGCAGTCGTTTCGGGCGTCCGAGGGGTTCAGCACGACGCAGGGGCAGGGCGGTTGGCGCTACCTCTACCTCGGCGATGACGGTGCGCGAAGGGAGCTGACCTACGCCGACGTCCCCGGCCGATACGGCCAGCGCTGGCGGCTGGACGTCAACATCATCGAGCCGTTCGTTTCCGCCAACGAGATGCACCCCGACCCGCGGGGCTGCGCCGTTCGGTCGTTCACTGCGCCGCGGGCAGGGCGCGTGACGATCCGCGGGACGCTCCGGAATACCGGTAACGGCGCGCCGCCCGGCCCCGGCTTCCGGATGGGCACGCAGACGTATGCGCCGTGGTTCTGCGTGAAGGCGGGAGACGCGGGCGCCGCTGCGTACGCTGGCTTCGACTGCATGGCCCAACAAGGCTTCATGGAAGTGCTGCGCCGTTTCCTCGACGCCCACCCGGAGTGCGCCTTCCAGGGCGTCAACGGCGGCGGCAGGGCGCTCAACTGGGAGTACCTCTCGTACGCCAGCGGATTCCAGTTCACCGACGGCCAGGCTGGGGCGCTGGCCGACTACTACGCCAGTTACCTCTTCCCGCCCGACAAGATCAACAACATGCCCGACATCTGGGACCCGGCCAAGTACGACCCGGCAACGTGGCGCGGGTTGCTGTGCTCCAACTTCGACCTGACCGGCGATACGTTCGACCCGGCCAAGCTGGAAGGGCTGCGTGACGTGATCGACGTCTACCACTACCTGCAAGCGCGGGGCGTCGTCGGGCGTTGGGTGCGGGTCTACCACCCGGTCATCGATGGCGATGACAACACTATGTACCTCCAGCGCCTGAGTTGGGACCGCCAGCGAGGCATTGTCATCACCAAGCACAAGATCGAGGGCACGGTCACGATCCGGCCGAAAGGGCTCGTCGAGGACCAGCGCTACCAAGTCTGCTTCCACGACTCGCCGGCTGCCTTCGAGCGGACGGGGCGGGAGTTGAGGGACCCCGGGCTCACGTTGACCGACCCGCCTCCCGGCGAGCTGATCTACCTGAACCTGCTCGACCACCCGGGCAACCGAGTAGACAAGACGCCACCGTCGGCTCCGACGGACGTTCGCTGCGCCGTCGCGCGGCAGAGGGGCGTGCCGGGCGTCGAGGTGACTTGGCGACCCGCTACCGACGAAAGCTGGCTGAGCCACTACCAACTCCGTCGCGACGGTGCGCTGCTCGACCGCATCGCGAAGGGCTGCTTCTACTTCAACCACTCCGCCGGCGCCGACCCCGCAGCTCGCTACGCAGTGGTCGCCGTGGACGGCGCCGGCAATAGCTCCGCGGCGGCCGTCACGCCCGACACCGACCTGACTCGGCGGCGGATCCTCGACGGCACGAACGGCGGCGGGATCGCCTTCGAGGGGGAGTGGCACCGCGAACGAGGCTTCCCGCCCGCCCCTGACGCGCCGCTCCCCAGCGCAGCGGGCGCAGGCGCGGCGTTCACGGTCCGATTCACCGGCCGGTCCGTAACTTGGCACTCCTGCCTCGGCGCAGAGGGCGGTCTTGCCCGCGTCACCCTCGACAACGACCAACCCGAGACAGTGACCTGTTACGCCGCTGACGAGATCCCTGGCTGGCCGCTGTTCGAGCGGCAGTGGCCGACCGCGGGTCCGCACGCCTTGCGCGTCGACGTGCTCGGCCAACCAGACCCACGCGGCGCGGGCACACTGGTGTGACTGGACGCGATTGCAGTCGCGCCATAGCCAGACCCGACGGATTCCCCCGGTCCGGCTTGTCCGGGAGGGCGCTCAACCCATGCAGCAAGACGAGCCCTACCTCCAGTTCGCAGGCATCAGCAAGTCCTTCCCCGGCGTCCAAGCGCTGACGGACGTTTCGTTTGGCGTCGGCGACGGCCGGGTCCATGCGCTCATCGGTGAGAACGGCGCCGGCAAGTCGACGCTGCTCAAGATCCTGAGCGGCGCGTACACGCCGACGGCCGGGACGGTCCGCCTCGGCGGGGCGGACCGGGTGTTCCACTCGGCGGCGGAGGCCCTCGCCGCCGGCGTCGCGGTGATCTACCAGGAACTGCATCTCGCGCCTGAGATGACGGTAGCTGAGAACCTGTCCCTGGGTCACTTGCCGAGCCGCTTCGGTGTTGTGGACAAGAGGCGGCTGCGCAGCAACGCGCTCCGACAGCTCGCGCTCCTCGGCGAAGACCTCGACCCCAACGCCAAGGTCGGGCGACTGCCCCTCGCGCAGCGGCAGATGGTGGAGATCGCCAAGGCTCTCACCCGCGGCGCGAAAGTCATCGCCTTCGACGAGCCAACCAGCAGCCTTTCGTCCCGCGAGGTGCAGAAGCTGTTTGCGGTCATCCGGGACCTCAAGGCCAGGGGACACGTGATCCTGTACGTCTCGCACCGGTTGGAGGAGCTTTTTCAGATCTGCGACGAGGTCACGGTGTTGCGCGACGGCATGCGGGTCGAGACAGTCGACAGCCTGGAGGGCGTCACCCGCGACGTCTTGGTCAACCGGATGGTGGGGCGCGACTTGCGCAATGTCTACAACTACGCGCCGCGCCCCCACGGTGCCCCGGCGCTGGACGTGGTCGGTCTGGCTGGGCCCGGCGTCGCGGAGCCGGCGACCCTCACGGTGGCGCAAGGCGAGATCCTCGGTCTCTTCGGGCTGGTCGGCGCCGGCCGAACTGAACTGCTGCGGTTGATCTTCGGCGCCGTCCCGATGACGGCCGGTGCAGTGAAGGTGTGGGGCCGACCGGTGCACCTCCGCGCCCCCCGCGACGCCATCCGGGCCGGGGTCATGCTCTGCCCGGAAGACCGGAAGAAGGAAGGGGTCATCCCGATTCGGTCGGTGCAGGAGAACCTCAACTTGAGCGCCCGCCGAACGCATTCGCCCCTCGGGTTCTTCATCAACGAGCGGTGGGAGCGGAGCAACGCCAACGCCCAAGTCGACAAACTCGCCATCAGGACTCCCTCGCTCCAGCAGTTGGTCCTGCATCTGTCCGGCGGCAACCAGCAGAAGGTGATTCTGGCGCGGTGGCTGTCGGGAGCGCTCAAGGTGCTCCTGTTAGACGAGCCGACTCGCGGCATCGACGTCGGCGCCAAGAGCGAGCTCTACTCGATCATCTACACCCTTGCCAGCCAGGGCCTCGGGGTGATCGTGGCCTCCAGCGACCTGCCTGAAGTCCTCGGCCTCGCCGACCGAATCCTCGTCATGCGCGACGGCCGGATCGCCGGTTCGCTCACGCACGAGGAGGCGACCGAAGAGCAGGCGCTGCGGCTGGCGCTGCCCGAATTCGCCCTTGAGAACGCCGCGTGACCGCGATGACCCGCAGGGGAACTATGACCAGCAAAGAGCGCCTTCTCGCCGTCTTCCACCGCCAGCCAACCGACCGGCTGTGCTGGACCGCGCTGGTCGACGACGCGACGCGCTCGGCCATGCCTGCGGCGATCCGCGAGTTGCCGATGATCGAGTTCTACCGGCACCTCGGCTGCGACATCCTCTGCTTCGGAAACTTCGGGCTGCCGCCGGAGACGTGCTTCGTCGCGCCTTGCCGCCGCGTCACCCCCGACGTCGAGGTTGAGTGGCAGGCGGATAGCGACGGCTTGCAGCACCAGCGCACCAAGACGCCGTGGGGAACGCTGACCGCTACCTTCCGGTTTGGCCATCCGGTCAAGCATCCGGTGGGCACGCTCGACGAGTTGCGCATCCTGAGGAACCTCTGGCGCAGCACCCGCCATGAACCGGTTGGGGGATCGACGGAGAGCTACAACCGCCTCCTTGGCGTTCTGGGCGAGGACGGTATCTTCGCCCAGACGCTCAGCCCCTCGCCGGTGCAGCAACTTCTCGAGTATGACATGGGTCTCGAGAGCTTCTACTTCTTGGAGCAAGACGACCCGGGGGCGATGCAGGAACTGCTGGACGTGATGCACCGTCGGCGCTGCGAGGAGTACGCGATCACCGCCGAGCGTTCGCCGGTGGAGGTCGTCATCCCCGTCGAGAACACCAGCAGCAACCTGATCAGCCCGGCCGGATATGCACAGTACAGCCTGCCGCAACTGCGCGACTTCGTGGAGATCATGCACAGCGGCGGGAAGGTCGCGATCCTGCACATGTGCGGGTTGCTGAAGGCGCTGCTGCCCGAGATCAAGCAGACGGGACTGGACGGCGTGCACGCGCTGACCCCGCCGCCGCTGGGCGACACGCCCTGGGCAGAGGCCCTGGACCTCCTCGCGGAGGACGCTGTGCTCATCGGCGGCTTCGCGCCGACTGTCTTCCGGAATGCAGCCTCGTCGCCGAGGGAGATTCGGGAAGCAATAAGTCGCTGGGCAACGCCCCGGGTCCGAGCAGGCCACACGATTCTCAATGCCGGCGCCGACGGAACGCCGCTACCCCTCGAGCACTTCTACGCGGTGCGCGACTGGATGGAAGCAACGGCGAACTGAGCCGCGGAGTCACGCGCTCGGCGCTGCCCGGCACGGTCAGCGGCTCGACACCGCCTCAGTGGGGCACTCCTGTTCGCACTGCCGACAGAAGGTGCAAAGCGCGGCGATCCACCGGGGCAGCAAGTCGTCGCGCTCCATCGCCAGCGCGCTGGTCGGACACACGTCGGCGCAGATGGCGCAGGCCACACATTGACCTTCCTCGATGAGCAGGACCGCGGCGGCGGACGGGGCTTCCGGGGGCATCGGCTCAGGCGCTCCCAGTGGCGTCTGCGTCTTTGTGTCCCGCCCACCGCACAGTCCGTACCAGCCCCGCCAGCACCCCCCACGCGAACACGACCAAGAAACCCGGTCCGGCCCACACGAATGTGACCATCGCCAGGTTCTGATTCAGATCGGACCGCATGTTGCTGAGCGCCGTCCAAGCGCCGGTGGCGGCCGAGTTCAGCTTCAGGTACTCGTCGCCGGCCGCCTCCATCACGAAGGTGAACCCGAACCAGCACAACAGGCAGCCCGCCCCGATCAGCGCCGCCGCTGCCCACCAAGCCCGCGTTCCCACCGAGCTCCCGCCGTGGCAGGTGCGAAGGACGAGCGCGACGGCCATGAGCAGGAACCCCAGCGGCACCCACGGCACAGCAACCTTGATGTCGGCCATGATGTCCATGTTGGTCAGCAGGATTCCCACCAGCGCCACGCCCAGCAACAGCAGGTCGGCGCCCAGGTCGGTTGCCGTCTCCCACGCCTCCACCGCCACCCGCAACGAGAGTCGCCGCTTCAGCGCCTCCAGATGCGCCCGCCCGGCTACCAGGGCAAGGACGACGAAGCCGGCCAGAATCGCCCCGTCGCAGAGATTCTGGAGTGTCCACGCCTCCAGGGCCTTCTTGATTGCATGCTGCATGTCGTCGCCGGTCATGGGGGGCTCCTTCGGGAATACGTTCTCAATCCGAGCCGCGAACATGAGTGATTCGTTCGGCAATGGGGTGCGTGCGCAGGCACGGCCTCACGGATGCTTGCTGACAACCGCACGGGTCGGGTTCGTGCCAGGGCAATCGCATCAAAACTCGAGTCTGACAAACCCGGTGACGCGATCGCCCAAGGGTGATAAAGTCGGCTGCGAGTGTACCGTTCTTGTCGGAGCGAGTCAAGGAGTCAA
>Ga0210053_1000468_pt1 | contig 39717 bp, 43 predicted proteins | sample CryGeymeta201512_FD_185467 | JGI IMG/M metagenome (GOLD analysis project Ga0210053, IMG submission 185467) | Groundwater microbial communities from Crystal Geyser aquifers in Utah, USA - Crystal Geyser metaG 2015-12 (SPAdes) (version 2) | ecosystem: Environmental > Aquatic > Deep subsurface >... | reverse complement strand
CCGCGCTCAGGGTCTCCCGGATGGTCGTCTCATCGTCAATGATTAAAATCTTTTCGGACATAGACCGTCCCGATTCTTATGGCCGGACTGGAAATTTCCGCAATCCTGTGCGGATCATCTTTGCGACTGAGTAATAGGCAGGAAGACCCGGAACACGCTCCCTTTGCCTACCGTGCTCTCCACCTCGATTCTCCCTTTGAAATTCTCAATGATCCCGTAGCTCACCGAGAGGCCGAGGCCGCTCCCCTGCCCCACCTCCTTGGTGGTGAAAAAGGGTCCAAAGATTTTTTCGAGGTTTTCCTGAGGGATCCCTATGCCGGTATCGCAAAAGTCAACCCGGACCCACGCCTGGTCCCTGAGCGTTTTGATGCTCAAGACGCCTCCTGACTTCATGGCATCAACGGCATTCAGAATCAGGTTCATAAAAACCTGCAGAAGCTGATCCCGGATCAGAAGGAGATCGGGGAGCCCATCCTCCAAGTCGGTTTTCACACTGACGTCTCGAGCCGGTTTGCCGTATTTCAGGAAACCGACCGCGCTCCGAACCACTTCGTTGATATTCACGGCCTCGGCGCCATGTTGTGAAGGCCTTGCAAAATCTACCAGCTCGCGCACAATTTCCGAGATCCGGTCGATATGTTTGCGAATCAGGCTAAGCCTTTCCTGACTCACAGGGTCGTCCGTCTTTCTCTGGATCAATTGAACCAGAGAAGAGATGGACGTGAGCGGATTCCCGACCTCATGAGCGATGCCGGAGGCCAGAAGCCCCACGCCGGCCATCTTCTCCTTTTGAATCAACTGGGCCTGTGACTCCTTGAGCTGAACCGTGGCCTCCTCGATCCTCTTTTCCAGATCCAGCTCGGCCTCCCTGATCTGCTCCATCCTCTGTTCCAGGGTAAACATCATGTTGTTGAAAAGTTCTCCCAACTCGGCCATGGAATCCTGGGTGGACAACTTGAACACGTCACAATCCTTGCAGTCATCCAGGAGACGGGCATTCTTCCCCACCACCTTCTCTCCGCAATGGGTGCCGGCGATTTGCCAGCAGCGGCGGTTCTTTGAACCATAGGCCGGACATCCCTCTCGGGTACAGTGCGTGTACTCCCAGCATTTCACCAGAAGGGGATTCTCAAAGCGGGTCTTGAAATCCTTGTGCTCTTCGGCCTCAAAAAAAAGCCGGGACATCTCGTTGACCACGCCTTCGAATTTAATGTAGCATTCCTTGTACTTGCTCTGGTCGCTGCTCTCCAGGATAAACATCATATTATTAAAGAGCTCGCCCAGATCGGATGCCGGTTCCCGTGTGGAGGCCTTGAAGACCTCACAGTCCTTGCAGTCCTGAAGGAGGCGGGCGCGGCTCCCCACAATCGTATCCCCGCAATGCGTCCCGGCGATCTGCCAGCAGCGTAAATTCTCGGCCCCATAGGCCGGGCATTCCCTGCGGGTACAGCCCGTCTTCTCCCAGCATTTGACCAGATGGGGATTCTCAAAGCGGGTCTTTAAATTCCTGCTCTTTTCGGTCTCGAAGAAGAGATGAGTGAGTTCGGTGATGGTCTTCTCAAGCTCAACGCCGTATTCCGTGTTCCTGAACTTCGCTCTCATGTCTCTTGATCCCCTTGCTTTGCAAAATAGATCGTATACATTGTACCCCATCCAGGGCTGAGCTGACAATCCCCCCGGCGTAACCGGCCCCTTCTCCCACGGGATAGAGCCCTTTCACGCTGATGGAGGCGTAATCTCCACCCCTGAGCATCCGCACCGGGGAGGAGGTCCGGGTCTCAATCCCGATCAGCACGGCCTCATCCGAGAGGAATCCTGAAATCCTGCGCCCCCATGCATAAAGGGCCCGCTTGAGACCCTGGGTGACAAAATCCGGGAGCAGCCCCATGAGATCCGCCGGGACCACGCCGGGACGATAGGTCACCGGAGGGAGCGCCGCAGATCTCTTGTCCCGCAGAAAGTCCGTGACCCGCTGCGCCGGGGCCGAATAATCCCCTCCCCCCATTTGAAAGGCGGCCTTCTCCATTCCTCGGAGAAAGGCAAGGCCGGAGAGCGGCTGAGAACCGCCGAAATCATCTCCATGAACGGTGACGACCAGACCGCTGTTGGCATGGCCGCTTGCTCTGTGATAAGAACTCATCCCGTTCGTGACCACGCTTTCCGGCTCTGCATTCGCCGCGATCACCTTCCCGCCGGGGCACATGCAGAAGGAATAAACCCCGCGGCCCAGAATCTTATCCCGGAAGGTCAAACGGTAATCCGCGGGGCCAAGGCGCCTGTGTCCCGCCCACCGGCCGTACTGCGCCCGGTCGATGATTTCCTGCGGGTGTTCTATGCGCAGCCCCACGGCCAGCGGTTTGGGTTCCATCCGGACCCCGGATCCAAGGAGTGCCTCAAGGGTATCCCCGGCCCCGTGACCCAGGGCGAGAATGACGGTATCGGTCTCGATCTCCTGCTGATGGTTGACGATGACGCCCCGCGCCACGCCGTCGGAAACCACGAGGTCCGTCATCCGGCTTTTGAATCGAACCTCACCGCCTGCGGATTCGATTTTTTCACGAAGGGTGACGATCACGCTCCTCAGCCGGTCGGTTCCGATATGCGGGTGGGATTCATAAAGGATCTCCGAGGGCGCTCCTGCATCAACCAGTTCCTGCAGAATCCAGGGGATCTCCCGGGCTCTCTTTCCGGTCGTGAGTTTCCCGTCCGAAAACGTCCCCGCTCCGCCTTCGCCGAAACAGACATTGCTGTCGGGGAGGAAAGCCCCTTCAGACCAGAAGGCCTGCACGTCCCCGATGCGTTCCTTCATGCGGCGCCCCCGTTCCAGGATGATGGGTTTCGCCCCGGAACGGGCGAGGATCAGGGAGGCAAAAATCCCCGCCGGACCGAATCCGATGACCACAGGCCTTGTTTCAAACCGGATGGGTCTTATGAGCGGGAAGACCGGTGAGGGTTTTGCGCGCTCGACCCGCACCCCGCCGGTTTCCCGGAATCTCCGGAGCAGGTTCTCCTCATCCGGAACGGAAATCTCTATCTGATAGAGGATCCGCACATCCTGACGCGCATCAATGGACCTGCGGACAATCCGGAAAGACATGATCTCGGCGAGGGGTATCTGCATGAGACCGGCCACAACCTGTTTCAGATCCAAGGCATCCTGGTCAGGCGTCAGCCGAATTTCACTCAGCAATAGAGACATGGTTTCCAAAGAAAGATAAAAAACCAAAGATCAAAATGCAAAAGTGGGTAAAAAGGGTTCGAGGATTCCAGGGTTCAAGGGGTCAAGTGAAATACTGATACCGGTAAACCGAGTACAAGAACGCAAGCAAAATCTTCAGAGAAAAACACTAAAACCCTTGACCACTGATGTTTTTAGCACTTCACTCGACCCCTTGAATCCTTGGACCCTCGGACCCTCAAGTCTTGAAAAGCACTTCACTTGACCCCTGGAATCCTTGACCCCTTGCCCCGTTAGAAGTTCCGTTCTTTACAGTATTCCTTGTGCTTTTTGATCCACTTTATTTATTTGTGAAACTTCTGACGGGGCTTGACCCCTGATGTTTTCACCCACTCTTTTGGAGATGATCCTAATTCTTTACGTCCCCATATCCCATGAAGAGAGATACTTTTTCTGTTCATCAGTCAGTTGATCGATGCTGATCCCCATGGTCTTGAGTTTCAGAGAGGCGACCCAGGAATCGATTTCCTTGGGAACATCGTAGACCTTCTTGCCCAGTTTCCCCTTGTTCTTCACGGCGTATTCCGAGGCCAGTGCCTGCGTGGAAAAACTCATATCCATGACGCACGCCGGATGCCCTTCCGCAGCCGAGAGATTGATCAGTCTCCCCTCGGCAAGGACGAAGATCTTTCTTCCATCGTCCATCATATATTCATCCACAAAGTTCCTCACACCCTCTCGGACCGTTACGGCCGTCTTCTTCAAGGCCACAAGATCAATCTCCACGTCAAAGTGGCCTGAGTTGCAGATCATACAGCCGTTCTTCATCACCTTGAAATGTTCCGCCCGGACCACGTGGATGTCACCGGTCAACGTACAGATCAGGTCGGCCCGCCGGGCCGCTTCAATCATCGGCATCACCCGAAAGCCGTCCATGGCCGCTTCAATCGCCTTGATCGGATCCACCTCCGTAACGATCACGTTGGCGCCCATGCCTTTGGCCCGCATGGCAAATCCCCTGCCGCACCAGCCGTACCCTGCCGCTGCCACGGTCTTGCCGGCGAGGAGGATGTCCGTGGCGCGGATAATGCCGTCCACCGTGGACTGGCCGGTGCCGTAACGGTTGTCGAAGAGATGTTTGGTGTCCGCGTCATTAACCGCAATGATCGGGAAGAGAAGGGCATGGTCCCTCTCCATGGCCTTGAGCCGGATCACGCCGGTGGTCGTCTCCTCCATGCTCGCGACGATCTGCCCGGCCAGTTCCGGATGCCTGGAAAGGATCGACGAGACGAGATCCGCACCGTCATCCATGGTCATGTTGGGGCTGTGCGCCACGGCCGCCTCGATATGCCGGTAAAAGGTGTCCCGATCCTCGCCTTTCTTTGCAAAAACCGGGATACCGTATTCCTGAACAAGGGCCGCGGCCACATCATCCTGCGTGGAGAGGGGATTGGATGCGCAGAGCAGGAGATCGGCCCCGCCCGCCTTGAGCGTCCGGACCAGGTTGGCCGTCTCTGCGGTCACGTGAAGACAGGCCGACATCTTCATCCCCTTCAAGGGAAGTTCTTTTTCAAACCGTCTCCGCACCTCCCGGAGCACCGGCATATCCTGATCGGCCCACTCGATCCTTCGCTTTCCTTCCGCGGCGCGCTCCGGGGCCGCCACATCACACCTTGCTTTTATTTCCGTACTCATCACAACTCCTTCCTCTATTAAGGCTGCATATTGTCATTCTCCTCCTCCGGTTTGACCGGAGAATCCACCCTTCGACAGGCTCAGGGTGACAATTGTCATGGCGAGCTTGTCGAACCATGGATTGCCCGATCAAGCATGCCCTCCGATCCCACGATTAAGCTTGCCTTCCGACTTGATCGGAGGGTCGGGCAATGACGACAGCGCAGACAAGATAAGTATACTATGCAACGTTAAGAATAACATTTATGCCGCTTTAATTATGCAATGATATATATCTACTGCCTACTGTTTTACAGTCCCGCCAGCCGCCTCAACTCATCGGCCATGTCGGTCTTCTCCCAGGTAAAGCCGTCTCCTTTGCGCCAGAGGATCCCTTCGGGGCTTCTGCCGAAATGCCCATACGCCGCAGTGGCTTTGTAGATCGGCCGTTTGAGGTCGAGCTTTTTAATAATCTTGGCGGGACGCATATCAAAGAGTTTGCGTACCATCTCTACGATCTTCTGGTGAGGGATCTTCTCGGTGCCGTAGCCGTCGATATGCACGGAAACCGGCTGGGCCACGCCGATGGCATAGGCAAGCTGGATCTCGCATTTCTTGGCGATTCCCGCGGCCACAATATTCTTGGCGATATATCGGGCCATGTAGGCGCCGGAACGGTCCACCTTGGAAGGATCTTTGCCTGAGAAACATCCGCCCCCGTGGCTTCCCACGCCGCCGTAGGTATCGACGATGATCTTTCTCCCGGTCAGGCCGCAGTCCCCCTGAGGACCGCCGACCACGAAACGCCCGGTCGGGTTGATATGGTAAGTAATATTTTCCTCATCGAGCAGATCCGGCGGGATGACCGGTTTGATGACCTTCTCAATCATGTCTTCCCGAATCTCTTTGAGCGTCACATCCGGGCTGTGCTGCGTGGATATGACAATGGTATGTACCCGTTTCGGAGTCCCATTCTCATATTCCACGGTCACTTGAGACTTACCGTCGGGCCGGAGGTATTCGAGGACGTCCTCTTTGCGGAGTTCGGCAAGCTTCCGGGTCAGTTTGTGGGCCAGACTGATGGGAAGCGGCATATACTCCGGGGTCTCATTCGTGGCATAACCGAACATCAAGCCCTGATCGCCGGCCCCCTGCTCTTCTTCCTTTCCCCGGTTGACTCCCATGGCGATATCCGGGGACTGCTCCTGGATGGAGGTGACCACCGCGCAGGTCTCGTAGTCGAAACCGTATTTGGCCCGCGTATATCCCAGGTCCTTGATGGTCTCTCGGACGATCCTGGGGATATCTGCGTAACAGGTCGTAGTGATCTCGCCGGCCACAAGGGCCAGCCCCGTGGTCACCAGGGTTTCGCAGGCTACGTGGCCGTTCGGGTCCTGGTCCAGGATGGCATCCAGAACGGAATCGGAGATCTGATCGGCGATCTTGTCAGGATGTCCTTCGGTGACGGACTCCGACGTAAACAGGTATTTTTCAGGCATAAGCATCTCCATTCAAATAGTAACTGTTAAAATTTCAGCAACGAAAAAACCGGATACCCATCCAGTTTTTTCCTCCCGTTCAGAAACTGCAATTCCACCAGGAATGCGCATTCCACGATGTTCCCCTGAAGCTTTTCCACAAGATCTATGGTGGCACGAATGGTCCCTCCTGTGGCGATCAAGTCATCGGCAATGACCACGTTCTGCCCCGGCTGGATCGCATCCTGATGGATCTCGAGCTGATCTGTCCCATATTCCAATTCATAGACGGTCTTGTGCGTTTTATACGGGAGCTTGCCCGGTTTTCTCACCAGAATAATCCCGGCGCCGAGGCGGTAGGCCAGGGCGGCGCCGATCACAAACCCCCTGGACTCGATCCCCACGACCAGATCGATTTTCCGGTCGATGTACCGGTTGGCCAGGGTATCAATGGCCCTGGCGAAAGCTTTCTTGTTGGAAAGCAGTGTGGTGATGTCTTTAAAGATAATGCCTTTTTTGGGGAAATCCGGAATATCACGAATCATCTTTTTCAGTTCGTCCATTTCTCTCTTCCTCCGCCGGAAAACCTTAATCTATTTCGCCACAAAGTTATAATATATCATCGAAAATCAATTCTTCGTGACTGATGATATATTGGAGCTTCTTGATTGCGGAAGACTCGATCTGTCGTATCCGCTCCCTGGTGACCCCGAACTCCTCGCCGATCTTCTCCAGGGTCTTGGGTTCCCCGTCCTCAAGGCCGAAGCGGAGAATCACCACGTTTTTTTCATTCTCCGTCAGTTTCTCCAGCCAGGAGGCGATCATCTCATGCCTTTTGATCCCTTCCACAATATCCGACGGCGAGAGGATGGAGGTATCCTCGATCACGTCCTTGAGAGAATTTTCCTGTTTTTCCCCGATCGGCATGTCGAGCGACTGGGTGGACCGCACGACCTGCATGACCTCCTTGATCTTCTCCACGCTGGTATCCATGACCGAGGCCATTTCGTCCATGCTCGGCTCCCTCCCCTTGGCCTGGACCTGCTCGCGCAGAACCTTGACAAAGCGATTGATCTTTTCATCCACATGGATGGGAAGACGGATGGTCCGTGTCTGATTGATGAGCGACCGCTCAATGGCCTGACGGATCCACCAGGAGGCGTATGTGCTGAACTTGAAACCCTTCTGGTACTGAAAGCGCTCCACAGCCTTGATCAGGCCGATGTTCCCCTCCTCAATCAGATCCAAGAAAGGAAGACCTCGATTCATATACCGTTTCGCAATGCTCACCACCAGCCTGAGGTTGGCTTCGATCATCTTCTGCCTGGCCACAGGATCTTTTTTCCAGACCTTTTTGGCCAGTTTGACTTCTTCTTCGGACGTCAGCAGATCTATGGCGCTGATCTCCTTAAGATAGATCTTGATCGTATCCAAAGACCTCGAATACTTGGAAGAATCAGCTTTTACGTATTCAGGCGCTTCTACGACCGCCGCTGTCTCCGGGGCGGAGAAATCCACCTCCCCGCTCTCATCCTCTTCACCGCCGGCTATGATCTCCTTGTTTTCTTCTTCCTCTTCTAAGGGGTCCGGCAGCATGTTTTTTTCATTCATATGCTCCCTTTTCTTATGTAAACAAGAAATATTAATGTATAGAAACTTGCATTTAAAAGCAAGAAAAAAGAAAAACTTTTGCGTTTTTAATAGGATACCCTGTCAATGGATCACGGTTAAAAGACAGATCAGAGATGAGCATCTTGAGAAAGGAAGGATTTTTTTAAGCAACCATCAAAAATTGGTCGGGGCGAGAGGATTTGAACCTCCGACTCCTGCGTCCCGAACGCAGTGCTCTACCAGACTGAGCCACGCCCCGATCGGTTTGCCTACATTCCGCCGCCGTCCTGGGATACGGCACGGGCAGACATCCTCTTTACCACGAAAAAGCCTCCTATGAGCAGGACAATAAAGAGGATGGAGAGGAGATCAAAATACCGTTTGATAAAACCGGTGATATATTCTCCGAAGAGTGCAATCAGTCCCGCAACCAGGAAGAACCGGGCTCCCCTGCTTAGAAATGATACTAAAATGAATTTTATAAAGTCAATATAAAAAACTCCGGCCGAAATGGTAAAAAGCTTATAGGGAATCGGTGTAAACCCGGCGATGCCGATGGCCCATGCCTCATATTTCTGAAAGTAGTTTCGTACCATCCGGATCTTTTTTTCTGAAACAAAACGTTTCAGCAGGGGCCTTCCTCCCGCGATACCGATGCCGTAACCCGCCACACCGCCCAGGGCAGATCCGATGGTGCAGATCAGCGCATAAAACAGGGCCTGATCCGGATTGTTCAGCGCCATGACGATCAAAAGGATGTCGGGCGGGATGGGAAAGAACGAGGACTCCGCGAAGGCGAGTGCAAAGAGAGCGACCACGGCATTGTCGGTCTGGGCCCAGGAAACGGTCCAGTCTTTGAGTTCATGAATCCAGTTCATGCGCCTCCTTCTTCACATTGGCCTGCTCCTTTTTCCATCCGAATCTGCCGATGAGTTTGACAAACTGACAGAGATCCAGCTCAGACCGCTCTATCCCTGACGCCCTCTTCACCACCTTGACCAGCCGCTGGGTGCGCATGTCTCCTACGGGAATGACCATTCTGCCGCCGATACGGAGCTGCTTGACCAGATGCTCCGGTATGCCGGGAGCCCCTGCAGAGACCAGAATGGCATCAAAAGGCGACTGGTCCGGCCAGCCGTAGGTGCCGTCACCGATCCGGACGGCCACATTGGAAATCCCGAGGCTGTCGAGCCGGTTCCATGCCAGTTTGGCCAGGGCCGGGATCCGTTCCATGGTAAATACATTTTCAGCAAGACAGGAAAGCAAGGCGCTCTGATACCCTGAACCGCTTCCGATCTCAAGAACCCTTTCCTTCCCGGTCAAATGGAATGACTGGAGGATCAGACCGATGGTGGACGGCTGTGAAATGGTCTGTCCATGTCCGATGGGAAGGGCCTTGTCTTCGTAGGCCCTAAGCTGAAGGGCCTCTTCCACAAACAGATGCCGGGGAATCTTTCGAAAGGCGCCCAGCACCTTAAGGTCGCTGATCCCCGACTCGGGGAGGATCACATCCGCAAGCCTCTTCCGGGCAATCTCAGGATGGGTATACTGAACCATTCTGGAAGATCCTTTTCATCTTGGCGAGGACCGCATGGTGGGTCAGGTCCAGGTGCAAGGGGGTGACTGAAACGTAGCGCTGCTCAATCGCTTCATAATCCGAGTTCTCTCCACGCTTCCAGACCACTTCTTCGCCGCCGATCCAGTAATAAGGCCTTCCCCTCGGGTCCTTTTTTTCCGTCACCGGGTCCTTGAAGACCCTCTTCCCCAGCGTGGTGACACGGACCCCCTGAATCTGGTCCGGCGGGATGTTGGGCACATTCACATTCAGAAAGGTACCCGGCGGAAGACCGTTCCGAAGCACCTTCTCGGCCAGCCGGAGGGTGACCACGGCGGCGGCCTTGAACCGAAGCCGGCCGCTGTTGGTCAGGGATACGGCCATGGATGGGATGCCGAGCAAGGACCCTTCCATGGCCGCTGAAACGGTCCCGGAATAGGTGATGTTATCTCCCAGATTGCTTCCGCAATTGATGCCTGAGACCAGAAGCGACGGGGTCTCCTTGAGGATGGTATGGATACCCAGAGTAATGCAATCCGTGGGGGTCCCATTGACGCTGTAGACATCCTTGCGCAGCGCATGAACCCTCAAGGGCTTGTGAAGGGTCAGAGAATGGCCTGCGGCGCTCCGCTCCCTGTCCGGCGCCACCACCACCGTACGGCCGATCGTACGCAGGACCTGTACAAGCGTCCGGAGACCCTTTGAATCAACTCCGTCATCGTTGGAAACCAGGATCAGCAAAAAAACCTCATTAAAATTAGGGACCTTTCCGTTTTGTTCCAAACAAAAGGGAAAGGTCCCTAATTTTAATTGGTCGGGGCGAGAGGATTTGAACCTCCGACCACCTGAACCCCATTCAGGTACGCTACCAGACTGCGCCACGCCCCGGAAAACCCAACCTTTAGAAAAATCAGCGCTCACCGTCTTTTGATGAATGATCTTACTGAGTCCGCCATTTTATGTCAAGGCTTTTCTCCGGATTGGGTTTTTCCTGCTTGATTCCATGGACTTTTTTTGTTAGGGTAGGCAGGCTATGATGACGTTCGGGGCTTCCGTCCATTCGTCTGACTAAGTGGCCCTATTCGTAAATACGGCGGTATTCGAGTGCCGTAGGGCGGGCTCATCGGCGTTCCGCTCCTTGCGGTGTACCAGAGGGGTACGCCTCAGTCGCGCGCCTTGATGCGCCCGCCCTACGACCCTCTCGGTACGTTACCATATTTACGAACAGGACCACTAAGAAAAGAGAGATAAATCTATGATCCATCTCATGATTTCCACAGGTATCGGGCTCGTTGTTTTTTTTGCGTTATTCTTTTTTAAGATCCACTGGGGGCTTGCACTAGCCGCCTCCACGGCGGCTATGATGGGGACCAACTATCTGCTCGGCCGGCGCATCAACAAGGCCATCACGCAGCTCATGGACCAAGTCAGCCAGGACCTGAAGGGCGGAAGAATGGACCGGGCTGTTCGGACCCTCGAAGGCGGGTTGAAATACGGCCGTTACCAGTTCTTTGTGACCTCCCAGATCCGGTCCCAGATCGGGGTGATCCATTACATCAAGAAGGATTTCAACGCCGCATTCCCCTACCTGAAGCAGTCCTTCATCCGAAACTGGGTGGCCCAGGGGATGCTCGCCGTCCATTACATGCGGAAGAAGGACAAGGAACAGATGGTCAAAACCTTCAACCGGGCATTACGGTACAATCCCAAAGAAAGTCTTCTCTGGAATCTCTATGCGTACTGCCTGCTCCGCATGGGAGACCGGGATGAGGCCATCGAAGCCCTGGTCAAGGCCTCAAAAAAACTTCCAGGCGATGAGAGGATCCAGAGCAACCTCATCAATCTGCAGAACAATAAGAAAATGAAAATGAAGAATTACGGAGAACTCTGGCTTCAGTTCCACCTTGAAAAACTCCCGGGGGCCATCGGCCAGAAACCTCCTCCCTACCCCATCCAGCGCGGAAAACGGGTGATCCGGCGTTAGGGGAAGAAGGGTTCGAGGGTTGAAAAGCCATAGGGTTCTAGGAATCAAGGGGTCAAGGGTTCAAGTGAAATGAAACCAAGCAGAATCTCCAGAGAAGAACACTGGAACCCTTTAACCCTAGGACCCTCGGCCCCTTATGTTTTTAGCACTTCGCTTGACCCCTTGAATCCTTGACCCCTTGACCCCTGATTTTTTCCTCCGCTCTTTTGGAGATGATCTTTATTTTCTTAAGTCTCTGAATTGGCATCCCACTCAAACTCCTCTGGGAAGCGGGAACGCATGTGCGCCTTGGTATATTCCTCGATCTCTCTGGCCGTGGAAAACTTGAGAATTTCATTTGCAAGACGTTTGGATTCCTCCAGGGATACCGATAGAATGATCCTCTTGACCCTGGGGACCGAGACGGGATTCATGCTGAACTCCCGGAGCCCCAGCCCCAGAAGCGCAGGGGCGTAAGTCGGGTCCCCGGCCACTTCACCGCACATGGCCACCGGAATCTTGGCGTCCATGGCCACGGAGATCACATATTTGATCATGCGCATCACGGCCGGGTGGAGCGGCTCGTATAGATAGGCGACATGTTCATTCACCCGGTCGATCGCCAGGGTGTACTGGATCAGATCGTTGGTGCCGATACTCAGAAAATCCACTTCCCTGGCGATCATGTCGGCCACAATGGCGGCGGAAGGGACCTCGATCATCGCCCCCAGCGGGATATTCTCCTTGAACTCCACCCCTTCCCTGCGAAGATCTTCCAGAACCTCGTGAAAGATATTTTTAGCCGTCCGCAATTCCATCACGCCGGAAATGAGCGGGAGCAGGATCCTGAGATTCCCGTAAACGCCGGCCCGGGCAAGCGCCCTGAGCTGGGTCTTGAAGATGTCCTGATGCGCCAGACAGAACCGGATGGCCCGAAGACCCATGGAGGGGTTGGACTCCCTTGAATAGGGGATCTGCATGGAGAGTTTGTCCCCCCCGAGATCAAGCGTCCGTATGGTCATGGCTTCGGGATAGATCATCTCCAGGGTGCTCTTGTAGGCCTGGAATTGTTCCTCCTCGCCGGGAAGATCGGGTCGGTTCAGGAAAAGAAATTCGGTCCTGTACAGTCCGACTCCGTCCGCCCCATGCTCCAGGACACTGCAGACGTCATCAGGGGTCTCAATATTTGCAGAGAGACGGACCCGGCATCCGTCGCTGGTTTCCGCAGGAAGGTGCGTCAGCTTCTGCAGCTCTTTCTCAAAATAGATATAGCGCCTCTGCTTTTCGAGGTACCGGTTGAATGTTTCATTGTCCGGATGGATGACCACGGCGCCGCTGCCGCCGTCAAGAATTATAGGATCGCCGGACTTAACACAAGCCGTGATGTTCCCAATCCCGACGACGGCTGGGATATCCAAAGACCTCGCCATGATTCCCGTGTGGCTTGTCTTCCCTCCCAGATCGGTTGCAAATCCTTTGACGTGCTCCCGGCCCATCTGCATGGTGTCGGCCGGAGTCAGATCGTGAGCGATGACGATGACGTCCTCTTTCAATGAGGAGAGGCTCATGGGAGCATGGCCGGAGAGATTATGCAGTATCCTCTCTCCGACATGAACCACGTCGGAACTCCTCTCTTTGAGATAGTTGTCTTCAATGGATTCGAAAGCGGAAAAAAATTCATCCAGAACTTTCTTCAAGGCGCCTTCAGCGGCGATGAGATCCTTGCGGATAATCTCATGGGTCCCTTCGGTCAGCATTTTGTCCTTCAACATCATGATGTGGCTGTCGAGGATAGAGGCGTGAGACGCCCCGATCCGGCTGCTGAATTGCGTTTTTACGGCTTCAAGCTGTGAGATGGACTTGGAGAGGGCCTGCTCAAAACGCAGGATCTCGGCTTCAACCTGGTCCTGGGGAATCTTGATGATCTCGATCCTGACCTTCTCCCTGCTGAACACAAAGGCCTTCCCGATCGCAACACCCGGGGAAACGCCTATGCCGTGAACCTTCATCTACTCCTCCCCGAATTTGTTGTTCACCAGCATGGCCAGGCTTTCTATGGCCTCATGCTCGTCCGGTCCATGGGCCTCCAGAATCAGTTCCGTGCCTTTGGCTGCGGCAAGCATCATGATCCCCATAATGCTCTTCCCGTTGACCTCGGCATCATCCTTCTTGACCAGGATACGGGAGGCAAAACGACCGGCCATCTCAACGAACATGGCCGCGGACCTCGCATGCATACCTAACTTATTCTGAATCAGGACTTTTGCAGCCTTCAAATCTTTTTTCTCCTCTTCATATCCACCATCCCATGTGAGACAAGCCTTGAGAAAGGATGAGCAGCGCCGCCGCCTGGATCAGGAGGGGCACACCCTTGCGTTCGGCTTTCACGCCGGCCCAGACCAGCAGAGCCATGAAAACGAACAGACCAAAATAGGTGAAATTGACCGCAGGGACGGCCTGCAGGATCCACAAGGGAAGGAATAACCCAACAGCGAAAAGGATCATGCCGTTCATCCAGTAAATCTTTTTCTGAAATTTTACGTTATTCAGGTAGGTCAACAGACCCGACCCGTAGGCGTATCCGTTCCACAGACCCGCTCCTCTGATCCAGAGGGTGACCAGGTTGTACAGGACAAGAAACAGGAGCGGGGCGGCTGTCTCGTCAATGACGGCGGCCAGCGCCGCCGCCAGGCCTGCCAAGGGCCGGAGCGCCCCCCACGTGAGCGAATCCCCCAACGCCCCCAACGCGCCTGTCAGATCATTCTTGAATGTATCGATCTCTCCCGCAGTGACCCGGCCCTGTGCCCGTTCCTCCTCCAGACGCAGGGTCCCGCCCAGAATCATCCCGGCGAAATAGGGATTGGTGTTGAAGCAGGTCAGGTGCCGCTTGATCAGATCTCTGACTTCCTCCTCGGTAAATCGGGCGTGACGAAGAAGCGGGACCAGGGCATAGGCAAAACCGATCCCCTGAAAGTTCTCGAAGTTCCATGCAGCCTGTATGAAAAGCCCCCTGAACAGAGCCTTGGAAAAGACCGGTATGCAAAGATGTTTCTTATTCATATCACCTTTCAGCTTATCCCTTCCATGAATATTTTAACCTCCCTGCAGTTTGATGCGCTTTGTTCTTTCAGCCGTGTCATAAAACGCTGATCCGGCGCTCTTGAACGTAGACCATGGCGAACGACAGAAGAAAGAAAGACACAAGGACCGGCATGCTCTGCTGCCGCAGCCCGATAAATATCAAGAAGGATGCCATGGCTCCGGCTGCAAGGTGAATGCGGCCCTGCATGATATTCTTCCTGGCCAGCAGAGAGGCGACCCCAACGGCTGGAAGGAAGAAAAAGAACAGGCGCAGCCCCTGCAGGACCTCATCGGAAAGAAGCGCATATCCGCTGCTCAGCAATCCGCCGGAGAATCCGACGACCAGGAACGTCACTCCAAAATAATAGAGGAAAAATATCAGGATCCCCATCCGGACTGCACGGGCGGCGCCCTTCTCCGGTGATTCCGATAAAACCGCCATTCGGATCAGCCCTGCATTTTTCCTGCGTATCCACTGATCGAGGAAACCGGCCGGGACCAGCAGGAGGCCCACCCATAGAAAGACCCAGGCCAGCCAAGCCGTATCTATCCATTGAACGGTCTCTGAATGAAAGAAAGAGAGCCCTGAAGTCAAGAGGGCTGCCAAAGTGGCATCTTTCGGGATATGGCCTCCAATCGGTAATCCTCGGAGCCAGAAAAGCTCAAGCACGACCCCGATCAGCAAGCCTGTGTGAAAATCCCCCATCAGCCATCCGACCAGAGGCGCTGCCACAATCGGCTGAGAGATCATGAACTGGCCGAACGCCAAGCGATCCAGACCTGCGAATCCCGCAATCAGGGCTATTTCAAAGGTTCCCCAAAACGACATGGTCTTCCCAAGGATAGAGTACGGCCGGAAGGTTTCTCTTTGCTCATTCAGAAGAGATGACTCTCTTCAATCAGGCTTTTGAGGTCCAGGGCCGGCTCCGACGGCACGGAGCGGATCTCCACCTGGATGCCGAGTTTGAGAATCGCCTGAAGATCCCGGATGTCCTCTTCCGTGGCCATGATTCCTTTGTACAGGACTCTGGTTCTTCCGACCCCATGAAGTCCTCCAAGATTCAGACGATCGATGCAAAGCCCGCAGCCGATGGCCGACAATGCATCCTTGGGCAGCCGGAAAAGAATCATCGCCCTGCATGCCGAATAGGCCCCTTCCAGACAACCGGCGGCAGTCTCCTTGATCGTCAGGATTTCAGTCCGGACCCCGTAGGGGACCACCAGGGTCATGAGGTCCCGCTGGAATGAACTTGCCGCAGCCGCGTCGTCCGCCACAACGATTCGGTCGGGATGGAGATAATGAAACCATCCTTCCACAACCTGGCCGTGGATCAAACGGTCGTCAATCCGGAACAGAACAATGCCCATAAATTTTCTCTTCACTTATTCCAAAGGGTTCGAGGATTCCAGGGTTCAAGGGGTCAAGTGAAATACTTAAACGCAAGCAAACTCTACAGAGAAAAACACTGGATCCCAAGATGCCTTAGTGTAGTAGCCGTCGCAGACGGCAAGGATAGAGAAAAGCGGGACACGCGAAGCGTAACCCTTGACCCCTGGGACCCTCGGCCCCTTATTTTTTAGCACTTCACTTGACCCCTGGAATCCTTGACCCCTTGACCCCTGATGTTCTCATCCACTCTTTTGGAAATGATCAGACCGCGCGCCCCTGCTGTTCCTTGAGCAGCGTGCTGGCCACAATGATGCCCCGCTTGCCGTATTCTTCAAGATGACCGCAGAGTTCGGCCATCTGATGATCTTTACGCAAGGTGATCCCCTTGATCAGCATCGGGAGATTCACGCCTGTGATCACTTCAACCTTGGGGTTTTCAAGAAAGGCGAGGCTGATGTTTGAAGGAGTCCCGCCCAGCATGTCCGTCATGATGATCACCCCGTCCCCCTGATCCACAGCCTTGACCGCCTCTGCAATTTCCGCTCTGGCCGCGTCCACGGCCTTGGTGAAGTCCACGGAGACGGCGAGCACCCCCTCCTGCTTCCCCAAAATCCCTTCCACGCAAAGATTCAATTCGTCCCCGATATGAGCATGAGTGACCATCACGAAACCGACCATCCCGTTTTTTCTCCTCTGTTAAACCGCCGGATTAAACAGCCTCATCTCCGCTCGATATCCCGGTATCGAACGGATGTTTTGTACCCCTTCTCTTCCAGATGATTCTTCACGTTGTCTACCACGACCACGGAGCGGTGGCGGCCGCCGGTGCATCCGAACCCCAGGGTCAGGTAAGACTTCCCTTCCTGAACAAAGAGAGGGAGCAGATAATCCAAAAATTCATAGAACCGGGTTAAATATTCCTGCGTCTCTTTCCGATCGAAGACGTACCGGACCACCTCAGGATCCTTGCCGGTGCGATCCCTCAACGTATCCACAAAAAACGGGTTGGGAAGGAACCGGAGATCAAATATCATATCCGCATCATATACTATCCCATATTTAAACCCGAATGCAACCAGGGAAATGGATATCCGCCTGCTTCGAATCGTGGATTCAAACTGTTTTCTGAGAACGTCCCTCAGGCCGTGGATGGAATAATCCGAGGTGTCGATCACGAGATCGGAACTCGCCTTGACATCGGCCAGCATCTCCCGTTCAAGGGCCAGGCCTTCAAGAACCGAGGTTTCAGCGAGGGGGTGTCTCCGCCGTGTCTCCTTGAACCGCCGTAGCAGCACCTCGTCCGAGGCATCCAGGAAGAGCACCTGGTATTCAAATCCGTTTTTCCTGATATCGCTCAACACATCATTGTATCTTTTCAAAAACTTTTTCTCCCGGATATCCACCACCACGGCGACTTTTTCAATCTCACTCCCGCTTTTCACACAGAGTTCCAGAAACTTGGGGATCAGTTCCATGGGAATATTGTCCACACAGAAGAAGCCCATGTCTTCAAACTGATGGATCGTGGTGCTCTTCCCCGACCCCGAAATACCGCTGATGATGGCAAGTTTAAGTGTCTGTTTCTTCATCATGACTCTGAATTTTCCGGCTCAGCTTCTTCTCAAAAGATCGCGCGGGGAAATGGCCGGAGGACTTCAACAGGTAGTTTCTTGCAGCCACTTCTATGATCAAGGCCATATTCCTCCCGGGTGTCACGGGCATCCTTAAAAAAGGCTTCATGACGTCCATGATTTCAAAGGTGCGTTCCTCCAGACCCAGCCGGTCAAAACTTTCCGATGCCTTCCACTCCACCAGTTCAACAAACAGGTCGATCTCTTTTCCCTGCTGGATCGAAGAAACCCCGTACAGATCCTTGATATTAATGATCCCCAGCCCGCGGATCTCCATATGATGGCTGGTCATGTCGGGGCAGCTCCCCACCAGCGTCTCCATATCCTTCTTCTTGATCATCACCGTGTCGTCCGCCACCAGTCTGTGCCCTCGGTCTATGAGGTCCAGCGCGCATTCGCTCTTCCCGATCCCGCTTTTCCCGAGAATCAGGATCCCGACGCCATAGACGTCCACCAGCACACCTGAACGCGTGATACGGTGCGCCAGGGCCTCCTCCAGGTAGGAGGTAATGCGCTTGATGCAATGGGAGCTGTAAAGCGGCGAACGAAGGATCGGAATCTTTTTGAGATTGCATATCCGGACCAGTTCCTCAGGCACGTCCAATCCCTTGGTCACAAAGAAACAGGGAAACATGCTTTCACTGAATTGATTCAGCCTGTTTTCCCTCTCTTCGGGAGACAAGGAGATCAAAAACGAGATTTCGGTCTCGCCGAGAAACTGGACCTTGGAGGAATCTATATGGGCGGTATACCCGGCCAGGGCCAGGCTCGACTTTTGTATTCGAGGCTTTCGAATGAGATGATTGAGACCCTCTTCCCCTGCGATCAACTCCAGCCGGAGCCTGGATTGATTCGCCTTGAACAGGTCGGAAACGGTGACCTGGGCCATAACCTCTCCTTATCGCGATGCCCGTATTGCCGTAACCTCACCACATAGAGAAAACAAAAACCTTTTTGCCGCGAATGAACACGAATCTACCGGGAAAAATCATGGGTCATGGCCCGTACTTCTCATCCTCTGCTCGGATCAGGTCATACAATTCTTCACGGGTTCTTGCCTTGAGGAGCCGTTTCCTGAAGCTCCTGTTCTTGAGAATCTTTGAGATCCTCGCCAGAGTCTTCAGGTGGTCCACCGGAGCGGCATCCGGAGCGGTCAGAACAAAAAACAGATGAACCGGCTTCCCGTCCATGGCATCGAAGTCGATCCCCTTCAAGGAGAGACCGAAGGCAAGAATCAGCCGGTCCAGATCCTTCAGCCTCCCGTGCGGGATGGCGATCCCTTCGCCGATGCCGGTGCTCGAAAGGGTCTCCCTCCCAAGAATCACTTCCAGAAATTCGTCCCGATCGCGGATCTTCTTCTGATCATACAGCAGGGACGCAAATTCCTTCAAGACATCCTTTTTATTTTGTCCTTTGAGGTCCGGAATCATCAGACTTTGTTCCAGCAGATCCGTCAATTTCATCCTTGATCCTACTCATAGACCGGTACGATCAGACCGAGATTCCCATCTTTCCTCCGGTAGAGAACATGGACCTGGTCGGTCTTTGAATCCGTATAAACGATAAAGTCATTTTCCAAAAGATCCAACTGCATGGCGGCTTCATCGGTGGACATGGGTTTCGGGGCATATTTACGGGACCGGATGATCCTCGGTTTTGCTTTCGCCCTGCCGGTCTTTTTTTGTTCAGCGGGCTTCGGAGCAGCCGGTTTGGCCGCCTCTTCATTCAGCCGCGTCTTACCCTTCCCGCTCCAGTTTTTGGTTGTGAATTTTTTGTATCTCTGCCCGATACTTTCAATGGCACGGTCCACGGACTGGTACATATCTTTGGTCTCTTCGCTCGCCTGGAATACCGAACCTCCGACATGGCATGTGACCTCCGCGAGATGCCGGTATTTTTCCACGTGCAGCCGCACCTCTATATCCGACTCTTTATGAAAGCGGCGCTGCAGTTTCTTCAACTCCTTTTCGATGTGGTCCCGCAAACCATCGGTCAAATTCATATGTCTGGCCGTGATGTTCAACTGCATGGCATGTCCTCCCTCGTTCTATTTTAAATTCGCTTCTATGATGCCCCGAGGGGACTCCTTCGAGACGAATGATGATCCGGCATGGAGATTCCGTCTCAAAACGCATTCTGAGATCCCCTGAACCGGTAAAAAAACTTTTTTGGGTATGGATGCGCGGCAAAAAAAGGCTCAATTGAAAAGCATCCCCCTTGCAGTCGTCACAGAAACATCACATCGTATAGGACGCACTATCGGACAGAACGTTTTCTTTCGGTTGTGGAAAGAATCTTCTGTTCCATCCTGTATTTGGTGACCGTCCTTCTCGCAATACTGATCCCCTTCTTCTTCAGGATTTCTACGATCTTCTGGTCGCTCAACGGCCTCCCCTGGTCTTCTTTCTGGATGATATGGCGGATCTTTTCCTGGACGCTGATCGCTGAAACATCCCCTGTATGGGAGGGGACCCCGCTGCAGAAAAAGTATTTCAGTTCAAAAATCCCGTGGGGGGTATGCACGTATTTATTGGTGGTCACCCGGCTCACTGTGGATTCATGCATCTCGATGTCTTCGGCAACGTCTCTCAATACCATGGGCTTCAAATAAGCCCGCCCCTTCTCGAAGAATTCCCTCTGATACTTGAGGATGCTCTCCATGGTCCGATAAATGGTCTTCTGGCGCTGTTCAATGCTCCTGATCAGCCAGAGGGCTGATTTGAATTTGTTCTCCACATATTCCGAGGTGGACGCATTCATATCCTTCTTGTTCTGAAGCATCTTCCTGTAAAAACTGGAGATCTTCAGCCGGGGCAGTCCGTCATCATTTAATAAAATGACAAAATGATCCCCGTCAGGGACTACGTAGATGTCCGGAACAATGTAGACCGGATCCTCCCCTCCGAATGACCGGCCGGGCTTGGGTTCGAAGTTTTCGATCACCTTGGCAGCCAACTCCACGTCCTGCAACGCGACGCCGAGCTTGCGCGAGATACCGGCAAGGTCCTTCTTCTGCAACAGGGGAAGATAGTCCTTGATCAGGGTCTCCACCAGACTGCTGTCGCTTGCCAATTGTCCGGCCTGAATCAACAGGCACTCCGTCAGATCCCTCGCCGCCACCCCTGCCGGGTCGAAACTCTGGACCAGGGTCAGCGCACGCTGGACATCCTCTGCAGAAGCCCCGGTCATCTCGGCAATCTCTTCCTTGGATGAGCGCAGATACCCGTCCGCGTCAAGATTCCCGATGATGAACTCGCCGATTCGTCTCATGGCGCCGTCTTCGGTGGAGAGATTGAACTGCCATAGGAGATGCTCTCCAAGTGTGGTCTTTCTGGTGAGCGTGTTTTCGTAGGAAGGGGCTTCATCCTGATCAGAATAAGGCTCGTAGGCAGAATAGCCGGAATCCATGGAACCGCGAAGATAACTTTTCCAGTCAAAATCTTCTTCTTTTTTCTTATGCCGCTCTCCGTCTACCCGGTCTTTATTGGATTCCTGAGTTTGTTCTTCGGAAGAAGGCTCCAGGAGTTCTTCTTCCAGAACAGGATTTTCTATCAATTCCTGATGGATGCTCTGGATCAGCTCGAGTTTGGAGAGCTGAAGAAGCTTGATAGCCTGCTGAAGCTGGGGGGTCATGACCAGCTTCTGGGTCAATTTCAGACTGAGTCTCGTATCCAGCTGCATAATGTCTATCGCACCCCGTTAAGGTTGATATCGGCTCAAGAACCGAGGTTCTATAAAACTTCAAAATCATGACCGAGATATTGATTTCTTACCACCGGATCTCGGGTCACCGCCTCGGGCGGCCCGCTGATCTGTATTCCTCCTTTTATCATTATATACAACCTGTCGGCAATTTTCAACATCTCTCTCGCGTTATGATCCGTAATTAAAACCCCGATCCCTTTCTCCTTCAATTGGGCGATGATTCCCTGGATGTCGCCCACGGCGATCGGATCAATCCCCGCAAAGGGCTCATCCAGCAGGATCAGCGCCGGAGAGACGACCAGGGCGCGGGCAATCTCCACCCTGCGTCTTTCGCCGCCGGACAGGGTATAGGCCTTTTGTCTGCGAAGATGGGTGATCCCGAAATCCCGGAGCAAGGTTTCAAGCCTTTGTTTCCGCTCCATGGCCGTCAGGCGGAGAGTCTCGAGAATCGCCGTCAAATTCTGCTCGACCGTCAGCTTCTGGAATACCGAAGCCTCCTGAGGAAGATAGCTGATCCCCTTTCTGGCTCGGATCACCATGGGGTCATGGGTCATCTCCTGGTCACCGAGAAAGACCTGCCCTCGATCCGCCTGAATCAGTCCGACAATCATATAAAAAGTCGTGGTCTTTCCGGCGCCGTTGGGACCGAGCAATCCCACGATCTCACCCGGTTCCACCACAAGGTCCACGCCTCGCACGGCGGGAGTCCCATTGTATCGTTTCACAAGGCCGACCGCCCGTAATCTCTTCGGGTTCTGAACCGCATGATCAGACGTCACCTTCCGCTCCTTCACACACCGAATATCCGGCTTGCGCCTCCTGCATCATGCTGCAGGGATGACGGTATCAAGCCGGCGTCCCGCATCCTTTGAGAACCTTTTTTCAACGGAGCTCACGGTTTGGTTTTTCTCAAGGTGTCAGGATGGAACAGAAACTTGGGCCGCTCCGCCGTACTCCCTTCCACCTCGGCCCGATCCTCCTTGAGATAAACCCGGATCAGCGGCCCGGAAAGGGTATTGTTCCCATCCGAAACCCTGGCATTTCCCGTCAGGATCAGGAGATCCTGCGCCTCGATATATTCCGCCCGGTCCGACATCGAAGAGCGCGAACCGGATATCACACGCACATGACCTGCCGCCAAGACTCGTTCGATATCCTGTCCGGAATTCGCGGTTTGAACATCGGCCTGATCGGCATGCATGACCATATCGCCCCGGATCACCTTGACCCCTCCCAGAAAAACAATAGCCCCCGACTTGAAATCTCCTTCCATCCTGTCCGAGGTGATGGTCATCGGAAGGCTTTTCCCCTCCGGACCGGACGCATCTTCCGCTCCCGCGTCCTGAATCAGGAGGGAACAGAGCATGAGGAGACCGGCAAGGCATCGCAGGCGGGATAGGCGTCTTTTTATATTCAAGGCTTTTTTCTTTCTTCCTGTGTGTCAGGCGTAATCACGGTCTGAATTCCTCCGGTCAATTCCACTTTACGAAGATCCGTACGATAAGACATCCGGCCGCCGCTCACCCGGTATCCGGACGTAACCAGCTTCACCGGCTGCTCGGAAGAAATCAGGTTTTTCTCCTTTTCCCAGACGAGCCGGTCGGCATAGAGGGTATACCCTGAATCGGTCACGACCTGGACATCTCCGGAGAGTTCAATGCGTTTCTCCTTTTCGAAATAATCTCCGAGAAGGCTCGACAGATGGACCCACCCCCCTTGATTCAGCGGATACTCCACCCTGACCTGATCCATGTGAACCTGCGACCGGTCCAGAAAACGCTCCGCACGCTCCGCCCAAATCTCCCATTTCTGTTCTCCGTTGCCCCGTTCCGTAAAATGAAATTTCCGGATGGAAAGATCGGCGCGGGTCTTTGGCGCCTGAACAATGTCCCCCCTTTGCCTGAATGCCCCCTCTCTTAACATCAAGAAAAAAATCGGGAGGGAAACCAGAACCGCCAGAGCTGCGAAAAAGAGGCGGGAGTGATTCCCCCGGATAAAATCGCTCACAAAATACCTCAACGTATTAAGAGTAACCTTTTGATTTTTTTGATATATTCAGAAGCCTCCACCCCGCTGACCGGCTGGTCCACGGAAAACCTCCCGCCGGCGTCCAAGTCCATGACTCCGGCTTGTAACACCACCATGACCGATCCGTAAAAGAGATGATCATTAGGGAGATCGGACGGCTGATTCGGAGGGATCGGCCTTCGGACTCCTGAGATACCCCCTTTTTTGATCATCCCGGACAGAACCTGCGCCATCTCTCCACGGCTGACCGGCTGGTCCGGCAAAAACCGGTGATTTTTAAAAACCGGCATCAGACCCAGTTGCACGGTCTTCAGAATCTCCTCCCTGGCCCAGTGGTCTCTGAGATCCACCATGATCGGGATCTCCGGGCGTGCGCGGAACGAATCCTTGGGAAGCTCGTACACCAGCAGAGCAGCCAACCCGCCGCGGGTGAGCACCTGCACCTTGGAGAGCGGAGTCATTTCTTCCGGCAATTTCTGCCGGGTTGGAATCTCCTGGACAGGGGCCTTGGCAGGGGCGGGCACAGGAGCCGGAACCGCCGGGACTGAAACCGGACCATAAGGCACACAGCCGAAAAGGATCATCGCCATCCCCACTCCGGCCAGATAAAGCACGGGATAAAGCACGGGGTCAGACATTGATAATTGGATATTTACCCCGCCCCTCTTTCCGAAGCGTCTTGACAATCCTCTGGATTTTCGCTGCAAGTTCACGATCATCGCATAACCTCTCCGTAAGCTTCTTCACTCCTAAACTGATGGATGCAGGATCCCGGCCAAAACAGCCGGCTGATTTTATCAGGGGGATTCCTCCGATTTTCTTTGCAATATAGGATGTGACGGCCCTGCATAATGCAGCCTCTCTACTCCGGGAGCAATCCATGATTCTCCCAACAGGCAGATTGAAGGCCTTACTGACCTCGGCAACCAGGGCATCTATTTTAAGGTCTATGAAAGATTCCATCCTGTCTTCTCTATCGATCCGCTTCTCTATTCTCTCAACAAATAGGTCTTCTCCAAGATAATGCTGTTCCTTCACCGCATAGAGGTCTTCTCTGTGACCCGTTCTCAACGCGGCATGGACAAAATCCTGATACGCGGAAAGCGCCGCCTTTCGGTTCTTCGACAGGATGGCCAAGGGCATATCCGTCTCAAGCCAGGACAAAGACTTATTTGAAAGGTATGCCCGATGGCTGCTCCAGGTGTACTCGCCCGGAAGATTCACCATGCCGGCTCTGACCGGATTCAGATGGATATACCGGATCAATTCCAAGAAATAGGAATCCTTGTCACAAATGATGGATTTGTATCTTCCCTGGAAGAGATGACCTGTCGTGCTGTATTTTCTATTGAAGTACATGGTATAGCTTTGCTGAAGCCCCTGCATCATCTTGGAAAGAGACGTTTTACCTTGTTCAATCAGCAGATGAATATGGTTAGGCATCAAAACATAAGCGTAGAGCGAACAGAGGCAGCGCCTCTGATAGGAGATCAGGCGGTTCAAGTATTGTTGGTAGTCTTCCTCTCCGCGAAAAACCTGTTGGCGCTGGTTCCCCCTTGCAATGACATGATAAAAAGCTCCTTGATATTCTACACGAGGCTTCCTGGCCATGCCTCATCAATAACAGAGTTGTGTAACGGTGTCAATATAAAAATATCAATGTCTGACCCCAAGTGGGAGGAAGTTCGGGTTGAGTTCGTACGCCTTCCTGAAAGCCTCCCGCGCAGCGGGGTAGTCCCGCATCTCCTGGTAGGTATAGCCCAGATAATAGTAGGCGGCCGCGTGGTTCGGGTCTTGGGCAATGACCTCTTTGAAGGACTCCACGGCAGCCGGATAGTCTTTGCTGAAATAGAGATGCAAGGCAAAGTTGAGGCCATCCTGCCCGGCCCGGATCGTCACTGCCGTCGAGAGGAGCGCGATGACAGACAGGGATAAAATGATCTTTTTCATTTTTTCTCCTTTTCCATGAGTTTGTCCATGACCACGTCCTTCTCTTTCCGGATCATGGAGGAAATTTTCCTCTCTTTCCAGATCTGATCGAGTTTCTCCCGGGTTGCTTCAAAACGCCTCTGAATCTCCTGGGGCGCAGCCTTGGCGATCAGCCCGACGGTGGAAATGATGTACGGCGTCAGCTTGGATTCCTGGAGGACCCTGCTTCCCGGCATGAAGCTCGTCATGAGCATGATGATCACGGAAACGATCAGGCATCCCTTCAGGAAACCGAACACGGCTCCGAGCAGGTGATCGGCCCATCCCAGCATGACTTGACGTGTCACACCCTCGAGCAAGACTCCGATGAGCCGTATGGCCAGGGTTGAACCCACAAAAACCAAGGCGTATCCGAGAATTTTGGAGAGGGGTGGGTGATGGATGAAACGGAGCATAAACTCGCCCATATACTCAAAGGTATGGTTGGCGATCAGAAAGCCCAGGATCACCGATCCGAGCGAGAAGACCTCCCTGATCACACCCTTGAAGAGGCTCAGCACAAAGGCCGATCCGACAATCACGATAATCGTTATATCAAGAAGGTTCATTGTTTTGTTCTCAAACGGTTGTAAGATACCTATCGGTGCTTTATAACAATTAAAGTCCTTCTCCCATTTAGTGGGTAAAAAGGGGTCGAGGGTTCAAGGGGTCAAGGATTCAAGTGAAATGCTTAAACGCAAGCAAAATCTCCAGAGAAAAACACTGTAACCCTTGAACCCAAGATGCCTTAGTGTAGTAGCCGTCGCAGACGGCAAGGGTGGAGAAAAGCGGGACACGCGAAGCGTAACCCTGGGACCCTCGGCCCCTTATGTTTTTAGCACTTCACTTGACCCCTGGAATCCTTGACCCCTTGAACCCTTATGTTTTCACCCACTCTTTTTGGAGACGATCCTATTTTTAGGGTTGATGTTTTTTGAACTCTTCATGCATCTTCTTCCGGACATCGGGATTCATCAGGACCTCCAGGCCGGTCAGCGCCAGGGCCTTGGCTGCGGTCCCCATAACCCGTTCTGCGTCCTCTGTACGCGCAGCCTCTGCAAACCTCGGCGTATGCGGCATGCGGTCCATGCCGCAGATGGAAAGCTCCGGGTGGATCGCCGGAAGGATCCGGCTGAGGTTGCCGATATCCGATGAGCCGATATATTTTGTCTCATCGGTATCGTCAATGACGATCCCGAGGGATTCCACGGCTTGCTGGAAGATCCCGGCCAGCGTATAGTTCGGCATCAATCCCTCATAGACCGGTCCGGCGGTCTCCACCGCGAAGGTGCATCCCGCGGCCCGGGAAGCCCCCTCCATGCAGCCCTTGACCCGTTCGATGATATGCTTCATGGTCCCTGTCTCAAGCGCCCGTACCGCGATCCTGGCCTCGGTCCTGGATGGAATGACGTTGACGGCATCCCCTCCGTGGGTGATGATTCCGTGGATCCGGACATCCTCCGGAGTCTGCTGGCGCAGGGCATTGACTCCTGAAAACATGAGAATCATGGCATCGAGGGCGTTGATCCCCAGCTCAGGGGCGGCGGCGGCATGGGCGCTCTTCCCGTAAAATGTGATTTTGAGCTCGGTCATGGACAGGGTCCGTTTGACGACCGCATTTCGGACCGAAGGATGGAACATCATGGCGGCATCGATCCCGTCAAAGACGCCGTGCTCGATCATCCTGATCTTGCCGCCGTACATCTCTTCAGCCGGCGTCCCTATCACCAAGATGCGCCCTTGGCCCCGGGGGAGGACGGAAGCGAGAGCGGCCCCGGCTCCGGCCCCTGCGGCGGCGATCAGGTTGTGCCCGCAGGCATGGCCGATACCCGGAAGGGCGTCATATTCCGAAAGAAAGGCCACCGAAGGTGACGCCGGCGCCCCCCGATGGGCCTTGAACGCGGTCTTAAGAGAGGCCGGTTCCTCCTCTAAATGGAATCCCTGGGAATCGAGGAACCGCGTCAGAAGCGAGTGCGACTCCTTCTCCTCAAAACCGAGTTCAGGATGGCCGTGGATGGCGCGGCTCAAGCCGACCAGTTCCGGAAAGAGCCGGTCCACTTCAGCGATCACCTTCCTACGAAGATCCGTCATGGTTTTTCACTCACTGGATAGGTTTATTCTTTGAAGGACCCTGCCTAAGTGGTCCTGTTCGTAAATATGGTAACGTACCGAGAGGGTCGTAGGGCGGTCTCATCTCCGCGCGCGACTGAGGTGTACCCACTGTGGTACGCCGCAAGGAGCGGAACGCAGATGAGGCCGCCCTACGGCACTCGAATGCGACCGTATTTACGAATAGGGCCACTAAGTGGCCCTTTTCGTTCCCGCCCTTCCGGCCTCGGTCCTGTGCACTTTCTTGATCTTTTCCAGGGCCTGCATGGCTGCCTGCTGCTGCGCCTCCTTCTTGTTCCGCCCGTTCCCGACGCCTAAGACCTCGCCGTTCACAGTGAGTTCCATGACAAAAAGGCGGTTGTGATCGGGACCGCTTGTCCGCTTGAGGTGGTATTCCGGAAGGCGCCCGAACCTTTCCTGACAGATCTCCTGAAAGGTGGTCTTGAAATCAAAAGGATGTTTTTGTTCCACGGCCTCCTCTATCATATCCTTGAAGTGCGCCAGAACCACCTGCGTGGCAGACCGCATCCCGCGGTCCAGGTAAATTCCGGCAATCACCGCTTCCAGGGCATCGGAGATGAGCGACACCTTCTCCCGTCCTCCGGTCCCCTCTTCCCCTTTGCCGAGGAAAAGATAGGTCCCAAGGCCGATTTTAGCGGCAATGGAGGCCAGGCCGTTTTCATTGACGAGGTTGGCCCGAATTTTCGAGAGCGCCCCCTCGTTCAGTTCCTGGTATTTCTTGTAAAGATAGTGGCTGATGATCAGGCTTAATACGGCGTCCCCCACAAACTCCAATCGTTCGTTATCCTCCCGCCGCAGCCCGGGATTTTCATTGGCAAAAGACTTATGGGTCAGGGCGTTGATGAGGAGGGTTTGATCTTGGAAGGTATATCCAAGTTTCTCCTCCAGCGGGGATAAACCATAAACTTCAGGATTCATGCAATGCCTCAACACCGTTACACCCCGGCCTCTCGGCCCCGAGAAGCTGTGCGGGACCGGGTGTTTCCAATTCATCGGGATGAAACGTCACTGGATACGGCTCCTTGTCTGCGGACACTTCCTCATTCATACCTTCGGAGAACCAGTGTGGCATTGGTTCCTCCAAACCCCAATGAATTGCTGAGGGCCGCCCGGACCGGAACCCGGCGCGCCTGATTAGGGACATAATCGAGATCACAGGCCGGATCCGGCGCTTCATAGTTGATCGTGGGAGGAATGATCCCATGCAGAAGGGTCATGGCCATGAAAACGGTCTCGATCCCGCCCGCCGCTCCCAGAAGATGACCGGTCATGGACTTGGTGGAGCTGACGGCAAGATGCATCGAGCGGCCTCCAAAGACCTTCTTGATGGCCAGGGTCTCGTTCTCGTCGTTAAATTTCGTAGAGGTCCCGTGCGCATTGATATAGTCTATCTCATCGGGATTCATCCCGGCGTCTTTCAGGGCCATGGCCATACAGCGGGAGGCGCCCTCTCCTCCCGGCGCAGGAGATGTGATGTGATAGGCATCCGAGGTCAGTCCGTACCCGACGACCTCCGCATAAATTTTTGCGCCGCGCTTCCTGGCCAGTTCCAGTTCCTCCAATACCACCACGCCGGCCCCTTCTCCGATCACGAAACCGTCCCGCTCCGCATCGAAGGGGCGGCTGGCCTTTTCCGGCTCATGGTTCCGGGTGGAAAGCGCCCTCATGGCGGAGAATCCGGCAAGTGCCAGGGGACAGATGGTCGATTCGGTCCCGCCGGCGATCATGGCATCGGCATCATTCCTCTGGATCAGCCGGAAGGCATCCCCGATGGAATGGGTTCCGGTGGCGCAGGCCGTGACGATGGACGTGTTGGGGCCTCTCAGTCCGTAACGGATGGCGATCTGACCTGAAGCCAGATTGATCAGAACCATGGGAACAAAAAAAGGCGAGACCTTCCTGGGGCCGCGTTCCAAGAGGGTCTTATGGTATTTCTCAATGGCCTGAAGCCCTCCTATCCCCGCGCCGACAATCACCCCGACGCGTTCGGTATTGGAGGCGTCCACCACGAGGCCTGAGTCCTCCATGGCCATCTGGCCGGCGGCCATGGCATACTGGATGAAGGAGTCCATTTTCTTCTGATCCTTCTTGTCTATATAGAGGTCCGGATCAAATCCCTTGACCTCCCCGGCGATTTGAGAAGGATACTCGGACGCATCAAACCGGGTGATACGGGTGATCCCGGATCGGCCGTTGATCAGCCCATCCCACGTGGTCTCGAGGTCATTGCCTACCGGCGTGACCACGCCCATCCCTGTAATGACAACCCTTCTCATAACACTCCCCGAAGTATCATCCATTCAGATTCCCTGCCGCACGCTGCCGGGAATCTCCGGACGATAAGGATTTTTTCTGTAACCTTTCACGAACTCCTCATCGGCCCTGTTCATCCACAGGGTGAGACACCGGCCGGCGGTAAAAATCAAAGGAAGAATCTCCCATGCGTTCCCTACCGACATTCGGAATATCATCACCGGATCAGGACCGGTCACGGATATAATCAATGGCATGCTGTACCGTGGTGATTTTCTCCGCCTCTTCGTCAGGGATCTCAATCCCGAACTCTTCTTCCAGGGCCATGACCAGCTCCACGGTATCCAGGGAATCCGCTCCCAGATCATCCACAAAAGAGGCTTCCGGCTTGACTTGCGCGATATCCACATCCAACTGCTCTGCAATAATCTTCTTGACTTTCTCTTCCATTCTTTTTTTCCTCCTATTTAAATTTGTTTAGGATTTCGATATTCGTATCTACTATTTGCGGTTCTTCTCCCATTTAGTGGGTAAAAAGGGTTCGAGGATTCCAGGGTTCAAGGGGTCAAGTGAAATACTTGAACGCAAGCAAAATCGCCAGAGAAAAACACTAGGGAACCCTTGAACCCTAGGACCCTCGGCCCCTTATGTTTTTAGCTCTTCACTTGACCCCTGGAATCCTTGACCCCTTGACCCCTGACGTTTTCACCCACTCTTTTGGAGATGATCCGTATTTGCCTTACATGTACATCCCTCCGTTCACATGAATAACCTGCCCGGTGATATACGCCGCTTCCTCCGAAGACAGGAACCTGACCGCATGGGCCACATCCTCGACCGAGCCGAGCCTCCCCATGGGGATCTGCGATAAAAGGTTCTTCTTCACATCCACAGCGAGGACCTGCGTCATGGCCGTGTCTATAAATCCAGGGGCAACGGCATTGCAGGTGATCCCCCTCCCGGCCAGTTCCCTGGCCACGGTTTTGGTCAGACCGATCAGACCTGCCTTGGAGGCTGCATAATTGGACTGTCCGGCGTTCCCCATGACCCCGACGATCGATGCAATGTTTACGATCCGGCCGCTCCGCTGTTTCATCATGGGCCTGGACACCGCACGGATGCAGAGAAAGGCCCCCTTCAGATTGACCTTGAGCACCTGGTCCCAGTCTTCATCCTTCATGCGCATGATGAGCCCGTCCCTTGTGATGCCGGCGTTGTTCACCAGGATATCAATCCTTTTGAATTCATCCATCCCCTTTTGAACCATCGCGGCCGCGTCTTTTGCATCGGACACATCGGCCTTGACGGCAACGGATTTCCGGCCGATGGCCCGAATCTCTCCTGCCGTCTTTTCAGCCGCATCCAGGTTGATATCCGAAATCAGACAGTCCGCACCATGCCTGGCCAGCATGAAGGCGATGGTCTTGCCGATGCCTTGGGCGGAACCCGTAATCAGGGCCGCCCTGCCTTGAAGAGTCATCATCCCTCCCCCTCCTTTGCAGCCTGCTGAATCGCTTTGAGACCTTCCGAATCTTCAAGGTTGATGATCCGGGCGCCGGGCTGGATCCTGCTGATCAAGTTGCCGAGCACTTTACCGGGTCCAAGTTCAATGAAGGTCTTCACCCCGAGGGACGCCATCTCCCGGATACTCTGTTCCCACCGCAAGAGAGATACAAGCTGCTTGATCAATTCCTCCCTGATCTCCTCCGCCGTGCGGATCGTCTTGCCCTCCACGTTGTTCACGAGCGGAACCGAGAGATCCCTGATGGTGACTCCTTCCATGGCCTCTTTCAAACGCAGACAGACCGGTTCCATGAGAGGGGAATGGGAGGGGACGCTCACGAGAAGGAGCATCACCCTCTTTGCGCCTCGTTCCTTGGAGAGTTCCGCCACATCCTCAACAGCCGCCTTTTCCCCTGAAATCACGATCTGCCCCGGGCAGTTGATGTTCGCGGGAACCACCATGCCCCCGACTTCTTTGCAGATCTCATCCAGTTCTTCAAATTCCATGCCGAGGACGGCGGCCATGGCCCCTTCTCCTTCGGGGGAAGCCTCCTGCATGAATCGTCCTCGGCTTCTGACCAGGGAGACCGCATCCGAGAGCACAAACCCGCCGGCCGCCGTCACGGCGGTCCATTCCCCGAGACTGTGCCCGGCGACATAGCCGGGACGGATATCGGTTTCGGATATCAGGACCCGGTACGCGGCCATGCTGACCGTCAGAACAGCCGGCTGCGTCAATTCGGTCCGGTTCAATTCCTCAACAGGCCCCTCCTTGCAGAGTGAAAGGAGGTTGAGGCCCGCCGCATCCGAAGCCTCCTCAAACGCGAGCCTTGCCGTATCGAAGTTTTCTGCAAGGTCGGAACCCATCCCCAGTTTTTGGGATCCCTGCCCTGGAAATACAAAGGCCGAGCCGTTCATTTTGTTCCCTCCAGCATCTCTTTTAAACGCCTGGTCATCAGGGGGACGATTTCAAAAAGGTCTCCGACGATCCCGTAGGTCGCCGCCTTGAAAATCGGGGCATCCGGATCCTTATTGACGGCCACGATCACCTCCGAGGACTGCATCCCGGCAAGATGCTGAACCGCTCCGGAGATCCCGCAAGCGATATAGAGTTTCGGACAGACGGTCTTGCCGGTCTGCCCCACCTGATGGGCATAAGAAATCCATTCTGCATCCACGGCCCCTCGGGATGCGCCCACGGCGCCGCCGAGGGCGCGGGCGAGATCTTCGATCACGGCAAAATTCTCCTTGCTTGCTACCCCTCTCCCCCCGCTCACGATGATATCGGCCTCGGTGATATTCACGGTATTCTCAATTTCTTCCACGGTCCTGATCACCTGGGATTTCAGATCCAAAGAGATCCCGTTCAGGCCGCGCCTTTCGATCTCTCCTTTGCGCCTTTCGTCCTGATCCGCTCTCTTGAAGACCTTATGCCGGACCGTGGCCATCTGCGGCCGGCGGCTCGGGCAGAGGATCGTGGCCAGGATGTTTCCTCCCCAGGCCGGCCGGGTTTGGAGCAGCAGCCTTTTCCCCGGATCCACATCCAGCGCTGTACAGTCGGCCGTCAGGCCGGTCCCGAGCCTCGCCGCCACCTTGGGAATGAAGGAGCGTCCGATGGCCGTGGCCCCCGACAGGACGATCTCCGGTCTTTCTTTCCGGATCAAATCGGCAAGAACAGCGGTATAGGCATCGTCGTTAAAATCTTTGAGCGCCGGGTCATCCACGAACAGCACCCGGTCGGCGCCGTGGGCAACGAGTATGGATGCCTGGGCGGAGATTTCATGCCCTAAAAGAACGGCGCTGAGGGACACGCCGAGCCGGTCGGCAAGTTTTCTCCCCTCATTGAGGAGTTCCATGGCCACAGAAGACAAGACCCCGCCCCGCTGCTCCGCAAAGATCCAGACACCCCGGTACGTCGAAAGATCCGAAACCGGCGCCTCAATCTGTTCCATCTGAAGGGCCTCAAACTCGCAGACTTCAATGCAGGCCCCGCAGAGGTTGCAGCTCGCTTTGATCACGGCGGTCCCGTTGACGATATCTATGGCATCGAAGGGGCACGTCTGTGCACACACTCCGCATCCCGTACATTTTTCCTTGCAGACTAACAGCGCCATCCATTCCGTCCTACACGATCCCCAAGCGGCGGATCTCTGAGATCAGCCGGTCCACCTGAGCCCGAGGCTCACCCTCGATCCTCTCCCCTTTGCGCTTGAACTCCGGGGTGAAAATTTTCCAGACTTTGGTCGGCGACCCCTTGAGCCCGACGCGCTCAGGGTCGGCGCCGATCTGTTCAGCGGTCCAGACCGGGATCGCCATCTTTTTGGCCTGCATCTTCCCCTTGAGAGATGGAAGGCGCGGTCGGTTGATCTCCTTGACCACCGTGATCACCGCCGGAAGGCGGACGTTTAAGATATCGTAGCCGTCATCCATCAGGCGCTCAAGCCTGATGCTCCCGTCCGCAATATCCTCGATTTTCCGCACATAGGCGGCAAATCCCCATTGCAGATTCTCCGCTATCTCCGGGCCTACCTGCGCCGTATCGCCGTCTATGGCCTGCTTCCCGCAGATCACCACATCCAAAGATCCGAACTTCCGGATGGCCATGGAAAGCGTGTAGGAGGTAGCCAGGGTATCGGAGCCGGCAAAGGCGCGATCCGAAAGGAGCACGGCGTCATCCGCCCCCATGGAGACTGCATCCCGAAGGGCGGCCTCCGCCTGGGGCGGCCCCATGGTCAGAACCGTCACCTTCCCGCCGAAGCGTTCACGAAGCCGGATCCCTTCCTCAATGGCATACATATCGAAGGGATTAATAATGCTCGGAACGCCCTCACGGATCAGGGTATGGGTCTCAGGATTGATCCTGACATCCGACACATCAGGCACCTGTTTGATGCAAACAACGATATTCATACGGAGATCTTCTCTTTCTTCCCCGCATATTCCTTGATCAATTCAAGGCCGATGACATTTCTCTGAATCTGGTTGGTCCCCTCATAAATCTGGAGGATCTTTGCATCCCGCATCATCTTTTCAAGCGGGTAATCCCGCATATAGCCGTATCCGCCCATGATCTGCACGGCATCCGTGGTCACTTTCATGGCGGTGTCCGTGGCGAAGAGTTTGATCATGGCTGATTCCTTGGAGATATTTTTCGGGTTGCTGTCCATGTATTTGCATACGGCATAAAGGAGGGCGCGCGCGGCCTCGGTCTGGGTGACCATATCGGCGATCATGTGCTGGATGGCCTGCTGGGATATGATGGGTTTGCCGAACTGGATCCGGGTCCTTGCATAGGCAATCGCCTCGTCTATGGCCCCCTGGGCCAGCCCCACACCCTGTGCGGCAATGCCGGGACGGGTCTTGTCCAGCGTCTTCATGGCCAGGATAAACCCCATCCCCTCCTTGGACAGGAGGTTTTCGGCCGGGATCCTGCAGTCTTCAAAGATCAGCTCCCGGGTGGCCGAGGCCCTGATCCCCATCTTTTTCTCCTTTTTCCCAAACTTGAATCCCGGAGTCCCTTTCTCCAAGATGAATGCCGATGCGCCCCTGGCCCCTCTGGTCTTGTCCGTCATGGCGATGATGGTATAGATCTCCGCCTCTCCGCCGTTGGTGATCCACTGCTTGGTTCCGTTGAGGATGTATGAATTCCCGTCCTTGACCGCCGTGGTCTGAATCCCGCCGGCATCGGAACCCGCATTGGGCTCGGTCAGGCCGAAGGCGGCCAGGCTTTGTCCTTTGGCGATCCTCGGCAGATATTTCTTCTTCTGGTCTTCATTTCCAAAGATGAGAATGGGATAGGCGCCGAGACCGCTCGCGGCAAAGGTGACGGAAACAGCGATGCAGGCTCTGGATAACTGTTCGATGGCGATGCAGTTTTCAAGGGAATTCATGCCCATCCCTCCATATTCCTCAGGGATATAAAGTCCGAAAAGATCGGCATCGGCCATCACGCGCACGATCTCCCAGGGGAATTCCTCTTTCTCATCGAGTTCCGCCCGAACAGGCAGGATCTTTTCCCTGGCGATCTGAGCAGCCAGATCCCGGATCATCAACTGCTCTTCTGTCAGTAAATAGTCCATTCACTCCCCCTTTTAATCATAAGGTTCTTCTCCCATATAGTGGGTAAGAAGGGTTCAAGGGGTCAAGGATCCAAGTGAAATACTGAAACACAAGCAAAATCTCCAGAAAAAAACACTGGAACCCTTGAACCCTAGGACCCTCGGCCCCTTGTGTTTTGAGCACTTCACCCCGTTAGAGGACAACCTCTAACGGGGTTCACTTGACCCCTGGAATCCTTGACCCCTTGACCCCTGATTTTATCACCTACTCTTTTGGAGATGATCTAATAACAAATGTGGCTGTTACTACCATATTTTTCAAAGTCAGTCAAATCATTTCATGGAGAAAACAATGGGATGCAGGATCACCATCGAACCATGGCGGAGGCCCAAGTGAGCCCGCCGCCGAAGGACTCAAACAAGAGGCGGTCCCCGGGATGCACCCGGTTCTCCTTCACCGCCTCGTCCAAGGCGATCGGGATGGAGGCCGCAGAGGTATTCCCGTAACGGTCGAGATTGATCACCACCTTGTCCATGGAAATTTTCAATCTTTTGGCCGTTGCGGCAATAATCCGCATGTTCGCCTGATGCGGGATCAGAAGATCCACTTCATGACAGGCCATGCCGTTGGCTCTCAGCGCTTCCAGTACCGCCTCTTCCAGGGTTTTGACCGCAACCTTAAAGAGTTCATTGCCGCGCATCACCAGATAATCCGCCTCGGTCTTGATCAGTTCCCGTGTAATGGGATTTTTCGACCCATTCCGCGCCACCATCAGCATATCGGCATAGGATCCGTCGGCGTGAAGATGGGTGGAAAGGATGCCGCGGTCCCCCTTCTCCCCGTGAAGAAGAACGGCTCCGGCCCCGTCTCCGAATAAAACGCAGGTCCTCCGGTCCGTCCAGTCCATGATTTTTGAGTATTTCTCCGCTCCGATCACCAGGGCCGTTTTTGCCGACTGGTTCCGCAGAAACTGATCGGCAATCCCGATGGCATAAAGGAACCCGGAACAGGCCGCCGATATATCAAAGGCCGCAACCCCGGCAATACCGATCCTATGCTGGACGATGCAGGCGGTGGAGGGGAAAGCCATATCGGGCGTGGCCGTGGCCAGCACGATAAGATCAATCTTCCGGGGAGAGATCCCTGCATGCTGAATTGCACGCTTCGCCGCTTCCGCGGCCATGTCCGAAGTGGTTTCATCGTCCGCTGCGATCCGCCGTTCCCGGATACCGGTCCTGCTACGGATCCACTCGTCGGTTGTCTCCACCATGTTTTCGAGATCCGCATTGGTCATCACTCGTTCAGGAAGATAGCTCCCTGTTCCAATCATACGGCTTCTGATCATTCTTCTCTCTTCTCACAGCGGGCGCTCATCATACCTTTTGCCTTTTCATCGCCCTGTTGAAATGCCAAAGAGCCGGCTTCCTTCATATCGCGCATCACACCTTCGTGCTCCAGCATACCGGCGGCGATCTTTTTCTGGATGCTGTGCTGTACGCATTCCGCCGCGATCCTGATCCCGTTCATCAAGGCCTTAACCGAGGAGCCCCCATGGCTGATAATGACGTTCCCGTTCACACCCAGGAGCGGCGCCCCGCCGTACTCTGAATAATCGAACCGCTTCCTGAATCTCTGAAAAGCAGGCGAGAGGAGACGGTACCCGATCTTTCTCCACCCCAGGGATTCGATCTCCTGGCGAAGGACCTGGGTCATAACCGAGGCCACCCCCTCGCTGATCTTCAGGGCGATATTCCCGACAAACCCGTCGCAGACGATCACATCCACGGCGCCGTTGTAGACGTCTCTTCCTTCGATATTCCCGATGAAGTTCAGCGGGGACGATTTCATGACCCTGAGAACCTCCCTGGTCAGTTCATTCCCCTTGACGTCCTCGGCCCCGATGCTTAAAAGCCCTACCGTGGGCCGCTTTTTTCCGAGGACATGCCTGGCATAGAGCTCACCCATGATACCGAATTGGACCAGGTTATGCGGCCTGGAATCCACATTGGCGCCCACGTCCAGGATCAGGGAAATCCCCTTGATATTGGGAAGGACCGTCGCAATGGCCGGACGGTCCACACCCGGAATCGTCCGCAGCACAAACTGGGCCGTGGCCATGACGGCGCCGGTATTCCCGGCGCTGAGCATGGCATCCGCGGCGTTTTCTTTGACCAGGTTGACGGCCACACGGATCGAAGAGTCCTTCTTTTTCCGGAGAGCCTCCACCGGAGACTCATCCATCCGGACCATTTCGGATGCCTGCTGGATGGTGATGCGGAGACCGGAGGTATCATGGCGTTTCAACTCCTCTCCGACCTTGGCCTCATCACCCACCAGGATGATCTCCATCCCGAAATTCCTGGCTGCAAGAACCGCCCCTTCGACCACCCGTTCCGGTGCAAAATCCCCGCCCATGGCATCGACGGCAATCTTCAATGTCACCTCAATCTCGTAAGCAACTCATACGGAACATCAGCAGAAAACATCAGAACCCTGGAGGTTAAACCTCCTCGACCACAATCACTTCCCGGCCCTTGTAGTATCCGCAGCTCGGGCAGACGTAATGGGGCAGTTTATGCTCATGGCACTTCGGGCAGGTTGATATGGAAGGTACGGCAACTTTGATATGCGCCCTTCGTTGATCTCTTCTCGACTTGGACTTTTTCCTTTTTGGCACAGGCATGGTTTTGTCTTCCCTTTCTTTACTTTAAGTTGACGGTATATCTTTTTTATTCAGCAGGTCCTTGAGCCGGACAAGACGGGGGTCGAGCGGCCCGGTTGCATAACTGCATTCGCCCTCGTTCAGGTTTTTCCCGCAATGCGGGCATAACCCGCGGCACATCTCCGAGCATAGGGGTTTGAGCGGGATCGCCTCAGCGACCTGCCCCATCAGGGTCTCATCCAGGTCGATTGCCCCATTATGATAATAGAGGATATCCAACTCATCAGCAGAGAGCTGGGACTCCCCCCCTTTGCTGATCTCGGACACGGGCCGATACTCGAGATCGAAATCCTTATCTACTGTTAAAGGAAAATCCTTCAGACACCGGCTGCACTGAAGGAAGATCCTGAACCGTATATTCCCGGAAACAGTGATGTTCAAGTCCAGCCGGTTTAATACGAGTCGGGATAAGATCTTTTCCTTAAACCGGATCTCCGTCTCATCTTTAAAAAGCCGTCCCCCATCCTCGGCCAGGTCAACGACCAGACCCTCAGCGGGAATCTCATCAATGTGGACTTTCATCAGGACCTCGACAAATGATCCCCTCTTGCCTATGCCCATGATCATGAAAATAGGGCCTTCCGAAGATGGACTGCCGCCCAAAAGAGACTCCTTGACTGAGGCTCATCCCAAAAGGCCCTACACCCGACGCTCGTAAGTGTGAAAGTATACTGATTAGGACTTTTCTTGTCAAGAAAAACTTAGTCAAAAACAAGCTAACCTTTGATAAATAAAGCTGAATGTCTTATACAAAAGTCAGCGTTTTCCTGCCGTATGGACGGCATTCTAGTAAAAGGCAAGCTCATTGCCATTAAATATAAGTTATAGACAAACGTCTTGTTCTAAGGTATCTTTCTGATACGCCTTTAAAAGGCGGATAGCTATCATTTAATCTTTGCACTGCCTCAAAGGAGATGATTATGATTAAATCGATAATTATCACATTATTACTAGTAACGATTGTGAGCGATTCACAAGCTGGAACAGTATACATGTGTGAAAATCATGACGGCTCAATAATCATTAGTCAATTACCGTGTAGTGCTTCGTCAGTATCAACAAAACAATATACTACTACAGAGAGCAATAAATCGAACAAAAAAATTAACGATGAAGCCGATTTGGCAGCGAGTATTATGGCGTTTGAGTTTTTGAGAAGTATAAGAAAAGAAAGAAACGATACAAGCGTTTTAAATAACTTATTAGATTACCCGGATCCACCCAAGCAAACCGAAAAGAGCCCCCAATTACTTCTTAATCCTTTTACCGTAAATACAATGCCACGTACTGGTGGAGGATATAAAAAGAACCCTCAATTACTTCATAATCCTTTTACCGGAAATACAATGCCACATACTGGTGGAGTATATGAAAAGAACCCTCAATTACTTCTTGATCCTTTTACCGGAAATGCAATGCCACGTACTGGTGCAGGATATACTGATCCGAGAACCGGTACATTTTACCAAGACGCAGGTGGCGGCGTTGTGAATACACGTACTGGTGAATTTATTCCCACCCATTAACGCAAGAGCAAACCGTTAGTGTAGTGCAGACACGTTTTCCACCAGCAGCTTGATATGAAGTCAGGATACAAGTATGCCTTTCGGTCATCGCTCCATCTCCAGCGAACTTCGTTCGCTCACGGGAGAACTTTGACCTTGAAAAGAGGGGGCCTTATAAGTGTTTTAATAATAGGGACAGCGCCCATTTATTTTTCTATCTTTAGATTTCATATTGGAAGAATTTATGCAGAATGTATGTCTCATTACAAGTGCCCTAACAATA
>Ga0210053_1000466_pt1 | contig 39866 bp, 30 predicted proteins | sample CryGeymeta201512_FD_185467 | JGI IMG/M metagenome (GOLD analysis project Ga0210053, IMG submission 185467) | Groundwater microbial communities from Crystal Geyser aquifers in Utah, USA - Crystal Geyser metaG 2015-12 (SPAdes) (version 2) | ecosystem: Environmental > Aquatic > Deep subsurface >... | reverse complement strand
GTGAGAAATTATATTGTAAATCGAAGCGAAGCTTCGATAAAATGCTTGTTTTTTACGAAGCTACCGCTTCGTATTACAAATTCTGCGTAAGGTGACTTACATAATTCATTTTACGCAGAATTTGTAATTGAATAGCCAACTTCCGAAAGCTTTCGGAAAGTGGTTCTTCAGGATATTCCTTTGCGCTAGGTGAGTAAACAATTTTTTTATGAAAAACTTTTATCCATGCCTACTATAAGAAGAAAAAAAAGGAGTTCGCCGTTTTCAGTAAAAGAGATTGCTCTTTTTCTTTTTCCCATAATTAATTTGCTGTTGCTTTTTGGGGCAAAATATAGGAATCAAAATCTTCCTCTATCCGATTTTCAAATTGCCTATATCGGAAATATCATTAATCTTTTTTTTGTAGCTGTTTTATTAATCGAATTTATTTTTCTTACCTTCCGTAATAAAGGTAAGTTTTCAGCAACGAATAGTCTTCCCCTCAAGTTTTTGGTAGTGCAATCAATAGTATTGATAGCGGCGCTTACCGTAGTAGTTTTGGAAATTCATCTACCCGGTGGTTACCTGTTTGGTTTTCCGGTTGCAAAGATTTTTTTGTGGCTCTTGTTTTTTAGTGCGCAGTTAATCCAATTTATTGTGATCAGTTATTGTTGGCTTTTACTGTTTAGAACTGAGTCATTACTTTATCTAAGGACGATTCTTAATAGTATTTTTATTGCCGTATTTTTGTATGGATTTGTTTTTTTGTATGCATTTGGAACTTTCCCGGTTACGGAAAAGAATGAACCGGCAGGTGAAGTGGGAGTGGTTCTTGGAGCAGCGGTTTGGTCGAAAAATGTTCCGAGTACGATATTAATTGAGAGATTAAATAAGGCGAGAGAACTTTATCAGAAAAAGAAAATTTCGAAAATTCAACTTACCGGCGGGAACGCCCCCGGCGAATTATCAGAAGCGGAAGCAGCTTTCAATTACTTAATTAAATTTCCTATTGATCCAAAAGACATTTGGATGGAAAAAAATACAACCTCAACAACCGAACAGATCCGTTTTATTAAAAATGATTTGATCGGGAAAAAGAAAATTATGAGGATTGTAATTATCTCCGACAGATTCCATCTAAAACGAATAAATGAGATTAGTAAATTTTATACTATTAAAGTAAAACTTTGCGGATCAAATGTTACCTTAAACTCTAAAAGTTTGGTATATTACAAACTCCGTGAAGGGATGGCTTTGATCAATTTTTGGTTCTTTGCAATTTAGAAAAGATGCGAATTATGGCACAGAAAAAATTTATAAGGCGGATTTTACGCGAAAAAGTAATGCAGATTTTATATGCATACGAATTGAATAACGAAAATCTTGAAACAACAAAAAACGGAATTCTTTCTGATATCGGTCAACCTGAAGACAGAGAGTTCGCCGAGAAGCTTCTTCACTGTGTCGTCCTTCATCAAGGCGAGCTGGATGATGAAATAAAGAAAAGGGTGAGCAATTGGGAAATTGAAAGAATTGCAATGATAGATCGAATCCTCATGCGGATTGGAATGTGTGAACTTGCCTATCTTCCCGATATTCCTCCGAAAGTTTCCATCAACGAAGCAATCGAAATTGCTAAAAATTTCAGCACTGCTTCAAGCGGCAAATTTATTAACGGTATCCTCGACGGCTTTTTGAACGACCTTAAAAAAGACGGTAAGCTAAATAAATCCGGTAGAGGATTGATTAACGAAACTCCTTCAAAACCACTTTGAATTAGATGAGTTCGAAATTAAAAATTTTTGTTTGGACGTTATTTGATTTTGCGAACACTTCTTATTCGATCATCATAGTCACTTTTCTTTATGCCGTTTACTTTAAGCAGGTAGTGAATGATGGAAATCCGGTCGGTGATTTATATTGGAGTTTTGGAACAAGCATTGCAATGCTTATCACTGCTATTATTTCCCCCATACTCGGGGCAATTGCAGATTATTCTGCCGGAAAAAAAAGATTTCTCCTCTTTTTTACGTTACAATGTATTCTTGCAACCGCTCTTTTGACATTTGTTGAGAAAGGGGATGTGCTGTTCGGATTAATTCTCTTTATTATTGCCAACGTTGGATTTGAAGCCGGCTTGGTTTTTTATGATGCATTTCTTCCCGAGATAACTGCTCCTAAAAATTACGGCAGAGTAAGCGGGTATGGTTTCGGAATGGGGTATGTCGGTTCTTTAGTTTGCCTGGCGCTTGTTTATCCATTTATTCAATCAGATCAAATTAGAATCACCTTCCTTATAGCTGCCGTTTTCTTTTTGATCTTTTCATTACCATTATTTTTAAAATTGCATGATACACGAAAAGTTGTTGATGTTTCTAAATCTTATTTAAGTATCGGTTTTAACAGAGTTTTTTGGACGTTAAAGCATATTAAAGATTACAAAAACTTATCGCTTTTTCTTCTCTCATATTTTTTTTATATCGAAGGAGTAAACACGGTAATCTTCTTTTCCGGAAATTATGCAAGCACCACGCTTCATTTTTCAAATATTGAATTACTTATCTTTTTTATTACCGTTCAAACAACTGCTATTTTCGGCTCTGTGATTTTGGGTATTGTTGCCGATTCGATTGGACAAAAAAAAACCATTATGATAAGTTTAGTTATTTGGCTGCTGACGATTTTGCTCGCCTACTTTACGGAGCAGAAAGAAATGTTTTATGTTGTGGGTTTGTTAGCCGGGGTAGCGATGGGTTCAAGTCAATCAACAAGTCGGTCATTAATGTCCAAACTCACGCCGGATGAAAAGAAAACGGAACTTTTTGGATTTTATTCATTCTTTGGGAAAAGCTCCGCCATACTCGGACCGTTAGTCTTCGGATATATCAGCTATATTACGGGAAACCAACGCTATGCAATTAGTTCTATCGCTTTTTTCTTTCTTATCGGTTTACTCATCCTTTTTAAAGTGAATGACTCTGAAGCGGCAAGTTAATTTTTGACAGAGGTGCTTAAGAGATTAATAAATTCCATTTCTAGAGCAATGCCTTTATTTTTTGCATACCAGAGATGGAGTTGTTCAATAAACTTATCATGTTCTATCCCCTCACTTTTTAATCGGTTAACGAGCTGCTGAGCTTCTTTAGGACGCGGTCCCCATCGAAAGATTTCATTCCCATCCGTATCAGAAGAAATTAGCATAGGGATACTCCTCGTTCCATTAGTTAAATACAAATCCATGATTTCTAAATTGTTATCGCGTTCAATAATTTGTAGTTTAATAACCAGGTTGACTTTTGCAATTTTAGCAATTGCGGGAAGATTTTGAGCAGAATCTCCGCACCATCCTTCAGTAATTATCGTCCAGAGTTGGGGATACTTGATAGACAAAAGCGTTTGTTCTAATTCCTCCGATACATGAAACGTCTTTTCAATTCGCTTCATTCTTTGGAGATTTAGTTTTTTATACTCGTGCAATTTATTATCATCTGAACTTATCGCTCCCGGTAGCGGCTGAAGAGCTTCAGCCTGAACTTTATTAAAAAATTCTTGATACGAAAAACTTTGTTCAATTTTATTCCATGCAGGTGTGGATGATTTCATAATAACTTTCTTTGATGTAAGGATGAGATGCGAAAACGCGAGATTGGATTTAAACTATTTTGTCTTCATCCGGAAAACGCCGTCCCAATCTTTAGGGGGAGGATTCTCAATATAAAGCATCGCCCTTTTTAAGTAAACGAAGGAAGGATGGTCACTCGTGTTGATATTTTTTGCTTCGGCAAATTTGTCAGCGGCTTCTTTAAATTGAAAAGATTTATAAAATTCCAATCCCTTATTAAAGACTTCCAAGCCATCTAAAATATTCTGATTGACCGGATCGTCTTTGAAAGCTATGAGTTCATAAACTTTAACGGGTCTAGTTTTTCCCTTTACAATAAGTGCATCAAGTTCGCGCGTGATGAAATCATTTTTCACAATTTCGTAAGTCATTTCAGAAATCATTGCAAAAGTTCCGTACTCTTTATTGGCGCCTTCTAATCTCGAAGCGAGATTGACCGTATCCCCCATTACGGTATAGTCAAAACGTTCGCTGCCGCCCATGTTGCCGACAACAACTTCACCGGTGTTGATCCCCATGCGAACTTGAATTTCTGTTTGCCCTTCAGCGCGCCATTTGGTTCTTAATTCCGATAAACGTTTCTGCATCAAGAGCGCACTTTTACAAGTTTGATAGGCATGATCTTCAATTGGCAGCGGGGCTCCCCAAAATGCCATTACCGCATCACCAATATATTTATCAAGAGTTCCTTTGTTCTCAAAAACGATTCTTGTCATCTCTGAAAGATACTCATTCAAAAAAAGAACAAGTTCTTCCGGCTTTTTTGTTTCTGAAAAGGTTGAAAATCCTGCTATATCGCTGAAGAAAATAGACAAAATCTTTCTTTCGCCACCCAGCCTCATTTTATCAGGATCAGCGATAAGTTCATCAACGACGGTAGTATTTACGTACTGGCTGAACATTCCTTTAATAACAGCTTTTTGTTTCCTTTCGGAGATGAAATGGTAGGCGGTACTTCCGAAATATCCAAGAACTAACGCAACCGTGGGACTGATAACATTGAAGACCAAAGAAAAATGAGTGAACATGTAGAAGGATAATTCTCTTAATCCATATGCCGATCCGCCGATAAGCAAAATATTGGCAAGTTCTAAGATTCCTCCCTGTTTTGTTTTTCGTTCTTTTAATAATGATGAAAGGTAAAAACTAATAAACGTGAAAAAGAAGATGAGAACTGTCTCTTGAAGAGGAGTTTCTTTCGTTAAAAAATCCTTACTAATAATGTTTTGGATTGCTGTTGCGTGGATCTCAACCCCGTACATTAAGTTATCACCTTTTTTTTCACCTCTTGAAAAGGAGATCGGCTTAATATCCTGATCTTCAGGTTCGGTGGAGCCGATCAGAACAATTTTATCTTTGAATATTCCGGATCGAAGCAGCCCGATTTCCGGATCGTCCCACGTGTTAATTTCTTCCCCATAATCTTCTTCATCTTTTGTCTTAAATTCTTTGTCATCCAAAACTTCAAGGAAATTAAAATGGAGAAACGTGTTATCGGGTCCATAATAATTCATCAACATCGAAGTGTTGTCAAACTTGGGGATTTGAATATTATTCAAAACGAAAAAATTATCTTTTTTAGTGATGACTTCGTCGTTTTTAAGATTGAAATATTTATTTAAGATAGCAAATCCAAAAGTAGGAAGATATTTGTCTGTTGCCTCGGAATACATCATAGGCACATAACGCCTAATAACACCGTCGTTATCGCTGATAACCCTCACAATCCCAATGGAGCTATCCGCATCGAAGAAAATATTATCATAATTTTGATGTTCTCTTCTCATTTGAAATTCCTGCTGACCGGTTACTTCGGTTTTCCCGGCAACAACAACATTTTTCGCCTCTCTTATCACGCGAAAAAGTAAGCTGTCGTTCTCCGCAAAAAATCTATCCGGGCTTGACATTACGACGTCTATCCCAACAGCTTTTACTCCGGCATCTGATAGATTCTTTATAACTTTTGCAAAAAGATAACGCGAGAGAGGTAACGAATTATAAGGGGGATTTATTCCTTTAATGGTGGAGTTATTTAAATCGAGGATAATTACTTTGGACTTTTCCTTAATTTCCCTTTCACCACGATTTTCAAAACGTTCGTCAAGGCGTTTAAGTTTTAATTCCGAAACGCTTTGGAGGGGGAAGAACGCATCGTGTGTAAAGAGCATTACAAAAAAAGCAATCCCAAGGCTAATTGATAATTTTATCAACCACTTGGGAATGCTTCTTTTTTTTTCCATCTAAACTTATTGCAAAGAGAGTTGAGTGGTTAATCCCACAATTACGTCATTTGCTTTTAACTTTATAGGCAGAAGGGTAATTGCATCGTATTGTGATGACGTATAATCATAATTTAAATATCTTATCTGAAATTGAACTGTTAAGTTGGGCATAAGATAATAGAGTGCACTCGCATCAATTGACGTTCTCTTATAATCGCCAAAACTTGGACTCAATGAACCGGCTAAAAGAAGTCTATCCTGCATCATTGAATAGTTTGCTCCAAGTGAAAGAGACACATAGTCAAAGTTGGTAGTATCAACCTTTGAGCTATTCATGCTGATATTGAAGCTTGAACTTAAATTATCTAACCATCGGGTTCCGCTTGAAACGGTCACAGAAGAATTATCAATATCATAGTTGGCATGGGACTGATCATCGCGAGCAGAATTTACAAAACTAAATGAAACCGAATGACGATAGTGCCACTCAAAGTTATACGACAACTGAGTTGAAATTCTATTTGTAACATCATTGATAGCAGATAAATAGGCTGTTGAATCCGTTGGATCTTTTATCGGGCTCAATCCATTCGTGTTATTAAGTCGTGTGTATCCTACAATTATACTGGGGAGATTTGTTCTTGGATAAAAAGATACCGAGGTATTTAAAGTTTGAAATGTAGTTGTGGCTCTTTTAGTTTTTTGCAAGTTGTCTTGTAAATTTTCGAATCCAACTGAAACAAAAAATTTATTTTCGAAAAGTCTTAAACGATCAAGAATATTTATTCCTGCGATGTCGGTTCTAATATAAGACTGCCCAAAAGAAGAATACTGATCACCGCGGTAGATATAAGAGCCTTTCAAATAGTTGTCGAAATAGTTAACGGAGAGGGCTGTTTCAGCAGCTAATGAGGGCAGCTCCTGAGGATTTAATGGCGTTACATACTGGTTTACTGTAAATAGTCCTGTTACTCGATCGCGCAATTTTTTAACAGAATTTGGATCCATATTTATGAGTCCATTAGGTCCAAAAACAGAATCAATTTGAGAATCTGAAAGTGAACCTTGAGAAATGTCTTTATTCAGCAAACTAAAAGCTGCCTGTGTAGTAAACAAAATGTTTTGATTATCAAAACCAAACATCAAGTCAGTCCCGAGAACTAAGTTTTCTTTTGGGGAGGTACCATATTCTATCGAACCGGTTTCATCCTTTACATGAAGGAATGTTAATCCGAATTGAAAATTCTCACCTCTGCCAAAAGAAGGACGAACAGCAAGAAGACTTCTCTTAAATGTACCGGTTTCAACTTCGGCATATTTATTCCCGTTGTGTTTAAGCGGATCAACTGCAATGATATTACCGCCGAGAGAATCTTTGTATTGAATAAATGTTCCTTCAACATTTCTTGATATTTCACCCAAACTTGTTTGGATATTGAAAAAACCAAGATTAATTTCGCCGCTAAATCCTCTCACCCTTTTTCCGTTCAGCACAAGAGAGGGGTACTTAGGGTAATGATCTCCCAAAGTAACTGCTGCATAATCAGTGGATAAACTTATCATATACCTGTTATTTGGCTGAAGATATTTTTTCTCTTCAGAGGTAGCGTAAACATTACCTGTCAGCTCAAATCCTTTATAATCGGCTTGCACATTTACATTTACATTATTATACCAGGTGCCCACCGTTTGAACATTTTCATTACGTGACTCTAACCTAACATCGGCAGCATACTTAATTGCGGACTGACCGAGCAAAGCATAACTCGGATTAATAATGACGAACTGGGAAGAGACTGAATGATACAATACATTTGCCGTATCATAGAGTTCAATCGCTAAATTATGAAGCCCGTCTTTTAATTGAATTTGAAAATTTTCAGGCGAGATAATAATTATATCATCGGCAAAGAGAGCCAGGTTCGTTATGTCTTTGTTGTCCAAATAAATTTTCGTAGCGCTTTTATTAACTATGTCTGAGGCGCGAAGAAGAGAGATTGAGATAAAAAACTCTGCGGGAAGAATTTTTTCATTCTTCTCAGGGCTCATTATAAGAACTTCTTTATCTTTTCCAGAAATTCCTTGGACAGTAATTTGGATAGGATTATTATTGGTAATAAACTCCAACGGGTAGGTTTCTTCACCTCCTGAAGTTAAAGTAAACAGCATGTAATATTCAATGTTCGGAGGAATAACCTCTGCGGCGGAAATTGTAAAAAAAGCGGATGTCCCCTGAAGATTCATTTCTGATTGTGTGTACTCGTTTTGTCCAAACGAACGATACGCGATAACGGCTTTCGTAACTAAAGCAGATTGCTGAAATCTTACTTCGAGAGTGAGGGGTTCATTCTCTTTAGCGTTCCCAATTTTCACTTCCGACACTATATTGCTGATTTGTGCGAAAGTTGTTGGGATTAACCCGAGAAGAAAAAGAACAACGAAAAAAGTAACTTTTTTTACCATGGAGCAATCTCCAATTTTAGTTGATTTTAATGTAGCTAAAAATTAAAAAACTCCGCCATCCTTAGCAAGATAGCGGAGTTATAAATTATTCTTCGAGATATTCGATGATCAAGTCGCCTTGATTAGTCTTAATAATTAATTTCTTTGTATTCGTTTTCTTAGAGTCTTCTAACTGCCTCTGCTGATCAGGTGAGATAGTCGCAACAGTTACCTGTCCATCGTTAGTAAAAATAACAGAATTTCCGCCAGTTATATTTCCTTTCGTTTGTTCGCCAAGGAGGGATTTATAATCTATCGCGCCCTCTTCAAGAACTAATACAGTTCCATTATCACCAACTTGTAGGAAGCCTTTGGTTCCCCTTATAGAAGCGACCATCGTAGGCGTTGTAAACTGAAATTCTTCGTTTTGCTGTTGTTTAGTAACTTCAAAGTTGACACCCCCTTTTCCAATGTAGGTGTTTTTAGAGATTTGCTTGTCATTCTTATCGGCATAAATTTTAATTGAGCAATTCTCCCGAACTCTCAAGATGGAATTATCTGTAAATTTAACAAGAGCAAGTGATTTTGCCCCGGTTTTAATTTCGTCTCCGGTAGAAAGCGCTTGACCAATTTTTATGGTATTCCAGTCTCCATTAACTTTTTTGAAACTAACATCTTTTACTACTTTCATAACAATAGCAATTGGAGATGCCGGCGGTGGATTTTTTCCCGCAAAATTAGCTGCAGCAAAAGCAACTAAAATTACAGCAACTAACAGAAAATTTATTTTTTTCATTTTTTAACTCCTCTACGGTTACTGATTATCATTATAAATGAATTGAGCACTTATAACTCGATCAGGATGGGTATTTAAATAATTAAGCAGGTTTCTTAATTGATCTTGAGAAATCGGATTCCCGTTTTCATCAACTAACCGGTTAATTCTTAAATTTTTATCTGAGAGTACACTCGCAAAAGTTGATCCGCCCGGTAGAGCCTGCGTCATAGCCATTAGGTCGTTTTTAATTGAATTATCCCGAGCGTCGTTTAACCCGGCAATACGAAAGTTAATGATTTCGCTGGGTAATTCTTTGTCCCCGCTCGGCAGACGAATTATTGCAACAACCTGTAAAACATATTCATATCCATCTTCGAGTGGGCGTAGAGATTTAAGATCACTTAACCTGACTGATGTTTTCTCCTTCGCAATTACATCAACAATAAAGGGACTGGGGGAAGCAAGCGCATTTTCTAAAGACTGGTTGCCGTTGGTGCGTTTATTAACCTTAATTTTATAACGATCAGAACCCGGAACTTGGATCCAAGAAACAACAATGTTTCCCAGCTGCACTTCCGCATATGCGGTTGGGGTGAGGATTGTAAATGATTGAGTCGGGTTCGTGAATTCAACAAAATCACTTGCGGTTTTAACGACAATCCCTGCAGCGTTTCTTAAAGTAAGGTTAATATCAAACCTGCCAACGGGTTTTCCTTTTTTGATGATTTCGTTGATGACAGTATTATTAGAGTTAGTGCGGGCAATTCTAATATCTGTACTTCCCAGATCCGTATTGTAAAACAATCGGGATTTAAAAGGTCTGGTTTTGAAATCAAAAAGTTTTAGGGAAGATGTTTTCCCTATGTCAGTCCAGGTTATTTCTCCTTCAAGGATAACATCAATATTGAGGGGGAGAATTGAAATTTGGAAAACTTTTGGCGCTCCTGAAAGATCATTCGCCATTGATAAAGAGCCAAGATCAAGCTCCGGCAATGGTTTGAAAATCGTTAGGTCAAAATTTGTAATAAGCAATTGCGCTGAAAGTGAACCGCTTAATAAAACTGTAAAGAGAAGAAACAAGAACGTTCTGTAAATTTTCATCTTAAGCCTCTTATAGTTGTTTAATAAATTGTTTCTTCGCAAAAAAGAGAAAATCTCTTTTGCTAAATCTAACTTTTTCTAATTAATAATAAAAAACTTTTTTATGTAATTAAGTAGAAATTTGAAATAAATCTACTACATCAAAAGTTGCTGAGTTGTGTTTTTAGACGAATCAATCACTCGAATTTAAGATAAGTGAGAATTATCACACTGCACTCACCATTTTCAATATAAAAACAAGATAATTATTAATTCGTTGTAAGAATTTTATTTATTTAATAGCTTACGTTGTAAAATATAAAAATTTGAGGTAACATGAAATCATATTTTGTCTTCTTCTCTCTCATAACACTTTTTTTAGCCGGCTGCGGTAAAAGCGAAAAAGATCAATTTGAAGAAGCAAATCGTCTCGTTCAAGAAAAAAAATATTCCGCAGCCATTTCATCCTTCGAGAATATCGCAAAAGAATTTCCAACATCTGATTTTGCTGCCAAAGCTTTTTATGAGATTGCTAAAATTTATCAAGCAGGTATTGTTCCCGGGGTTGACGAAACCGCATCGCAAGAGAAAGCTGTTGAGTTTTATCAAAAAGTATTTGTAAACTATCCTAAATTTGAATCTGCTCCTTCCGCATTATTTATGTCGGGATTTATTCAGGCAAATAATTTGGGCAAATACAATGAAGCGACAATTACCTATCAGAAGTTTTTACAAACATTTCCTAATAATGAATTAGCCGATGATGCAAAAGTTGAATTGGATAATATGGGGCTTTCACCTGAAGAAATAATTGCCAAACACCAAACACAGTTCACCATAAAAAAATAAATATGGAAACGGCAGATCAAATTGAGTATAAAAGGTTTCTCGATCCTTCGGTAGTTTCAAAAATATCAGGTTTAGAATTACGTGCAAGATTAATTGTTGAAGGATTTCTCCTCGGGCTGCACAAAAGTCCATATCATGGCTTCAGTATTGAATTTAGCCAGCACCGCCCTTACATGCAGGGAGATTCTCCAAAAGATATTGATTGGAAAGTTTACGGAAAGAGCGATAGATTTTATGTAAAGCAGTACGAAGAAGAAACTAATCTAAAGTCCTACATTTTGTTGGATGTAAGTAAGTCAATGACTTTTTCAAGTGCGGGGAGAATTTCTAAACTTGGATACGCTTCTCAACTTGCGGCAAGTTTAAGTTATTTAATGCTGAAGCAAAAAGATGCAGTAAGCCTGTCCGTTTATGCCGACTCAATTAAAAAATATCTTCCTCCTAATTCCTCACGAATTTATTTAAAAGAAATCATTTCCGTTCTAAGCAAAATTGTTCCTGATTCAAATACAAACACTTCATTTTGTTTGAATCAAATCTCGGATAAAATTACTAAGAGGGGATTAGTTGTTATCATTTCGGATTTTTTTGATGATGCTGCGAAAGTGATTAGCGCAATAAAGAAATTCCGTTTCTACAAAAACGAAGTTATTGTTTTCCAGCTTTTGGATCCAATAGAGCGGAATTTCTCTTTTCAGAAAGATGCAATTTTTAAAGATATGGAAACCGGTGAGGAAATAATCACTCAACCCTATCAAATTCAAAAATCTTACCGCGATGCAATGGACACTTTTCTCAACAAGATAAAATCTGAGTGTTTACGCAACGGTGTGGAATATAACCTCATCGATACCTCGACCTTGTTTGATAAAGCTTTGTTCACCTACTTACAAAAGAGAAGCAGACTGTTGTAGTTAAATAAAGACGAGGCATGCCTCGTCTCTACAATTCCTGATGAGAATGTATTGTTACAGTTTCTCAATTAAAATGAAATATTTCTCCGACAACACTTCGGCTTTTTCTTTTTTATCCGCCTCTGTAATAATTCTGATTATTGGCTCGGTGTTTGATTTTCTAAAATGTACCCAGTGATCAGCAAAATCAATTCTCAAGCCGTCTTCAGAATTAACCCTTTCTTTCTTAAACATTACAGTGAGTTTTTTTAGAACGGTGTCGGGATTAATTCCTTTCAAAGTGATTTTCTTTTTAACGATGAAATATTGAGGCAAAGCTTTTTTCAATTCAGCCATGGTTCCGCCAAATTCCAATAAATGTTGAAGCATGATAACCGTTCCCGTTAAAGCATCTCTTCCGAAGACTGCTATCGGTAGAATTACTCCGCCGCTTCCTTCACCCCCGATGACCGCTTTAACTTCTTTCATCTTTTGCACAACGTTTGCTTCACCAACCGGAGAACGGAATACTTTACAACCAAATTGTGCAGCCGCGTCATCAACGGCGCGGGTTGTAGAAAGATTTACTACAACATTCCCTTTCTTTTTAGAAAGATAAAATTTAACAGCTTGCGTAATGGTGTTTTCTTCACCAAATGGTTTTCCATCATTTGTAATTACTACCAAGCGGTCAACATCGGGGTCAACAACTATTCCAATATCGGCTTTGTGTTTTTTTACTGCGCGCATCGTTGCAGTTAGGTTTTCGGGAATTGGTTCCGGCAAGCGGGGAAAAATTCCTGTCTTTTCGCAATTCATTTCAATTACTTCGCAGCCAAGCTTCGCCAACAACTTCGGCATTGAGTAAGCGCCTGCACCGTTTACGCAATCCAAAAGCACTTTGAATTTTCTTCTGCGAATATTTGCAACATTAATATGTTTCAACTTTAGCACGGCTTCAATATGATCTTCCAATCCTTTTGCATAATTCTTTAACTTTCCAAGTTTATTCCATAGCACAAATTTTTTGTCGGCATCAGCTAACAAGTTTAACATCGTTTTATTTTCTTCGGGACTCATAAACTCACCTTTACGGTTGAGGAGTTTGAGTGCGTTCCATTCATTCGGATTATGACTTGCGGAAATTTGAATTCCCCCAACAGCTTTTTGACTTTTCACATTAAACAAAACTGTCGGTGTTGGACAAATGCCAATATCAATAACATCGTTTCCCTTTGCGAGCAAAGTTCCAACAACGATGTTGCGAACCATCTCGCCGGTGATTCTTCCGTCGCTTCCGAGAATAATTTTTCCTTTGCCGCAGAAGTCAGCATAAGCAGATGCATATTTAACTATTGTTTGCGGGTCGAGACCGTCTCCCACAATTCCTCTGATTCCAGAAATACTAACCATTAATGTTGGCATAATTTATCCTAACGAGTTATAAAAATTTTCAAAGCAAAGTTACAAATATTGATGAAAACTTTCGTATGACGAATTTTTTAATTCTTTGTATTTTGGAAGCAAAGAAGAAAAAATTATGAAAAAAGAAATTGCAAAAATTAACGCACTGCTTATAAAAGAATTTGGAATTCCGCCGCGCAACACGAATAAAGCAACTCCGCTTGATACATTGATCGGAACGATCCTTTCTCAAAACACGAACGATAACAACTCGTTTAAAGCTTACAGCAAGTTGAAGTGTTCGTTTAAGAATTGGGATGAAATTGAAAAACTTCCGTTGATGAAACTTGAAAAACTTATTAATGTGGCAGGACTCGGATTCCAGAAAGCGACCGCAATTAAAAAAGTTTTGTCTTATTTGAAAAGGGAAAAGGGGAGTCTCTCGCTTGATTATTTAGTTGATAATTCCGATGAAGAAATTTTAACCGAACTTACTTCATTTCAAGGAGTAGGATTAAAAACCGCAAGCTGTGTTCTGCTTTTTTCGCTTGAGAGAAATGTTTGCCCAGTTGATACACACGTACACCGCACGCTGAATAGGATTGGGATTGTTAAGACTTCATCGCCGGATAAAACTTTTCTAGCGGTAAAAGATTTTCTTCCCGAAAAGTCAGCGCACACATTTCATACTAATTTAATAAGACTTGGTAGAGCGATCTGTAAACCGGCGAAACCGGGTTGCGCTGTTTGTCCGCTATTAAAAATTTGCCAATACGAGGAGAAGAATTTGGAAAAAGGGAAAGCGGTAACGAAAAGAGATTTTATGCTGCTGGATAATTTGTAAAATCCCAAAAAACAAAAGGCAAATTCCAAATTTGTAGAGAACGCTCGTAAGCGTTCCGAATACTCTTGAATTGGGGAAATATTGCAACTGTAATTATTGCGTTAGCCCTGAAAGGGCGGTATCCACCAACATAGGGCGCAGCCCTATGAAAATAAATCCATTATTAAATTAAACCCTGAAGGGGCGAAATAATTTATTGCATTAGAAAAACCGGAATTTATCCCGCCCTTTCAGGGCTTTTTTTCACTCTTCGTTCACTTCCCCAGGGCTTCGCCCTGAGTTGGTGTATTTTGCCCTTTCAGGGCTAAACCAAACAGGAGCGGTCTCGACCGCTCCGTACATTTTTTTTTATAATTTTCACTTAATTCTATTTCTCCTCGACTTTACGCTATAATCCCCAAATTCTAAACGCACCCCGTATGATAAATATTGATCACACAGTTTTTTAATTTGATCATAAAAAATTAGTGACTTTTCAAATCTTGATTTTTTAACAAAATCATCAACCCACTTTTGTAATCTTTTAACTAAAACGAGTCCTATTTTTTTATTTTTTTTAGGAAACCGTTTATCAAACACATCTTTGTATTCATCTTTTTCAACTAAACTAATTGCATCAATGTAATATTTACCAATATCTCCATTTTTTGTTATTAAATATTTAATATATAAAGCACCGCTTTTAACAAAAACTAGACTATCTGGGATAGATATTTGGGGTGTAACAACTTCTCCTTCCTGAGCGATGCAACAGATATTGTAAATGATGAATAAAAACAGAATAAATAAATATTTTTTCATTTCCGTTTTCCGATAGTTAGTAGCCCATATCTATCTATTCCGTTTAAATATTTGAATCCTGCTATGACAATTAATTTATCAGTAACGGATATACAACGGTAATGGTTAGTCGTTTCACCTAACTCGTCATACTTTTTCCAACCTACGCCGTTGAAGTGCCACAATAATCCATTATACCCGGTTGTGAAAATATCATTAACATCGTTGCCTCTTACCGCATTCGATCCCCAACTGTTTATATCACCTTTCCATATTGCTACGCCTTCTCCTTTTGTACTTGTTTTGCTTCGATAAAGATCATAGAAGGTTAAAGAAAATAATTTGTCTTTTTTTACCCAGATACTTTTAATCCACCCGGAAATGAAATCGGTCTTATACTCAAAGTGATCTTCTTCAATAAGTTTAGTCATTATCCCATTGTTGTATTTTAATAATACAGTTGGTTTAAAATCCTTATAACCACAAATAAAAACATTATCTCCATCGCCATATACATCCGTTAAATCAGTTTGCGTTTCACTTTCAATCTTCTTCCAATTCTTTCCATCGTAATGTACGATTGTCCCTTTGCTTCCAACGAAGTACAGATCATTCATAGATGTACCCCAAATATTAGTTACTCTTCCGTCGTTCTGAGTTAAAACACCCATATCCCAAAGATGATATAATTTCCAACCATCGGCTTGAGGTAAATAAGGTAACCCACTCGAGAAAATAATTTCGCCTGTGGGGAGCGCGAAAACACTCTCTAAAGGTGCAAACGTTAAATTGTCCTTATACAACACGGAAATCTTTTTTATTTCCCACTTACTACCATTCCAATGCACAGCGTTGTATGCGTTCGGGTCGGGATTGCCGAGAGAATCGTTCATATAAATTTCACCTACCGCCCAAATGTTATTTTCATCAATTATGGCAACATCGTAAAAGGTACTCGTGCGTTCACCAAAGGTAAAGGTTTGCCATGTAAAGTTGTGGCTGGTAGTTGGTAAGGTTGTTATTGTTATCTCCTTCACAGTATCAAGAACAATTCCTTTTACCGTATAAGTTGTACTTGGGGCAAGGCTGTCAACGAATAAAACAGTATCCATTGCGGCAAGAAAACCATGGAAGAATTCTTTATCGTTTATCTTAACGGAGATAGGAAGAAAAGTAGTATCGTTCAGTTTCTTAACATTTATCCATGCTTCAGTACAAGAAACGCCGTCAACACTCAACTCAAGAGAAGGAGGCACTGATGATATTGGTTTCTCCGGTTCTGTCGGATTCTTTTTGCAACCATCTGCAAGCAGTACAAAACTAATGAAGACAAAAAAGAGGAAGAGTTTTTTCAAAAGATTTCGATTTACGGTAATTAAAAGTTCACTTAACTGCATCCATCTTCCTCTTTTTACCGAAAGATCCAAACTCTAACTGTACACTAAAACGTAAAAATTTATCTTCTATTTTTTTAATTTCTTCGTCAAAATTTCTTTCCTTTTCAAATCTAGTATTATTCACAAAAACATTAATCCAGTTTTTTAATTGCCTTTCCAAAGATAGTCCGATTTTTTTATTATACTTTGGAAAACGTTCGAAATATACAATATCATATTTGTGATTTTTATATAATTGTATCAATGAAACGAAAGCTTTGCCAATTTTTCCATCCCTTGTAATTTGAAATTCGATAGCCAAAAAACCACTTTTACCAAAAACAAGACTATCGGGAATTGATATTTTGGGTGTAATTACTTCTCCTTTTTGTGCAACGCAACAGATATTGTAACTGATAAAGAAAAACAGTATAAAAAAATATTTTTTCATTTTCGCTTTCCGAATAAATTTAATCATCTAAATCCTCAAGTACTTTCAAAAACGCTGCTCTTCTTGTTCCGGGATATTCAGCGTCTAATCCTTTAACAGCGTACCAGATAATTTTATTAAACTCACCGTCGGGAATTCTACCGGCTTCGGTAAAATCTAACGTTTCACTTTTCATTTGCCAAAAATTCTCGGTGGTGTTTTTTGCATCAAGATCAACGTTAACCGGACAAACATTAAAAAGAATAATATTTGTAACAGTGAAAAGTAAACATGAAATTCCACGAAACAATTCACCGCGGTGAACTAAATGTCAATCAAATCTAAAGACCGGAATTGTTTTATTTTTGACATTTAGATCTCCATGAAAAGACCACACTTTTTTATTTAACCGCGCTCATCTTTTCAAGTACGGTTAGACTGCTTACCATGCAATTATTCCAGAACTCTTGAAAACCGGGAACCCAAAATGTCGGGATCATTCCATTTTCTTTTTGACTATTTACTATACTATTGGTGAACGCAAATGCTTTTTCACGATAGATTGCATCGCCGGTTTTTTCATAAGCCAAATAAAATGTATTTATCATTTGAACGGCGCTTGCGTCAATGGGAACATAACACATGTATTGCTCCAGCACCGAAGGAACAAGCCACCTGCCGGAAGAAGTTTTCCAGTTATCATAAATACCCGGTTTTTCCCAAACAACAAATTGATCTTCGCAAAAGGCAATTAGTTCTTTAGCCAACGGAATGTATGAAGTGTCTATCTCTTTATTGTTAAGTAAATATTGAGCGAACCATGAAGCTTCGTATTTTGAAAGATTATGATATGGTTTAGCGGCGGCAACATCTTCAAACTGACCTGTCCAGTTAAATGTTTTCATTGGATTTTCCCATATCCACTTAATTGCCGCATCAATAGCTTTTTGGTATTGCGGCTGCCGGTATTGATTAACAAGCTCCGAAAGGAAATTAGCAATTCCAATCGGGATACAAAGTTCATCGGTTACAGGTTTTCCGGTCTCTTTAAATATTCTAATATACCACGTCCCCGAAGGTAATTGATTTTTAACATAGGTGTTCGCAATATTAATGGCGGCATCAAGGTATTTTTTGTTTTTGGTTTTTTCGTATAACTCAAGAAAGGTTTTTCCCGTTACGGCAGCCTGCATCATAATCATTTCTTTACCATAAGAACCGGCAGCTAAGTTGTTCCCTTCATAAGCCTGGGGAAAATATTCTAATAAAGTCCCGGCAGATTCGGCATTTGCAAGAAGATAATCTGCGGCTTTGCAAGCGATAACCATTGACGTATCATTTTGCGGGAAGCAGCCGTTATATAATAGCATTGCATTAACAACACTCCCTACTTCTAACGAAGAATAGCAATATAAATTATGTTCCTTATGGTCAGGCGTACCGGCAGCGTACCAGCTTTTTATATGTTTTTGATTGTACATGAATTGCATTCCTTTTTGGAAAGCATCTTTGTAAGAATATTTTGCTTCGGGATAAGGAGGGCAAAATGGTGCGGCTTTATAAAACATGCGGCTTCCCGCCAGGATAAAATCCAACCCGTCATCACTTACGGCTTCTACTTTAAGATAGACTTCTCCATTTGGGAGCTTATCCCAAATTGGAGTTAACGCCTCGTAAGGTGTTGATGCCGTAAAGGTGTAATATTGTTTATCTGCAAATGAAAAAGCAGAATATCTATACTGCTTTGGATTAGGGATTATCCAGTTTGTGTTATCGTTTTGAAATGAAGGAACGTATTTAAACATCGTTGACTTTTCATTCCAGAATGGTTGTTTACCCGGAATTCCCGGACGAATTGGAATCAAAGACTCCTCTTTACTCTGCTTGCAATAATTTTGATCGGTTGATTGATCTTGTCCAAACAGAGAAACAGAAAGGACGCACAAAAAATAAATAAGATAGGTTTTCATATATTTTTATAGATTTAGTTTTGTTGAAAGCTCATTAGTATTATTTTTAATACCTAACACGGATAAGCCAGAACCAAAGAGTTCTCGGTCGGCAGTCAACAGTATGCAAGTCGGGATGATTTTTATGAATCAGTTTTTATTTTTGTTCATAACCCCATCGGGGTTATATCTTTGTAAAAAATTTAAAAGTGCAATCAAGAACTCCGTAGGAGTTCAATGTTTTTTTGAATCAATGCAACAATTCAATAAAACAACATCAATCACCGTTGTATAATATTCTGCCAAATATTACATGAATTTCAGTGTAATGGTACTAACACGGATAAGCCAGAACCAAAGAGTTCTCAGTTGTCAGTTTTCAGTAATCAGTTTTGAGCCAGAACCAAATCATCACATTAGAATGACTACCTTTGGTAGTTAAAATTGAATGGCTGTATGGTTGAATGAAAAACATTCATCCATTCATTTTCATTCAGCCATTCTGTTGCTTCATTTATTATGTTAATATTCTGCCAAATATTACACCAACTTTACTGATAAGGTACTACGTTTTTCCCAAGACCCTGCTTGTGAAAAAAGCTAAAGGAAAAAATGAATAATGAATATCGAACAAGGAATTTCGAATGATGAAGTTGAACTGCTTATTGCTTTAACTTCGAAATTCATTATTTCTTGTTCATTATTCGTTATTCAATTATCGTTAACATGTTAGCGATAGCGATTCTCTAAGTGCCTAACCCGGATAAACCGAAAATCAAAAAAACAATTCGCCGCGGCGAAACAAATAATTATTGAAGAATGATTAAATATTTGTATGATTGAATGGAAAACATTCATCCATTCATTTTCATTCATCCATTCCATCATTTTATTTGTATCATTAATATTCTTAAAATGATTTAGTAAAAATTTATTCCGATAGTTACTCTTCATCCTCAATCACTCTCAAAAACGCTGCTCTTCTTGTTCCGGGATATTCAGCATCCAAGCCTTTAACCGCGTACCAGATAATTTTATTAAACTCGTCATCGGGAATTCTATCGGCTTCGGTAAAGTCCAATGTCTCACTCTTCTCTTGCCAAATATTCTCTGCGGTATTCTTCGCGCCGAGATCAACATTAATGGGGCGCGAAGTAAACGGAGCAATATTCGGAACGGTAGAAAAACATCTCCACATCGGTTCGGCGGCGGCATCGTATTGGCTCATCGGGGGAAGTCCGAGAATTAATTCCATTGTTCTTAACATCGAAGAAGTTGAATACATCGTGTGATCAACAAAATTGCGTTTCACAAATCCTCCCGCAACGTAAGCGGTTGTTCTATGCGCATCAACATGGTCGGGACCGTCTTGCGCATCGTCTTCAATTATAAAAATCGCGGTCTCTTTCCAGATTGGCGAGCGGCTTAAATAATCAACAAACAATCCAACTGCAAGATCATTATCGGCAACGTGCGCGTAAGGTGTTGGTCTTCCTTTGCGTAATCCTTCGGTGTGGTCGTTAATAAATCTTAGCGTATTAAACTGCGGAACTTTGCCAATCGCAAGAAGAGAATCAAAATCATTTTTCCATTGATAGAAGCGGGTGGTGTCTCTTACTTTCATATCCCATCCCGTATAAGTAGAGCAAAAATTATTTTCTAAAACCGGAATAGATGCCTTCCCATAATTTGTAAATTCAGCATAAGAACGATAGGAAACATTATGTTTTCTGCAGACATCCCAAATAAATTCTTTGTTGTTAGCAATTGCACGATTTCCTTCAGCATCATATCCTCCGCCGCGGCTGCCGTAACTTGTTGGCCAGGTTTTTTCAAGATAATCGGTTGCATAAGCGCCCGTACTCCAGTTGTGTCCGTCGGCGCTTACTTCCGCATCCGCGTAAAAATTATCGAGCAGGATAAATTCATTTGCAAGCGCGTGTTGATTCGGTGTATAAAATTCACCGAACAATGTTAGACTTGTATCGCCGTTGCCTTGCGGTACGTCTCCAAGCACTTGATCATATGTGCGGTTTTCTTTTATCACGTAAAAAACATATTTGATCGGAGAAGTTCCGCCGATTTTTTGCGGGATCGGATTTCCTTTTTCTCCATGCGCGGCTAATTCTTTTTCTTTTTGATAGGGAGTATTTTCATAAACAAGTTTTGAATAACGGGCTAACGTTTTTTCATCGGGAATTTTAATTGAACTAAGCGTTCCTTTAAACAATCCGCCGATGTACTGCTCTTTTACAACTTTTGAAGTATCACCTTTTTGATAAATTACGCTGCGTCCTTTTCTTGTTGGATTTGGTCCTTGCGGATTTGCGAGCGATGAAAAACCTTTTCCGTTAGCGACATAAATTAAATTGTTCGCAACGCGAACACTTGTTGGATACCAACCGGTTGGAATAAATCCTTTCCCTTTACTTGAACCGGGATTTGTTACATCAAAAACCGTTAGGCAATTGTTATCGGCGTTTGCTATAAAAAGTGTTTTATCATCCCCGCTTAACGCAACGCTATTTGGTGTTGAACCGATTGGAGATTGTGGATAAAGGGCGGTGTTAAGCGTTTCAATTACTTTGCGTTCTTTTATATCGATAACCGAAACGGAATTGTCGTTTGCATTTGCAACAAAGAGAAACTTTCCATCTTTCGTTAAACAGAGATCGTTCGGATTATCGCCAACTTTAATTTCTGAGATGAAAGATTTTTTAACGGTATCAAAAACCAAAACTTTATCACCTCCCCAAGAGGAAATGTACAACTCTTTTTTGTCGGGAGATAAACGGCATTGGTAGCCTTCGCTGCCCAAAGGATAAGTTCCAATAACGGATTTGGATTTTGTATCTATTAGATAGAGAGAATTGTTTTCTTTTGTTACCACGTACAAAATATTTTTCTGATCGTCAACAGCTAAGCCTGCGGGAGAAATTTTTTCGGGCCATTTCTTTCCGAGGATTAGAGTGTCTGCAACAACTAATTTATTTTTTTTGATTGCGTACTTGAGAATCCAATTATCATTTCCACCGGAAGCGTAAAGAAATTTTTCGTCATCGCTAAAAACTAAACCGAACCAGGATTTTGCAATAGAAATTTCGCTCAACAACCTAAAAGGTTTTGTAGAAACTAATTGGATGGATTGCTCACTTTGTCCGTTGTTGGTTACAGCTAAATACTTTTGGGAAGGGGAGACAGCGATCTGCAATGGCAAATCTCCCAGCGGCAAACTTTTTCCAACCGGCGAAACCGACCAGCCGTTGGGGAGGTTTATTCTTTTCACTTTGCTCTGCCCATTTGTTACAAAAGCAAAAAGAAGAGTGATAAAAAATATTGGACTTAAAATTGTTATGATCTTGTATCGCATGACTTATCTGCTCCGATAATTTTCAATTAAAAAGAAGTTTCGAATAAAATAATTTTTCTTTCACACTAAATTTACTTTTAATAGGGAACAAAACCAGAGAAGAATAGAGATTATCGTTTATTAAAAATTTTCAGGGGAAAATATTTCTCAAAAGATTTCTTGGAAGTGCTAAGAAATCATTCTTATATTTGAACTAACATTTTCAAATTAATTAATTTAGTTCTTAATGATTATAAGAGGTTGAAATGTCCGAACAAAGAAAATTTGTCCCTTTTGTCTCATCAGAAACGAACATCGCTGAATTTACCGTTCGCGCCCTTGTTATCGGTCTGGTGTTAGCAGTAGTTCTTGGCGCGGCAAACGCCTACTTAGGGCTTAAAGCCGGTATGACCATCGCTGCTACGTATCCAGCCGCCGTTATCGGTATGGCGATTATCAAGCTGTTCAAGGGGACAATCCTTGAAGAAAATTTTGCCCGTACTGTTGGGTCAATTGGTGAATCAATTGCCGCCGGAGCAATTTTTACCCTTCCTGCTTTCTATATCGCAGGGATTTGGGATCCATTCTTCACTCCGGGGAATTATGCAATTTCCGCCGCGATTATGTTTGCCGGCGGTGTGCTCGGAATTATGTTTGTTGCGTTGCTTAGGCGTGTAATGGTTGAGGATGTTGATCTTCCTTTTCCTGAATCAGTTGCAGCAGCAGAAATTCACAAAGCAGGAAGACACGGCGGTTCAGGTTCCAAGTTTTTATTTGGTGCAATGGGAGTGGGCGCACTTATTCAAGCTTTGGGACAGTTCAAATTATTTGCAACCAGCGCAGATAAATTGGTTTCATTCGGTAAAGGAAATATTCTTTTCAAATCACCTGATGTTAGTCCTGCTTACATGGGCGTTGGATATATTATTGGTCCCCGTTTAGCGGCTTTAAATTTTAGCGGAGGTGTGCTTGCCTGGGGATTATTAGCTCCAATCATTGCTTATTTCAAATTTGGAAACGTTGACCCTTCAACTTTGGATTGGGCTAAAGAGATTACCACTGTCTGGAAAAGTTATGTTAGACCAATAGCAATTGGCGGAATGTTGGTTGGCGCCGGTTATACATTATGGAAAATGAGAAAAAGCCTTGCGACCGGAATTTCCCGTTCGGTAAGCGATGTGAAAAAAGCTGCTTCGGGAGAATCAACAACCGAAAGAACAGAAAAAGATATTCCGTTTACTTATGTGATGCTCGGGATAGGGTTGTCCTCCCTAGCTACTTTTTTCATTTACAATTATTTCGCACAGGATGTTCTTGCCGCGCTAGTTGCAACATTAGTAATGATCGTAGCAGGATTTTTCTTCGCGGCGGTTTCCGGTTATTTAGTTGGTATCATTGGTTCAAGTAATAACCCAATAAGCGGATTGACGCTCTCTACACTTGTGATTGCAGCTTTATTAATGGTCGCACTCGGAATGAAGGGAGTGCAAGGAGTTGCTGCAGTTCTGGGTGTGGCGGCAGTTGTCTGCGTTGCCGCGGCAGTTGCCGGAGAAATGTTACAAGATTTAAAAGCCGGGCATATCCTCGGCGGAACGCCATGGAAAATGCAGGTTGGTGATTTGATCGGGATTCTTATTGCTGCCGCAGTAATGTTCATTCCTCTTTTAATTTTACACGAAGGAAATATTAAAGCCGGCGGAACCGGCTTTGGCGGAGATCAATTACCTGCGCCGCAGGCAAGTTTAATGGCTATATTATCTAAAGGGATAGTTGCCGGAGATATGGAATGGATTCTTATCTTCACCGGTATGTTAATGGGTGTTGGCTTTATTATGATGAACGTTAAAAGTCCAATGCTTGTTAGTGTAGGAATGTACCTTCCGTTGGGAACCACATTCGCAATTTTTGTCGGCGGTTTAATTAAGGGCGTTGTTGAAAGAATAAATGAGAAGAAAAAATTTAATACCGGACAAAAATCAAGAGTTGAAAATAACGGAGTACTTATTGCAGCCGGACTGATAGCCGGGGAGGCGCTAATAGGGCTGCTCTTTGCGGGCTTTGCCTTTTTTGAAATTCAAATTGCAGATCTGTCATCTCCGTTTTCATTAACGCTTAGTGCAGTCGTTTTAGCGATAATAGCGTTTATGCTGATTAAAATTCCGGTTGGGAATGCGGGCAAACCGGATGATCCGCTGCCACCGCAAATATCTATGTAACAATGGTGTTTTTATTGTCCCGGTGTTAAAACCGGGACAATTTTTTTAGAAAGATCAATCATGAATTTTTTTCAACGACGTGCGGTTTTAAAGAATCTTAACTATCTTGAGGTGCGTCCAATTAGAAATTATAGTGAATCAATTGATGAAAAAGAGATGGTTACTGTTTTGATCCCCAAGTTTAAAAATCGTTTTGCCGTCAGATTTTTTTTACCTTATATGAAATATTCTTTCTTCAAATTAAAGCTTGATGAATTTGGCTCGGCGGCATGGCTGTTAATTGATGGGAGAAGAAGTGTTGGGGAAATTGCAAATGAGTTGGTGAAAAAGTTTGGGGAGAGGATTCACCCGTCTGAAGAAAGATTAACAAGATTCTTCACCGGTATTTATGAACAAAGATTAATTACATTTTTAGAAATTCAACAAAAAGGAAATTAGTTATGGGAACTGTATTGGCTCAATTAAAACCAGCTTTGGTCTGGAAATATTTCGAAGAAATTTCACAGCATCCGCGTCCTTCAAAGCATGAAGAAAAAGTTGCTGCATACATTTTCTCCGTTGGGAAAAAATTAAATCTCGAAACCGTTAAAGATGCTTTTGGAAATATCATTATCCGAAAACCAGCAACTGCCGGGAAAGAAAATTTAAAAACTGTTGTGCTTCAAGGTCATATTGATATGGTCTGCGAAAAAAATCGCGATGTTGAACATGATTTCGACAATGATCCTCTTCAAGTTTATATTGATGGCGATTTCGTAAAAGCCAATGGAACAACACTCGGCGCTGATAACGGTATCGGGGTTGCTTCTGCATTGGCGGTGTTAGAAGATAGTTCAATTCAACACGGACCGCTTGAATGCTTATTCACTTTGGATGAAGAAACCGGATTAACCGGCGCCGCTAGTTTAGACCCATCAATTCTAAAAGCGGATATTCTACTTAATCTTGATTCGGAAGAACTCGGTACCTTTTTCATAGGCTGTTCGGGCGGTAAAAATACTTCCGCTAAATTTACTTTTACGCCTGAAAATGTTCCCGCTGATTCCGTCTCCTACGAAATTAAAGTTGCCGGTTTACAAGGCGGGCACTCCGGTCTTGAAATTCAAACCGGAAGAGGAAATGCGGTTAAAATTCTTAATCGTTTCCTTTGGAACGCAACCACAAAATTGTCAATTCGCCTTGCACAAATTGAAGGCGGTAACAAACACAACGCCATCCCGCGTGAAGCGTTTGCGGTAGTAACCGTTCCGAAAGCAAAGGAAGCTGATTTTCTATCTTCCTTAGCAAATTATAATAAAACCATTAAAGAGGAATTAGCCACTAACGAACCGAACTTGATAGTATCGGCAGCGGTTTTCAATACACCTTCGAATATTATGGATGAAAAAACTACCGCTCAATTATTGAATGCTCTCTATGCGGTTCCTCATGGTGTTATCACTATGTCTCCCGATATCGCAGGATTAGTTGAAACTTCAACTAACCTTGCAACTATCATCACTGAAGGTAATAATGTAAATATCGTTACAAGCCAGCGAAGCTCCGTTGCGTCCGAGAATCAAGATATTGTTGATATGGTCCATTCGGTTTTTGATTTAGCCGGCGCAGAAATTTCTCATGGAGACGGTTATCCTGGTTGGAAACCGAATGTACATTCGGAGATTCTGAAAGTCTTCAAATCGGTTTACAAAGAGATGAACGGCAAAGAACCGGAAGTAGCCGCTATTCATGCGGGTCTGGAATGCGGCATCATCGGTGAAAAATATCCGAAGATGGATATGATCTCCTTCGGACCAACAATGTTCGGTGTGCATTCACCCGATGAACGATTAATGATTTCATCTGTTCAACCGTTCTATGATTTGCTCGCGAATGTTTTGAAAAATATTCCCGCTAAATAAAAAATCAAATTCTGTAGAGACTTGCCATGGCAAGTCTCTACGATTCTACAAGGGTAAGAATATGAGCACGATCAAGACCAAGAAAAAAAATTAAGGAACTCGATTGGAAGAAACACTTTTATTGAAACCAGAACCGTCTAAATTTTTCCGATGGACAGTCCTTCTCTTTGTCAGTCTTGCGATGTTCGGCAATTATTATATTTACGATTGCATCAGTCCGCTTGCCGATCTCCTCTCTAAACAATTACATTTTACCGATTCCAATATTGGTCTGCTACAAGCCATTTACAGTTTTCCGAATATCATTATGGTTTTAATCGGCGGACTACTAATTGACAAAATCGGAACAAGAATTTCCGTTGTACTTTTTACGCTGTTGATTTTTATCGGCGCGGTTGTAACGGCGATGAGTTCCAACCTTTATTTTATGGCTGGCGGGCGTTTGATCTTTGGCTTGGGTGCTGAATCAATGATCGTTGCCATCACCACAATTATTGCCCGGTGGTTCAAAGGGAAAGAATTGTCTTTTGCCTTCGGATTAAATTTAACCGTCGCCAGACTTGGGTCATTTCTCGCTTTAAATTCTCCTTCTTGGGGAAAAAGTCTTTATGCGAATTGGCAAACACCGCTGTGGATTTCCGTATTTGCCGGAGTTTCGGCGGTCGTATTTATTCTCATTTATTTTGTTCTTGATTTAGCTGCAACAAAAAAATTCAAAATGCCGAAAGACGGTGAGCAGGATGCAGTTTTACTCTCAGATATTCTAAAGATAAAAGAACGAAAACGCTGGTATATTTTTTCAGCCTTAGCAGTTGCTGCAATTATTCTAATTTTTGTCAACGGTGATAAATGGACGATTTATCTTATCGCAATAATTGTTGCGGCGTTAATTCTTTTCTTGAAATCAAATTCATTCCCAACTTCATTCTGGTACATAACGGCGATATGTGTTACCTTCTACTCGGCAATGTTTCCGTTCCAAACTTTTGCAATTAAATTTTTTCAGGATGCGCACGGCACTACGCGAGAAGTCGGGGGAAATCTTTCGAGTATGTTAACGCTGGCTGCAATGTTTTTTACACCGCTGTTCGGGTTGCTTGCAGATAAAATCGGAAAACGTTCTTTATTAATGATGTTCGGGTCGCTTCTTATTATTCCCGTCTATTTAATCATGGCGTACAAAATTGATTTAGCTACCCCGTTGGGTTTGCACGGTTTTCTTTCGCTCAACTTAGATTTTTTTGATATTCATTCGCAAATCCCGATCTATCTTTTGATCCCGATGTCGCTGATGGGAATTGCGTTCTCGCTTGTTCCTGCGGTGATGTGGCCCTCAGTTTCACTTGTGGTTGACTCGGCAAAACTTGGTACAGCTTACGGTTTAATGACGATGATCCAAAATATCGGTTTGTTCGGATTTAATTTGATAATTGGCTATGCTAATGATTTTTCCAAGGCGAGCGCGGCTAACCCAACCGGTTATAATTTAGGGATGTGGATTTTCTCGCTGCTGGGTTTCTTTGGTTTATTTTTTGCTTTTATGCTTCGTATGCATGAAATGGGACCCCATAAACATGGGCTTGAACAAGGGATGTCTGTCGAAGGTAAAAAGTAAAAATTGAATAATGAATAGAGAAAAAGAAATTTCGAATGATGAAGTTACAAGACAGATTACAATGAACAAGTATTAGCAATGTTAGAAGATTTAATCAACATCAAAAATCAAATTTCGTTAATCCTTGTTCTTAAATTTTTTCTTTCTCGCCTTTTAAGCGGAGAATATATTTACTAACTCTATAAGTTCTATGAAGAAAATTATTTATATACTTTCTTTTCTTTTTTTAGCCACCTTTAAAATTGCTGCTCAGGATTTAGGCTTTGGCTGCCTGGGACTTGTCGGTGGTTTCGCCGGCTATGGAATGCAAACCTATCAAACACAAGGCATCAATGAAAGAGTTGATTTCTTAAATGCCTTCCATAAAGATTCGCTTAATTCTCCGCTGAAAAATTTTGGACAAGCGGCGGGATACCGTTTTGGTATTAACTTTTTTGACCAAAAATTCTCCGGGTTCAACCTTTCTTTTAAAGGATTTTATCAAAAATTTTCTGAAAAAAATAAGGCGATTATCAAGTCACCGCCGATTGAAATTGCAAAAACATTTGAAGTAAAGATCACCATGTTTGGTTTGGGTGTTGATTTCGGCACGCACATTACGGAAATGTTAAATTGGAAAATTATTAAAGCGGCAGTAATTTTTTCGAACGCTGATTTTATAGAATCTGAAGACCGCCCCGGTATCTTAACCGTGCAGGATGATTACAAATCTGCAAAAACAAACATTGGTTATTCAATTTCAACCGGATTTGTAGTCTATCTCATTGGAAATTATATTAGCCTGGAGGGAAGTGCAGGTTATAATTTATTCCGGTTTGAAGAATTAAAAAAAGCCGATGGTACAGTTTTGACCGTGAATGAACAGTCAGATCAGCCAATGCCTGCCGCTATTAATAACGGCGGACTTGCTGGAACAATTCAACTAAACTTTAATTTTCCATTATGAGGAGTTATGAAACTATCAAAACTTGACAAAGCGTCCGTAATTGCAATTCGAGATTGCATGGGAACAACCCAAGACGAAAGTGTCCTGATTATCAGCGATGCTAAAAAAAGAGAAATCGGCTTATCTCTTTTTGAAAATGCAAAGCGGCTGGGTCATCATTCGTTGTATGTTGAAATCATTCCGGGAAAGGTGAACGGTGAAGAACCATCAAACGAAATTTCTGAATTAATGAAAAAATTTGATGTTGTTCTATGCCCCACATCAACTTCGCTCACCCATACTGATGCCAGAAGAAATGCCTCTTCCCTGGGTGCCCGCATCGCTACATTTCCCGGTATCACAAAAGCGGTAATGATTCGTGGTTTAAATACAGATTACAACAAAATTTCCGACCTTTCTTTAAAATTGAAAAGTATTTTAGAAAATGGTAAACGCGTACGCATTACTACAAAGATTGGGACAGATATTTCATTTTCAATTGAAGGAAGAACTTCGTATGCTTCCAAAGGATTATTTCATGCAAAAAGTGAAAGCGGAAATCTGCCTACAGGAGAAACATTTCTTGCCCCTGTTGAAGGAACCTCGAACGGAATTTTTATAGTTGATGGTTCGATGGCTGGATTGGGATTAGTTAAAAATGCGAACATCAAAATAAAAGTTGAGAATGGATATGCTACCGAGATAACCGGCGGGAAGATGGCAAAAAAATTAGTTAAAATGCTTGAGGCTGCCGGGGCTGAAGCAAGAAACATTGCAGAGTTTGGTATAGGAACAAACCATGCAGCAAAACTCAGCGGTGTTTTGCTGGAAGATGAAAAGGTGCTTGGAACCATCCACATCGCACTCGGGAATAATAAATCAATGGGGGGCAGTGTCGGTGTTGCTTTGCATCTAGATGGCGTTATCAAAAAGCCTTCAGTTTTCCTGGATGATACGCTCCTTATGAAAAAAGGAAAACTCCTTATCTAAGCCGGCATAATCAAACCCTAAAAGGAATGACGAATTACGAATGGAAAAAACTTCATCATTCCTTGTTCAATATTTTATATTTGGATTTCACAATTAAATGTCTTCAAAAAATATCAGTGACAAAACAATTTAAAACAAAAAAAGGATGTCAGTGCGACATCCTTTTTCTTTTCTGTTCAAATTGATCAATAGAGATCTATCTTATAAACTGCTGTACCTGAAGGGAAATTAACATAATTATTTTCTAAGGGGTATGAAGTTGTGTTTGAAACCGGAGATGGAATAGTTCCTTTTAACAGAACAAGAGGAAAGGGTTTGCTTTTATTATAACGATTAGAGCCGTTAGGTTCAACAGTGATAATAACTTCCTGGCTTGCTAAGTCAATCGGATATGCAACTCCGAGTGTATCGTTCTGCAGAAAATCTTCTCCTGGGAAACCAGGCATCGGGTTTGCGCCTATGTAAAGATTCTGTGCGTCGTTTCCGGCAGCTAATTTAAATTCTCCGGTCGGAAGATACTTCCCGTTAACTTTTACCCAGCCTTTATAAACCCAGCCGGCCGGAAGTTCGGGTAATCTTAATCCGGTTCCATAAACGCCTGCGCTTAGATAATTCAAAAACCAAATTCCGGAATTTGTATTTGCGGCTGTATTGGTTGGAGTGAAAACCGTGTAAACGCCCTTTGCAGTTTTAAATGAAGGTGGTAATGCCGAAGAAGTATCACTTCCCAGATATTTTTGATCATCAAAGTCACTTCCAAAAGCTATTGCCGCAGGGTCTTTGGGGACAAGATTAAGTTCGGAAGAATTTGTTCTAATTTTACTGACCATTAAGAAAAGGTTTGAAGTAGTTGTATCATTTAAAGTAGAGTCTCGATGTTCTATGCTAATACATACAAATTGATTATTGGTATTTTGCTGGTATGCGTTAAGCGTTAAAGGAAAAGAACCGCTGAAAGCATTTCCGGAAGGAGAAAGCTTGCCAAATTTGTGCACAACTTTTCCAGCGTCATTCAATATCCATGCGGCTAAAACCAAACTATCATCTAACACAGGAAGATTAATTAAGTTAAAAGTTAAGGTTCCGTTTTGGTTTTGGACAGCTTCGGTAGTTTTAACATCCGTACACGAGGAGACGAAGAGCATAATCGGAAGAAGAAAAAAAAGTGTCTTTTTCATGGTTTGGTTTCCTTAGTAAAAATTTATTTCTTTTTAAAATTAGTTTATCTTTTATCAATATTCAAGAAAAAAAAATAAAATATTTATTAAAAATAGTTTGATTTATATTGTAAGAGTTTATAAATTTCGAAAGGAAAAATTTTTCTTTTGAAAATCACGTCCTCCCCTGCCAGCAGGCAGGCAAGTAAAAATAGGAGCTGAAATATGCAATCTCGGTACAAAGTTGTTTTTCTGTTCATATTCATTCCAATTTTTTTGTTGCAAGCACAAACGGGAAAAATTTCCGGTGTTGTGAAAGATGCTGCAACCGGTGAACCGCTAATATCAGCCAGCGTGATGATACAAGGGACAAACGCAGGCGCCGCTACAAATTTAGATGGATACTATTCCATCCTTAATGTTCCCCCCGGAATATATACTATAAAAGCCTCAATGATCGGATACACTTCATCCATCCTTCGTAATATCCGGGTTAATATCAACCAGACATTTGAATTAAATATTTCTTTAAAAGAAGAATCTATCCAGGCACAAGAGGTAGTAGTTGTTGCTACGCCGCCGGTTGTACAAAAAGATGTTTCAAATAGTGTTGTAAACATTGGTTCAGAGGATTTTGAAAATTTGCCAATTGCTAATGTTACTTCTGTTGTTGGACTACAGGCTGGAATTGTAGGCGGCGCCTTTCGTGGTGGTTCTTCATCCAAAACTGATTACACAAACCAAACAGGTTATTTACTGAACGGAATGGTAATGAGAGATGAACGAAATAATACTCCGTTTACTGGCATCAGTTTTACTTCTGTTGAAGAGATTCAAATTCAAACAGGCGGTTTTAATGCCGAGTATGGTAATATCCGATCCGGTTTAGTAAACATTGTAACAAAGGAAGGGAAGAGCGATAGATATTCTATTAGCCTTTTTTCAAGAGTTCGCCCTGCCGGGAAAAAGTATTTTGGTGATGGCCCTTCTTCCCCTAATGCGTATTGGATCCGTCCATATCTTGATGATGCAGTCGCATGGACAGGGACGAATAACGGAGCTTGGGAGCAATACACGATAAAACAATATCCAAGTTTTGAAGGATGGAACTCCGTCTCACAAAAATTACTAAGTGATAACGATCCAACTAATGATTTAACTCCTGAAGCCGCACAACGACTTTTCTTATTCCAGCATAGAAAAGATATGCGTATTCTTAGACCTGACTATGATCTAGATATGTCTGTTACAGGTCCGGTTCCAGGTGGAGAAGCTTTAGGTAATTTACGTTTTTTAGCTTCTTTCAGAGCCTCACAATCTATGTATCTTATCCCTCTTTCACGCGATGCATACTTAGATTATACGGCCAACATTAAGTTTACTACAGATTTAACAACAACCCAAAAACTTTCTATTGAAGGACTTTTAAGTGAATCTGACGGAACAGCGGCTAATCGAGATGGGTCTCCAGGATTGTTTACTTCTTCTGAAGGGATTGCAAATGGGCTCTATTACTCACGAGGAAGTTACGGAGATTCAAGAATTTTTTCGACCGATTATTGGGCTCCGAGTATTATTAAAAGAAGGATGCTAGGTTCAAAATATACCAATGTCTTATCTCCTACATCATTTTTTGAAGGTGTATTGAGTGTTTTTCAGTCTAGATATTTTACTTACCCGGGAAGATCAAGAGATAACTCAAAAGTCTACGAATACGCTCCCGGTATGTTTACTGATGAAGCTCCATTCGGATTTGAAGACAGTGATGCCCCTGGTATTGGCAGCCTTATGAGAATGGGTGTTGGAATGAGCAATGCCCGCGATACAAGTAAAGTTACAGCCTTTAACTTAAGATTTGATTATACAAACCAAATTGATAAATACAATAGTTTGAAAGCTGGAGTTGAATTCAATTTGACCGATAATTCTATTAATTACGGCTCTTTCGATATATATTTACCGGATAATAATTCAAATACAAGATGGCATACAAAACCGATACGAGGCTCTGTTTACGCCCAAGATAAAATTGAATTTGAAGGGATGATCGCAAACATTGGTGTCCGGGTTGATTACTCCAGCCCTGATGCCGATTGGTATGTTTTATCCAGTCCTTATGATTATTCCTTGTCAGCAAAAAACGCTGCTGCAATAGATCAATTAGTTAAAAAAGAACCTGCTGATCCGCAACTTAACGTAAGCCCGCGTCTTGGGGTTGCTTTCCCGATAACGGAAACGAGTAAGTTATATTTTAATTATGGATTTTTTCGTCAGATGCCAACCCCTGAAAACCTTTATAGAGTAAGAATTCAGACAAACTCAGGAAGAATTGACCAATTATCGGATCCGAATCTTTCTCTTCAAAAAACAATTGCTTACGAATTAGGGTATGAACAAGGTTTGTTCGAAGAATACTTCTTGCGTGTTGCTGGATATTATAAAAATATTTCCGAACAACAACGGCCAGTTCATTATATAAGTAAAGATAATGCCGTTAATTATTATACTCCTACAAATGATTCTTATGAAGATATTAGAGGTGTGGAAGTTACAGTAACTAAAAACAGAGGAAATTGGATTCAGGGGTTTGCTAATTATACTTATTCTTTAGCAACCTCCGGATTTTTTAATTATTCAACATACTATGAAAATTCTCAATTGATGCTGTCTTATTTACGAGATACTCAAGAAGGTGAACAGTCTAAACCGGTTCCGCGACCTTTTGCAAGAGTTAATCTTGATTTGTTCACGCCAGGTCAGGATTTTGGACCTGATTTTGAAGGGATTGGACTTCTAACTGATTGGCGATTGAGTGTTATTGGTAACTGGCGGTCAGGGGCTTATGCTACTTGGACTGGCGGCGGCGGTACTATTACCGGAATTTCTAATAATGTACAATGGCGAGATTCGTACGGATTAGACTTGCGTATTAGCAAAAACTTCAAATTAGGTCCGGTGAATCTACAAGTTTTTGCAGATCTTAATAATGCTTTAAATATCAAATATCTTAGTTCTTACGGATTTATTGATAATAACGACTATATCGATTATATGCGTTCACTTCATCTACCCAAGTCTTCAATTGATGAATCAAAAGGAAAGTTCGGTTACATCAACATTGATGGAAATGATAGACCCGGAGATTATAGACAAGGATCTTTTATTCCGATTGTTCCCATAACAAATTTTTCTTCCGTAACTTCACCAAGTACAAACGCGATTTATTATGTAGTGGAAAGCGGTAATTATTTGCAATTTGATGGAGATACATGGATGACGGTTCCGGCAGATAAAATGAAAGAAGTGCTTGATAAAAAACAATACATTGATATGCCTAATCAGGAATGGGCTTCTTTCTTAAATCCCCGGAATATTTATTGGGGTCTCAAAATTTCAGTTGAATTAAAGTAGAAGGAAAAAATATGAATTATAAACCCTTAAAGAATGCACTTGAAAAAACCTTCATACTTTTAAGTTTGGTTAGTGTATTTACATTTTCCCAGGAAATTAAATATATGTCTGTTGGTTCTTTACATAATTGGTACTCAGAATATGGATGCGAAATTGAAGTTGGAGGTCCGGCAGCAGGAGATCAACAAGATGGTTTGCAATGGCCCGCAATTTATTCCTATCAGGATGCTCAGGCTGCTAAAGCTATGTGGATTGGAGCCAAAGATTTTTGGGATGCAAAAATCGGAGATATGGCTCCTTACAAAGTTGTTCATGTTGGTCCCCGTGTTTTAGGAAGAGGCGAAGTCTTTCCGATTTCATTTAAAATGAAAAGTAAATATGAAAAACCGGATATTCAGGTAAACGGAGCAGTTACTGAAGGGAAACCATATTCGGTTGATGAAATCGATCCTTCCATGCCCTGGGATAGAGAAATTGTTAGTATTGTCGGTACTCAGTTAGGTGTTACAATGACACGCCGTATTTTCCAATTTCAAAATCAATTTCACGAAAATTATATAGTTAATGATTACGTTTTTAAAAACACAGGAGATACAGACGGTGAGTTAACAACAATTGAAAAAAAAGACAGCATAGTAAAAGAACTGGTGGTTTATTTTCAATATCGGTTAGCGGTTTGCAAACAAACTGCTCCACTTATAGGAAATCCTACAAGCTGGGGGATGAACTCCACTTATGATGCTCGTGGTGATGGGAATACCAGTTCAATTCCCGGCTGGGAAAAACCGGACGAAAAACAATTTCGCGCCCAATATGTTTGGCATGGCAGGTTTCCTGCTTTTACGGATTATGATAATGTGGGTGGTCCAATCTGGAAATCTGCTTTATATATCCCTTCAGGTGATACTTCCGGTCGTTTAGGAGCTCCACAATTTGCCGGTGTCGTTACTTTACATGCAGATACTTCTCCCACAGACAAATCAGATGATACTGCCCAACCTTTTACAACTAATACGGTTCAATCTGATGGAGCGCTTCAATCGCAAAATGATACATATAATTCCGGTAAAATGGAAGCCGAATACACTACCCTTATGACTACCGGACATGACAAACGTCATTTAGATAAAATTGAGGAGACAAATCCCATTTTGCCAACAAAAGACCCTGCGTTAGGAGGTGGTAGCGGTGGTTACACAATGGCAAATGGTTATGGTCCTTATACCCTTAATTTTGGTGATAGTGTTCATATTGTTGTTGTAGAAGCGGTTGCCGGAATTAGTCGTGAAAGAGCCGTGGAGGTTGGAAGACAGTTTAAAGCGGATAAAAACGTGCTAGTTAAAAATACAGCATTTTTTACAGGTAAAGATTCATTATTTCAAACATTTAAACGTGCAAAAGCAAATTATGATGCTAACTGGCAACTCCCGGAAGTAATAAATACTCCGGCTCCGGTTAGCACTTTTTCCGCTAATGCCGCTCCTCGAAGCGTCGGTTTGAAGTGGACACTTTTCAATGAAAACGATCCTGATGTTAGTGGGTTTGAAATTTACCGGGCAGTTGGAAGGGTAGATAGTAATTATTATAAGATCGCTGATTTAGATAAAGCAGCACGTACATATAATGATTATTCAGCTCCATCAAGTATTAACTCTTATTATTATATAGTTACCGTTGGGGAAAATTTTGCCGGAGACGCTGCATTAAATATTCCTGTCGGCAATCTTAAAAGTAACAGATTTTATTCCCAACTATACAGCCCCGCTCTTCCGGGACCGGTCGTAGTTTTTAATGAATTTGTGGTTGTCCCCAATCCTTTTATTTCTGCAGCTAATTCAACAAACCTGGGAACAAGCGGTTCGGATAGACGGCTTTCTTTTTATGGCATCCCGGATAATCACAACCTTAAGATTTACACAGAATACGGTGAATTAATTAAAACGTTTACAGATAAAGACCCTGGATTCACTAAAGGTTCAAAAAAAGTAGATTGGAATCAATTAAATACTGATGCCAATCAGATTATTGTCAGTGGAATTTATATCGCAGTATTAAGGGATGGTGATTCCGGCGAAACGAAAATTCAAAAATTTGTAATAATCCGATAAAGGCACGGGAAACTTTATGAAAATAAAAATATTAACCACGCTTTCAATTGTTGCCCTGTTTTTAACTTCTTCCGGATTTGCCCAAAAGAAGTTAGCCCAAACCGGGATGAAATTCCTTCAAGTTTCTTTGGATGCAAGACTATCAGGAATGGGAGATGCGACTACCGCCCTTGATAATCTTGGCGCAAGTGGACTTTTTTCCAATCCTGCATCCATCGCAAGACAAACAAATTTTGTTGATGCAACTACCGGGCAAATCCGCTGGATTGCAGATATAAACTACTATTGCGGAGGAGTTACTTTTGCCCCGGAGAACGGTGATTATGGCGTTTTAGGTGTTTCTTTTCTTTACGTGAATTACGGTGATTTAATAGGTACTATACGGAATAATCAGGGGTATGTAAAAACCGGAATTTTCAACCCAAACGCTTATGCCTTCGGGCTTACTTATGGCAAAGCATTGAATGATAAATTCTCTATTGGCGGCTCAGTTAAATACGCTTTGCAAAATTTAACTTCCGGTATTGTTAACATTACGGAAAACGAACTGACGAAAACAAATTATAACCCGAATTCCCTGGTATTTGATTTTGGAGTTCTCTATCATACCGGTATTCAGAGTTTAGATTTTGCTGCCTCTATTAAAAATTTCTCAAAAGATATTCAATTAGAAAGAGAACAGGAAAAATTTCAACTTCCGCTTACGTTTCGTGTTGGCTTTGCCTATAATTTAAGCGATATGTTAAAACTTGATAAGAACGAATACTCAATTCAACTTGCATTCGATTCGGTTGTTCCGCGGGATAATGTTGAAGAAATTGATCTCGGTGCAGAATTCAAGTTTATGAACTCATTTGCTTTACGCGGTGGATATTTGTCTGGAAAAGATGAATATAGTATAACTACCGGAATTGGCTTTAGTAAAACGATTGAAGGATTCAATGTGGGCTTAGATTATGCGTATATTCCCTGGACTACTTTTTCTGACGTTCATAAATTTTCTATCCATTTTGGAATTTAACAGCTAATAAAATTTTGGTAAGACTTATGAAAAAAAAATATCTACAATTCTTCAATGCTACAATAGCTCTAACAGCTTTAATCTTTATTTTTGTGTTATTCTCTTGGGGCTGCAATGAAGAGGAAAATGTTGCTCCGCTTTATGACAAAACATTTTCAAATATTGCCGCTCCTGAAATTCTTTCGATTTCTCCTGCGGACAGCGCCTTTGCCGGTGTTGATGAAATTACGATTACCGGGAACAATTTTCCCACTTCACCAAATAAATTATCCGTCTTTTTTAACAATGTGCCTGTAACAATTCTTTCGGTTGATGCTAATAAAATTGTGGTCAAAGCGCCAAATCTTGTAAGTGATTCTATTGGTATCAAGGTTAACAAATTTGATGCGGATCAACTTAGTAATATTTTTAATTATAAATTGATTTCCGCGACACTCACTTTTGTGAAATTTAATCCGCTAAATACACCTTATGCGCTAACATTTGATAAAAATGGCAATGCCTATGTATCTTTGAAATTAGATAAAACAGGGGACGGTATTAAAAAAATTACACCTGATGGAACAATAACAAATTTTGCTCCTAAAGGAACTGAAACCTTTTGGAGTAGTTTGAAGTTTGGTCAATCCGGTGATCTTTATGCTGCCAGAAATCTTAAGGGTATCTATAAAGTCGCTCAAAACACAGCGCCTGCGGTATGGATTGCCCCATCTAGTGGAATTGGAAATGTTACAGATTTTGATTTTGATCAAAATGGAATGCTCTGGGCAGGCGGAAATAATACTGCTGTTTATAGAGTAACCCAAACTAAAAATGTTAAAGCTTTTCCTTTTACCGGTATTGTTAGATCAGTTAGAGTATTCAACAACTTTTTATATGTCGGCGGATTACAAGACGGAACCGAAGGCGTTTGGAGATTCCCGATTATTAACCCGGATAGTCTGGGAACAGCCGAACTCTATTATGATTATAAAGCTGTCTATCCAACCGGAGCAATTCTGGGAATAACTTTTTCTGCCGACGGTGATTTGTATATCGGAACGGGCGGAGTTGAAACTATTGTTGTCGTAAAAACCGATAAAAGTTCTCAAGTTTTATTTAGCGGGGTTTTAAATCCTTTAAATAAATCATTGTTTAATTCATTCTATTGGGGGAGCGGTGTTTATTTATATTTTATAAGACAAGCAATGGACGCTGCGGATGCGGCAACAGCCCCTGTTGCAATAATTAAAGTGAATACTAAAAATACTTTAGGCGGCGCGCCATATTTTGGGAACAATTAGAAATTTATTTACTTAGTTAAACAAACAACAATCAAAAAGGAGATCAATACCATGAAAAAACTAGCGACTTTAGTTTTTGTCTTTGCGTTCTTGTTCGGTGCTCGTTCTTTTGCTCAAAATTGGGAGTATCAGGGTGTTTTTCCTGATACAAGTTTTAGGGGTGGTACCGGGGTGCAGTTTGTTACAGTTGATCTTGATGGAAAAGTATGGATTGCGCCATATACTACTCCGAAGGCTGACTCGATGTTCGTCCCTGATAGCGCTAAATATAAAACAGTTCGTCGCATTCATGTGTATAACCCTGATGGAACACCATGGGATACACTAAGATCTGTTACTGTTGGCGGCGTACTTTATCCTTTTTATAATACGGGTTATGGTATAACACAGGATAAAGACGGAAATATTCTTTATTGCAATGCAAGTGTTCTATACAAAATTGATTATAAAACAGGTCAAGGATTGAATCGGTTAGCGCCTGGTATTGGCTCATTAGCTGTTCCTGGCGTTGATGCCGCAGGAAATATTTTTGTTACTCCGGTGCTTCCACAGAAACCAATTCAGATTTATGATAACAATTTTAACTTTATTCAAAATGCTATTGATACGCTTACTGAGTACGGTAGATGGATGACAGTTTCGGCTGATGGAAACACTATGTATGTACCTAGATATTCTGAGAATAAATTAAGAATTTACCAAAGACCTGATGAATTAACCGCTTTCACATTAAAAGATACTCTTTTACAAGGTATTGAAATTGAATCAGGTGCTTGGGATCCTATTAGTGGTAACCTATGGTTAAGCGCTGGAAATAATGCGTATAATCAACCGTTTGGTGATTTTGCGGGTTCTGCCGGAACGTATTATGAATTTAATACAACTACCTGGCAGAAAGTTGATAGCCTTAAATGGCAATTTAATGTCCCGGATAATCCTGATGAAAGATCACGTGGTATCGCCTTTAGTAAAGATGGGAATACCGCTTATATTGCTATTTTCGGTACTAGCGCATACCCACCTGTTCAAAAATTTACTAAGAGCAGCACTCCTCCAACCGTAGAGTTTCGCGCTAATATGAGTGTTCAACTTAAAAAAGGAACATTCGCAGTTGGTGATTCAGTTTGGGTTCGTGGTAACTTTAACGACTGGGCAGGAAAAGCCTTTGAATTGAAAGACACTGATAGCGATTCAATTTATACCGGTGTTTTTGACACCTTTACAAATGGTCAATCATTAGTC
>Ga0210053_1000462_pt1 | contig 40025 bp, 48 predicted proteins | sample CryGeymeta201512_FD_185467 | JGI IMG/M metagenome (GOLD analysis project Ga0210053, IMG submission 185467) | Groundwater microbial communities from Crystal Geyser aquifers in Utah, USA - Crystal Geyser metaG 2015-12 (SPAdes) (version 2) | ecosystem: Environmental > Aquatic > Deep subsurface >... | reverse complement strand
ACAGAAACAGGGGTTCAGTTCCAAGGATGATTTTTTATATAGATTTTCGTATTAAAAATATAAAAAATCAAAGAATATCAAAAGAATTAAAAGAGCTTGTTAAGAAATATAATTATTTATAAAGTAAACAGTGTAGAATATAAGCAGATGGCAATAATTTTGGTCAAAAAAAATATATGTCGATAATCATTAGTAAAAATCTTAAAAACGCAGTTAAAATTGACAAATCAAGCTTTGCACTTGAGGATAATCTTCAACAGTATATTTATGACAACCCTGAATCTATCCCCCTGTATGATATTAAAGAAGATATCCGTTTATTAATTCTTGCCAGAGAATTTCCAACTGCATCGGGTCCGATTGATGCAATAGGAGTAGATCGTGACGGGGAACTGTACTTAGTTGAAACAAAAATGTATAGGAACCCAGACAAACGAACTGTTGTTGCACAAGTGTTGGATTATGGTGCATCACTTTGGAAAACCTTTACTGATTTTAATGTATTTATATCTCAACTTGAAACTTATGTTACGAAGAAATTTAATAAAACTTTAAATGAACGTGTTAAGGAATTTTTTAAACTAGACGATGAACAGATAAATCAATTTAACGAAAATTTAAGAGACAATCTTGACGATGGAAACTTTAAATTCGTCGTACTCATGGACCAAATCCATGTACAGTTAAAAGACCTTTTAATCTTTATTAATCAAAACTCACGATTTAATATTTATGGAGTTGAACTTGAATATTATAAATATGAAAGTTTTGAGATTTTAATTCCTAAACTTTTCGGAGCCCATGTAAAGAAAGAGGTCGGAACAAAAAAACCATCCCAAACTATTCCTTCGGATGATGAATTTATTGCAGCTTATAAACTAAAAGGGCAGGAGGGAAAAATGAAAGAAATAATAAAGATTTTCAATGATATCCGAGAACAAAGAATTTCTATTAATAGACTCGCTATTAGCAAGTCTCCAAGGTTTTATAACCTTAACTTTTCATTTACCGATGAAGAAAAAGTAGAATTAACAATAAGTCTTGGGATTAATCCCGATTACGAAGGAGGGGGTTTTCAATTCTGGGTTGAAAAAGAAAATGAGCAAAAAATAAAAGAAATTTTAAAGAAAAATCTTAATAATATAAATCTTCTTAAGGACATAACGGGAGGCTCTGGAAAAATAGCCAAATGGCAAATAGAAAACTTCAATTTTAAAGAGTTGCAAAACGTATTTATTGATCTGTCCCAATAGTAATCTGCGCTTAACAAAGCTTCGGAGATATAATGTATATTAGTAGTGAACGCGCCCGCACGCTTGCTTTTCCTACCTATATCGACTTTAAAATAAAACACCAAAAACAAAGAAGAATAAGTAATGAGTTAAAAGAGTTGGTTGAAAAATATTCAAATACTAACTTTTGACCTGTTGATTTTATTAACAAACGTTGCACTTCGTTTTAGAACTTATCGTTTTTGTTCACAGCAAATTTTACGAAAAGACCCTTGTTTCTTAACTAATTTTTTTACATATGTAGAGTAAAATAGAATATTAAATCAATAATATGGAAATTCCTGTTTCATACAAAGAACATGAAAAGAGAACATTTGTTCAAGGATTGCGCGAAATAAATAGACATGCGTTAGAACCATGCGGGTTGGATCATGTTGTTTTTGGTCCAACCTATCAGGTTAATACATCAAAAGGTGCGCCCTTGTCAGTGTTCACGGTTAATATAAAAAAACCTTTTGACTATCCACCGGCAGGAGAAACAGTTGACAGAGCTTGGTTTTTTCTAGCGATGAATGAAAGTGGTGAGATCGTTGGTTATAGAATGACAGTGTTTCAACGTGATAAAGACGAAATACAAAATGATTATTGGTATGCAACAGGGACGGTAGCAACAGCAGAAAGAGCAACCGGAATTGCTATGCTAATTGAACTGGCTCATTTTGATATTTTAAAACGTATTGCTGTTCTTGATTGGCAACCGGTTGTTTATCGAGTTGAAGATGGAAATTTAGAACAACTCAAAGCTTTAAGAGAACAATTACAAAGCAAACCAACTGAAGAATTAAAACGGTTAATTGAAGAACGTGAAACAGAACACAAGCGCTGGCTTGATTTATACGGTTCGCAGGGAAAATTGGGATTTGATCAAAGAGGAATGAAAATGTTCGTCAGACAAGATGTTGATTTTATGTATGAAACGCCACTTGATAATTTAGATGTTGTAAGACTTGACCGAACCGATGAAAAGGAAATGGGGTTGAGAGGAGTTTATTCTTTACCTCAACATTCAGAATTAGATCCATCAACTCTGCAAGCAGTAAAACGGGCAAAATATGAAAATGATATTTTACCGAAGATAAGGAAAATCATTTTGCAACCATAAAAAATAATTTTTTATAAACAAAGCTTTCCTATTTTACTTTAACTTCAACCCTGCCATCAACAAATTTACCATTAGGCCTGAAATATTTTTAGATAATCAAAATTTTTCATTTCTTCGTTGAGTTCTTTTAAACTTATCTCGTTTTTATCTCCCATCATTTCCCAAATCATAATAATGGTTTGTTCCCAATCATGACCTAATTGGCCAAGAATAAATCGGATAACAAATTCTGAAATTTCTTCATCGGTTCCTTGAAAAATAATTTTTTTTGCACCAAGACCATCAATGAAATCACTAACAATTTTGTCTCCTTTGTAAGTTACCCATGCAGGTATATCTTTTCCAATACTTTCTGGTGGATATTTCTTGTTAAATAAAGCTGAATCAATAGAATTTTTTTCTTTAACTTGTTTTAATACATCAATCAACATATCTCTCCAATCATGAAGAGCCTTTTGTGTTCTAATAAGAGTAACTAAAAACTGATTTTTATCATTAGGCAAACCTACGACTTTAGGATAATTTTTTGTTTTGCCAATTTCTTTAATTTGATCAAAGGCTTCCTTATCCCACGTTTCAAATAGAGAATATCGATAAAATGGTGGATTATGAATTGACATATTTATTTAACTTTTTTAGGTAATTTTTTATGATGAATAACTTTTCCTAATCCTAATTTCAACCCTCTTCCTGATAATGCCTTTTGGATAACTTTTTCTAAATGATCTCGATATTCCTCTGTATTTGCTGTGTCAAAATCGTTGATTAAGTCTGGCGATACTTTTTTCAGATAATCATATAGGCGACTTTTTATTTTCGTACTTAAGTTAATATGTTCAAACCAGACTTCTTTAACACCAACTTCTTGCAGTTTATCTAAAAGCTCATTAATTTTTTTCTCGCTATTAATAAAGTGGGGTAAGATCGGACCAATAAAAGCATAGGTGCTAATTCCTTCTTTATGTAGTTTCCGCAATGCTTCAATCCTTGAAGAAATTGACGGAGCTTTGACTTCAATAAATCTGGCAACATTATCATCAAGTGTAGTAACCGTAAAACCAACCGAGACTTTTTTTAGCCTTTTTAAAACATCAATATCGTTAACAACCAATGGTGATTTTGTTTGAATAGCAATTGATCCTTCGTAACCAAAATTGGCTAATACTTCTAGACATTTTCTTGTAAGGTGATATTTGGCTTCCATTCCCACATAGGGATCAGTTACTGAACTAAAAAAAACTGAACCAAAGTTTTTTGTTTTTAATTTCGTTTCTAGTTTTAGAAATTCATCTTTTAGTATATTTGGTGCGTTTATTTTAACGTCAAGATAGGTTCCCCATTCTTCGTCAGGATGTTTCCAACGAGCAATCTGAGCAGCATAGCAATACATACAACCAAATAAACAACCGTTATATGGATTAATCACCCAATCAGATCCAGGTAATCCAGATTTCATAAAAATTGATTTTGCTTTAATAAGATTTATCTTAGGATTCATATTTTTCTTTATATCCATTAAAAAATTCCTTTTTACCTTTACCTACCAATTTATACTTTTCATCTTCAATTAAAATAGCTTGAGTATCATTCAAGGCAACAATCGGATATCGACATGCTTTTGCTGCTTGTTCAATTACCGGTCGGTATTTCTCTTCAAAATGAGCGGTTATTAAAAAAGGAACAAGATTAAGAGCTTTTAAATCGGTTAAACCGCAATGATTTCTGTCCTGATGTTTCCATTTAGCTTGTTCAATTGTTGGACAAGCAATATAACTTCCGGCGCTCACTCCGATGTAAATTTTCCCTTGATTGATTAAATCCTTAACAACTTGATCAAATCCGCTTTCTTTTACTGCTTTTAGCAAATAAAAAGCGTTGCCTCCTTGTACGTAGATTATTTCTTTATCTTTAAATATTTCTCTTAATTCCATTTGGTTTTTCCCTTCGATGTCAATATCTTCGACATCAAAACCTAAATCTTTCATCCCGTCTTTATCTTTCATCAAATAGTTCTTATTCAATTCTGGTTTGGAGGCGGTAATTATATGAGCTAGTCTTATTTGATTTGTGGGTTTGGGTAACATATTAACAATCTCATCTTTTACATTCATTCCTGCTGATGTTAATAAAAGTTTCATAAATATTTATTTTCTGTTGCTAATATCTCTAATCTTAAACTTTGCTGTAATTAATGAAATATCCTTTTGAATATGACTTAAAATTACCTTAATTGTTTCTTCGGGAGTTTGACTGGTATTATCGATAATTGTTCCAATCGAGGGTCTATTAATACCTGTTTGGTAATGATATTTAATCCTTTCTTTTTCGTATTCGCTTAATTCCCTTGTACCCCTATTTGTTAGCGCCGTTTCCAACTTTGGTGAGAAAGTGAAGACATGAACAGGTTTTTCGGCTTCTTTTAAACTCTCAATCGTATTTTTCAATTCTTCATCTGAAAAAATATATGTCATAACAACAGCTAATCCTTTTTTAGTAAAGTTCTTAGCGACTAAAATCGCATTTTCTATACTCATTGGAAAGGCATCATTGCCGTCCATCCAATAAATAAATTTCCTTAATCCGTCAACTTCAATATGAGCCAGTTGTGGAATATGTTTTTGAAGAAGTTTGGCGATTGTTGATTTTCCCGAATTTTGCGGACCGTTAAAGATTAATATCATAAAGATAAATAGTTAAAAATATCTAAGATTCCGTTTTCATCTACGGATTTTCCAATAAATGAATTTTCTTTTCCTTTTGAACAAACTAGTTGTTTAAGTTCTTCACTTGCGTTTCCCATTGCTCCAGCATAACCACAAGTTTCGATAAACTGCCAATCACTTGTGCTATCTCCTACACCAAGCATTTCTTCTGGTTTTACTCTGATGCTATTAGCAATTTCTAAAGCAGCTTGTTTTTTTGATATACCTTTGGCGGTAATTATCCCGAACAAATGAGGTAGTGCAATTGGATGAATTCCCCAACTTAATGTCAAATCATTCTTGAACGGTTCAAATAGCTCGATTAATCTTTTTTTGTCATCCTCGTTTTTAGCAATAGGCATAATTTTCACGATATCTTGTTTCTGAGATCCATCAACTAATGAAGAAACGATATGGGGATCTCTTTGGAGAATATGGATGTGAGTTTTAGTCAATCCAGATCTTTGGCTTTCCTGGATAAAATATTCATCAACGCTATAGAATTCTATATAAACATTATTATCTAAATATTGTTTTATTACTTTTTTACTTTGTTCCTTATCAATAATGTGCTTTTTAAGCATAATATTATCAATCGGGTCGATCACCACTCCACCGCCATTTGTGACATGAAGGTTATTTAATCCGGCATCATCAATTATTTTTTGAATAGAATAATGTGGTTTTGCTGTACAAAGACTTATGGATATTCCTTTTTGTTTTATGGATTTTAGGCGGTTAATGACATCAGGATGAGGATATGGAGAATTAAACCCGATTTTTTCGCCAACAATTACTCCATCAACATCAAGAATAATTGCTTTAATCATAATTGTTTTGCTAACTTTTTTTGATACCTCTTAAATGTATCTCCCATTATTTTATCTAAACTTAGGCTATAGCGATTAGCCAAATCAATCAAAGAAAACAAAACATCACCGATTTCTTCTTCAATGTCTCCATGATCAGCTAAAGCATTTTCACCACTTCCTGCTTTTCTATCACCTTGTCTAACGGTTAAAGCTTCTCCAAGTTCTCCCACTTCTTCAACCAGATGAATATATTGAACATACGTTGACCAATTAAAATTAAACTTTTTCACTAACTCCGCAACCTCTTTTTGATATTGATCCAAAGTCTTTTTATTCATAAATCTTTATTTTGCTTTATCACTAATTGTTGAATGGATCTGTTCTTTTGAGTAATTTGGCTTTTTTGGTTTGTAACCTAAAACACGTTTTGCTTTTGAGATATCAATATGTGATATTTCATCAACGATACTAAAAGGTTCATACCAAAATTCTTTTTTAAAATCTAAACTTAATTTGATAGCTTGAGTGGCGTTATTGACACTTACGCTTGTTCCTAAGAATACTTTATTAATTGGACCAAAACGCAGTGCAACTGTTTGAATTTTTTTGTTTAAACCGTACCACGCCACTATCTGTTCAGCCATTACTTTGCTCATGTGATAAGAAAGATCAATATCTCGGCAGGATAATCTGTTAGCTGGAAGATACTGTGATACAAATAGATTGTCTTCTTGTATTGGAGTTGTAAACGGAATTCCTTTTTCAATTCCATATATTGACGTTGAACTGGCATAAATAACTCTTATTAGATTGTTTTCAACTGCTGCTTTTAAAACGTTTAATGTTCCTTTAGCATTATTATCAAAATAATCATCAAATGATTTTCCAATAATCGGTTTTGGAATTGCAGCTAAATGCACAACCTGCTCACAACCAACCATTTTATTTCTCAATTTTTTGTAATCTAGTAATTCTTCATTATTTTTATGATCATATCCAATAATTTCATAATCATTTCCATATTTTTTAACAAACTCCGATCCTAAATATCCCTTATGTCCTGTTACAAAAATTTTCATTATTTTAATTCCCAATTTATAAGTGTTCTTCCACCGAGATTGTAAACCTTATCTTTTCGATCAGAAATATATGACTCTACAATTTCTCCAATAAAAATTGTGTGGTCGCCTACGTTTGTGGATTTAATAACTTTACATTCAAAACAAGCGATTGAATCTTCAATAATTGGAGGTTTAACTTTTTTTGATGGCAATACTTTAAGTTGACAGTGTTCTAGTTTATTAACATCCCACCCGTGAACACTTCCACAATATAAGATATCTTTTTTTTGAGAATAAGATGGAAGACATAAAACAAATTCTTTTGTTTCCGAAATCACCTTATGGGAAAAGTGTTTATGATAAAGACAGATTGCAAAACATTGCGGTTTTGAGTTACAGATAGTATACCAACCAATTGGAGTAATGTTTACTTTTCCATTATTATCTTTACAAACAATAAGAGCAACTCCTTCAGGATGTCTTTTTTTTATAGCTATTTCATTATCTATTAGTTTCATAGGTCTTTAATAAAATGATAACCGTAATTTGTAAAACCTAAGTTGATATAAAATTTGTGAGCAGCTTCGTGTTTATAGTGAGACTCAATAAATGACCGATGACAGCCTAGTTCTTTTGTTTTTGATAAAACTTTATTTATTAGCATTTTCCCAACACTTTTTCGGCGAAAAGAAGGAGAAACATATAATTCATCCAATTCAGCAATTGGTTTAGGATAACAGATCACTAATCGAACAGAAAAAGAAACAAAGCCAATCAATTTACCATTATCTTCAGCAACATAAATGAAGTTATTATTGCTTTTTATTACTTTTTCAAAACTATCATTGTCATGTTTTGAGTAGCGGTTAGAATCAACAAAACCGTTATAAAGTTGCATCAGATCTTTATAATCAGACTTTTTAACCTCTCTGATAATCATAAGTAAATTATAGCAGATATAGTTGACGCAAAACGAAATGTCCGTTTTTGTCATTCCCTCGTAGGAGGGAATCCAGACACAATATACATTATAAATAAGGTAATTATAGACTAGATCCCCGTCTTTACGGGGATGACATTTTGTTTTGCGGTTACTATATTAATCGTATATAAATTTTTATCTAGTGAAATTATTATAGACATTTTCAAAACAAAAACAGAAAATTCCGCCCCCAAACAAAATGGAAAAAAAGAAAGTCCCCGAGCGAATCCCGACGATGAAGTCGGGATGAGCGAGGGGTCAATTGTTTGAATCGAAGCCCGAGCAAAAGTCAGATCTCTGTCTGACATCTGGCGATGCGAGGGAGAAGGTGGCAAATCCAGACCAAAGCAAAAATGGCCCAGAGGAAAACCAAGTCTTGTCTGTTTGTTTCCGTCGTCTTTGTTCCGCCGAAGTCCCGCCAGAGTTCAGTCATCTGGCGGGACGGAGGCGAGAGATAGGACAGTAAAGAAAACTGCGAGTACTCGGTCGTATGGTGCAAGCGTTTAAAAGTCAGCCAGAACTTAAGGTTGACGGGAAGTAAGTAAGCTTTCATCTCGTTGGTTGTTCTTGGTCGCAGCTGCTGTGGCGTCCATCAGCGCCACGTTTCTGAGGCTCGGCATGTCGCAAATCAGCATGCGAAGTGTCGCAATCGGGTGCCGGGAGAGGGAGTCGAACCCTCACGAGGTTACCCTCACTAGTTTTTGAGACTAGCCTGTCTGCCATTTCAGCACCCCGGCTTTTTTTCAACCTTCGTCTGCCCCCGCCTAAACGGCGGGACTAACTGTTAGTAATGCTCACAAAAAGTATCCACTTTATTTTTAAGTATGTATCTGTAGTTTAACAAACGTATGATAACGAATCAAAACGGAAATTAATATTTTACAATCTATCATCATTATCTCGTGTCCCATTCCTCAAAATCACAAGAAAATGTGGAATAGATTCCTCAAACTTGCATTTTTTACTTGTTTAGTTTGGATTATATCTGTATCTGCAGTTTATCAGATGTATATTGACGAATTAAGACAGAAATCATTGTCTGATAAGGAATTCCACTGGCTTGCGCTTTTGCTCTAAGCTTATTCAAATCATCTTCACGTATGCGAATATTCACGTTTTTTGTTTTTCGTAGTTGAATTGTGTTTTGTGCAATCAATTGAAGCCTCTTTCGTTCCTCTTCAATAATTCCTTCGCTAATGTACTTTCCCGACTCAACATCTTTTAAAATTTGCTTTTCTTCTTTTGTTAGTTTCATATCTTTTATTTTCATATGTTTGTTTTGATTTTAATTTATAAATTTTTGTCATTTTACGACTTGGAATAATTGTTTTAAAAAATATTTTATCTTCATCTTCAACGTATGGAACGATATAAGCATATTTATTAATCTCAATAATATAAATATTTTGTTTCGGATACTTTTTTCCATTTGGATTCCTTGTATTATCTACAAGTCCTCCCTCTTTTAACGAAAACTCAACTTCTTCAAAACTTATATGACGACGTTTCTTTAACCAATCGTTCTTTTTTTCATTCCATTCAAACTTTTTCATTTTATATTTTATAACAATGTATACTAAATGTCAATTTTATATTTCTTGCACATTGTGCGATTTGCTTTCACGGAAACCGGCTTCGGTGATTTTAATGAATCTCGCATTTTTCCATAGCTCTTTTATACTTTTAGCGTTACAATAGCTCATTCCAGATCGAAGCGCTCCTTGCAGCTGATAAATCACGTCTGCAACTCTGCCTTTGTAAGGAACTAAGGCTTCAACTCCTTCAGGAACAATCGAATTCAATTGATTTTCCGTATGATTTTCCAACTCAATCTTTCTATCAGCGATGGCTAAAAACGATGCAGAACCGCGATGCACCTTAAACTTCATGCCTTTACGCATAATCACACCTCCCGGGCTTTCATCGGTTCCGGCAAACCAACCGGCCAACATACAAGCTGATCCGCCAGCAGCCAGTGCTTTGGCAATATCACCAGGGAAATTTGTGCCACCATCGGCAATAATGGGAACACCTTTTTTTCTTGCAGCAAAGGAACATTCCTGAACCGCCGTAAATTGAGGAACTCCAACACCGGCAACAATTCTAGTCGTGCATAATCCACCTGGACCAATTCCGACCTTAACTGCATCTACTCCCCTTTTAATTAGATCCAAAACCCCTGCTTTTGTAGCCACATTACCACCAATGATATCTATGTTTTTAAATTTTTTTCTAATCTGTGACACAGCTTGAAGAGCGACATCATTATGTCCATGCGCCACATCTACAACCAATGCGTCAACTTTTGCATTGACCAATGCTTCAGCTCGCTCTATAAAATCATTAACCACCCCAATTGCAGCTCCAACACGATAACGTCCCAATTCATCTTTGGTTGAATGTGGATATTTTTCGAAATTAATGATTGAACGAGCAGTGATTAATCCAATCAAAACACGATTATTGTCCACGAGTGGCAATTTTTCAATTTTATATTTAATGAAGATTTGCTTAGCTTCTTTAATTGAAGTCTTTTGTTTTCCTAGAATTAATTTCTTCAAAGGAGTCATTAATTCGAAGACTGTTTTATTCCTATTTGACTCAAATTTATAATCACGTTTCCCAAGCATACCCACAACATGATTCTTTTCATCAACAACAATAAAGCTGTTCACTCCGGTCTTTCGTAATAATGCCCAAACTTTTGCTAATTTTGTATCCGGAGTGATGGTGTAGGGAGACTCAACCACAAACCCAACATGACGTTTAACTAAATTTACTTGCTCAACCTGTTCTGCAACTGTCATAAAGCGATGGATTATACCAATCCCACCCTCACGCGCCATAGCAATGGCCATTTCTGATTCAGTAACCGTATCCATATTGGCAGAAACAAACGGAATCTGTAGTTTTATTTTTCTTGTCAAATAAGATTCGGTTGAAACATCCGAGCGATGATTAATAAACGAATGTTGAGGAATTAATAATACGTCATCATATGTCAAACCTTCTTGTAATTTCATTATTGTTTATAAAAATTAATAATTAAAAATCAAAATGTCATTCTGGCACTTCGACTTTGCTCAGTGTCTTGAGCTTGTCGAAAGACTTGTCCAGAATCATCGTTAGATTCTGGATGCGCTCTCTTCGCCGAGTCAAGCTCGGCTTCGTTCGCTTACCAGAATGACATTGGTCTATATTTCTATCGTCTCATCTCTCCCCGGTCCAACAAAAACGTATTGTATCGGAACTCCAATTGATTTTTCTATAAAACTTAAATACTTTTTCGCTGCTTTTGGTAACTGGAAAATTTTACGACATTTAGAAATGTCTGTCTTCCAACCTTGAAAAATCTTATAGACCGGTTGACAACGATAAAAATCTTTAATTTGTGGAGGTAGGGTTTTGAGTAGCTTTCCTTCAAGTTTATAATGCGTACAAACTTTTATCTTGTCAATTCCTGACAATACATCAAGCTTTGTAATTGCCAGTTTATTGAATCCTGAAAGTCGATGTGCAGTTTTGATTAATGGAATATCCAGCCATCCACAACGACGTGGCCTTTTGGAAACCGTTCCAAACTCACCACCAACTGAACGTATCTTATCACCAGTTTGATTAAATAATTCTGTTGGAAAAGGTCCATTCCCCACTCGTGTCGTGTAAGCCTTGACAATTCCAAGAGTATTTATTGCTTGCGGTGGAAAGCCAACATAAGCAAAGACTGCTCCAGAGATTGTGTTTACTGCAGTTGTATATGGATAAGTACCAAATACAGCATCAAGAAAAGTCCCATGCGCACCTTCAAATAAAAATTTTTTTGTATTAATTTTTTCGGCAGTTATTGTTGAAACATCACCAACATACTGTTTAAGTCTTTGTCCGTAGATAACAAATTCTTTATAGATCGTTTCAACGGTTGACTTTGTTTTCTGTCCATAAACCAACTCTATCTGTCGTTTTTTAATCGGAAAAAATTCAGTTAGTTTTTCTTTTAACTGTTTTTTATCTATCAAATCTTCCATTCTGATTCCAAAACGATTGTTTTTGTCCTCATAACAATATCCTATTCCTAAATGTAAACTTCCAGTAGCTTTCTTTCCTTTCCAAATTTCCGTTGCAGCGTCCAATTCTTGATGATATGGCATCACCACATGAGCACGAGAATCAATCGTTAGCTTTGGATATAAACCACGCTTAATAAAAAAATCAATTTCCTTTAGTAAAACTGCGGGATTGATTACAACATGTTGTGATAACATCAATTGTTTTTTCCATAAAATTCCTGAAGGGAGTAAAGACAATTTAAATTTTTCTCCGTTAACAACCACACTATGCCCGGCATTATTCCCACCATTAAAACGAACAGTATAATCAGCCTGTTTTGCCAAGATATCAACTGCCTTCCCCTTACCTTCATCTCCCCACTGCGCGCCGATTACAACAAGAGGAAAGTTTATATTTTTCATATATTAAAAATAACAAATAACAAAATTTAAAGATTCAAATCAAGTCCAAATGACAAAATCCAAAAAAGCGATATTACAATCTATTAATTACTAAATCTTTTTGTGCTTTGAATTTTAAAATTGATTTGATATTTGATCTTTGACATTTGAATTTATTTATTAAATGAAAGCATCATATCTATAATCTCCTCCGCATACCCAACATACTTTTCCGGTGTCAAATTTAATAGAACTTTTTTATTTGCTTCGCTCAAATCCAAACCCATAATAAAATTATGCAATCCGTCCATGGTAATTTCTTTTCCACGGAAAAAGTTTTTGGCTTGTTCATAAGCGTCAATTTTCCCTCGCAATCGTAGCAGATTTTGAATTGGCTCTGATAAAATTTCAATATGTTTGATTAAATCATCTACAATTACTTTTTTATTAGGTGAAATTCTTTTTAGTCCTTCTTCAACGCTTTGATATGATAGTAAACTATATCCAAATGCAATTCCAAAAGAACGACGCACTGTGCTGTCAGATAAATCGCGCTGTAAACGAGAGTAAGATAATTTCCTGCTATAAAATTCAAAAAGAGCATTGGCAATTCCAAAACCTCCTTCTGCTCCCTCAAAATATATTGGGTTAGTTTTGTATGGTAGCGCAGTTGATCCGGTCTCGGTTTTTATAACCTGTTGGTAAAAATAACCAAGCATAATATACTGCCATAGGTCTTGACAAAGCCCTATTATAATATTATTAATTCTTATTAGTGACGCGAACATAATAATCAAACTGTCATATGGCTCTATTTGTGTTGTCACCAAGTCTGGTGTCAATCCAAGTGTCTTAATGAATTTCTGACTAAATTCTAGCCAATTTGTCTTTGGAATTAATAATTTATGAACATTAAAGTTACCTGTATTACCGTTTAACTTCGCTTTTATGTTCAACTTTTTTAAGTTTGCCAATTCTTCTAATAAACGTTGATGAAAAACCAATAATTCTTTACCCAAGATCGTGGGCGCTGCAGGTTGTCCGTGTGTTCGACCCAACATTTGAATATTTTTTGAAGATTTTATCAATTCACTTAAGTTTTCAATTATTTTATCAATGCTTGGAATAATAACTTGTTGAGTAGAGTGCTTTATCATCAATGCGTATGCGCAGTTATTAATATCATCTGAAGTTAAACCAAAATGTACCATAGAAACAACATCTTTCAAAGAAGTCCTCTGTAACTCATTCTGAATAAATAATTCGACTGCTTTAACATCATGATTGGTTTTCTTTTCTATTTGACGAATCGTATCAAGCCCTATTTCATCTCTTGCTTGTAGTTTGACTAAAAATGAAGTCAATAAATTAAACTCTTTATTTGTAAATTCGCGGATTGTTCCAGAAGAAGATAAGGCTTTCAAATACTCAATTTCAACAAACACACGATAATAATTTAATGCTCTATCTGAAAAAAAAGGGGTTAATGTTTTGAGTTTATGACGATTTCTCCCATCAAGAGGTGTAAGCGCATCTTCAGTTGAAAATTTATTGTTTATCTTGCTATCCATTAAGGATAAAATTTAAAAAATCTATACCCTACCATTTGTAACAAAATACTGATTGATTGTCAAAAGTTTTTATCATCTAGAGAGTTAATGTAACCTTTCGTTCAATATACTGACGCAGCACTGCAGCGGCCAAAGTCTGATAAGGTAAACCTGTCTCCACTGATCTGGCTTTGAGTTTTTGAAGATCTTTTTCTGTTAAACGAATATTGATGTTCTTCTTTTTTTGAATGGTATTAATAGCCGCTTCTCGGGCAAGTTTTATCTCTTCATCTAAATTATTAACTGATACATACTTTCCGTCATTATAATCTTTCAGAATCTGTTTTTCTTCATCATCTAGTTTATATTTTTTCATAATAAATCATTAATTTATAAATTTTGAAATATATTTTTTTGTTGCTTTTCGACTTGGAATAATAGTTTTCAAAAATGCAACATTATTATCTTTTACAAATGGTATTAAATAACAGTAATTGTTAATTTTAATAATGTAAATAAATTGATTAAAATATTTTTTATTTGGGTTTTTCTCTACTTTAATTGAGTTGCTTGACGTAATTGCCTTTACAACTTGCTCAAAACCAATCTCTCTTTCTTTTTTCAGCTTATCATTCTTTTCACTATTCCACTCATAAAACATATTTAGTTAAGTGTTTATACTGGAAAAACTAATGCCAGATTCAATTTTTTCTAGTATATGACAAACAATATCAAATGTCAATAGTTAGTGTTCTTTAATCAATAATCGAAATCTAATTAGTCCTATTACTACTCATTGAAAAATCTGAGTTAACTAAAAATCTGCAATATATGGAATTTGTAACTCCATATAAACACTTAGAGGAATATCAAAACAACACGATAAAGACTTTCTAAATATAGATGTTTCATTTGAGAACTTAGATAAAATTGCGTATAATATGAGTAATAAAAAATTTGAGGTGCCAAAATCACAGTAAATTTAGCCTCAAAATAGTTGAGCTTCAATTTAAATCCAATTAGGTTAATATTTATGAGTAACTTAGAAATAATATCGCAAACACATACGGGGGTTGCCCGAGAGGTCGACGGACAACTTCAACACCCGCTAACTATAAGTAATATTGCCTTAACTACTCCTATAAGCCATGATTATTACCCAATACCATTGTTTAGTTTATCTGGCGAGGTTGGTCGTGTTCAGCCAACTCTTCATGCAACGATACTTGCTCGGACCCAATATGCCGAAGAAATTATTGCATTTGTTCGGACAAATCATCCAAATATTCTTGCCCTGTCAGCTCCTCAAGGAACTTTGAGAATACTTCAAGAAACTTTAAAAAAACTACAAGAATTTGGTCCGGAAAATCGTCCACAAATTATATTAGGTGGCAGTTTACCGACTTATTTACCTAATATTTTTTTTAACGAATTTCCAGACTTACCTTTGACAATAATAGGTGGTTGGGGTGAAGTCGCTTTTGCGAATGAAGTTAAAGAATATTCGATAATGAATCCAATACCAGAACAGAAATTTGTCATCGGTGCATATCCTGAACACTATCCGAGACAAGACGGTGTTCCTAAAAAGGGAGAAGTACCTTTTAATTATGCTAGAGCAGAAGCAACGAGAGGCTGTTTTTGGGGAGCTTGTTCTTATTGTTTACGTCCATTGAATGAACAACAAGGAAAATGGAAACAATATGACCTAGCAGATGTAACAGCTCAAGTAGGAGAATTACTTAGGTTAGGTTATGATGGATATCTTGATTTTGCTGATGAAGAACCAATTGGCACTAATATAGGATTGTTTGCAAACATCTTGGATAAATTAATTAACCTTAGAAAAAAATATTCAAAATTTACGTTTGGTATAAATATGCGCGCCGATCATGTTATTTCTTCAAATTCTGAACGACAAAGACAATACGATGAATTTCTTCAAAAAGCAAAAAGGGCTGGCTTGGCTAATGTTTGGATGGGCGCGGAATCTTATAGTTGTTCCCATCTTGAGATTTTGCATAAAGGCCAACATATTACCCCCCTTACAAATTTGGCTGCAGCAAAAAAAATTGATTCTTATGGAATAAAGGTTACTCAGGGTTTTATTCCATATCATCCTTTGTCAAACTGGCAGGAACTTCTAGAAATGGCTAATTTTATGGAACCTCACGCTCTTTTTTTATCAAAGATATTGGGCGCACCTTTTGGTTATATGAGAGTCCAATATAATACTCCATATGAGCACGCTATTAGAAGATTAGAAGGTTCTACAAATTATAAACTCCTTGGTGAACTTGATGAAAATATGCTTACTTATGAATGTAAATATCGAGATCCAAGTATCGGACTCCACGCTGGGTATATGCGAATATTTTATGATTGGATAAATCCTTATTTAAAACAAATGCATGTCGAAGCTCTAAAGGGAAACAGAGATAGTCAAGATAATTTAAACAAGCTTCGTGCTATTGTCCTGCAATTATTTCTAGAAAGTATAAAACAATTAGAACCATTAAAAGATAGTTTAGTTGAATTAAAAAAACAACAGTTATTGATTTTAGAAAAATATAAAATAGAAATAGGAAATGGAAATTTTGGAATTAATACAGTAAAATTTGATGAGCTTATTCAACATCATTCAGCTGACTATTTAGACAAATTTATGTAATAAAAAAACGTTTGAATAGTTAACTTCTTCCGAAGTTTTTTTTAGTACAGAACTTAGACCAAGTTTATTTTAAGAAAAAAATTACATAGTCATTAACCTCGAAACGAACCTAAACGTAAGAGGACGTCACCACGATCCTCCACCTCCTCCACCGCCTCCACCCCCAGATGATCCTCCGCTAAAACCAGAAGAAAAACCAGAGGTTGAAGTAGTTGGTGTTGGAGGTTGGGAAACGCTGGAAAAACTATTTAATGATGAATTTAAACTGGATATAAAATATGCTGTGGTAAAAGTATTATTACCATAACCTCGATACCAATCGGGCGGTGTTAGTTTAAGATTAGAAAATCTTTTTGCCCAAACCTTTTCAACACCAAAAGCAACTGCAAAGGGAAGTAATTTTTCGAAAAACATCTGTTTATTAGCCTGAAACTCCAGTTGTCTTGTTTGGCTTGAAATAAAGTTATAAAGTGATTTGGCGACATTCGCTTGTTCTCTTCCCAATCTAGTTTTTTTAAACATCACTCGACCAAAAATCAAGGCCATTAAAACCAAAAACAAGTTTCCTGTAAACAACGCCATACCTGCAATTACATTATAAAATGTTCGTTTTCTTTGCGGATCATCAGGAAAAGACCCGTTTGTAATTAAGCTTTGATAAAGTGTTTTTTTGACATCTTCAACTGTTTCATATAGTTCCTGATCTTTTAATCTAACTTCTATCTCTGATTCAAAAATTCCTTGAAGTAGTTTTTTTTCGTATTCTTGTAAACCCCGTAACCCCGAACTTGCACTCGGGGCATTTTGATGGTCACTGCGTGGTAACTCCCCATTCATCTCTGGGTTTACACTCGGAGCTTTCTGGTTACGGGGTAAAGAATTATCTGTGACAAATTTTTTTAGTTTAATCAAATAAAAATCACCTTTCTTTTTTTCTTCAATGCGAATAAATCCCCGTCTTGCCAAATCAACCACAGTTGCTAAAATATCACGCAGATCAACACTTTCATCAACAACTGTTCCTGTTTCACCTGGTGTAAATAAACGTTTATCTTTTGTTTGTGGAGGGTCATACCAAGCACGAACCACACCAGTTTCAACCTTTGGATCTCTTCCATACAAATACCATTTAATCGGAAGCCAAATTGGATAAAGCACATACCAAAACAATAACAATATACCAAATACAAATATTAACAACTTTCCCAAAAACGTATCGAAAAAATCAACATATTCTTTTGGTTCAACTACGGCAACAATATTTTTTGGAAAACTGACTACAGCAGTTAATCCTTGTGTTGCAGACAATGGCAAATTTGAATTGACTAAAACCGTATTTGTTTGATTTGTAGAGTTACAGTTTTGATCTGTACTCCCAACGCTTCCAGTAAAACAAATACTTTTGATATCTGATGCAGTTATTTGTTCTGGTAAGACGACTTCTGCAGTTGCTTTTAATATTGGGACTTGCCAACCATTACCGGTAATATTCCAATATAGCTCATCATGATCAGAATAATATGTTAGAGCTCCAGAAATATCATAACTAATGATATACGTAACTATACCGGTTACATATTTACTTGCCGAACCAATTTTAATTTGAATAGTATTTTTTTGACGATTGGTGGTGAAATCATAAGGCTCATTATTCGCGTCTCTTACGCCAATTACATTTGTCTCTAGTTTAAATTTTTTCCCCTCTTTATTAGTTTTTATAACAGGAATGTCACGAAAAATCCCGTGTTTTTGCAAGTCACCAAAGTTATAAACAATTTTTTCTTCAACAATAATTGAACCATTTTTATTTACCTGAATCTTGGCATTGAAATCATTAATCTGCTCTGCATGTGTAATTTTTGGAGATAAGAGAAAGAACAATACAAAAATAATTGTAGATAGTCTTTTCATAGTTATTAAACAAAGTATCTGTCATTGCGAGCGAAGCCGAGTTTGACTCGGCGTAGCGAAGCAATCCCGCTAATTTGAAACGTCCTATTGGTAACGAGATTGCCACGTCGCTCCCAGATACTATTCAGTATCTGGTTCGCTCCTCGCAATGACACTAGATTATATAACAGTATATATAATTCCTGTTAAAATATAAAGATGATAATATTATTATTTGTGGCTCTTATCTTGTTGGTAATTATTTTTATCTTTGCCTCACCTAAACTTTCCCCTATCCCCTATTTCCCATCCAATCATCATGATCTATTTTTAATTATCAAAGCACTTAATTTACAAAACAATCAAATCATTGTTGATCTGGGTGCTGGTGATGGAGTCGTAATATTTAAATCGGCAGAACAAGCTTTAAAGGAAAATCTAAATACAAAATTTGTTGCAATCGACATTAATCCAGTACTAGTTTTTATTATGAATATTCGCCGTCTCTTCCACCCAAACAAAAAAAATATACAAATTGTCAGAGGTGATTTTTTCAAAATTGATTTATCCCTCCTAACTCCTAACTTCTATCCCCTAACTACTTACTACCTTTATATTTCCCCTTGGCTTCTCGAAAAAACCCTAACCATTATTAAAAATGTCCCCGGCAATAAAAACATTGTTTCCTATTTTTATCCAATAAAAAGTTTAAAACCAAAAACCCAAACAAAAGGTATTCATAATTTATATACTTATAAAGTATGATTCAACTAATTGACACAATAATTACCATATTTCTTCGCGATTTAATTCCTCATAACTCCTTTTTTAATTTTGTCTTCTCATTTTTATCATTAAACAGATTTTCCTTAGCTATTTGGGTCGCGATAATAATAATTACCACCATTATCGAAGAGATTCATCATCCAGGAATCCAAAAACGGGATAAAAAATTTATTTTTTATTTTATTCTTATTTTTTGTATCCAGCTGATCACAGTAAATTACGTTTTAAAACCATTGATTCATCGTCCCCGTCCTTTTCAACCTCCCCGCGATTTTATTGCTTCGAGTACTTTTAATTATCCAATTATTCCAATTAATACTTGTCCCGCTGATTTTTCCTTTCCCTCAGGACATGCCGCCACTGCTTTTACTGCTGCTTTTGTATTATCTTATTTTGATAAAAAACGCCGTTGGTTTTATTATCTGATTGCTGTTTTTATTAGCTTTTCCCGGATTTATCTTGGTTGCCATTACTTTTTTGATGTTGTATTTGGGGGCTTAATTGGAAGCTTAATCACCTGGATAACCTTAAAGGTCAAATATCCTATAACAAAACGGGTATGATTACTGAACAAACTTGAACAAAAGACTAAATATTTTACTTTTTCATTCCTGAACTAAACTTTGCAAACTCAAAAAACATAAATGAAAACAGCAAAACCATTATGATTGGCGCTATTGTTGAAAGAATATTTTTCTTTCCTGGTTTATAACCTCGAAGTAAAAGCGAATTACTCACCACAGATATTGAACTTAAAGCCATTGCCAGTCCAGCAAGTTCCGGCTTAAGGATAATTCCCAATCCTGCAAATAATCGCGCTGCAACAGGAATTCCCATAACATTATAAAACAAAGCAAAAAACATATTCTGTTTTATTTTATTCACGGTGGTTTTAGAAAGGTCAATAGCGTTTGCCACATCGCGTAAATCGTTTTTGATGATAACAATCCCCCCTGCTTCCATTGTCACATCAGTCCCCGACCCCATTGCAATTCCAAGATCTGCCTGAGCAAGCGCTGGCGCATCATTAATACCATCTCCAACCATGGCAACCTTTCGACCTTCATCTTGTAATTTTTTTACATTTTTTGCCTTGTCTTCGGGCAATACTTCTGCAAGAACATTAATTATACCCACTTGTTGAGCAATTGCTTTTGCTGTGCGTTCGTTATCTCCTGTAATCATATAGACTTCAATTCCAAGTTTTTTTAATTTTTCAACAGCTTCTTTTGAAGTTTCTTTTACTGTGTCAGCAACACCAATAAATCCAAGTATATCTGTTTTATTTGCAAGAATCATCACTGTTTTGCCCTGTTCTTCAAGTCTCCCCATTTTTCGATCTATTCTTTCAATTGGTAGCCCAACAACATCTTTAATCAGTTTTCTGTTCCCAAAATAGTAAGTTTTACTGTCAAGATTCCCCTGCACTCCATGTCCAGGAACTGCGCTAAATGCTTCGACTACGCTCAACACAAGCCCTTTTTCATTAGTATATTGGTAAATAGCTTCGGCAAGTGGATGTTCCGACTGTTTTTCCAATGAAGCGGCAATTATTAATACTTCATCCTCATCAAGTTCCTTAAGACTGATTGTATCAGTAACGACAGGTTTACCATTTGTTAAGGTTCCTGTTTTATCAAAAACAATTGTATTAATATGACAAGCGGCTTCAAGCGGTTCTCCTCCTTTAATGAGAAGTCCATGTTCCGCACCTTTCCCAGTCCCAACCATAATTGCAGTTGGTGTTGCAAGTCCCAATGCACAAGGACACGCAATCACAATTACTGCAGTAAACGCCATAAGAGAAAAGCTTAATGTTGCGCCTAGCGCAAAAAACCAAATAATAAATGTCAAAATCGCAATCCCAATCACTGTTGGGACAAAATAAGCGGAAATTTTATCTGCAAAATCCTGGATTGGCGCTTTAGATCCTTGAGCTTCTTCAACCAGTCGGATGATTTGTGACAGTGTCGTTTCCGACCCAACCCGGATTGCCTTAAACTCAAAACTTCCGGTTTTGTTCATGGTTCCTCCAACAACAGTATCGTTCACTTGTTTTTCAACCGGCAAACTTTCTCCTGTGATCATTGACTCATCAACTGCAGATGATCCTTTAACAATCATTCCGTCAACCGGCACTTTTTCACCGGGACGAACTAATATCACATCGTCATGAACCACTTGATCAATTGGAATATCAAGAGTTTGATTGTTGCGTATAACCCGCGCGGTCTTTGCCTGAAGTCCCATTAATTTTTTTATTGCATCAGAGGTTCTGCCTTTTGCCTGCACTTCAAGCCACTTTCCTAAAATAACAAAAGTAATTAAAAAAGCTGCTGTTTCAAAATACAGTTCAGGAATTTTATTACCTTCAATTCCAATCAGTGATTTTGTATTAAGATAATAGAAAAGATAATTTATTACGCTGTAAAAATAAGCCACAGAAGTACCGATCGCAATAAGACTATCCATATTAAATGTCTTCATCCGGAACGCAGACCACGCACCCTTATAAAATCCGCGACCGATTATAAATTGGACCGGAGTTGTAAGAATGAGGGAAATAATTCCAACAAGTGGAAGAAGAAATGCTCTTCCCGGAATCCATAAAAAGAAGTCAAATAGCATAAAATAGAGCATTGGAATGCTAAAACAAAGACTTATTGTAAATTTATTGAATAAAGTTTTGATCTCTTGTTTTCTTTTTGTTGCCTCAAACTGAGTATCTTTATCATTTAGTACTGTTGCAGAATAACCGGTTTTTTTTACTACCTCAACCAGCGATTCTGTTTTAATAATAGATTCATCGTATGTTACTAATGCTTTTTCCGCAGCAAAGTTAACATGTACTTCTTTTACTCCGGATGTTTTACTTAATGATTTTTCAATAATCAAAGCACAAGAGCTACAATGCATTCCTGAAAGGGAAAGTGAAACGCGCTTTTGTGGACTATCATCTTTTTGTAAGGATATTGTTTCTACCTTTTGGTTCTCTGGAACTTCAACTTTTATTTCAAATGTTATTTTTAATGGCTCATTCCCCTTGATTGTTTTCTTTATTATTTCAGTATTGTCTTTTTTAATATTAAAGTCATTATCCCCATCAATTGTTGCTATATAATCTGCTTTTTTAATTGCCTGTATTACGTCGTTTTCTGAATTTTTTTCTGAATTGAGAACAAGAGACCCTTTACCAGTTTTATAATCAACATTTATGTCACTAATACCAGGTAAATTTGATAATTCATCTTTAATTAAAGTTTCACATGATAAACAATGCATTCCTTTAATGGCAAGAGAAATTTGTTTCTTCATGATTTTTTGTTTAAAAGTTTTTAATAATTTGATAATGAGTCCCCTGAAGCACCTGTGTCACTTCATCTTTTGAAATAGATCTGGAAGCGATTATTGATGTGATTCCATTTTGCGCTGAAACATGCACTTGTTGCACTCCTTCAATTGTTTGTAATTTTTTTGTAATCACTTTCTCACATGCTCCACAAGTTAATCCTGATAATTGAAATTTGGTTGTTTGTATCATAGATTTTAATAATATTTATAATGTTTATAACCGTTATCACGGTTATCTGTGTTTTTATTCTACGATGATTGTTCCCCTTGGAACACCCATTGCACAAGTAATTGTATATGATCCGGGTTTTGTTGGGGTAAATGCCAGTGTTGTGATTTTTCCTTTTTCAAATCCTTGGGGGTTATTATCAAGCCCCGGTATCATAATACTTCCCATACATCCTCTTCCGTCTTCTTTTGCTTCAATATCAAATCGCACTAGACTACCTGCTTTAACGATAAATTTTGTTGGTTTTACATCATCCGCAACTGTGTATGTTGCTTTTATCACTTGTGTTGAATTTTCTTGAACAGCTGCTACTGGTGCAGCTTTATCTGCATCAACTGCTGCTTGTTTTTGAGGTTTTGCTCCACATCCACATCCGCCTCCACTACTACAAGAGCCAGCAGTATTTTGAGATATTGCAACGGCATTTGCTTGAGTTGCTTGTGCCGCGTTGGGAACACTTATCTTTGAGGTTGGATCATCACTACCATCAACAACATTAAATGAACCGCTATACATTCCCATGCTGCAGGTAAAGCGGACATTGCCAACTTCAGTTGGAGTGAACTCAATAACATTCTCTCCGGCTGAAAGATTGGTTCTGATTCCAAGTTTTGGGGAAACAATGCTTGCGGCGCAGGAAAATGCATCTTCCGATGTCACAATCCATTTGACTGGAATACCTTTTTTTATGGTGAATGAATTGGGAGAATACCCGGATGATGTTTGAGTCATCCTGACGACTTGAACTCCGTTTTCCATTGTGACATTTGGATCGGTTTGAACTGATGAAACAGTGCTTTGGTTTAAAAAAGCATTAACATCAATCCCGCTTAAATTAAGACCGTTTGAAATATTAAATACTGCCATGAATATCACCACCAATCCTGCAAATTTAAAGAATGGTTTTGCAAAAGCGCCTTTAATCACCGATGTGAGTCCGCCAATTCCCAAAAGTCCTGGTGCGGTTCCAAGTGCAAAAACACCCATGGTGAACGCACCAGTTATTGGGCTTCCACTGCTGATTGCAAAAAGCTGCATTGCCTGTGTAAATCCACATGGTAAAAAAAATGTGGACGCCCCCAAAATAAATGAGTTTTTATGGCTATATTCTTTTTCTGATTGCTCTTTAATTCCAAGCGCTCTGCTTATTCCTTTTGGAAGGGTAAACTGTAATCCACTTAACCGTGGAAAGATTTCGGTTAACTGCAGTCCCATCAAAACCATCACGCCGCCAACTGCAATTGTAAGAAATCCAAGAGTGGTGGTTGATAGTTGGAAAAATGAACCGGCATATCCAATTATCCCTCCTAATGCAAAGAAAGAAAAAATTCTACCTGCATTAAAAAATAAATGCGGTTTAAATTTCTGAAGCGTTGTTGCTTGAGGATGTTTTTCTACAAACCGTGCCGATGCCGCAAGGACTAATCCTCCAACCAAGGCCAGACATGTTGATATTCCAGCTGTTAGTCCAACAAGAAAAACAACCGGAAGACTTTTATAACTGCCTCCTGCACCAAGCGAAATATTAAATATTCCCAGTTCACTTCCAATTAAATAAAGTACAACGATGATCAAGAAAGCAAATCCCAGGTCCTTATAATCTTGAAGGTTGGTTGAAAAAATAGGTTTTTTATCATTTATACCGATCGCATAACCAGCATTACATACGGCTTTTTCAATTTTATTATGATCCAAATTACCTTGATAATGAATTTCCGCCGTACCGTTTTTCTCACTAACATTTACTTTTTTCACACCGTGAATTTTCATTAACTCATCTTCAATCAAAATCTCACATGACCGGCAGTGCATTCCTTTAATATTAACCTTTGTTTTGTTCATAAAATATTATAACTAATAACAGAAACATCACCATGATAACAAATGAAATATGAAGAAATTATGAAGAAAGAAAATGTGTTTATCTATAAAAGTAAAACAATTGTAAATAGTTAACAAATATCTTACACTATGTAGTAGATATGGTACAACAATCGATGAGTAAATTGGAACAGAAAGTTATGGCTATTATTTGGAAGTGTAAATCTTGTTCAGTGCGAGATGTTATGGCAAAACTTACCAATACAAAACTTGCGTATACTACCGTCGCAACTATTTTACAGCGTCTTTATAAAAAAGGAATTGTTGCCAGAAAATGTCAGGGAATCTCTTTTATTTACTCACCTAAAATCGCCAAGGAAACGTATTCCAAAAGGTTTGTTCAAAATTTTGTCAAAAAGTTTTTTTCTACATTTAATGATACGGCAATTGTTTCATTTGCCCAATCAATTGATACCCTCCCCCCAAACAAAAAATCATATTTATTAAAACTACTGCAAGAAAAACATGAAAGTAAATAAGCATTTGCTCATCTTCATGGGCCTATTCTTTCTTCTTGGGATATTAGTAAGCATCACCGTGTATAAGTTCCTTCCCCTCCTTGTTCATCATACTATCTACTTCTGCCAAAAGATGGTCCATGACTTATCGTTTCAGATCCCGGTAAATCTGGGAATGTTCGTTTTTATAATTATCTTTATCGTGCTCTTATTTACTGCAATTAAATTTTTAGCAACCCTGTTTCGAATCTATCGATTTCGCCGTTACCTTTTTAAAAATACGTCTGAACATACACCATTCGCACCCCCTATTAAAGAACCTTAATCTCATCGACAAAGTCGTGACTATCCAAAGTGAAAAACCTTTTGCTTTTTGTTTTGGGATTAGATACCCGAAGATATATATTTCAACTAAGCTTATCTCTCTTGTTACCAAGCTTGAACTTAAAACAATCTTACTTCATGAACGACATCATCTTGAGCATCGCGACACCTTAACATTGCTAATTGCCAATATTGCTGCGTCTCTTTTTCCTTTTTTTCCTCTTTTATCGGATTTGATTACGGCTTATCGTACTGAACGAGAAATTTTAGCAGACAAAGCCGCAATCAAAGGAAATTCTCATCGAAATCTTATATCAATTTTTAAGAAGCTTCTTCAGTATGAGCCCGATTATAACTTTTTTGTAATTCCGGCAATTGCCGATCCCCAAACATTAGATGCACGTATCCAATCGTTAATACAAGGTATTCAATATCGCCATACAATTGCATTGAAAAATGCACTCATAAGTCTTTTTTCATTATGTATTATTTCTGCGTTTATCATTGCACCAATTAATGCGATAGAACTGCATGAAAATGGACGCGATGTGATGATTTTGTGTTCAAATGCTCAAGAATGTGTTTCTTATTGTAAACAAACATTTATGTCTCCTGTCCAGACGAACAACTTCTCAACACCAGCCAATCCTCCCTTTGTACATTAATGATATAGTTTAAACTACTTGACAGTTGAAAAATAACCTACTACACTGTGTAGTATTATTAACATTTATATTTTTTATGACTGAACAAAAAAAGTCCTTAACATTGCCATTTAAATTAAACTTAAATACTATTTTAACTGTAGGATTGGTTATTACTTCGTTTGTAGTAAGGTCTCTTTATACAAAAATCCAGTATCTTGAAAAAAATATACCTACACAGATTGCGGCACAAGCCGTAGTCCCTCAACAAGAAAATCAACCCGCTGAGCAGGCTCCAAGTGGGAAAATTAAAGATGTCTCAAATGATGAACGTATCCGTGGAAATAAAAATGCAAAAGTGACGCTTGTTGAATACTCAGATTTTGAGTGTCCATTTTGCAAAAGATTTCATCCAACAACACAAGAGTTAATGAAAACATACGGAGATAAGATTCGTTTAGTCTTCCGTGATTACCCACTTCCTTTCCATCAGAATGCCCAGAAAGAAGCAGAAGCTGGACGATGTATTGCAGAACTTGGAGGAAGTGATGCTTTCTGGAATTATGCAGACAAAATCTTTGAACAAACAACAACAAACGGAACAGGATTTGCACTCACAGATCTTGGACCATTAGCTACGGAGGTGGGAGTAAATCAACAATCATTTCAACAATGTCTTGATACGGGAAAATATACAAAGGCTGTTAAAGACGAGATGGCAGACGGTAATGCAGCAGGAGTAAACGGCACACCAACTACATTTGTTATTGATAGCAATGGAAAGACTCAAATGTTGGTCGGTGCTCAACCAGTAGATGCCTTCAAAACTGTTATTGATCAAATACTAAAATAGTATAACAGTATGAATCTATTTTCTAAACGTTTTATTGTTCCAACGTTGGTGATTGCATTTTTCTATATTATATTAATTACCTATTCAATGAATATTCGCATTCTCAAAGACACTTTGTTTGGTGATTATAATGTTATTTATAAATTCAAAATATTATTCACTCTTCTTCAAGGGATGTGGACCGCAATGAGCAGTTTTGGACTGACGATATTGTTTTTAATTGCACTTTTAACTGGAGCAAATCTCACCTTACTTTTTAATAAAATGAGTGTGTTAAAAAACTATAAAAGCTTACGATTAGTGGTTGGCAGCAATTCACTTTTTGGTATTGTAGGAAGCGGTTGTGCATCATGTGGATTACCGATTCTTTCCTTTTTGGGATTAAGCGGAAGTGTGATGTACTTACCATTTCATGGAGCAGAATTATCATATATATCATTAATCTTTTTAGCGATTTCTTTTTATTTATTAGTAAAAAATACAAACCAAGCATGCGTGCTTGCAAAAAAAATATGAATAATAAAACCTTATTGATTATATTAGTAATCATGATTGGTGTCATTGTAATACTTGCATTTAATGCAAGGGATAGTTCCAGTAATGAGACTCCTGATGTAAATAGTGATTCTGGAATAAGTCTTTCTACTAATCCAGATCCTCTCCAACCAGGACCGGCAACATTTTTAATTGATGTAAAAGATAAAAGCGGCACACCTGTTGATAATGCTAAAGTGTATTTTGATCTTGATATGACAACCATGAATATGGGAACACAGCAAGGAGAAGCAACAGCACAAGGAAATGGTCGGTATTCAGCTCAAGGAAGAATGACGATGCGCGGTCCATGGAGAGTGAGTATAAAAGTTACCATGCCTGATGGAAGCGTTGAAAATAAAGATTTTACAGTAGATGTGCCGTGAGATCAGATATTTTACAAGTTTTTTACCCCGAAGCAGGGCTTCGAGGAATTCTTTTGATTAAGCGAAAAAATCAGTAAAATATTTATAAAAATGTTTGATTGTTGTTGTGAATGAGTGTAGGATGAATTTAGATAGTATTATAAATTTTTATTTGAATATTATGTTTAATCTAAAAGGTAAAAAAGCCTTAGTGACCGGAGCGTCTCGCGGGATAGGTAGTGGAATTGCTTTAGCTCTGGCTAAAGCCGGCGCATCGGTCGCCGTTAACTATCATTCAAAAGCCCAGGAAGCCGAAGCAGTCGTATTTGAAGTTAAGAAATTAGGAGTCGATTCATTTTCGGTTCAGACCGATGTCTCCAACAAAGAACAGGTAGTCAAAATGTTTGAGGAAGTAAAGAATAAATTTGGCCAGCTTAATATTTTAGTGAACAATGCCGGAATAGTTTATATGAACCCGATAGATAAAATAACTGAGGAGGAATGGGATAAGGTGCTAAATATTAATTTAAAAGGCCAGTTTTTCTGTGTTCAGGAAGCGATTAAGATTATGCCCGCGGGAGGAAAGATTATTAATATTTCCTCAATCGCTTCAGGCGGGGTGGGAGTCGGATTTGGCAACATTGCTCATTATGCCGCTTCAAAAGGTGGAGTGATTGCTATGGTAGAAGATTTGGCCATTGAGCTTGGACCCAAGGGAATTAATATTAACGCCATCGGTCCGGGTATGATCGAAACTGATATGACCACCGGAATATTGGCTGATGAAAAAACAAAAATGAGTATGTTAGCAAGAATTCCAAAAAGAAGATTTGGTAAACCGGAAGATATTGGGGCAGCGGCGGTTTTCCTAGCGTCTGACGAAGCTGATTATATTACCGGTACCGTAATTTATGTTGACGGCGGATGGTTAAGTCAGTAAGTAGTTTTAACAATATTTTACTTCCCGAATATGTATGGATGTTAAAATTCTATTATAAGAAGCAAATTATGTTGGAAAAACTTAGAGCCTGTTTGAAAACTGAACCTAATCATAGAAATCAATTTTCATTACAGGCTTTTATGAAGCTGTTATTAAAGTTTTCAAACAGCTTCTTAGATAATCTGATTTTGTCGTAATTAAGTTTGCGGCGGCTTCAATCGAAGCAATCGAGCCGAATTGAATAAGATAAGTATGTCAGGTACGGCATGAAAGAATGCCGCTTGAATAGGATTAAGAACATGAAACAGAGCCAGTATCATTCCGAATCCATGGGTCAATCCCAGACCGAGGACAATGTTTTGTTTGACAGTACGGATTACTCGCTTGGAGAGTGAGTACACGAGGGCAATTTTTGAGCCACTTCGTCGCGATCACCGGATAGAAGAATAAAATTTTTGATACCTTCCTGTCATCGTTTGCTCCTCGTCTCCTAAAAGGGCTATCAGAGTTGCGGCCACAAAAAAAAGTTCGCTACCGATTTTCTTTTCTTTTAAATCTTTAAACGCGTCCCAAGCGACGGGAATCCAAACCAAAGCAAGCACTGCAATTATAAAACGATGATCAAACAGACCGCTGAACGTAAGAAGGAATAAAGAAATCGCAACCAAGAGGTAAAAAAGCCTTCCGAGATGAAAATGACGCATAAACTATTTACTTTTATTAATAATTCCCCTAATAACTGCGTCAACCTCTTTTGGTAAGTTACCAAGATTTGCGTTTGGAAAAAATTGGGATAAAACTACCGGTCGCATGCCGGAAATAAAAGTTTGCTTGCCTTTGATATAAACGTTTATCTTGCACGGTAAACATAATCCAATTTTAATATCAGCTTGAAGGACTGCGTAGGCACTTTTTGCATTACATATTTCAATAATCTTAAACGGATTGATCTAAAAGTTTTTTTCCGCCAGGGTAGCGGTAACGTCATGAACATAAAGGACACGGAATCCAGCTGTCTTTGTTTCTTGTTCAACTGCTTTTACCGCTTCGTCAAACGATTTTTTTGTGGTTACTGTATAATCAAAATTATCCATATAAATATTTTTAACTAATAACTTTTTTCATTTCTTCAAATTCTTTTTTCGTTATTTCTCCTTTTGCAAATCTCTCTTTTAGAATTTCTGTAGCATTCATATCTTTTGCAGTAATCCCATGTTGTCCAATAATCCATTTTATTATAATGGCGAATCAATTACCACCACTTGAAGTGGTGGCATGATACTCGCCTGAAAGGCGATAACTAATAATTTATATCTTTTGGTTAACCTTGTTGTTCTTTTTGCTGTTGCCACTTTACATACTTTTTGATCTTTTCTTCATCAAGACCTATGGTTGAAACACAGTAGCCTCGTGCCCACAAGTGTTTCCCCCAATATCTTCTTGACAGTTCTTTTTGATGTTCAAACAATCTGACGTGACAGGTACCTGGTAAACTAGACAGTAAGTCTCGATACAATTAGGGAATTATTGTTACAAGTTAACTAGTTATTTTTATGGGCGGAAAATATTATCCAAAAGAATTAAAGGAAGAAGTAATTAATAAAATTAAATCAGAAGGGCTTACCGGAGTTGAAGCTTCAAATAGGTATGGGATTAATGTTAAAAACATCTATCGTTGGTTAAGTCAAGGTGTTGGCGGTGGAACTCATGGACAAATACTTGAAAACAATCGATTAAAATGAGAGAACAAACAACTAAAGCAAATAATCGGTCAATTATTATTTGAAAAAGAAAAAGGAAAAAAAAATTAATATGGTACGTTCTTTGAATATCAAAGTTAATAAAACAAAACTGGCTCATGACCTTGGCGTATCCCGATCCTCTTTTTATTACCAAAGGAAACGGGAGGAAATAGATAAAGAAGTCAAAAGCCAAATTAAAGCGGTGATGGTTGAGCATAAAGCTTACGGTCATAAAAGAATTGCCATAGAACTTAAGATGGGACACAATCGGATAAGAAGGATTATGAAGAAATACGGACTGAAGCCATATCGAAGACGAGCTAAACTACCGCGTAAGAAAAAGGACATTGGCAAACCAGCAACTAATATTCCCAACTTAGTAAAACCATTATTGGAAAATAATCTAATCGTGAAACCTAATCAAGTTTGGTGCGCAGACTTTACGTATATTAAGTTCAAGGACAAGTTTATCTATCTGGCCACCATCATTGATCTTTTTACAAGGGAGATTGTAGGAGTGAGTTTATCCCGGTTTCATAATCGATACTTAGTGGTTGGCGCACTTGAGGATGCAATCATTCATTTCAAATTACCAGAGATTGTCCACTCTGATCAGGGAAGTGAATATGACAGTGTTGATTTCATCGTATTTGTTAAAATCATAAAAGCTAGAATATCAATGAGTAAGAAAGCAAGTCCTTGGCAAAATGGTCATCAGGAAAGTTTCTTTGGACATTTCAAGTTGGAAGCCGGAGACTTAAACCGTTTTGAAACACTTGGAGAACTGATTGAATATATTTACAATCAGGTATATTATTACAATAATAAACGAATTCATTCAGTTCTCAAAATGACACCGAGTGAAAAAAGACAGAGACATACTGTCTAAAAAATTAGGTACTTGACAAACTGCTACAGCCACTGCAATTCCTGCGCAGAGTATTAATATTTTATTTGCTTTCATAATCATGAAAGCATTAATAATGCTCTTATGTATTGTCAATATCCTTTCATTCAACAATCAGCATTCCATTACCCATATTGTTGGCACAGTGTATTTTGTACTGTCCCGGATTATTGGCTTCAAATTCAAGTACGTTGTCATCTACTGAAATCTTCTTGCTCACATTATATCCATCAACTATTACTGTATCCATTCCTCCTGATAAAGTCTTTGGATCACCTTCAATTCTAACCTTTGTTCCCAACTTAACCTTTACCAATTGAGGAGAATAATTACTATTAGGTAATGCGGATAATTTAACTGTTGTTAAACTATCTGTTTGAATTACTTTTTTTTGACTATCTTCGCTCCTATTTTTATTTTTCCCTTTCCATGCAAAAATACCTATTAATAGTACCACTAACATTAATATCGCAATCTGTGTTTTATTCATTTTCATATAAAAAATTAATAATTAATTAACATCGTGTATATTATAAAACTCAACTTATGAAGAAATTGTGAAGATTAAAAATTGTTTGTATACTTTCCACATGAGTAACTTAATCCATTTCTTAAACGGCAAATTTGTATCAGAAGACAAACTACTTATTTCCCCAAGGGACTTAGGATTCACCCGAGGATACGCAGTCGCTGATTTTATCGTTACTTATAATCATCAACCATTTAAACTATCTGAACATGTCGATAGATTATTCAAATCAGCGGAAATAATTGGACTGCAAATTCCTTGGAGTAAAGAACAAATTAGTTTGTGGGTGAAAGAAACATTGGACAAAAATGATAAAGATACAGAAAAAACTATAAAAATTGTTTTGTCTGTAAGCCAACTAGCCAGATTAAAAAATGAAGGTATCGAAGATGTAATTTATTATGATAATTCCCAAGTATAGTTGATGCAAAACGAAATGTCCGTTTTTGTCATTCCCTCGTAGGAGGGAATCCAGACACAATATACATTATAAATAAGGTAATTATAGACTAGATCCCCGTCTTTACGGGGATGACATTTTGTTTTGCGGTTACTATATATGAAGGATCCGGCACAAACATATTTGCGGTTATTGATAATAAATTGGTAACGACCAAATCAAATATCGTCTATGGAATTACCAGAAATACCATATTGGAAATACTTAATCTTCCTATTCCGATTGAGATTCGTGACTTTACTTTTAATGAATTACTTAGAGCAACAGAAATTTTTATTACCGGTAGCAATAGTGAAGTTCGTGGCGTGATTGAGATAAATGGAAAAGTGGTTGGAAACGGAAAAGTAGGGAAATTTACAAATGAAGTCGCGAAACAGTATAAAGATTATGTTCAGAAAATAACTTACAAAATATAATAGAATTAACTACTACAAAAGTTTAATTTATAAAATCATCAGTCACACTTTTCATTTTTTCGTTTTCTTTAAAAAGCTGTTTGAAAACTTTAACAAGAGACTTGAAGTAGGTAATAGAAAACTTTAAATTAATGGTTGTAGTTTCATGTTTATTTTCTGTGATGAGCGCTAAAAGTTAATATTATAAGATTTTTATTTCATTTTAACCCCTATTCAACTATCAACAAATTTTTTATTTTGCTAACCATTCCGAAATCATCACAGATAATTCCTTCTGATGTTGGCTACATCCATGATCGGCGTCCTTAATTATTTTATATACGAAGTTAGGTTTTTGTTCTTTTAAAATATTAACTATCTTTGGAACATTTCCCCAAGCATATTCATCCTTTTCTCCATAAATAACTAAGGTGGATTTATTAATTAATTTAAAATGTCGGAAAAGGCGTTTTTTAGATAACTTGATTTTTTTAATCACCTCTAAAAAAGGAAATACGTTATAATCACCGTCGGGATTGGCGATATCATAAAACCCCATATAAGAAAAAATTTCTTCAGGCAATAATTCACATATAAGATCTTCACCTTTTCTTTTTCTGATTTTATCTTTCGACTCTTTAAGAAGTTTAAAAAATTTCTTTTTTCCAAGTTCATTGTAATAAATACCAGTGTCATCACCGCCACCCAAAAGTACATATTTTGATACCTGATTTTTAGGTTTGTAATAATGATAAACGCAGATTTTATTAGCTCCAGTAGACTCACCAACAAGATAGAATTCCTCATATCCTTTTTGTTTGAGAAAATCAATTGAAGCATCAATATCTTTTATGCAGTCTTTAATTTTTTCATAAGCCATGCCATATCTTTTGCGCTCTTCGATTCCATCTTTTTTCTTGATATTTATTTTTTTGATTAAATGTGCTCCTCTATTATTAAATAACAGGTAGGAAATACCTTTATTATTTAAGGCTTTTGCTTGTTCTTCTTTCAAATCGTCGCTATAAAAAACAGAGGAGCTTCCGTTACCATGGAGAAAAATAGCTGCCCGTTTTGATTTATCAGATTCATAAAAAAGACCTGGTAAAGTCAAACCGTCTTCTGTTTTGATTTGAATGATTTGTGGTAATTTCATAGGTCTTTAATAAAATGATAACCGTAATTTGTAAAACCTAGTGTTTCATAAAATTTATGAGCAGCTTCGTGTTTATAGTAAGATTCAATAAATAGACGATGACAGTTTAATTCTTTAGCTTTTGATAAAACTTTATACATAAGCATTTTTCCAACACTTTTTCTGCGAAAAGTAGGAACAACATATAATTCGTCCAATTCTGCAATGGGTTTAGGATAGCGGATCACCAATCGAACAGAAAATGTAGCAAAACCAATTAATTTACCATTATCTTCAGCAACATAAATGAAGTTATTATTGCTTTTTCTTACTTTTTCAAAACTGTCATTGTTATGTTTTGAGTAGCGGTCAGAATTAACAAAACCATTATAAAGTTGCATCAGATCTTTATAATCAGACCTTTTAACCTCTCGAATAGTCATGATTAAATTATAGCAGATATCAGCCGTATATAAATTTTTTTCCTTATGTAAGTGGAAGAGCGATGGTGAAAGTTGACCCCATTTTTGGTTTGCTTTTCACCTGAATTACTCCTTTATGTATACCTATTGTTGCTTTTGCGATAGCAAGTCCGAGTCCTGCCCCAAATACTTTATCTGCTTTCGATCCCCGATAAAAACGGTCAAAAATATGTTCAAGTTCAGACTCTTCAATCCCCTGTCCATTATCTTTAATGATAATAAGGGCATTATTATATTCCCTTATTAAAGAGATATGAATTTTCCCGTTATAAGAAGTGTATTTTATTGCATTGTCAATGATATTTAATATCGCTCTTCCCAAACGCTCTCTAAAACCTAACATTTGTATATGGGGAGTAATCGAGTTAATAACAGTAATTTGTTTTTTTATAGCTAATTTTTGTGCGATTTCTGACATTTCATTTATTAATTCGGATAAATCAAACATGTTTCTCATATTTTCATTTGGTACTTCCGACCAGGCAAGATTCAATACATCTCTCAATGTTGTTGTTAACCGATCTGTTTCAATAATAGAGTCTTTAATAATTTTTTTATATTCGTCATTTAATCGTTCTTTTTGCAACGTTACCTCAAAACTACTACGAAGGGTTGTGATGGGAGTTTTCATTTCATGAGCAACATCGGCAATAAATTGACGTTCCCGTTTGAAAGCTGTATCAAGTCGATTAAGTAATTCGTTAAACGATAATGCTAATTTTCCTATTTCATCATCACTTTTAATGGATAAAATCCGTTTGTCAAGATTTTTACTTGATATTTGGCGTATTTGTAAAGAAAAGTTTGTAATTGATTGAGTAATTTTATATATAGTAATAAATCCTATTACGGATAGTATTAAAAATAAAATACCAAGAACATATGCGCTGTATTTATACTGATATATATGTACAGTAAGAATGATAAAAAAACCAAGCAAGGCGAGACTCACAACATACCAAAAAAAGAGTTTAAATCTTAGGCTTTCTGTTTTTTTCATGTTTGAGGTTTTTTGTCTGTTGCCATATATCCAACTCCATGAAGAGTATGGATAAGAGGTACTTTATAACCTTTATCAATTTTTTTTCGCAGTGTTCCAATAAACACGTCAACTACATTAGAAAGACTTTCAAAATTATAATCCCAAACATGTTCTATAACCTGTGTTCTGGTAACAACTTCATTTTTTTGTCGAAGCAGTAGTTCTAAAATAGCAAATTCTTTTGGAGTCAATTTGATCATTTTTCCATTTCTCTTAACTATATGCTTGAGAGGATCAACTTCTAAATCATCGATTGTAAGATTGTTCGTAACTTGATGGTAACTTCTCCGTAGAAGTGCATTGATCCGCGCTTTGAGTTCTGCAAATACAAACGGTTTTGTGAGATAGTCATCAGCCCCGGAATTCAGTCCTTCAACTTTATCATCAACTTCACTTTTTGCAGTCAACATAAGCACTGGTGTCTCTTTTTTTAGTTCGCGGAGTTTTTTACAAAGTTCAATTCCGGATAATTTGGGAAGCATCACATCAAGAATGATAACATCATAGGTTTCTTCTTTTGCAAGATATAAACCCTCTTCACCATCAAATGCTGAATCCACAGCAAAACCCTGTTCAATCAGGCCTTTTTTTATAAAATAAGAAAGCCTTTTTTCATCTTCAACTAATAGAATCTTCATTGATGTTCTTACAATATTAAAAAGTTAAATTATTGTAAAGCTTAAACTATTACCTGTCAAGTAGAAGTTTTAACAATTATAATTAAATAAATTAAGAAAAATACCATATAAATTTGCTATGATATTTACATGCTTTCACATACGCCTCCATCAGTAAATTCTGTCCTTTGGTCATATAATTTAAATGAAATTAATGTTCAAAAAGATAAAAAAATCATCATTTCTCAAGTTCTTAATTTTGGTTCAGAGGAAGCAATTAAGTGGTTGTTTAAACAATATGGATTTGCCACTGTTGAACAAGTAGCCAATACTATTCCTCTTTTTCAGTGGAATAAAAAATCATTATCACTCTGGAAGACTATCCTTTCTATTAATCCCAAAAAAAGAATTTCCTAAAAATGAAAAACCTTAAACTATCGATATTGTCTGAAAAAAGAAAGAAAATTCTTCCATTCTTTGTTTCATTGAAAGAAGAGTTTTATCTCGCCGGAGGCACTGGTCTTGCGCTTCAAATTGGACACAGAGAAAGTCTTGATTTCGATTTTTTTTCACCTCATTCTTTTAATGCCAATGAGATGGTTCAGCGCTTGTCAACGATTTTTGGTAGTAAATCATTTAACATAACGCAAGTTGAAAAAAATACGCTATCAATAAACTTGTATTCAGAAATAAAAATAAGTTTTATGACATATGAATATAAACTTATAAATTCATTATTGTTGACAGAATATATAAATATCGCATCAATCCCTGACATCGCCTGTATAAAATTATCCGCAATTATGCAACGCTGTGCATTAAAGGATTATGTGGATCTATACGAAATTATGAAAACATATTCGCTCCCTCAATTACTTTCATTTGCGAAAACGAAGTATCCAACAGTTGACTCAACGATTATTCTAAAAGGTCTTAGTTATCTTGATGATGTTATTGATGAACCACTCATATACAAAACAGGGCAATTAAAACCTCAAATTAACACACTAAAACTTTTTTTTCAAAAAGAAGTAAAAAAATATATAGAATCTATCATCCTTTGACTTTGAATATGTAATTATAAATCAGCGCCTAGCGCCAAAGGTAACTGTTATTTGTAGATTTTTCAAAAGATCAACTCGTTTAGGTTCGTGTTTCTGTTCCATAAAATTTTACCCGATCTCCCCTAAACATTAAGTCAATTTCACCAGTCGCACCGTTTCTGTGTTTCGCAATATACAGTTTAATTAGTTTTTTGCTTTGATCAAGTAAATCTTCATTATCATCCTCTTGATATAAAAACATCACCACGTCCGCGTCCTGTTCGATGGCTCCGGATTCGCGCAGATCTGCCAACTGCGGTTTTTTTGAACCACGCTGCTCTACTGCGCGAGATAGCTGCGAAATTGCCAAAACCGGTATTTTTAATTCACGTGCTAAATTTTTCAACCCCTGAGACACAAACGAGACCTCCTGAACGCGTGAATCAAAACGTTTTCCAGCGTCAGCCAATTGCAGATAATCAACAATAATTAATTTCACATCGCGTTCAACCTTTAATTTCCGGGCTTTGGTACGCATCTCAATAATTGTACTTCCTGGTGTATCGTCAATATAAATGGGCGCTTCAGAGAGCTCTCCCATTGCCTCGGTTAAACGGCTGTAATCATCATCGGAAAGTTTTCCGGTTTTTAATCGCCACGCATCAATATCTGCCTGTCCAACCAATAATCTGTCAACCAACTCTTCCTTACTCATTTCCAAAGAAAAGAAACCAACCGGCTTTTTTTCTTTTGTGGCAACGTAGAGAGCCATATTCAATGCAAGAGTTGTTTTACCAATTCCAGGACGAGCGGCAAGAATCAGTAAATTTGAATCCTGCATTCCTGCCAACTTATTATCAAGTTGGGTAAATCCAGTAGTTAAACCTCGTAGCCCAGAACCACTTTTCATAAACTCCTCAAGACGTTCAAAACTTTCTGCTAAAACTGATTTAAGTTCAATAAAATCTCGATGCATATGTTGTTGAGACAATGCAAAAATATCAGTCTCTGCCGAATCAAGTAGAATTTTTACATCCCCATCTTCAGCAAAAGCTTTTTCAGTGATTCGTGAAGACATAGTGATTAATCTTCGTTTTGTATATTGATCTTTAACTATCCGTCCATAATGTTCAACATAAGCAGAGCTTGGAACCGTGTTGATTAAATCAGAAAGATATGCAGTTCCACCGACTTTTTTTAAACTTCCTTCGTGTTGAAGTTCGTTTTTTAGAGTGATAACATCAATTGGACTTTGTTTCTCAAATAATGTTATCATCGCAGTATAGATAAGACTATGTTCAGGAAGATAAAAATGTTCAGGAAGTAAAAACTCTGCCACTGTATTAATAGCAGCCGAGTCTAACAACACCGCACCTAAAACTGATTTTTCCGCATCAAGATCTTGAGGGGGAATTTTAACATTATTTGATGAAGACACCATAATTGATTTCTAATTTCTAATCAATCTAATTGACCTAATCAATGTCCAATAAACAAATTCCAATTGGGAATTGGGATTTGTTTAGAAATTAGATCAATTAGGTTAATTAAATTAATTACTGATTTCCATTACCACAACTCTCATCGTTTCGCTAATATCTTCTTTTTTTAATATTAATTTATCTATTGATTGAACTGACTCTTGACCAATTTTTTTCAAAAATTCTTCCACTCCCACTAATTCTTTAAAATTATCCTGATTGAGTTTAGAAGTATTGTAGTGCATTGGAATGACAATTGACGGTTCAAGCTCTTTGATCAACTCAATTGCTTCGTTAGCGTCAAGCGTAAACCTACCCCCAACTGGAACCATTAATACACCAACATCTCCAATTTCGTCTAACGTACTATCATCAGGCATCACTCCAAGATCGCCACAATGAACAATAGAAATTCCCTCAACTTCAATTTTATAAATATTGTTTTCACCACGTTCCACCCCTTTTTGCTTATCATGAAATGATTGAAATCCAAAAACCCGTATTCCCTTTTTTTCAAACTGTCCCGGCCAGTCAATGACAAGAGGATTACCACTAATGTTATCTACCTGACTGTGATCGGCATGATTATGTGAGACTGTAACAATATCCGCCTCTATTTTTGGAAACGGTAATCCAACCATTTTTTCGTTAAATGGATCTGTCACTAATTTTGCTTCTTTTGATTTGATTAAAAAAGATGAGTGTCCGAAATATTTGATTTCCATAGTGTCATAAAGATAGCAAAACTAAATAAAAATTGCAATCTTAAATCTTATATCATAAATCTTAAATCAAATTGAACTTGAATCTTTTTTTTATTTACATACATTTCTCTTTATATCTTCTTTTTATTTTTCCGGTAACTTATCTATTTGTTTAAGTAAGTTCCCAACTGTATTATCAAAAACATAATCAGAAATCGATTCAGTTGCCTGATTGGCAGTTCTGTTTATGGTTTTTGTGGCAACGCCAAGTATTTCATTTGCCCACGCTTGAGTATTGGTGTTAATTTCGTCTAATAAATTTGGTCCAGATTTATTTAACTCCTTTTTAATTTTATCACCTAAAACATTAGGTCGAGTTTTTGTCAGAATGGTTTTTTTCGCGATGGTTGCCAAAGTAAAGCCCGTGGCAACAAGACAAACTAAAATAATTAGTTTAAGAATCATTGGTGAATAATCTTTTTTCTTTTCTAAAGGCTGTACCATAAATATAAGTATATATAGTTGACGCAAAACGAAATGTCCGTTTTTGTCATTCCCTCGTAGGAGGGAATCCAGACACAATATACATTATAAATAAGGTAATTATAGACTA
>Ga0210053_1000455_pt1 | contig 40197 bp, 31 predicted proteins | sample CryGeymeta201512_FD_185467 | JGI IMG/M metagenome (GOLD analysis project Ga0210053, IMG submission 185467) | Groundwater microbial communities from Crystal Geyser aquifers in Utah, USA - Crystal Geyser metaG 2015-12 (SPAdes) (version 2) | ecosystem: Environmental > Aquatic > Deep subsurface >... | reverse complement strand
GTCGAAATCGGCGGCGAGCAGCTGCAACTCAATGGCTACGGGATGCGCAAGAAATATTTTTTCAAAATTTATGTCGGCTCCCTCTACACCGCCCAGAAAGCCACCAGCACGGCGCAGGTTGTTGAGGGCACCGGGCCCAAGTTGCTGCGCATGGATTTTCTTTACAGCAAGGTTGAAAAAGACAAGATCGTCGGCGGCTTTGCTGAAGGAATCAAGAAAAACACACCTGCCCTCGTCGATGATCCAGCCATTGTCGAATTTCTCAAGCTGTTTGATAGGGATTTTGTCGCCAAGGATCAGGTCGATCTGGCCATCACGGCCAATAACCAGGTGCAGGTCAGCCATAATGGCCGCCAGCTCGGCACCATTGAATCTGCCAACCTGGCCAGGGCGGTGCTGTTGATCTACCTTGGGAATGATCCCGCCGATGATGAGATGAAAGCCGGAATGCTGGGAAATATCTAAGAGCGACATATTCAGCCATCTAAGGAGTTTTCATGGGGCACCATTCCACCAGCAAAAGCAGTATTGTGCCGCTGATTGATCGGCTCAACAAGTATCCCATCGGGCTGGTGGATAACGCCAAGCTGCGCCAGATTCTGGCCATTCTTTTCAGCGAAGAAGAGGCCTTTATCGCTTCACGCTTTCCCTTGCACGAAGCCACTCTTGAAGAGCTGGCTAAGCGTACCGGCTATGCGGTGGAACCCCTGGCGGCTCTGCTTGAAACCATGGCGAATAAGGGCCTGGTGATCGATATGCCCCACGCAGGCAGGGTTTACTACCTGCTGTTGCCGGGATTGATCGGTTTTTTCGAATTTACCTTCATGAAGCAGCGCGCCGATCTGCCGCTTGTCGAGCTGGCAAGATTGATGCGGGACTACCTCAATGAAGATCCGGAAAAGGGTCAGGCGCAGGAGTTCTTCGGCAGCAAGACTCCTTTGACCCGCTCTTTGGCCTACGAAGAAACTATCCCGGTTAGTTCGCAGGTCACCAGCTATGCGGGGGCGCGTGAGATCATCCGTCAAGCGGGTGGCGGTGCCGTCGGGCTCTGCTACTGTCGCCACAAAAAACAGCATTTGGATGAAACCTGCACCAAGGGCGCGCCGGTCGAAGGAATTTGCATTTCCCTAGGCAGCGCGGCCCAATTCATGGCGCGCCGCGGTTTCGCCGAAGAACGCTCGGTTGACGAACTCCTGGCGGTGATCGACACCGCCCGGCAACACAACCTGACCCACATCACCGACAACATTCGCCACAAGCCAAGCTTTATCTGCAACTGCTGCTCCTGTTGCTGCGAACTGCTGGCCGGGGTTCAGGTTGGCTATCATCAGGGCATCGGTAAAACCGGTTTCAGGGTTGCGGTTAAACGCGAGAAATGCATCGGCTGCGGGCTCTGTGTCCGGGCCTGCAACGTTAAGGCGCTGAAATTGGCAGCAACCGGTGAAGCGCGCACCCTGAAAATCGCAGAAAACATCTGCCTCGGTTGTGGTGCCTGTATTTCCACCTGCCCCCAAGCGGCCCTCAGCATGGTAGCAACCCGCGCCCCCCTCATTCCACGGCAGAAGAAAGAGCTTTTTCAGCAGATCTTGAAAGAAAAAAAACGCCTGGCACCCTTCGTGATCGATGGCGTCAAGCAAAAGCTTGGCAAGTTGTTACCTTAAACATCTGCCAACACCGCGAGAATCGCATTTTCAATAGAGACAGAAAAATCCTTCAGCCCTCTCAGGCGCCAACTCTTACCCCTTAGCCTTCTCGCCCAGGTGAAGAGATTTCTGCAGGTGGTATCAAAGCAGAATTTTAAAAGACGAAATGCGCCTGAGGGTGCGAAAAAGGCTATTATTTTTTGCTCATGTGCAAATATTTTTGCCTCTGGATTGTAAAGCCGAAAAACTGTGTTAAGTTTGGGCTTTCCTGCTAAATGTCTGCGTTATCCCAACTTTGGAGAATTTTATGCCTGCGTCTGCCGGGCACTCCCTTTCTGTTCGTCTTTGCCTGGCGGTTAGCCTCAGTTTACTGGGTTTTCTTGCCAACAACCTGCCCCTGCCCATTGGCTTTACGGTGGCCTTTGTGTTTGGCAGTATTTTCAGTGTTATGGCGGTTCGCTGTTTGGGGCTTTCCTGGGGATTTGCCGTCACTTTGCTGGTGTCCAGCTCTACCCTGGGGCTGTGGAATCATCCCTATGCCATGATGGTTTTTACCCTTGAGGGTTTGTGGGTTGGCCTGGCGTTGCGCCGTGGATGGCGCAACCTGCTGCTGATTGATGGCCTGTTCTGGCTACTGATCGGCGCCCCGCTTACGACCCTGTTTCACGGGTCTTTTCTGGGGCTGGGGGTTGAGATTGCGCTGGTGGTTGGCCTGAAACAGGGTCTGAATGGGGTCTTCAATGCGCTGCTGGCCGATATTTTCCTGCACCACAGTGCTTTGGGGCATTGGTGTCTGGCGCAACGACGTTCGCTGGTGTCCTTTGCCACCAGCAGTTTTCACCTGCTGGCCTTTGCGGTTTTAGCTGCGGGCCTGGGTCTGATGCTTTTGACCAGTCACCTCGAAATTGCGCGTTTCCATGAGCGGATGATTGCCGATATCACCGGGGTGCAGCTCGACGTTGAGCAGCAACTGGCCGCACATCCCAGCGCCGAGTTAACGGCGGACAGCGTTGCGCACCCCGGTATTGAAAACCAACTGGCGCATATTCTTACCGGCCCTTATCAGCGCCAGGGTCTGATGATAAGCTTACTTGATGCGCAGGGGCGGGTTATTGCCAGTTCGAGCCCGACCCACCCACCCGGCAAACGCATTCAGCAAAACGCGCTCCTGTCCCGGCCATTGCAAGACGATATTTCTCTGCAATTTCCGCGCAGCAGGTTTCCGAACAGCACCATGCAAAGCTGGCTGCACGCCAGTTACACCCGCCGCGTGCCTCTTGCTAAGAGTTCATGGACTCTGCTGATCGAATATCCCCTGGCCCCCATGCAACAACTTTTTTATCACCAGACACTGGTCAACCTCAGCTACTTATCCCTGATCCTGCTGATGGTCATTGCCCTGGGCTGGTACCTGAGTAGTTTGGCAACGCGTTCCTTGCAGAACCTGGCGGCCAAAACCCGCAATCTGCCCGAGCGGCTTTCACGGAATGAGGTTCTGGTGTGGCCGGAGTCACCCTATGGTGAAATTGACTCATTAGTCCAAAATTTTCGCGATATGATCCAGATCCTGAAGACCCAGTTCGATGAACTGGAAACGGCCCATCAGCAGCTTGCAAGCCAGGCCGCTGCCGACAGCCGACAGCTGTCGGAAATCACCCACGAGCGTGACATCATCCTCGAAACGGCGCCCATCGGCATTGCCCGGGTAAGAAAGGGCCAACTGGTATGGATCAACCAGACCCAGGCTGAAATCAGCGGCTATCCAAGGGAAGAGATTCTGGGAAAACCCACCCAGAGCTTCTACACCCGGCCGGGTGATTTTGAAAAATTGCGCCAGGATTCCCGCCGGGTGCTCGCCCGCGGAGATGCCTATGAAACCGTCGTCGAAATGACGAAAAAGCATGGCGAACGGATTTTTGTGCGCTTAATCGGCAAGGCGATTGATCCCCAGAATCCCAGCCATGGCTCCCTGTGGCTGTCTGAAGATATCAGTCAACGCCGGGAGATGGAAGAACGCCTGCGGGAAAGTGAAGAGCGCTTCAAGGCGATGTTCGATCATCACAGCGCCAGCATGTTGCTGGTCGATCGGCAAAACGGGGCGATCGTCGCGGCCAATCAGGCGGCGGCCAATTTTTACGGCTACCCGCGCGAAACCCTGCAACAGATGAAAATGAGCGATCTGTACGTGCTGGATGATGCCCAGGCGGCAGAAGAGATGAAACTGGCTCTGCGCGAAGAACGCGATTACATGATCTTCCCCCATCGGTTGGCCAGCGGAGAAACCCGCACGGTTGAAGTTCACGCCACCTCCCTGGAAATTCAGCACCGCCCCCTGCACTTTTCGGTGATCCACGACATTACCCAGCGCGTGCAGTTTGAAGCCGAGCTCAAAGAAGCCAAGGCCCAGGCCGAAGCGGCGAATTTGTCCAAAAGTCAGTTCCTGGCCAACATGAGTCATGAAATTCGCACGCCCCTCAACGGCGTCATCGGCATGGCCCAGCTGCTGGCAATGTCCAAGCTCAACAGCGAACAGCAAGCCTATGTCGAGGGGCTGAAATCCTCCAGCACCGGGTTGCTGGCCCTGCTGAATGACGTGCTTGATCTGGCCAAGATTGATGCCGGTAAAATTGAACTTCAACCCCAGGCTTTCAGCCTGACAAACTGTTTAAATGAATTGGTCCTGCCGCAGAAATCATTGATGTCGGCCAAGGGACTGGAGTTCCAGCTGCAAATTGATCCGGAGATTCCACCCCGTTTGTTGGGCGATCAGTTGCGCATTAAACAGGTGCTGTTGAATTTACTGAATAATGCGATAAAGTTTACCGTTGTTGGCAAAATTGCATTGACTGTGCGACTTGTGTCGCAGAATCAGGCCGCGGTTCTGGTGGAATTTTCCCTGCGCGACACCGGCATCGGCATATCCCTCGCGGCCCAGCAGGAAATTTTTAAACCCTTTGTTCAGGCCGACGGCAGTACCACGCGGCGTTTCGGTGGCACCGGCCTGGGCCTTTCCATCTGCCAGCGTCTGGTTGAACTCATGGGTGGCCGTCTGTCAGTGGAAAGCGCCCGTGATCGCGGCAGCTGCTTCCGGGTTGTTCTGCCCTTCAGCACGCCCGACGACAATGTTAGCTGGGACGATAATCCCGTCGAAGAGCCCTTGATATGGAATGGCCCAAAACCGCGGATTCTCTATGTTGAAGATGACCCCCTCAGCGCACGGGTGGTCAAGACCATGCTCAACAAGCTTGGGCTGGCGGTGATGTGCGTCAGAAACGGCCAGGAATGTCTCATTGCCCTCAAAGCCAGCCCTTATGATCTGGTGTTGATGGATATTCAAATGCCGGTCATGAATGGCAGCGAGGCCCTGCAGGCCCTGCGCGAAAACCCGCAAACGGCGCAGATTCCGGTTATTGCTATTACCTCTTTTGCCCTGAGAGGAGAGAAAGAAGAATTTATTCAAGCCGGCTTCAATGGTTTTGTCTCCAAGCCGGTTGAGCTGAAAGAGTTGCTGCGCGTCATGCACCTGATCCTGGGTACATAAGCAGGCCAGGCGAAACGACCTGGGCAACTGGATTGCATTGATAATTTATGCTGGATAAAATATCACTCAAACTTTTCAAATTCCGACGCAGTGCTCGGTGGAGATCTTATGGAAAAACGCTTTCAAATTCTGGTCGTCGATGATGAACCGGTCAATCTGCAGATGGTCAATTCCGCCCTGCATCAGGATTATGATATTGCCATGGCGCGCAGTGGCTATGAGGCCATTTCCCGGTTGAAGGAGGTGAACCCCGATCTGGTACTGCTTGATGTGATGATGCCCGATCTCAATGGTTTCGACGTCTGCCGCATGCTCAAGGCCGAACCCTCCTTTACCAATACCCCCGTTATTTTTCTGACCGCGATGAATTCACAGGAGGGCGAGGCCGAAGGGCTTGACGCCGGCGGGATCGACTATCTGGCCAAACCGATTAACTTTGCGCTGTTAAAGTTGCGGGTGCGGAATCATCTGGAACTCAAAAGCCAGCGCGATTTACTGGTGCAACAAAAGACCGAACTGGAAGAAGCCCTGGCCCAGATCAAGACCCTGGAAGGAATTTTACCCATCTGCATGTACTGCAAATCCATCCGTAATGATCAGGATGCCTGGCTGCGCATGGAAGAATATATGGAACAACATTCAGACGCCCGCTTCAGTCACGGCATCTGTCCCGACTGTCTGGAAAAACATTATCCGGGCAGAAAATTTAAAAGCTGAAGATCGCGAGAAAGGGCTTCGTGCTTCACCTGTCCCCTGGTGTTTAAATCATGCCGAACCACAGATGAACACAGATTTTTTTTAGAGGCCGTTAACGCATTCGGTTGTTGGCTTATTCTTATGGATCGCGCGCTTTAAGAATTTTATCTGTCTCGATTTGTGTGCATCTGTGTTCAAGGCCGTTGATGACTCTTACTTCTCCAGTTGAGGTCGGTTAGATCTTGTTTTTTCATCTTCGGCGAAAGGAAATGACGCATGGAAGCCAAAAAGAAAAAAAAATCTGCGGCTATCTTTGAGCCGATCCTCCCCAGTTACTACGTTGGCATTGGTGCTTCAGCAGGCGGTCTTGAGGCGATTGAGCAATTTTTTACCCATATGCCGGTCGACAGCGGCATGGCCTTTATTGTGGTGCAGCATCTGTCGCCCGATTACAAAAGTTTGATGGTTGAACTGCTGTCAAAAAAAACCAGCATGCCGGTGGCGCGTGCCGAAGAAGGCATGCTGGTGGAGGCCAATCACGTTTATCTGATTCCGCCCAAGAAAAACCTGACAATTTTTCATGGCAGGCTGTTGCTCGCCGATCAGGAGTTGGTTCGCGTTATTAATCTGCCCATCGACATTTTTCTGCGCTCTTTGGCCGAGGATCAGTCTGAAAAGACCGTGGCCATCATTCTGTCGGGCACCGGCAGTGATGGCATGCGTGGTGTGCGCACGGTCAAGGAATGCGGCGGCATTGTCATGGTGCAATCAGAAGAAAGCGCCAAATTCGACGGCATGCCCCGCTCGGCCATTTCCACCGGCTTGGCCGATTTTATTCTGCCCCCCGAAAAAATGCCTAGTCAGCTCCTCGCCTTTGCCAAGCACCCCTACGCCAGCAATGAACGCTCTGAAATTCTGTTATCCGACGAAGACGGCCTGACGCGCATCTTTTCCCTGTTGCGCGAACGCTGCAAAATCGACTTTACCTATTACAAACCCAGCACGGTGACGCGGCGCATCGAACGGCGCATGACCATCAATCAGACCGAAAGCATTAAAGATTATCTCAACTACATGCTCAATTATCCCAGCGAAGTCGTGGCCCTCTATCGGGAACTTTTAATCGGGGTCACCTGTTTTTTCCGTGATCAGGAGGCTTTTGACTACCTGGCCGCAGACGTGTTGCCGGAAATTATGCGCAATGCCGGTAAACGTGAAGTCCGTTTTTGGGTTTCGGCCTGTTCCACCGGCGAAGAGGCCTACTCCCTGGCCATTCTGGCCCGGGAATGTATGGATCAGCTTGGACTGAATCGTGATGTAAAAATTTTCGCTACCGATATTGACCGTGACGCGGTACAGTTTGCCGCCACCGGCTCTTACCCCGAAAGCATTGCGGCCGATCTATCATCCCAGCATTTAAGCAAATATTTTCACAAACGCGACGATAATTTTCAAATTTCCCGCCAGATCCGCGAAATGGTGGTTTTTGCCCAGCATAATCTCATTAAAGACCCGCCCTTTACCAACATTGATCTTTTAACCTGCCGCAATATTTTGATTTACCTGCAACCGGTTTTACAGCGTAAAGTGATGGAATTTTTCAACTTTCCCCTGGCTAAAGGCGGGTTTCTTTTTTTGGGCAGCAGCGAAACCACCGGTGAAATGGGCGATTTGTTCGAACCCCTGCATCAGAAGTTTAAAATCTATCGCACGCGCGGCAGAATTCTGCACACCGGTGAGATTCAGCGGGCGCCTTCAATTACCGATACCCGTTATCGGCAGATGAAGGGCCAATTTACCGCGGCAAGACGCCTGTTGGGCACCAGCGAAGACGAACATTTGCTCGAACGGTTTTTGCAGGCGGCCAGTGAAGATTTTCTGCCCCTGGCCCTGATCGTCAACGAGCAGCTGGAACTTTTACGCATTGTGGGTGAGGCCGACGGCTTTCTCAAATTGCCGTCAGGGCATCTGGTCAACGACATTACCAAAATGGTCATCAAGGAAATATCCATTCCGCTGGTCACCGGCATACAAAAAGCCTTTCGCCAGAATCAGGAGCAGCGCTTTTCCAATATCCGTATGTGCCGCTCCGGCAAGATGACCCTCATCGATTTATGGATTCGCCCCCTGCCGTGCAAAAAACATCAGGAATCCCTGGTGGCCATATTCCTTCGCGAGGTCGCCCAGCAACAGAATCTGACCGACATGGTTCCCCAAAGTTACGACATGAGCCTGGAAACCGAAGAGCGGCTGCGCGACCTGGAGCAGGAACTGCAATTCACGCGGGAAAACTTGCAGGCCACCATCGAAGAGCTGGAAACCTCCAATGAAGAACTGCAGGCCACCAACGAAGAACTGCTGGCCAGCAATGAAGAATTGCAGTCGACCAACGAAGAGTTGCAGTCGACCAACGAAGAGCTTTTTACCGTCAATGCCGAATACCAGAGCAAAATCATCGAGTTGACCGAACTGCATAACGATGTCGACAACCTGCTGTCGGCGACGCAAATCGGCCAGTTGTTGCTCGATGAGAACCTTGAGGTTCGCCGTTTCTCCCACAATATCACCGACATTTTCAAGCTCCTCGACAGCGATATCGGCCGACCCATCACCCATATTAACCATTCACTGCAAGATATTGATCCCGTGGCGGTGGTGCGGCAGGTGCAGCGAAGCAACCATAAGGCCGAACTTGAAGTTAAAACCCGCGACAACAAATGGCTGTTGATGCGGGTGGTGCCCTACGCCGTGGCCCCCGGGGCCTTCGCCGGAACAGTGCTCACCTTTGTCGATATCAGCGTCGTTAAACAGGCCCAGGAAGAGATGCGTAAATCGCAACAGCTATTTGCGGCCATCGCCAACCACAACCCGGCCCTGGTGTGGATGGCCGATCTCACCAAGGCCTGCACCTGGTTTAATGATACCTGGTTCAAATTTACCGGGCGCACTTTGGAACAAGAATACGGCGATGGCTGGGCCGAAGGGGTGCACCCCGATGACCTGGAAGACTGTATCAAAATTTACACCAGCGCCTTCGACCGGCGTAAACCCTTCAGTATGGAATACCGGCTGCGCCATTTCGACGGCGAATACCGCTGGTTGCTTGACGAAGGGGCGCCGCGCTATGGAGAAAACCAGGAATTTCTCGGTTATATCGGTTTTTGCCTGGACATCACCGATCACAAGGAGATGGAAGCGCGCCTGATTGCCAATGAGCAGAAGTGCCGCCAACACCTGGCCGAGCTAAAAGCCGCAGGGCAAATTTCATGAACCGAACCCCCAAAGATAAAGATCATCTCGGGCTCTTGCGGGCCAGCGCGGAAGCAATTCTCGCCCGCGCCGAGCATGATGGCCTGGCCTTATCCATGGTGCGCGACCTGGAAAGCGCGCTGCATGAGCTTTCGGTCTACCAGATTGAACTCGAAATGCAGAATGAACAGCTGCAGCACACCCAGCAGCAGTTGCAGCAGGCCCGTGACGAATACCAGTCGCTCTACAATCAGGCCCCCAACGGCTACCTGACCCTCGATGAACACGGGATCATCCGCCGCCACAATGCCACTTTTGTCACACTGATGAACAAAGGCGAACAGAATTTTTGTGGCACTCCCCTGGTTAATTTGATTGATCCCCAGGATCGTGAACTCTGGCTGGGTCGTTTTTCAACCTTTTACAAAAACCCCCAGGGGAAAAATCTGGATATCCGCATCAACCGGCCCGACAAACGCCTGCGCTGGCTGCGGCTGACCGGCAGCCGCGATCTTAGCGCCGAACCTGCTCAGGGAAAAACAAACAGGCTTCTGGTTGCGGCCTCTGACATCACCCGTGAAATGCTCGCCGAACAGGAGAAACTTCGCACCGAACTGCAATTACTCCAGGCGGAAAAACTTCAGAGCATCGGCACCCTCGCCGGGGGCATCGCCCATGATTTCAATAATATTCTCGCCGCGCTGTCCGGCAATATTTCATTGGCCCGTTTAAAGCTGGCTAAGGAGCACATCGTCCAGAAATATCTTCAGTCGGCGGGGGAATCAATTCAGCGGGCAACCCAGCTGACCAACCAGTTGTTGACCTTCTCCAAAGGCGGCGCGCCGGTTTGCAACAGTCTTGACCTGAAAGGGCTGCTCGAAGAAGTTGTGCGCTTTAATCTGGCGGGTAGCGCCATCAGGCCGCAGTTTCTCTGGGACGAAAACTTATGGCCTGTTTATGCCGACCAGGAGCAATTGCACACCGTCTTTGAACAACTAACCAGCAACGCCCGCCAGGCCATGCCCAATGGCGGTCACCTGTTGATCGAAGCGGGAAACATCAACCTCGGTGAGTGCAGTATCCCGGGATTACCTGCGGGATCCTATTTACATATCCAGGTCACAGACAATGGCGTCGGCATTTCGCCGGAGCACCTGCCACGTATCTTCGACCCCTATTTCTCACCCCAAAAGGCGGGAAAAGGTCTGGGCCTGGCCACGGTCTACTCCATTATCAAGCGTCATGGTGGCAAGATCATGGTGTCATCCCAACCAGGGCACGGCACCAGCTTCAATATTTACCTGCCCGCAACCGAAAAACAAAGGCAGCTTGAATCAGAGGCTGAACTCGAAGTTTTCAGTAGCGTCGAAAACGCCCATGTTTTGCTGATGGATGATGAAGAAGCTATTTGTCTTGCCACCGGAGCCATGCTCGAAGAACTGGGGCACCGGGTCGTCATCGCGCGCGACGGGCAAGAAGCCATCGAGGCGTTTTGCCGCGCCCGGGAAGCCGGAAAAGCGTTCGATCTGGTGATTATGGATCTGACGGTTCCCGGCGGCATGGGGGGCAAAGAGGCCATTGCCGAAATTCTTAAAATTGATAAAACGGCCTGTGTTCTGGTATCGAGCGGCTACGCCGATGATCCGGTTATGGCCAACTACCGCGAATACGGTTTCTGCGGCGTCATTGCCAAACCCTACACCTTCAACACGCTCGCAACCGCCCTCGGCCAGGCGATAAAAAACCCGCACCTTCGGAATTACCGGATGGACATTGTTTAGTGTTTTTCGCTGTTCTGAAAAATTTCGTCGGCGGCTACCAAAATTTCGATTGGTGGATTGTAGCCAATGAGTTTGGCGGTTTCCAGGTTGAGTGAAATTTGCGGTGGATCTTCGAATATCTGGTTCAAATCTCCGGGTTTGGCCCCGTTAAAAATTTTACCGGCGGTGCGGGCATGAAATTCGCCCACATATTTAAACCCGGCCTGGGCAATGCTCACCAAGGCCCCCAGCTTTACCAGCCGCGCGCCGGGCTGTGAGAAGGTGGGGATGCGTCTTTTGAGCAGGGGGGCCATCATGGCGGGCATGTTGGCATCGTTGACCCCGGTCTGGTTGGTGATGTACACGGCATCAACTTTGGGGGCCAGAAATTCATGACATTCAACCACCGTTGAATTTGCCAGTTTGAGATCGGGCGTCTGATTAATACTGAAACAACTGACCACCTCGAAACCGATTTCGGCGGCGACTTTTTCGACATCGGCAATCGCCGCGTAGGTGCGCCCTTCCGGAGTATTTTCGTAAACAACCCCCAATCTGCGATAGCCGACAATGTCATGGAAAAGTCTGACCTGGCGCTGATAGCGGGTCGGATCGACCCGGGCATGCAGATGCGGCCAGCCGGAATACTCGTTGGTTTTGACAATGCCTGCCTTCAGAGGATCGCTCGCTGAAAAGACCATAACCGGCGTGCTGATCTGCGCATCCGCCATATCCTGACCGGCCCAGGTGCCCAGCGCGATGACAAAGTCGATATCTTTTTTCTTGTTCAAACGTTCAACCAGCTGGGCCTTGACCGTTTTCCGTTTTTCCTTATCCCAGTCTTCTTCATAAAAGCCATCGGCGACAAAGCTCAGCTGGTCACTTTTGGCATTTTTCACCAGCCAGTTCCATATGGAACGGGCATCAGAGGTATCTTCAAACTCGGGGAAATCGGGGACACTAAGCCAGCCCAAACCAGCCAGTCCTTTGACAAAAGCGATCAGATTCGGTGGATAGTTGGGGAAAGGGCCCGCTTCCAGATACGCAAGCCGAATCACCTTCCCTGCCGGCAGCGCAGGTGTCGCCGGGAAGTCTTCGGCGGCTTGTGCAAAAACCGCAAGGGACGCAAGCAGCAAGATCAGCAACAACACTCTGGTCAGAAAAGGGAACTTTCCCATGGCCAATGCTCCAAAATTTTACGGGATTTTGCGGGAAGCTTATTCTTTCCAGCTCTATAGAATCTCTGTCACCGGCACCTGGGGCAGGTTGAAGGCTTGGGCGACCCCGGCGTAGGTGATTTTTCCGTCAACCAGATTGATTCCGGCGCGAATGCCGGGATTTTTTGTGGCGGCTTGGCGCCAGCCGTCATTGGCAATCGCCAGGGCATAGGGCAGGGTTGCGTTGGTCAGGGCCATGGTCGAGGTCAAAGGAACCGCGCCCGGCATATTGGCAACGCAGTAGTGCACAATGCCATCCACCATGTAAATTGGCTCCAGATGAGTCGTGGGTCGAGAGGTTTCAAAACAGCCGCCCTGATCAATCGCCACATCGACAAGCACCGCGCCGGGCTTCATAACGGCCAGCATCTCGCGGGTGACGAGCTTGGGGGCCTTTGCCCCGTGGAGCAGCACCGCACCTATGACCAGGTCTGCCTGCGGAATCAAGCTGCGCAGGGTGGCGGGGGAAGACATGAGGGCGACGCAGTTTTTTGGCATGACTTCAGATAAATGACGCAAACGGTCGAGATTGGTGTCAAGGAGATAGACATGAGCCCCCAAGCCGCAGGCCATATGTGCGGCCTGAGTTCCCACCGTGCCGCCGCCCAGCACCAGCACCGTCGCCGGCGCTACACCGGGCACGCCCCCCAGCAGAATGCCGCGCCCCCCCTGGGAGCGCTCCAGATACTTGGCTCCTTCCTGGGCCGCCATGCGCCCGGCGATTTCACTCATGGGGGTGAGCAGGGGCAGACTGCCATCGGGGTTTTCAATCGTTTCGTAGGCAATACAGGTCGCGCCGGTTGTCAGCATGGCGCGGGTCAGGCTTTCTGAAGCCGCGAAGTGAAAGTAGGTGAAGAAAATCTGCCCTGGACGAATCAGGGCATATTCTTCTGGTTGTGGTTCTTTGACGTGCATCAGCATTTCGGCCCGGGCAAAAATGTTGGCCTTGTTGCCGATAATTTCGCCACCGACCTGGCGGTAATTCTCATCACTGAAGCCACTGCCCACGCCAGCGCCTGCTTCGACCAGCACTTGGTGGCCATGGTTCTGCATCACTTCAACCCCGGCCGGCGTCATGCAAACACGATTTTCTTCGGTTTTGATTTCTTTCAGTAGGCCAACGATCATCTCAGCTTCCTCCTGATCTTCAAGTTTACGCACAGATCAAGTTTAACCTAAAAAATGACACTTTGCAGAGGGTCGCCGAAAAGGGCTCAAATCTGCTCTTTATCCTTCGATTGCAGGGCAGAAAAGTCGATCAGCAGGGCACTGGCAATAAAGGTGTCCAGTTCCAATTGACGCCGCCCGAGGAGTTTTTCGGCAAGGTCTGCCAGCAGATCAAATTCACGGGCAAACGTTTGGGCAAAAGGGTGGCGCAGGGCGGCGATTTTAAGGGGATCGCTGTCCGTGAAATTGAGGGTGCAAAAAGCATCGGAAAAAGATTCCCCCGAAATATCCATATGCGGCAGCCCGTGCAGGCGGCAGGTCATGGGGCGCTGCGCGTACACCAGACAGCGACCAGCGCCGCCAAGCAGGGGACAAGGGGTGAGATCGTCTTCGGGCATCTCTTCCCAGTCGTTGTGGGGCAGACGATTGAGAATGTAGGGATGCTGAAATTCCGGCCACTGCTGTTGCAGCTGCGCCGTGCGGGCCCGGGCTTTCATCCGTACCAGGTCACGGCTTGCGGCTGTCAGGGACAGAAATCCCTGTTGCAGCAGGGCGGCATCAAGCAGGCTGATTTCGAACAGCCCGCGACAGCACTCTGAGCAACCGGCACGGCAGGCAATCTGCTCTCCTGCCACCTGGATGCAGCCGGCAAACCATTGGTCGATTTCGCCAAGCAAACCCTGATAAGCCGCCAGTATGGCGCGCATGTCAGGCCTCGCCCCAGAGACTGCGGGTACCGAAACGCAGGGCCAGGGCCTTGGATTGTTCGCGTTTTTCCAGCCGTTTACGTGCACGTTCCGGGGCACCTTCGAACAGAAATTTTTCCAGTTCGGTTTCGGGGATCACCCCAGGGACCAGTTGTTTCTCGCCGTTGACATCGAGGGCGACGAAGGTCACAAACGAGGTGGCACACAGGGTGCGTTCGCCCGTGAGCATATCTTCAGCAATGACCTTGACAAAAACCTCTACGGAGGTACGGCGACTCCAGGTGGCAAAGGCTTCGAGGCATACCGATTGCCCGGCCCGAATGGGATGGAGAAAATCGACCGAATCGGTGGAGGCGGTCACCACCGAGCGTCGCGCGTGGCGGGTGGCGGCAATGGCGGCAGTATCATCGATGTAGGCCATAACCTTGCCGCCAAACATGGTGCCGTAGTGGTTGGTATCGGGGGGGAGTACCATGGAGGCTTTAACCGTGCGGGAATCTTTACAGAATTTAGCGGTGGGTTCAGACATCATCTTCGGCTCCTGCGATGATAGGTGTATCCGGGCGACGGCGACCTGTTTCACGGCTGTTGCGGACGTGGGGTGGTGAAAAGTGACCGCCGACAAAGATGACAACCGGTTACTGCTGCTCTATAATCCTCTGCAACCGGTTGAAACGCAACCGCTCTTGTCGCGGTTCCGCTTCGGAGACACAAGCTCGAAACCGCCATGCTACGGGCCGCGTCAAGTCTTCCCCCGGAGCTTAGTTCTCGCCCTTTGGGCGGTGAAGAGTTACAAATGGAGATGCCCCCTGACTGAAAAAGCCCCCACCTCTGCCGTTTACCTGACTCCCGATGGCGCCCGCCAAATGCGCGCCGAATTGAAGGAGATTCTTTATACCCTGCGGCCCGAAATGGTAAAAACCGCCGCCTGGGCGGCCAGCAATGGCGATCGCAGTGAAAATGCCGATTATCACTATGCCAAACGTCGCTTGCGCCAGCTGGATAGTCGCATTCGTTTTTTAAGCAAGCGACTCGAAGCGGCGACGATTGTCGACCCCGTCGAACAGCTTAAAATTGCCAAAGGGCGGGTGTTGTTTGGGGCCCGGGTACGGGTGGAAAATGAGGCGGGCGAAGAAAAGACCTTCAGAATTGTCGGTGCCGATGAGCTGGATCTCAGTCGTGGCCACATCAGCTGGACATCGCCCCTGGGGCGGGCGCTCTTGGGCGCTAAAAGTGGCGAACTGGTGAGCTTTGACGCCCCCGGCGGCAAGACCGAGCTGGAAATTCTGGAGGTTGATTACCGGCCTTTTTGAAGTGACCTGCGGCTTTCAGGTCACAAAACGTCCCGCCCGCGATTCCAGAAAGACCCCATATCTCTTATCAACTTCAACAATATGTTCGAGCACCCAGGTTCTCAGCAGCTTCAGCAGGGCTGCCGCCAGGCTGCCGGTGTCGGCGCTGGCGTTTTTTTTCAGCTCTTCAATGGCCACAATCAGCTCGCCATGATGGCGGCGATGGTCTTCCAGCCCGGAAAAACCGTAAGCGGCCATCAGTTTTTCTTCATGGGCAAAGTGGTCGACCGTATAGTTTTGGAGCATGGCAAGAATGTCAGTCAGCACTTCATCGCTGCGTTTATCGCGCAGGGCTTCATAGAGGCGATTGATCTGGTCAATCAGTTGACGATGTTCATTGTCGAGGGCGACAATGCCGGTTTCATACACGGTTTTCCAAGCAATAACGGCCATAGGCAACTCCTGATTTATGGCGGAAACAAAGCTTAGCTCTCAAGCATTTTAACGCAGTTGCGGCCGGTCTCTTTGGCGGCGTAAACCCCGCGATCGGCCAGTTTGATGACATCTTGCGGTTGGGCCATGGCGGTTGTTCGTGCGGCAACACCAACGCTGATGCTGCCCGGCCATTCTCCACCGGGAACTTTAACCCGCAGGGATCTGATTTTCTCGTGAACCTGGGTTGCAATTTTCAATGCCCCCGGTGCGTCGGTTTTGGGGCAGATAATCAAAAATTCATCGCCTCCCAGGCGACACACCATATCATCGGTACGTACCGCATATTTCAGTTGCCGCGCCAGCTCACATAAAACCTGATCGCCGGCATCGTGACCATGGTTATCATTAATGGCCTTGAAGCCGTCGGCATCAATCATCATGCAGGCCAAGGGCAAGTCACTTTCCAGGGCTTGGAGCCATAGCCGTTCGAGAGTCTGCATCGCGTGACGGCGATTAGGCAGGCCGGTCAAAACGTCGGTCAATGCCAGTTCGCCGAGTTTACGATTGGCTTCAAACAAAGCCTGGGTGCGTTCGGCAACGCGCTCTTCCAGATTCTGGTTCAACTCAAATAATTGGCGGTTGCGATTGGAAACCAGCTGAAACAGGTTGTGAAATGATTTCAGCAAAAGCCCGGTGGCCTTGTCGACCGCCCGTTCCTCCAGACGGTAAGCCGTAGTAAATGTTACCCCGGATTGAATCGACCGAATCTGGCGCACCATACTCATGTCGGACCCCAGAATGTGGCTCACCAGCCAATTCATGAGGAATTCGAACAGATTGCGCGCATTTTGCACATCGCCACCGCTCATCTGCTGATGCATCAAAACGACTTCATCAATAAAGTCTCGGTGTTCCTGCGTATGATGATCGGTATGCCGGACATCGACCTTATATTCCTTAGCCAGTACTTCTTCTTCTTCAAAATGGTACTGGGTGTAGGCTACCAGCTCAGAGTAGAGAGTTTCGACATCCTGCTCATGCAGCTGGTTTTCAGACAGCTGGCGGCCAAAATCATTCGTCAGCTTCACCAGATGTTGATGTTGACGATCGACCTCGTCAAAACCGGTGTTAAAGGAAGCTTCCCACTGAAAAACATCCATAATATCTATCCCCGGTTGAAGTTTAACCTCTGTGATGCCCAAACCTGTTGCCGATCAATAGTAGCAGAAAAGCCCCTTGTGTCTATCTCTGCCCTCCAAAATTTGGGCGCAGGGCGGAGGATGCCCTGCGTTTGCAAACAAGATCCCCCTTGCGCCCCGTGGGTGCAAGACGAACGCGGATGAAAGTGCCCTTGCTTTGAAGGTGCAGCGAAGAGGGTACCCGGCTGATTTTCTTTGCATTTCAGGCGCCATTCAGTATAGTTGGAGCGGAAAAGGGGCCTGAAGATGGATGAACGACGCAAACTTGAACAGACGCTCAACGAAGTTCAGTCCAAGATGAAAGCACTGGAAATCGCCTATGAGCAATATTTTGCCGGGGTCGAGAAACGCGAACCACAAAAGACCCGCGCCCAGGTGGAACAGGGCTTGCGTCATCTGAGCTGTCAACCCATCTTTCGGACCGCCACCAAATTCCGTTATCAGCAACTGGCAACACGCTTTCAGTCTTACAAACAGCACTGGGATCGCATTTTGCGTCTGATGGATGAAGGGAAATATCACCGCCATCTGGCCGCGGCTCATCCTGGGAACAGGCCCGCTGCCACGGCGAAACCTCAGGGAGAAAATTCGGCGGCGGCCAGTGATAGCGCACAACCCAGCGAAACAGATCGCTTGCTCAGCCAACTGATGGAGGCCCGCGCGGCCTGCGGACTGGTGGGCCCCGCTCTGACGCGGGAAAAGATTGATCAGTTTCTCGCAACCCAGAAGCAGAAAGTTATTGAAAAATTTGGTGATCGTCCGGTGGAATTTCAGGTCGATACCAGCAGCGGCAAGCCGCAGATCAAGGTGCGATTAAAGAAGGAGACGTCTCACGCTTAGGTTTGGCAAAAAACCTGCGAAAACGGCACTGGTCTGCATGGGTGGCGGGATTTTGGGGGCCGCTTGGGAGATCGGCTGTCTGACAGCCCTCGATCGCATGTTACGTGGGCGCTATGCCACCAGCCAATGCGATCTGTATATTGGCATCAGTGCGGGCTCGGTGGTTGCCAGCCTGCTGGCCAATCGGGTGCCTCCTGCGCGAGTGTACGAAGCGCTGATCAAAGATCAACGCGCCGCCTTTAATTTTTCGCGGGCCGATATTTACCGCCTGAATAAAAAGCAGTTGTTCTTCGCCACGGGTCGAACTTTACTGAACATGACCCGCAGTGCCCGACAGTATTATCGGCGCCAGAAAAGCCTGCACTTTTCTGATGTGTTTTACATTCTGCAAGAACAGCTGCCCGCCGGGATTTTCTCGCTCAACCCGCTCCAGAGTTATCTGTGCCGCGCTTTTAACGAAGAAAATTTGATCGATAATTTCACGGAACTCTCCGCTGAACTTTATATTCCCGCCTTCGATATCGACCTGGGGGAACGTGTGGTTTTTGGCACTGAGGGCCAGCGGGATCTGCATCTTTGTCAGGCCATTACCGCCTCCTGCGCGATTCCGGTTTTTTTCCAGCCCTTTCCCATCGAAGGCCGTCATTACATCGACGGATCAGCCGGGCGCATTGGCCATATAGATCTCGCGATTGACGCCGGGGCCGATCTGATTCTGGCCATCAACCCGCGGGTTCCCATTCGCAACGACCGCCAAATCAGCTGCCTGCCTTCCCTGTCGAGGGGAAAGTGTGAAAGTATTGCCAACCTTGGGGTCAGTTTCGTTTGGGAGCAGGCCGAAAGGATTGAAGGGCGCGAGCGGCTGGAATTGGGGCTGAATGCCCTGCGCAAGCAGCACCCTAAAACCGACATTCTGCTTTTCGAGCCGCGGAACGATGAGCCCTTGCTTTTTCTGCAGAGCCCGATGAATTTCAACGCCCGTCTGCTGGTGATGGAATATGGTTATCAGACGACTCTGGACTATCTGCGCCAGAACTTTGATGAACTTGAAAAGGTTTTTATGCGCCATGGCTGCCGCATTTCGCGCCGCCATCTTGACGATCTGCCTCCGACCCCCTGAGTTCTGATGAAAATTCTGCTGGTTTCACTGCATGTCAATCATTCGCCCCAGGCGCTGCCCTTGGCGGCGGGTAACCTTAAAGCCGCCCTGCCTGCTGATCTTCAGCCGCAGACCCAGCTGCTCAATTTTGATATAAACCAACCTTTTGAACAGGTTTTAGCTCAGATTACGGCCGAGAAGGCCGACCTGGTGGCCTTTTCCCTGTATTTGTGGAATCGCGAAACCATTCTCAAGCTGGCCGCTGCCTTGAAAAAACCGGTGAAGGCGCCCTTGATTGTGGTGGGCGGACCCGAAGCCAGTGCCGACAGTGAACGCCTGCTGGCCAGCAATTTTTTTGATGCCCTGATCTGCGGCGAGGGTGAAATCGCTTTTGCCCAACTGGTGGCTCAGTTGGCGCAAGGCCAACCCTGGGGGAAAATTGGTGGCGTCTGTTCTCCGCAGCAGCCGGTCTGTGTCTGCCCTGAGCCCCTCGTCCTTGACGACTTGCCATCGCCCTGGGTGGGTGGCCTGTTGCAGCCGGTTGACGGCGGCGTTTTATGGGAAGTGGCCCGTGGCTGCCCCTTTGCCTGCAGCTTCTGCTATGACGCCAAGGGGGTGGCCGGCGTACGCGCCTTGCCGGCGAAGCGGCTGGCGGCAGAACTCGAAATCTTCAACCAGGCAGATGTCAGTCAGGTCTGGGTGCTGGATTCGACTTTCAATGCTCCGGCCAAACGGGGGCACCGCTTGCTGCAACTCTTGCTTGATCAGGCGCCGCTGCTGCATTACCACCTCGAAGCCAAGGCCGAATTCATTGATCAGCAGACCATTGACCTGTTGCAGCAGCTTTCCTGTTCAGTGCAGCTGGGTCTACAATCGGCCAATCATAAGGTTTTGGCCCAGTCCAATCGACACATCAAACCCGAGCGCTTCTGGCACGGGGTCGAACTCCTGTCAGCTTCGGGGCTGACCTTTGGTTTTGATCTAATTTATGGCTTGCCCGGCGACAGCCCCCAGGGTTTTGCCGAAAGCCTGAATAAAGCTCTGCTTTTTCGCCCTAATCAGATCGACATTTTCCCCCTGGCCGTTTTGCCCGGCACCCTGCTGGCGCGACAAAGCCAAGGCCTGGGCCTTGAGGCCGACCAGCAGCCACCTTATCTGCTGCGGAAGAGCCCCGAGTTCAGTTGTGCGCACATGCGCGACTGTGCCCTCTTGGCTGGGGCTTTTGATCTGTTTTATAACCGCGGTCGGGCCGTGGGTTTTCTTGTTCCTTTTTGTGCCGCCCTGGGCCAGTCGCCCCTGGAATTTATCCAGAGCTTCCGGGACTGGTTCTGTCAGATCCACGCCGGTGAAGAGGAATTGCTCGCTAACGCAAACTACACCAGCCAGCAGATTTTTACCTTGCAACAGCTGTTTATCGCCTGGCTGTTCACCGGGGCCGGGCGCGAAAAATGGCGGACTCTGGCTATGGATATTCTGCGTTATCACTTTTATTACGCCGAGACCCTTCTCGGTCGCGAAGTGCTGCCGCGTGAAGATGGCTGTCCTTCCGCGGGGCAATTCAAAAAAGCGATCGGTGTTGAGCTGCTTGATTTTAATTATGATCTGGTCGCAGCCCTGGCCACCAGCGAGATTGATCTGCGTCAGTGGTCGCGCGTGCTGGAGAAGACACCGACCAGCGCCTTGATGTTGCGGCGTGGTGGACAGGTGATGTGCGAAGCCATCAGTCCTGCGTTTGCGGATTTTCTGCGTCACCCCAAGGTGAGCCAGAGGAAAAAGCATGCCGAAAACGCCGAATTTCTCGCGTTTTCCTGGCAACAGGGTTTAGTGGAGCAAGGTTAATTTTCACTTCAGTAATAAATCCATAAACCCCTGATAGGTTCGCCGTTTACGCTCAGAGCGGCCGTAGAGGGTCGATGAGAAAAGGGCGGTGGCGGCGTGTTCACCGAGCATGGAAAAAAGCTGGTAGTCGATGGAGGCCAGCTGCTCCTTCTGAATAAATAGCTGGTAAATTGCCAGCAGCCCCAGCAGTTCACCCTGGATCATCAAGGGAATGGCCACCAGGGGCTCGGCGGGGTCGTGGGCCTCACGGTTGGTCATGGCTGCGGAAAAATAGTTTTCACCCTGCTGCGCCACTTCGCCGAGGAGACCTTCCCCTAAATTCACCCTGGGCAAGATGGCATCATCTTCAAAGCCTTCGCCGGTTTCAAATTTGAGATTCTTTTCGCCATCGTCATAAATAAATACGGCAAACTTTTCGGCCCCAACAAAATTTATGACCACCTCTTTGATGATTTCGAGCGTTTCCTGGCGATCTAGGGTCGAGTGCAAGCGCGAGGAGGCAATATACAGGTTGGTCAGGTTGTTGTTGACATCTTCAACCTGCACCAATTGATTGGCAAATTCGTGGTTTTCCTGTTCCAGTTCGCTGATACGCCGTTGTGAACTATCCTGAGCAGCACGCAGGCTGGCACATTCGCGTTCCAGTGCCAACAGTCGCTGATGCAAATCTGTGTCGCAGCCGGAACCATTTGCCAGGCGCGCCATGCCATCTTGAATCAGGCTATCGATTTCTTTCAGACCCTGGGCATCGGGGTGAACAAAGTAGACCCCAAGGCCTGATTCGCCGGCATCGTTAACCCGCTTAACCTTGCCAAACAGATCAAGCAGCTGACCATTACCAAGATCGAGCTTTAATTCAACCGGGCTGTTTTCCGGCAGGGTCGTGGCGGTTTTCAAATAGAGCCCATTCCGTGAAATATCACGGGTGCGGCCCACATCTTCACGGCCATTTTGCAAAATACTTACCGGCAGACTCATGGGAACGCGATCAGTTGTGCGGCGATGCACCTGGCCCAGCAGACGCTTGACCTTTTCGCGCAACTCCTGTTTGTTGACCGGCTTGGTGACATAATCATCACAGCCCGCGGCCAGACAGCGCTGTACCTCTTCCGGCTTGCCTGCCGCAGTCACCATAATGACCGGCAGGTTTTGCCAGCGCGGATTTTTGCGCAGGGCCATGCACACTTGGTTACCATCGATTCCCGGCATATAGTAATCGAGCAACAGAATGTCGGGTTCAATTTTGTCAATTCGCGCCAGGGTTTCTTCCCCGGTGGAAGCCGTTACCAGATCGTAGCCCAATCCTTCCAGATAGGAACGTTCCAGTTCAAGAAACAGATCAACATCGTCAACCAGCAGTATTTTGGCCATATTCGGGTTCTTTCTCAGGGAGTCGATTGCGCTGAACCTTAACCAAGAAGCGTTAAAATGTAAAGATGCCCTTCTGAAAACACCAAACCCCGCCTCAACTCAGGCGGGGTTTGGTGTTTTCAGAAGACAGGGACAGCGAGGTCAGTCGACCTCTGCCGTTTCTTTCAGGTAACGTGGCCGTTCGGCCAGAAATTCAATAATTTCATCCACCGCGGGAACGCGTCCGGCAATGCGAACTTCATCATCTATGACCAAGGCAGGTACGACGTAAACCCGGTTGTCAATCAACTTACGGGAGTCCTGAAACTGGTGGACTTCGGCTTCGACGCCGAGCTTTTCCAGGGCCTGGCGGACGTTTGCAAAAGTGCCTTCGCAACGGGACGGACTATCTGGCTTGCACAGGATATCGATCCGCATTATTTCCTCCTTTAGCGAGTCGTGCTAATAGGTGACTATTTTGGTAAATTATAGCCGACTTGGGTTGAAAAGCAAGGGGAAAATGACATCTGGTAAAGATTTCATTCTCTTTCATCGCGGGCTTCCACGCTGAGGTGCAGCTCGCTCTTTTCAACATCGACAACCAGCTGGTGACCCGCCGGCAGTTCATTGGCAATCAGGCGCCGGGCTACCAGGGTTTCTAACTCGCGCTGAAGATAGCGTTTCAAGGGTCTGGCCCCGTAGATCGGGTCATAGGTAACCTTGGCAATATGGGCAACCGCCGCTTGCGTCAGGCGCAAGCCCAGACCTTTTTCCTGCATCCGCCGACGGAGGTGTTCAACTAACAGCAAGACAATTTGTTCGATTTCCTCGGGTTGCAGCGGTAAGAAAATCACCGTATCGTCAATGCGGTTTATAAATTCAGGGCGAAAAAACTGGTGCAGATCGGCTTCAATCTGCGTATGCACCTCCGGCGCGAGCTGTCCCTGTGCATCAATCCCCTCCAGTAAACGTTGCGAGCCGATATTCGAGGTCATGATAATAACCGTCTGTTTGAAATTGACCGTGCGCCCATGGGCATCGGTAACCCGGCCATCATCGAGAATCTGCAACAGCAGATTAAAGACTTCGGGGTGGGCTTTTTCGACTTCGTCAAACAGAATCACCGCATAGGGTTTACGCCGCACCGCTTCGGTGAGCTGCCCGCCTTCTTCGTAGCCGACATATCCGGGCGGCGCGCCAATCAAGCGGCTGACCGCGTGTTTTTCCATGTATTCGGACATGTCGATCCGAATCAGATTTTCCTCGGTGTCAAAGAGCGATTCAGCCAGAGCTTTAGCCAGTTCGGTTTTACCGACGCCGGTAGGGCCAAGGAACAGGAAGGAGCCTATGGGCCGGCGCGGATCCTTCATGCCGGCGCGCGCCCGCAATACGGCATCGGCAACGCTCTGAACTGCCTGATCCTGGCCAATCACCCGTTGATGCAACTGTTTATCGAGTTGCAGCAATTTTTCTTTTTCGCTTTCCACCAGTCGGGTCACCGGAATCCCTGTCCAATTGGAAACAATGCGTGCAATTTCCTCTTCGGTAACCTCTTCGCGCAGCAGCCGGTTGGTCTCATCCTCCGTGGATAATCCTCCCGCAAGTTGCGCAAGACGACGCTCCAGGTCGGGCAGTAGCCCATGGGTGAGTTCGGCGGCTTTTTGAAGATCATACTTGCGTTCGGCTTCGGCCAAATCGAGCCGTGCCTGATCAATTTGTTCGCGCAACTGCTGTACCTGTTGCAAGCCGCCTTTTTCTTGCTGCCAGCGGCTCGAAAGCAGATTTTCCTGCTCTTTCAAATCGGCGAGTTCGCGCCGTAACTGGGTCAGGCGTTCACGGCTCGCGGTATTTTTTTCATGTTGCAGCGCCGCTTCTTCAATTTCCAGTTGACGCACCCGTCGGGTAATCGCGTCAAGCTCAGCTGGCATAGAGTCAATTTCCGTGCGAATCGTGGCGCAGGCTTCATCAATCAGGTCAATCGCCTTGTCGGGCAAAAAGCGATCGCTGATATAGCGTTCGCTCAATTGAGCAGCGGCGACCAGGGCGTTATCCTGAATACGCACGCCGTGAAACAACTCGAATCGTTCCTTGAGGCCGCGCAAAATGCTGATGCTGTCTTCGACGCTGGGTTCTGCTATGAGCACGGGTTGGAAACGGCGCTCCAGTGCGGGATCTTTTTCAATATACTGACGGTATTCGTCCAGGGTGGTGGCCCCGATACAGTGGAGTTCGCCGCGCGCCAGCATGGGTTTGAGCATGTTGCCTGCGTCCATCGCCCCGTCACTTTTCCCCGCACCCACTAGGGTGTGAAGCTCATCGATAAACAGCAGAATCTGACCGGCACTTTCGCGGATTTCCTTGAGAACAGCCTTGAGGCGTTCTTCAAATTCCCCGCGAAATTTCGCCCCGGCGATCAGGGAACTTAAATCAAGGGAAAAGATCGTCTTATTCTTGAGCCCCTCAGGGACGTCACCCTTGACGATTCGCTGGGCTAGACCTTCGGCGATAGCGGTCTTGCCGACGCCGGGTTCGCCGATTAAAACCGGATTATTTTTGGTTTTGCGCGATAAAATGCGAATGGTGCGTCGAATTTCCTCGTCGCGTCCGATAACCGGATCAACGTTGCCCGCCTTGACTTCTTCCACCAGATTTCGACCATATTTTTCCAGGGCTTCGTAGGTGGCCTCGGGATCAGGGCCCGTGACGCGCTGATGTCCCCTGACTTTGCTGAGGGCTTCAAGCAGGCGGGCGCTGGTGATTTTGTTGGTGCGAAACCAACGCTGGGCCGGGCCATCGCTGCTGGCCGCGACTGCGGCCAGCAGCAAGTGTTCAACGCTGACATAGTCATCTTTAAGGGCCGCAGCTTCTTTTTCTGCCTGCGACAGTAATTGTTGCAAGCCACGGCTGGCGTAAACCTGTCCGGCCTGGGCACCTGGCCCCGAAACGCGCGCTTGCGCCGCCAGATAGTGTTCCAGCTGCTGCTTCAGCGCGACCGGTTGGGCGTCAAGGGCTTGCAGCAGGCGCGGCACCAGTCCGTCGTTGGGCAGCAAGGCCAGCATTAAATGTTCGCTGGTCATTTCTGCATGGCCGTAATCTACCGCCAGCTGTTGGGCTTGCTGTAAGGCTTCCTGACTCTTGAGTGTCAACCGATCGAGTTTCATAATTTATAATCCTGCAAAGTTTCGGGGCAAGGCGCGAGCCCTGCCCCAGGAGTGATCAATTCAGAGCTTTAACCTCAATCCGACGGGGAATGGCGGTGCTGGCTTTGGGGAGTTTGAGGGTCAACACGCCATCACGCAGCCGGGCATCAATCTTTTCCAGATCGAGATGTTCCGGCAAGCGAAATTGCCGATAATAGCCCGCCGGGGCAAATTCGCTGAAGAGTTGTTCGCCCTCGACGGCCATGGCGGTTTCACCCTCAAGAGTCAGCAGCTCGTGATCGACATCAATTTTCAGCTTGTCAAGAGCCACCCCCGGCATGTCGGCCACCAGGGTCAGCCCGCCATCTTGTTCATAGATATCAACCGCCGGGGTGGAATATTTCTGGTGCAAAGCCAGTTTATCATCTTTATTGGTGTTGTGGGTCAGGTTGTGCTCTTTCATGAGATGTCTCCTTGATGAAATGTTTAAGCTACGCTTTCGGCACTTTCTTCTGTGCTACTCATTGCCGCTTCGCCTGGGTGGGTTTTTAGCTTCTTAGCTCGCAACCTTGATCCTGATCTGGCGCGGCTTCACCTCCTCGGCTTTGGGCAAGACCACATGCAGGACGCCATCCTTGTACTCTGCGCTGATATCATCGGCTTGAATATCCAGGGGCAGTTCAAGGGTGCGCATGAACTTGCCGTGACCGCGTTCCTGGCGTTGCCAACGGGCGTCTTCAAGATTTTCGGCTTGACGTTCACCACTGAGGGTCAGGGTGTTGCCGGTGAGATTGATCTCAAGATCCTTGCTCTCAACCCCGGGCAAGAGCGCATCGAGATAAAAGTTATCACCATCTTCACGCAGATTGATCCGCGGGTAACGGCGGGTGCCAAGACCGGGCAAAAACGCCGACCGCTGACCCTGCTCCTGGTTGAGATCGCCAAAAAGGTGATCCATCTCTCGTCTGAGGGCATCCATTTCGCGTAATACGTTCCAGCTGATCATGATTCTCTCCTCCCTTTGAATGAGTTGGGCAACCCCTGAGCGGGTTTGCCTGATGACCGCTGTAGTATCAAGGGGCGTGCCAGAAAAAATATTTTCGAGTTTATTGTTTAAAAACAGAGGTTTAAAGGGATTTGCCGAAGAATTTCTGCCAGGCTGCGACGTTGCAGGTGTCGCGGGGCATCGACTGATGCAACACCTGCAACGTCGCAATAGAAATGCACCGAGCTTTTGGCAATCGAACCTGAGCGGGTTTTTCTGCGGGGCGGGTTCAGGGTTGGTTTTGTTTCAAAGCTGCGATCTGTTTTTTCAGTTCCTTCTCCCGGGCGAAGGTTTCGCTGTTGTCACGCATGATCGAAGCAACCCCGAGGGGCCTACCGCCATCATCCTTGAGCATGACGATAGAGAAAGCACAGGAGAGCTGGTGACCGTCCTTGTGCAGCGCCGGAACCGACAGCAGGTCGGTGGCGTAGCGGGTTTGGCCGCTCGCCATCACTTTGTGATAGCCCTCCCAGTGGCGGGCACGCAGGCGTTCGGGAATGATCAGGTCGAGGGATTGGCCCAAAGCTTCGGCAGCTGTGAAGCCAAACACTCGCTCGCAGCCCCGATTCCACAGACGAATCAGCCCTTCGCGGTCTGAGTAGAGCACGGCATCCGGGGCCTGTTCAATAATCAAGCGATAGACATCAGGGGCGAGTGTCTTCTGCATGGTCTCGTCCTTTCCGGGCAAGATTCAAGGGTTCTGGATATAAGCGTTCTTGCGCGTATAGAACCACCAGTTGAGCACCAGACAGGCGCAGTAAAAGACCGCGAACCCGTAGAGGGCGTATTCGGGGGTGGTGGCCTTGATCTGTTCGCCGAAGACCTGCGGGATGATGAAGGCGCCATAAGCGGCGACCGCCGAGGTCCAGCCGAGGGCCGGCCCGGCCTGCTCCTTGTCGAAGATGACCGCGATGGAGCGGAAGGTCGAACCGTTGCCGACGCCGGTGGCGGTGAAGAGGACGATAAACAGGATCAGGAAGGGGACAAAGTAGGTCTCCGGGGTGGCCGAGGCGTAGGCGGCTTTCATGAAGTAGGCGCAGCCGAGAGCCGAGGCGATCATGACGATGGAGACCCACTGGGTGACGATGGCGCCGCCGAATTTATCGGCGATTTTGCCGCCGACCGGGCGGATCAGGGCACCGATGAAGGGGCCCATCCAGGCGAACATCAGCGCGCTCGGGCCGTTAGGGTTGACCGTGTTGTGGGTCAAAACGCCGGCGCTCAGGATATGTGAGAAGCCGAAGATGACCTTGATCGACAGGGCGAAGGCCGCCGAGTAGCCGATAAAGCTGCCGAAAGTCATGGTGTAGATCACCGTCATCGCCCAGGTGTGCTTATTGTTGAAGATGCGGTATTGCCGGTCGAGGTTTTCACGCAGCCCACCGCTGGTGAGGTATTTCATGCCGTAGACGGTGGCGGCGATCACCAGCGGCAGCACGATCCATTTGCTGAGCAGACCCAGTCCAACCGGCTTTGGCAGCATCAGATAGAGACCGGCGACCGAGGTGACAAAGGCGATCAGCAGCAGGCCGAGAATCATGCCGAACGACTTGGGGGTCGAGGCCAGTTTAGGCGAAACCGTGTCGGTGGTGATGTTGTTCATGCCGAAGAATCCGGCAAAGGCCAGAGGGATCAAGAGCAGCAGCCAGATGTAGCCGGCGTTGTGGATGTAGGTTTCGGTGCCGGCCGGAATCTTGCCGATCAGGGTGCCGCTGGCATTGACCAGAGTCTGCGATTTGCCGCCGAACAGGCCGAAGGTCATGGACAGCGGAATCAGGATCTGCATGGTGGTGACGCCGAAGTTCCCCAGTCCCGCATTCAGGCCCAGTGAGGTGCCCTGAACCTTTTTCGGAAAGAAGAAGCTGATGTTCGACATCGAGGAGGCGAAGTTGCCGCCACCGATGCCCGAGAAGAGCGCGAGCAGGTAATAAATCTCGATCGGCGTGGCGCGGTTCTGCAACGCGATGCCGGTGCCGATCGCTGGAATCATCAAGAGCGCGGTGGTCAAAAAGATGGTGTTGCGCCCGCCGGCGATGCGGATCAGAAATGAACTCGGAATGCGCAGGGTCGCGCCGGTCAGACCGGCAATCGCCGAGAGAGTGAAGAGCTGCGACTGGCTGAAGGGGTAGCCGAGGTTGAGCATCTGCACGGTGATGATCCCCCAGTAGAGCCAGACCGCAAAACCGCAGAGCAGGCTGGGGATGGAAATCCACAGGTTACGCGAGGCGATTTTCTTGCCGGTGGAATTCCAGAACTGCTCGTCCTCGACATCCCATTTATCCAGATTGATCGACATAATTTTACTCCTTGAGAGCATCTGCAATGAAAGTGGCTTTGACCTTTTCGATCTTTTTCATATCTTGCGGGTGTTTTTCGCGCATCATTTTCTGGGCGGTCAGGTGCAGCCAGAGCAGGCAGACCAGCGACAGGCCGCACATGAAGATCCAGCAGCTGCTCCAGAGCCCGGTCCATTCGAGCAGGTAGCCGAAGATGATCGGGCAGACAAAGCCGCCCAGGCCGCCGAGCACGCCGACCATACCGCCGACCACGCCGACCTCGTCGGGAAAGTAATCCGGAATCAGCTTGTACACGGCTGCCTTGCCGATTCCCCAGACGCTGCCGAGCAGAATGATGAGGATGGCGAAGATCCAGACGTTGGCCTGAAAGAAGATCCGCGTCACCCCCTTGGCTAGCAGTTCCTTCTTCTTGACCGTCTGGCCAACCTGCACCGCCGGTTCCTGCCAGACCTGTTTGGTCGGCAGGATCAGCAGCTGGTCGTCGAAGGTGCCAATGTCCTGCGGTTTAAGCTTAAGCGGGTAAATCTTGTCACCGACGCTGATTTCTTCGGCGCTGACCGCGGTGACCACCCCGCCTTTCCCCGCCATGATGCCGCGGCCCGGGGAGTAGATCTCCATCTTCGGCACAATCACCAGAAAACTGATCGCCACCGAGGCGCCCAGCACCCAGTACATGATCGAGCGGCCGCCGAACCTGTCGGAGAGCCAACCGCCCAGGGCGCGGATCACGCCGGAAGGGAGACTGAAGGCCGAGGCGAAGAGCCCGGCGGTGACCAGGGGCAGGTAATAAACATTGACGAAGTAGGGCACCAGCCATTGCGAGAAGGCGACGAAGCAACCGAAGACCAGGAAGTAATAGAGTCCGAAACGCCAGACCCGCACATTCTTTAAGGGGGTCAGCATCTGGGTGAAGCTTTTGCTTGACGAGGCCGGTTTCTTGTTCTCGGCGAAGAGGAAGAAGATCACCCCCATGGTCGCCAGCATAATGGCGTAGTAGACCGGCAGCTGGCGCCAGCCTTCGAGGTGGGCGCCGTTGTTGGTCAGATGGTTGAGCAGGGTCGGGGCAAACATCGTGGTCAGGGCGGCACCGGCGTTGCCGGCCCCGAAGATCCCCAGGGCGGTGCCCTGACGTTCGCGCGGGTACCAGACCGAGGAGAAGGCGATGCCGATGGAAAAGCTGACCCCGGCCAGGCCGAAACCGAAGCTGCACAGGGCGAAGGTCAGGAAACTGTCGGCGTAGGAGAGCAGGTACATCGGCACAGCACAGATCAACAGCAGCGTGCCGTAGACCGGCTTACCGCCAAACTTGTCGGTCAGCATTCCGGCCGGCAGGCGGAAGATTGAACCGGTCAAGACCGGAATCCCCATCAACCAGCCGATTTCGATCGGTCCCCACTTGAACACCTGGTTATCGGCCAGAAAGGTCACCAGCACGCCGTTGAACATCCAGGCCGCAAAGCAGACGGTAAAAGCCAGGGTGTTAAGAAACAGGATCTTGTGGGAGGTAACCGTCGCCTTTTGTGCCATCATAAAGAAAACCCTTTTGGTCTGGATTCAGGAGACTACTCGTCACTTACCCCCCCAAATACTCAACTTAACCCTTCTCCCTTAGGGAGAAGGTGGCCAAAGGCCGGATGAGGGGTGTCTTTGCGAACATTTCCCCCTCACCCCAGCCCTCTCCCTCAGGGAGAGGGGGGTCGCATTATGAGCTCCGCCGCTGCCGATACCAGATCACGACCTGATAGGGGCGACCCAGATAGCCGAGGGGGATGCTGACCACGTGCACCAGGCGTGAAAAGGGGAAGATTGCGACCAGCAAAAAGGCGTTGACCGCGTGCAGCTGGACGATCCACGGCAGGTTTGCCAGATAGCTGATCTGCGGGTCAAGTTTGAGCAACGACCAGAGCCAGGGGGAGACCGTGTGGACATACCAGGTACCGCCCCAGCGCAGGCTGATGGCGATGTAGACGCCGCTGGTGACCTGCACCAGCAGCACAGCCAGGAGCAACCAGTCGATGCGGCTGGTCACGGCATTGACGCGGTCGTTGCTGACGCGGCGCAAGATCAGAATCACCAGGGCAATCAGGGTGGTGATGCCGAGGGCCATGCCGGTGACTTCGAGCAGGATCAGGCGGGCCGGCGAACCGAGCAGACTGCCCCAGCCGGCCGGGATCAGAAAGGCCAGAAAATGCGCAAGCAGGATCAGCAGGAGCGCGTAGTGCCAGGGGAGCGAGCCCCAGAAGAGCGCGCGACTCTCCAAAAACTGCGAGGATTGCGAGGACCAAGAGTAGCGGTCGATGGTATAGCGGTAGAGACCGACCCCGATCGCCAGAGCCATGGCGACATAGGGGAAGACGCCGAACAGGATCAGATCAGCCATGGGATAACTCCTTTTGCCGTGTGCTTGCAGGCAGTTCCGTTACAACAAGGTTCATCAGATAGGTCTGCAGGGACACCAGCAACTGGCGGTAGGGATGCATCGGATTTTCGATCCCCTGGATAATCTTCTCCAGTGCCGGCAGCAGCGCATCGCCGATGATTTCGAGCTGTAAATGTTGCGTAAGGGCTTGTGCCCCCCCCGGATTGCCATGGGGGGTGGGGATTGTGCCGATGAAGCGCAGCATGACACCCAGGTGGTCGGGCAGCTCTCCCTCCGAGCTGAAATTCTGCTGATTGTAGATCTCTTGCAGCTTCATCAAAAACAGGGTGCGCGCCTGACTTTCGCCGCAGAGCTGATAGCCAACATAGGGGAAGCTGAGCGCCTGCAGATCGAAGGCCGAGGTATAGAGTTCTTCGATCTGGGCTAATTCCTGCTGTGCGAGGAAGTTGCTAAAGGGTTCAAAGTCCGCAGAGGCCTGCGGGTCAAAATCTTTTAGCTGCCGGTAACAGTCGGCTGCAAAGGTTTTGACCTGCGCATTCGGATAGCTCAGCAGTTTGCTGAAGGATAGACAGAGTTCAAAATTCATGATTACCACCGCCGCTTCGGCGCTTTGCGGCTGCCAAAGCCCATCGCCTGCTTGTACTCTTCGGGATCCATTCCGGCCTCAACCGCTTGCTCGCGCAGCAGCGGCGGCACCACAATCCGCTCCTTGATGCGGGTCAGGCTGGTCATACGATAGATGGCGTCGAGCGTGTCACGCTCAAGACCGGAAATCGTCCGCGCTCTTTCGACCTCGGCCTCGGCCAGATCGCCGACGGTCGCGGCGCGGCGCTGGAGGCGCACCGCGATCAGGCGGCGATAGACCGCCTTGACCTCCTCTTCGTTGCCGCCGGCGAAGAGCCCGGCCAGGTACATCAGCGGCAGGCGCGCTTGTTCTAAACTGGTGAAGAAATCATCGGCGAGTTTCTGGGTGCCCTGATGGTCGGTCGAGAGCAGCGGCAACAAGGGCGGTACGTAGAAGAGCATCGGCAGGGTACGGAACTCGGGATGGAGCGGCAGGGCGATCCCCCACTGTTTGACGAACTTGTAAATCGGTGATTTCTGCGCCGCCTGGATAATCTGTTCAGCCATCCCCGCTGCGCGGGCCGCGGCGAGCACTTCCGGGTCGCAGGGGTCGAGGATCATTTCGCGTTGGGCGGCGGCCAGTTCGCCATCGGCCTTCATCGCGGTTGCTTCGATTTTGTCGGCATCATAGAGCAGTACGCCGAGGTAGCGGATCCGTCCGACGCAGGAGTGGAAACAGGCCGGGGCTTCGCCCGCCTCCTGACGCGGGAAGCAGAGGATACATTTCTCTGATTTACCGCTGCTCCAGCCGTAATAGGTCTTCTTGTAGGGGCAGGCCGAGACGCACATCCGCCAGCCGCGGCACTTGTCCTGATTAATCAGCACGATGCCGTCTTCGCCGCGTTTGTAGATCGCGCCCGAGGGGCAACTGGCGACGCAGGCCGGGTTGCTGCAGTGGTTGCAGATGCGCGGCAGGTGGAACATCACCATCTTCTCGATGGCGAACAGCTGCTGCTGCTGTTCGGCGCTCAGCTCGATGACGCCGGGATCGTTGGCGGCGTAGACGTTAGAGCCCGAGAGGTCATCGTCCCAGTTGGGTCCGGCTGCAATCTTCATCGGTTTGCCGCTGACCATTGAGACCGCACGCGCCGTCGGCTGATCGATCCCCGCCGGAGCGTTGGTCAGATCGGCGTACTTGTAGGTGAAGGGCTCGTAGTAATCGTCCATGGTCGGCAGATCAGGGTTATGAAAGATCTTGCCGATGGTTGCGGCTTTGCCGCCCTGCTTGAGGCGCAGTTGGCTGCCGACCCGCTCCCAGCCACCGTGGTATTTCTCCTGGTCTTCCCATTTGGTCGGGTAGCCGGTGCCGGGTTTGGTTTCGACGTTGTTCCACCACATGTATTCATTGCCGCGGCGGTCGGTCCACAGGTTCTTGCAGGCGATGCTGCAGGTGTGGCAACCGATGCACTTGTCGAGATGAAAGACCGATGAAACCTGTGCGCGAATATCCATAAAATAGTCCTTTATTTAGGGTCTGTAGGGGCGCAGCGTGCTGCGCCCGTTCTGTCGCAAAAGGCGGGCACAGCGCGCTGTGCCCCTACATCATCGACAAACATCACCATTGTGGTTCACCTTCCAGCTTACGCACCATGATGTAGGTGTCGCGGTTGGCGCCGGGCGGGCCCCAGTAGTTCCAAGCGTAGGTAAACTGGCCGTAGCCGCCGAGCATCAGGCTTGGTTTGAGGCGGATGCGGTTTAAACTGTTGTGCCCGCCAGCGCGCTTGTTGCCGCGCAAGGGAGATTTCGGGATGCCGATGGTGCGTTCGGTGGCGTGGTAGAGGAAAGAAATGCCGCGCGGCAGGCGCGAGCTGACAATGGCGCGGGTCACCACCACGCCGTGATCGTTGTAGACCTCGACCCAGTCGTTGTCGAACACGCCGATCTGTTCCGCATCCTGATCGTTGATCCAGAAGGGGTGGCAGCCGCGGGAGAGGGTCAGCATGCGGTGATTATCGCTGTAGGTGGTGTGGATGCTCCACTTGCCGTGCGGGGTCAGGTAGTTGAGCATGATGCTCTTCTGGTCGCTGGTATCGGTGGCCAGAAAATCCTGCAGCGTGCCGTGGTCCGGCTTCGGTTTGTAGGTCGGCAGATGTTCGCCGGCGGCGATATAGCCCTGATGATCCAGGTAGAAATGCTGACGGCCGGTCAGGGTGCGCCAGGGAACCAGTTTTTCGACGTTGAGACAATAGGCCGAATAGGCGCGGCCTCCGGTGTTCAGGCCGCTCCAGATCGGGCTGTTCAAGAGGCGGCGTGGCTGAGCGGCCAGATCGGCGAAGGTCGTGCGCACCCCGCGCGTCGCAGCGGCCAGATCGGTCAGCGGCAGGCCGACCTTTTTTTCCTCGGCTTCAAAGGCGCGAAAGGCCATCTCGCCGTTGGTCTCGGGTGCGAGCTTGAGAATAATCTCGGCGGCATCACGCGCTTCGACCAGGGTCGGATAGGTCTTGCCGTTCCAGGAGACGGTCTTGTCGCCGGCGACCATCTCATCGTAATAATCCTCAACCGACCAGGAGAGACCATGGGCACCCATCCCGCCTCGGGCCTCGGGGCCTAAGGAGATAAAGCGGTTGTAAAGGTTCTTGTAGTCACGTTCCACGACCACCAGTCCGGGCATGGTCTTGCCGGGGATTGGTGCGCATTCCCCCTTGGACCAGTCCTTGATCTCGAACTGGGCCATCTCGGCCGGGGTGTCGTGCTGCAAGGGCACCGAGACGATCTCGCGGATCGGGTCGGGCAGATGGGTTTCGGCCAGGTGACTGACTTTTTTGGCCAGCCCCTTGAAGATGTCCCAGTCGCTCTTTGACTCCCAGCAGGGGGGCACCGCCGCCTGCAGCGGGTGGATGAAGGAGTGCATGTCGGTGGTGTTGAGGTCGTCCTTCTCGTACCAGGTCGCGGTCGGCAGCACGATATCCGAGTAAAGCGCCGAGGTGTCCATGCGGAAGTTGATATCGACCACCAGGTCGAGCTTGCCCTGGGGCGCGTCCTTATGCCACTTGACCTCCTTGACGAACTCTTCGGCGGTCTCGGGCGCAATCGTGTTGGTGTGGGTCCCCAGGTAATGTTTGAGGAAATATTCATGCCCCTTGGCGCTCGACATCAGGGCGTTGCCGCGCCAGATGATCCACAGGCGCGGCCAGTTTTCGGGCGCATCGGGGTCTTCAATGGCAAACTTCATTGTCTTGTTGGCCAGCTGCTGAACCGTCCAGGCGACGATCTCCTGATTGTTTTTGGCTCCGGCGGCTTCGGCCTGCTTGACCGCTTCGATCGGGCTGCGGTCGAACTGCGGGTAAAAGGGGAGCCAGCCGTTGCGCACCGCGCGCACCTGATGATCCATGGTGTGCCCGCCGGTGATCTGGCTCTCCTCGGCGACCGGGTTGATGCGCGCCTCGTCCGAAGTGCGCTCGTAGCGCCACTGGTCGGTGTGCACATAATGGTAGGAGGGCGCGTTCTGAAAACGCGGCGGCTTACTCCAGTCGAGCGCCCCCATAATCGTCGCCCAGGGCGCGGCCGGGGCCAGTTTCTCCTGGCCGACGTAATGGTTGAGGCCGCCGCCGTTCTTGCCGACACAGCCACAGAGCATCAGGGCCGAGATGCCGGCGCGGTAAATCAGGTTGGAGTGATACCAGTGGTTGGCACCGGCGCCGATGATGATCGAACATTTGCCGCCGGTCTTCTCGGCGGTCTGTGCCCATTCGCGCGCAAACTGGATGACGTTGGCGCGGTCGATACCGGTATATTTCTCCTGCCAGGCCGGGGTGTAGACGTCGTTTTCGGCATCGTAATCTGCAGGATAAGCTCCTGCCAGCCCACGCTTGACGCCGAACTGCGCCATCAGCAGATCGAAGACCGTGGTCACCGCGACCTGGCCATGGGCGGTTGCGAGGTAACGCACCGGTACCCCGCGCTGAACCGCTTGATCGGCGGAGAAATCATCGAAGGCGACCTGCAGCACCGCGTCGTTATCGTCCAGCAGCGAGAGCGCGGGAGAGAGATCCGCGCCGTCCTGGCCATCCTTCATTTGCAGGTTCCACTGACCTTTCTGCTCCTGCCAGCGGAAACCGAGGCTGCCGAGCGGCATGCGCGGCCCCTGGCTGGTTTCATCCCAGACCAGATACTTGAAGTTGCCGTTCTCTTCTTTGCTGTAGCGCTCCAGTTCACCGGCGCGGGCCATGCGCCCGGCGCGGTAGACGCCATTTTTCTCCTCCAGTTCGATCAGAAAGGGGGTGTCGGTGTAACGCTTGAGGTAATCGAGGAAAAAGGGTGTTTGGGCCTGATGGTGGAATTCACTGAGGATGACGTGATTGACCGCCATCCAGAAGGCACCGTCCTGCCCGGCATGGGCCGGAATCCACCAGTCGGCGTGCTTGGAGGTGATGTTGAAGTCGGGGGCGAAGACCGTGACCTTGGTGCCGTTGTGGCGTGCTTCGGACAGAAAATGCGCATCCGGGGTACGGGTCATGTCGGGATTGGAGCCGACCACGGCGATATATTTGCTGTTGTACCAGTCGGCGCTCTCGGCAACGTCGGTCTGCTCGCCCCAGATCTCGGGTGAGGCGTTGGGCAGGTCGCAATACCAGTCGTAGAAGCTCAGGTTGGCACCGCCCATCAGCTGCATGAAGCGCGAGCCGCCGGCGAAGCTGAGCATCGACATGGCCGGGATCGGCGAGAAGCCGACCAGGCGGTCGGCGCCGAACTTTTTGATGGTGTAGATTGAAGAGGCGGCGATCAGCTCTTCGGCTTCGTCCCAGCTGACCCGGCGGAAGCCGCCCTTGCCGCGCGCCTGTTGGTAGCTTTTGCGCTTGGCAGGGTTCTCCATGATCGCGGCCCAGGCAAGAACCGGGTCGCCATGTTCGGCCTTGGCCGCCCGCCAGAGGTCGACGAGCAGACCGCGCATGTAGGGATACTTGATACGCAACGGGCTGTAGAGGTACCAGGAGAAGGAGATGCCGCGCTGACACCCGCGTGGTTCGTAGGGGGGGAGGCCCGGCTCGAGTTCAGGATAGTCGGTCGCTTGCAGCTCCCAGCCGACGATGCCGTCCTTGACATGCACGTTCCACGAACAGCCACCGGTGCAGTTGACGCCGTGGGTGCTGCGCACCACCTTGTCGCACTGGTTGCGGTTGCGGTAAAACTCTTCCCAGGCGCGCGATTTCGGGTCGATGATATCTTTGATCCAGCTCATGATTGCATACCTCGCTGCTTTCTGACCTGATCAACCAACGGCTGACGCACCCCTTTGAGGCGGCGCAGTCCCAACAGGGCCACAATGGCAAAGACGATAAGAACCCCGAGCAGAATCGACCCGGCCAGTGATGTTGGTGGCGCGGCGGTTTGTTCGGCGGTTCGGGCAAAATACGCAGTCAGGTCGAGACGTTCGGTTTCGGTCAAGGGGCGAGAGGTATAAATTGCTTCCATACTCGGAAAGGCCAGGGATTCGAGCACTGCGGCAACCCCCTCTTCGCCATAGTTGGCATAAAGGTCGGAGAGATTTGGGCCATAGCTGGCCGCGCCGGCGGAACCAAGACCAGTCAGGCCATGGCAGGCGATGCAGGGGGAGCCGCCGTTGCTCATGGCGACGGCTCCGGTGTAAAGCTGTCGTCCCCGCTCAGGTTCGCCCGTCGCCGCCAGCGCGCAGAACACCGGCAGCGCAACTGACAAAAATGCCAGGGTCAGGATACGTTTGGGGAGATTGAATCTAAAGCGACTTGTTTGCATATGGCTCTCTCCTTGGAGGATCGCGTGAGTAAGCAGAGCTGCAAAAACACAGAAGGTTTATGGTGCTTTTACATGAGAGGGATTAAGCTCACCAAAACAGGTTATAGATACCGGTTAAGTGCAAGTGCGGGACTTCAGCGCTCTTCCCTGGAATCAATCTAGAACAGTTTTTTATTGATTTCTTTGATCCAGATCAAAAATTAAAGAGTCAATGACATTTTGTTGCTTGTTAAATTCACCTTAAGGAGGCTTTATGCTGCGTTTTATTCTAATGTTTTTCCTTTTGTTTTCTTGCGCGGGCCTGACGTTTGCCACCGAAGAATTCGCCGCGCAGACTGGGCAGAACTGCGTATATTGTCATCTTGACCCCTCAGGTGGTGGTGAACTGACCGCTCAGGGGCAGGCCTTTGTCGCGGCGCAGGCGGCCGCTGGAACGCCGGTTGCCTCGTCAGGTTTTGCCAAACTGCTGCGTTTAGTGGTCGGCAGCCTGCATCTGCTTACCGCGGTCTTCTGGTTTGGCACCATCTTCTACGTCCACCTGGTCCTCAAACCGGCCTATGCCGCCCAGGGTCTGCCGCGCGGCGAGGTGCGGGTCGGTTTGATTTCGATGGCGATCATGGCGCTGACCGGGCTTTATCTGACCTGGGTGCGTTTCGCTACCTGGCAGAGCCTGGTTGATACCCGCTTCGGCCAGCTGCTGCTGGTCAAGGTCGGCCTGTTCGCGGTCATGACCAGCATGGGGCTGGTCGCGGTGTTTATCGTCGGCCCACGTTTAAGAAAAAAACGCGCAACCTGCGCAACCTCTGTCGAAATTGTGCTGGGGGATATGACCGCGGAGCAACTTGCGCGTTGCGACGGACAGGAAGGCCGCCCCGCCTGCTTCGCCTACAAGGGAAAAATCTACGATGCGAGCAACAGCCCGATGTGGAAGAAGGGGCAGCATATGCAGCGCCACTCCGCCGCCGGCGATCTGACCCTCGCCCTCGGCCAGGCCCCCCACGGTGAGGATCGGGTTATGCGCCTGCCCGAAGTCGGCGCCCTTCTGACTTCGGGCGCGACCTCCGGCGAGGGGCCAAAGAAGCAGTTTTTCTTTCTCGCCTATCTCAACCTGATCCTGGCGGTGGCGATTCTGCTGATTGTCGCGTTGTGGCGCTGGGGGTAACGGACATGCCGGCTGGTGGCGTTTGGGCTGTTGGGCGCGGTTGAACTGGCGTTGGTGGTGATCAGAGCCGAGAACCTTGGGTCTTGCGCGCTGTCAGGAGGGCATCGGCGCAGTAAAGCGCAACTCCGATCCAGATCAGGGCGAAGGTGATCAGGTTGTGATAATCAAAGGGTTCCAGGTAAACAAAGACCCCCAGCCCAAATGCGATACTCGGTGCCAGGTATTGTAAGACTCCGACGGTGGAGAGGCGCAGGTGTCGGGCCGCCGAAGAAAAGCAGAGCAAGGGAAGACTGGTCGCTATGCCTGCACCGACCAGCCACAGGCTTAACCCCGGATTGCGCAGAAAGAGCGTCTCCGGGGAAAATTGCCGATACAAAATAAAGCCCAGGGCTGGCAGCAACAGCACGGTGGTTTCCATCAATAATCCGGGGATTGGTTTAACGGGAATCTTCTTGCGCGCATATCCGTAAAAAGCAAAACTGAAGGCCAAAAACAAACCATAAACCGGCAGGTTGCCATAGGCTAACAAAGCGTAGGCGACTCCCGCGGCGGCACAGGCCACCGCGACCATTTGCAAACGACGAAAACGTTCCCCCAACAGCAAAAAGCCAAGGCACACATTGACCATCGGGGTAATGTAGTACCCCAGGCTGGTCTCGACCACATGATCGTTATTGACGGCCAGAATATAAACGAACCAGTTACAACTGACCAGCAGGCCACTCAAGGTGAGTTTCAGCAGATTGCGCCTATCACCAACCATAATGCGGACGTCACTCCAGCGCCGCTGCGCACTAATGATTAGACACAAAAACAGGCAGGACCAGACAATGCGGTGACAGAGAATTTCAAAGGGATCTATGGCTTGCAGCTGTTTCCAGTAGGCCGGCAAGAACCCCCAGGCGACAAAGGCACTCAGCCCGTACAAGACGCCAATGGTTTGTTGACTCATTCGTTCGCCACGGCAACCACGCCCTGCGCCCTCAGCTTGGCGCGCAGGGTTTCAATGCGCTTGCGATTCACGCCAAAATCGGCATAGCCCCACCGGGCAGCCGAACGCACCGCGATGGTGTGATGTTGCGGGCGCAGTTGCAGTTCGAGATCATCGACAAAACCAAAGATGCGGCTGCGGCATTCTGCACGCAAATAATTCTTTTCGTGGATAATGATTTCGCTGCCCGGCAGTTCGGCAACCGCCCGCTGAACCAGCGGCCAGGCCTCTGGTGCCGGTATTTTCAGGCGCAAGGGTTCAATGTAATGCCTGGCCTGGGTGGCGTCACTGCGGACACAATTGGGCGAAGCGGGGCAGGGGGCAAGCGTGTCATTTTGAAGATCCGGCACAGCCATAGGATTTCCTTGAGAGCAAGAAACAAGCAGGAACCACAGGATGAAAATGCAAAACTTCATCCTAAAGCCTTATGCACGGTCTGGCTCAAGGCCCCGCTCAAATAAGGTTTGTGGATGAATCCTTTAAGACCGCGTTTTTTCATGTCTTCAAGGTCTTCTACGTTGGTAAAGCCGGAGGAAAGCACCACGCGAACTTTGGGGTTCAACTGCTGCAGGGCGATAAAGCAATCTTTGCCATTCATGATGGGCATGATCATGTCCACGATAACAAGATCAATCGCCGTCCTGTCCCGGCGATAAACGGACACGGCCTCTTCCCCATTTTCAGCCAGAAAAACGCGATAACCCAGATCTTGCAAAATCGCTTTTGCGGTGATGCGCATCACTTCTTCGTCATCGACCACCAGGATAGTCCCCTGACCTTTGATCATTTCGTCAGGCGGTGCTTTTGACTCT
>Ga0210053_1000441_pt1 | contig 40769 bp, 37 predicted proteins | sample CryGeymeta201512_FD_185467 | JGI IMG/M metagenome (GOLD analysis project Ga0210053, IMG submission 185467) | Groundwater microbial communities from Crystal Geyser aquifers in Utah, USA - Crystal Geyser metaG 2015-12 (SPAdes) (version 2) | ecosystem: Environmental > Aquatic > Deep subsurface >... | reverse complement strand
TCGATGTACTTGAAGGCATCGAACATTTCGCCGAAGCACTGCGCCGGGTTTATTCCGGCGCCAACTTCGGCAAGCAGATAGTGAAGGTCTGAGCCATGCGCTTTGAAGGTACCGCCCACTACGTCGCCAGCGACGAACTCAAACTCGCAGTCAATGCTGCGATCACCCTGCAACGGCCGCTGTTGATCAAGGGCGAGCCGGGCACCGGCAAAACCCTGCTCGCCGAAGAAATGGCCAGCGCGCTGGCGGCACCGCTGTTTACCTGGCACGTCAAATCCACCACCAAGGCGCATCAGGGTCTGTACGAATACGACGCGGTCAGCCGCCTGCGTGACTCACAACTGGGCGAGGCGCGAGTACACGAGGTGCGCAATTACATCCGCCCCGGTGCGTTGTGGCAGGCGTTTGCCAGCGAACAGCGCGCGGTATTGCTGATCGATGAAATCGACAAGGCCGACATCGAGTTTCCCAACGACTTGCTGCGCGAACTCGACCGCATGGAATTCTCAGTCGATGAAACTGGTGAAACCATCCGCGCCCGCCATCGGCCGATCATCGTCATCACTTCGAACAACGAGAAAGAACTGCCTGACGCGTTCCTGCGCCGCTGTTTCTTTCACTACATCAACTTCCCGGACCGCACCACCCTGGAGCGGATCATCGCGGTGCACTACCCCGGTCTTGCCGGTGCGCTGGTCAGCGATGCCTTGGAAATGTTCCTGCAACTGCGCGAAGTGCCGGGCCTGAAGAAACGACCTTCGACCTCGGAGCTGATCGACTGGCTGAAGCTGCTGCTGGCCGATGATCTGGCGGCGCACGCACTGCACGAGCGCGACCCGGCCAAGGCGATTCCGCCGCTGTACGGCGCGTTGGTGAAAAACGAACAGGATGTGCAATTGCTGGAACGTCTTGCTTTCATGCATCGTCGTCAAGCGCAGCGCTAACTTCCGATGTTTTTGGGTTTGTTCGATACGCTGCGCGCCGCCAAGGTGCCGGTCAGTGTGCGTGAACTGCTCGACCTGCACGCGGCGCTGAAAGCCGGCATCGTGCAGGTCGATGTCGATGCGTTTTACACCCTGGCACGCACGCTGCTGGTCAAGGACGAGCGTCATTTTGATCGCTTCGATCGCGCGTTTGCGTGCTGGTTCAAGGGCATGCCCGACCTGCCCGCCACGCTCGACGCCGAGGTCCCCGCCGACTGGCTGCGCCGCGTCTTTGATCGCGAGTTCAGCGCCGAGGAACGTGCCCGCATCGAAGCACTGGGTGGCCTTGAGAAGCTGCTTGAGGAATTGCGCAAGCGCCTGAACGAGCAACATGAACGTCATCAGGGCGGCAATCGCTGGATCGGCACCGGCGGCAGCAGCCCGTTCGGCAACAGCGGCTACAACCCCGAAGGCATCCGCATCGGTGGCATGGGCGGCAACCGGCGCGCGGTAAAAGTATGGGAGCAACGTCAGTATCGCAATCTCGACGATCAAGTCGAAATCGGCACCCGCAACATCAAACTGGCACTGCGGCGATTACGCCGCTTTGCGCGCGAAGGTGCCGCCGATGAACTCGACCTCGACGCTACCATCGCCGCCACCGCGCGCGAAGGTGGCATGCTCGATATCCAGATGCGTGCGGAACGGCACAATGCGGTAAAAGTGTTGTTGCTGCTCGATATCGGCGGCTCGATGGACGAGCATGTGCGGGTCTGCGAAGAACTGTTCTCGGCCTGCCGCAGCGAGTTCAAGCACCTCGAACACTTCTATTTCCACAACTGCCTGTACGAATCGGTGTGGAAGCACAACCAGCGCCGCTTCAACGAGCGCCTGCCCACGCTGGAACTGCTGCGCACCTATGGCGCCGATTACCGCGTGGTGATCGTCGGCGATGCGGCGATGGCCGCGTACGAGATCACCCATCCGGGCGGCAGCGTCGAGCATGTCAACGAAGAGCCCGGCAGCGTCTGGATCCAGCGGCTGGTCGAACGTTTTGCCAAAGTCGTCTGGATCAACCCGACACCGCAACGGGCCTGGGATTACAGCCAGTCCACCGGCCTGATCCGGAGCTTGCTGCATGAACGCATGTACCCGCTCACCCTGGCCGGTCTCGATGAGGCGATACGCAAGCTGCGTTAAGCTGCGCCACTGTGTGCGACATCCCGAATCCGAATCCGAATCCTGCCAGTTGACTGCCCAATGCCACCCATACTTCGCCTGCTTGCGCTTGTTACCTGTCTGTTGTTTACCAGTACCAGCCCGGCACAAACGCCGGCAGGCAAAGCCGACATCCGCATCACGGCGCTGTTCAACGACCCTGCGATTGCTGAGATCAGCGGCCTGGCGGCATCACGACTGCACCCGAATGTGCTCTGGGTGCATAACGACAGTTTCGACAAGCCGGTACTGTACGCGCTGTCCACCACAGGCAAGCGTCTGGCAAGCGTCACCATCGCCGGCGTTGAAAATATCGACTGGGAAGATATCGCCGCCTTCACCTTGAGCGGAAAAGCCTACCTGCTGATCGCCGATACCGGCGATAACGGCGGCATCCGCCAAACCCTGCAACTGCATGTGGTGCGTGAACCTGCGCAATTGCGCGACCAGACCATCAAACCGGCGTGGTCGATTCGCTTTCGCTGGCCGGACGGCCCGCGTGACTGCGAAGCGGTAGCGGTCGATGGCAAACGCGGCGAGATCCTGCTGTTCGGCAAAAAACGGGTGCCCGTGGATCTGTTGAGTCTGCCACTGCAACCCCACAATGACGCCGTGCAGATCGCCCGTCCGATCGGCGCTCTGGCCGGCATCGCGCAGCCCAGCGCTGAAGACCTGGAGCGCAATCCGGTCTATGGCCGCTACCGCAGCCAGATCACCGCCGCCGACATCAGCCCGAACGGCCGCACGTTGGCCGTACTCAACTACCGTGCGGTCTATCTTTATCCACGCCATGCTGGCGAAGACTGGCCGCAGGCCGTTGCCCGGCCAGGCAGGGAACGTGTTTTCCCGTGGCTGGCGCAGGCCGAAGCGTTGGGCTTCGCGGCCGACGGCAAGGGCCTGTGGATCAGTGGCGAACGCCAGCCGACGCCGCTGTTGTGGCTGGCGCTGCCCTGAGCGCAATGAAAAAGGCCCGCCTTGCGGCGGGCCACCGGTAACCCCGGCTCACCTATCCTGGAGAGAGGGCAGGCCAACATCCGTGTCGCGCCTGCCCAAGTACTGCCAACGCAAGACCCAGCGAAAACCGGCCACGGTTCTGAAATTCCCTCTGAACCAGGCGGCAAAGCCCCGTTATTGCGCCACGGTACCCGGCTCTGGCCGTGCTGGATGGCAACAAGCCGCCCTGCCCCGCAGGCTATCCATGGCCTGTAGAAACGCTGAATTGATCAGCGTTCCTAATTGATCAGCGTTCCTCTTGCGCAATCCGCACCGAACACGTACATTTGTACCCATGCAGGAACCGCTCAGCCCACGCCAGCAGCAAATCCTCGATTTCATCGCCGACTGGGCGGCACGCGAAGGTCGGCCACCCACCTTGCGCGAGATCGCCCAGCAGGTGGGCTTGCGCCAGCACAGTTCAGCCCAGGTCCACGTCGAGGCGCTGATCCGCAAAGGGTGGCTGGCACGTAGTGCGCAACATGGCAGCCTGCGCCTGCTGGCGGCAACGCGAACAACCGGCAGTGGCAGTAACGACAGCGCTTTGTTGTACCTGCCGCTGGTTGGCCGGGTAGCTGCCGGCGCACCGATTCTGTCCGAAGGCCACATCGAGGCACGCTACACCATCGATCCACACCTGTTCCGGCCACGTCCGCATTACCTGTTGCGGGTGCAAGGCGACAGCATGATCGGCGTGGGTATCCGCGATGACGATTTGATCGCGGTGCATCGCACGCCCACGGCACTGGATGGGCAGATCGTGGTCGCCCGCATCGATGACGAGATCACCGTCAAGCGCCTGCGCTATGCCGATGGCCGACTGCGCCTGCTTGCGGAAAACCCCGCCTACGCGGCGATCGAGGTGGATGCCACACACCACGACTTCGCCATTGAGGGGTTGTACGTCGGCGTTATTCGCAGGGCCTGAGGGATGGGAACCTCGCAAAACCTGCTGTGCGAGTCGCTCGCGACGGTTTCGAGGTGCTCCCTGCAACCATCGCCAGTACACCCATGACCAACACCCTGCCGCTCGACGCCTGGCTGGCCGATGCCGGCATCTTTCGTGGTGGCCGTGATCTGGGCCAGACAACGGCCGATGCGGGGTCGTGTCAGGCCAGTCAACTCGATGCGCTCGATGCGTACCTGCCATGGGCCGGTTTTCCGCGCGGCGCGCTCAACGAAATACTGATCGCGCATGATGGTATCGGCGAGTTGAGCCTGTTGCTGCCAGCGCTGTGCCACATTGCCCGCCGGCAAGCCATCGCCTGGGTGAGCCCACCGTATTTGCCATACCCGGCGGCGCTAGCCACCGCCGGGCTGCCACTGGATCGCCTGCTGTGGATACGTGCTGCACGCGAGCACAGCCTGTGGGCGGCCGAACAATGCCTGCGTGCGGGCTGCCTGGGCGCGGTGCTGGTGTGGACCGACAGCGGTGATGATCGCGCCCTGCGGCGGCTGCAGGTAGCGGCGCAAAGCGGTGCCAGTTTCGCCTTCCTGCTGCGTCCGCTGCGGCATGCCGGCAACGCCAGCCCGGCTGCTTTGCGCCTGACCATGAGTACTACCGCTGGTCACACCCAAGTCCACGTGCTCAAGTGTCGCGGCAGCATCGCGCCGGCGAAATCGTTCAGCCTCGACCGCACCCACTGATCCGGCACCTCGACCATGCTGTGGGCCTGCCTCGCGCTACCGCAATTGCCTCTGGAAGTCGCCTTTCGCGGCTGCCCGGACCACGGCCCGCACCTGCTCTACAACGAAACTGGGCAACGCCTGCTGGTGGTGCAGGCGGATGCTACTGCGCAGGCGGCAGGCATCCATGCCGGGCAAAGCCTCAGTGCCGCGCGCGCATTGCTGCCTGCGGTGTTGGCAAAGCCGCAGCAACGCCATGCCGAGCAATCGGTACACGAAACCCTCGCTGCCTGGGCGTATGGTTTCAGCAGCCAAGTGCTATGCCTGCCAGCGAGCGCGCAGATGCCGGCGGCACTGGCGCTGGAAGTGGGCGGCAGTCTGAAGTTGTTTGACGGCTGGCCGAATCTCTCCAGTCAGTTGCGCCATGGCCTGCAACAGCTTGGCCATGCGCACAGCCTGGCCTGTGCCCCCAGCGTGGCCGGTGCACGGCTACTGGCCAGTGCCGGCCACGACGGCATGGCGCTGAACGACCAGCCGCAATTGCGTCGCGCGCTGGCGCAACTGGCGTTGACGCAAGCCGGCTTGGATGCGCGCCAGCTTGCTGCCCTGCATGCGATGGGTCTGCGCCGGCTCGGCGAGGTATTCACCCTGCCACGGCCCGAGCTGGCACGCCGACTCGGGCCGGAACTGCTGAACTGGCTCGACCGCCTGCGTGGCCATAGCCCCGACCCATACCCGCCGTATCGCCCCGCGACGCACTTTTTTCAGCGCATCGAGTTCGATTACGCCATTCAAACCCACATGGCGCTGCAATTTGCCCTGCACCGGCTGTGCCGTGAGTTGGCTGCATTCGTGTTCGCCCGCGCCGGTGGCGTGCTGCATTTCACACTGGAACTGGAACACGAGGATCTGCCTGCCAGCACGATTACCGTGGGCCTGCGGCAAGCCATGAATGCACCAGACGCCTTGTTCGACGCGGCACGTGGTCGGCTCGAGCACGCCGCACTGCCGGCCGCGGTGGTCGCATTGGCGCTGCGCGCACGCGATCTGCCGCCGATGGCACCGGAGCGCCGTGATCTGTTCGACCCCGGCCCGCGTGGCGATCTCGATCTGCCCGGCCTGATAGAACGCCTGCGCACGCGCCTGGGTGATGATGCCGTCTGCCAGTTGCAGCATTACCCCGACCACCGCCCCGAGTACGCCTGGCGCATTGGCGAGGGCAAGGCAGCCGCTGCTGATGGCGCCAAGCACCGCCCGCACTGGCTATTGCTGCGGCCGATCCCGTTGCGCAACCGGGTATTGCGTATCCTGCGTGGCCCCGAGCGTATCGAAACCGGCTGGTGGGACGATCACGATGTCCGCCGCGATTACGTGATCGCCGAGCTCGACACCGGCCAGCATGCCTGGCTGTTTCGTGATGCTGGCAGCGAAGGGGCATGGATGCTGCACGGCTGGTTTGCATGAGAAGCACATGCAAACGTTTCGCAGTTTCGTAGCCCATCAGGTTGAGGCCACAGGCCGAAACCCGGGTTGGTGTGGCGTGTCGCGCCCCCGAATTGCGCCGGCGCAGTGCGCCCCGGGTTACGCGCTACGCGCTAACCCGGGCTACACGATAGGCTTTCGTGCTGTGGTAGCCCGGGTTGAGGCCACAGGCCGAAACCCGGGTTGGTGTGGCGTGTCGCGACCCCGAATTGCGCTGGCGCAGTGCGCCCCGGGTTACGCGCTACGCGCTAACCCAGGCTACACGGTGGGCTTTCGTGCGGTGGTAGCCCGGGTTGAGGCCACAGGCCGAAACCCGGGTTGGTGTGGCGTGTCGCGGCCCCGAATTGCGCCGGTGCTATGCGCCCCGGGTTACGCGCTATGCGCTAACCCGGGCTACACGGTGGGCTTTCGTGCTGTGGTAGCCCGGGTTGAGGCCACCGGCCGAAACCCGGGTTGGTGTGGCGTGTCGCGCCCCCGAATTGCGCTGGCGCAGTGCGCCCCGGGTTACGCGCTACGCGCTAACCCGGGCTACACGGTGGGCTTTCGTGCGGTGGTAGCCCGGGTTGAGGCCACAGGCCGAAACCCGGGTTGGTGTGGCGTGTCGCGCCCCCGAATTACGCCGGCGCAGTGCGCCCCGGGTTACGCGCTAACCCGGGCTACACGGTGGGCTTTCGTGCGGTGGTAGCCCGGGTTGAGGCCACAGGCCGAAACCCGGGTTGGTGTGGCGTGTCGCGGCCCCGAATTGCGCCGGTGCTATGCGCCCCGGGTTACGCGCTATGCGCTAACCCGGGGCTACACGGTAGGCTTTCGTGCGGTGGTAGCCCGGGTTGAGGCCACCGGCCGAAACCCGGGATGGTGTGTTGTGACCTCGGGTTGGCGCTATCGGCGCAATCAGGCTTTCTTGGCCCAGGCCGAACACCAACCCTTGGCCTTGACCGAATGCCCGGGGAACAATGCACACGGGCCGTCACTGGCACCGGGCACACCTTGGAAAAACTGGCAGTTGGCACAATCGCTGCCCGCCTTGAAACTTGGATGTTTCACCGCAGCAGCATCTTGCGCATAGCCCAACGCCTTGGCCTGCGGATTGTCCAGCGGCAATGTCGGCAGGCTTTGCGCCATGGCGTTACCACCGAGCAGGCGCGCAGCCAACGGCACTGCTGATGCGGCCACTGCAAGATTGACCAGAAAACGACGCCGCGAAGAGGGGATTTCGTTCATGAGATGACCTCGCCAAAAGAGCCATGAGTATAGCGATGCAAGGTGAATGCCGAATTGACACAAATCAGGCAAAACCCTGCGCAATCCAGCAGTTGATAACGATTCGCGTTCACTCACTCGAAAGCAGGCAAGGCAACACTCAGCGTGTCTGTGCCGGGCTGGATGCCAGGCGCGCGGGCGTGGGAAGGGCGCTTCCCTTTCAAGCCCGCGCTATACCGCAGACGGCCCGGCACAGCCCCGCCCGCAGGGAGACCCGGGGCGGCCCGCCGGCGGTGTTGCGTCCGCTGGACGTAGAATCATTACACTGGCACCAACGCGCCTTGCCGACAAACCGCTCCTGGCCTCTGTGTGTCGCCTTGCTTGCCATCGAGTGAGTACTATCGACCAACAACAGCGGCCCGTCGAACGCATCCGCGCCACGCATTGAGTACACTGATTGGCATGACCCTGCCCTACGACACCGATCGATTCGCCGAGTGCTCGCAAACGTTGATCGCGATCACCACGCGGCTGGCTGCGCGCGGCTGGACGCCGGCCACCAGCAGCAATTTCTCCATGCGCATCAGCCCGCACTATGCGCTGATCACGGTGTCAGGGCGGGACAAGGGGCAACTGACCGCGAACGATTTCATGGCGATCGATTTCGATGGCCAGGCTGTCGCCAGCACGCAACGCCCCTCCGCTGAAACGCTGTTGCATGCCCATCTGTACCGCCGCCTGCCGGACGTTGATTGCGTACTGCATACCCATTCGCACACCCAGACCGTCGCCTCGCGCCTGTTTGCCGGCTCTGGCCGCGTCCACTTCGAGGGCTACGAGCTGATCAAGGCGATCGCCGGCAATACCACCCACGACGCCACCCTGACCCTGCCGGTGCTGCCCAACACGCAGGACATGAGCACGTTGGCCGCGCAGGTGGAAGCCCTGCTCGATGCCGGGCCACTGTGGGGCTACCTGATCGATGGCCACGGCCTCTATGCCTGGGGCCGCAGCCACGGCGAAGCCTGCCGCCACCTGGAAGCCTTCGATTTCCTGCTCGGCTGCGAGTTGGACCTGCTGCGGATCGCACCGCAGCGCGCCAGCCGTATCTGCTGAATTATCACCTGCCCGTCGCTGCGAACGCCTGCCATGACCCAACTACGAATTTTTGATGAAGCACAACCCTCACGCGCAATCCTGAAAACCAACGATCACGCCGAGATCACCGACACGCTCGCTCTGCTCGGCGTACGCTTCGAGCGCTGGAAGGCGAACGCCATACTGCCAACCGATGCAGACCAGGACATGGTCATTGCCGCCTATCGCAGCGATATCGACCGGCTGATGGCGCATGGGGGCTATCGTGCGGTGGACGTGATCAGCCTGCATCCGCAACATCCGGAACGCGACGCGCTGCGTCGCAAGTTTCTCAACGAGCACACCCACGCGGAAGACGAGGTGCGGTTCTTTGTCGCCGGCTCGGGCCTGTTCACCCTGCACATCGATCAACGGGTATACGAAGTGCTATGCCATGCCGGCGATCTGATCGGCGTGCCGGCCAATACCCAGCACTGGTTCGACATGGGCCCGCAACCGTATTTCGTTGCCATCCGCCTGTTCACCAACCCGGCGGGGTGGGTCGCCCGCTTCACCGGCAGCACCATCGCCGAGCAGTTCCCGCGCTACGAGGGCGGCGCCGCGTGAGCAAGGTCATCCTTACCGACATCGAAGGCACTACCAGCTCAATCGCGTTCGTCAAGCAGGTGCTGTTCCCGTACGCGCGCCAGGCCCTGCCGGCATTCGTGCGCCGCCATGGCCAGGAGCCGGAAGTGCGGCGCTGGCTCGATGCCGCCGCGCTCGATATCGGCGGCGTGGTATCCGACCACTGTATCGTCGAGTTGTTGCAGCAATGGATCGATGAGGATCGCAAGCACACCGCGCTCAAGGCCCTGCAAGGCATGATCTGGCGCAGCGGCTATGCGCACGCGGCATTCCACGCCCACATGTACCCCGATGCCAGCACCCAATTGCAGGCGTGGCATGCCAAGGGGCATCTGTTGTACGTCTATTCGTCGGGCTCGGTTGCGGCGCAACGGTTGTTCTTCGCGCACACCGCGGCTGGCGATCTCAGCGTCCTGTTCGCGGGCTTTTTCGACACCGAGATGGGCGGCAAACGCGAGCCGCAAAGCTACCGCAACATTCTGTCTGAAATCGACAGCCCGGCCAGCAACGTGGTGTTTCTTTCCGACGTTGTGGAAGAACTCGACGCCGCCCGCGAGGCCGGAATCGCCACCGTGCTGATCGACCGCAGCGAAGACTACCCGCAGCCACGTCTCGGCGATTCCTGCCATGGCCATCGCCGGGTGACATCCTTTGACGCACTCTCTACCTTGTAGCCAAGATTACGCAGCGGTGTGTGGCAAAGCCGCCCGCGCCGCAACCCCGGTTGCGGGAAAATCGCAGAACAGCCCATCCACACCCTGCCGCATCGCCGCCTGCATCTCATCCTCGATGCGAGAAAACCCGGCGCCCAATGCGTCGTCACGAAACGTCCAGGCATCGACGCGCAAACCACGCTCATGGGCATCAGCAACCAACCCGCTAGCGAGCAGCCGCTTGTTGACGCCGAGCCGCGACAGCCAGCTGCCGTGCGCCGCAATCGCCGTGCGCCAATCATCGTCGGCATCGATCAGCAACGCGCAGGGCAGGCCGGTGGCCAGGTAGACGCGATACAGCGGCTCCACGTCGAAACACTGCACCCACACCCGCACGCCGTCGGGCAACGCTGCAACCGAAGCGATGAAGTACGGCACCGGATCGACGCCCTGTGCGGCCAACTCGCGCGGGTGTTTGATCTCCGGATACAGGGTAACCGCGCTGCCGCGCTCGGCGGCGGCCTGCGCCGCCCAGTCGATGATCGCCTGCCAGCGCGGCAGCGGGTGTTGATCGTCGAACGACCGATCGCGTCCGGGGAATGGCTGTCGCGCACGCAGTCGATCCAGTTGCTCGGCGCGCAGCAACACGCTCCACCACTCACCATCGCGCTGCAACGGCGCGAAATCGGGCAATGCCGCAATGTTGGTACTGTTGCCCAACGCCGGTTCATGGCGTGCATACAACACGCCATCGGCACTTGGCACCAGATCCGGCTCTACCACGTCGGCACCCTGACCAAGGGCCAGCGCATAACCCACCAGGGTGTGTTCGGGCAGCGGCCCGCTCGCGCCACGATGGGCGAGAATCGATGGCGGCAAGCCATCCAGCGTATGCCAATTCATGGCGCGGCCTGATCGAGCCGGTAGCGGGTTTCGGCGTTGATTTCACCGCGCCAACGATCATCGCTGCGCACCTGGATACGATGCTCGCCCAGCGCCAGATTGGTCGGCAATGGCGCCCGCCACAGGTGGCTCGAAACGCTCGCCTGCGGTGCCCGGTCATAGCCACGCAGCACGTCGCTGGCATCGTCGGCGAGATTGCGTGCCAGCATCCCGGGGTCGGCCTCATGCACCCGCGCCATCGCCCGCCACGGGCCATCGTCAATGCGATAGTCGACCAGCGCATCGGGCATCGCCATCATCACATTGGCGTAAACGCTCACTCCCGGCCACGCCCCCTGACGCAAAACCTTGGGTGCGTGCAAGGCAATCTGGGTATCGTGGATGTCGCGTGCCGGGTGCCACGCCAACCGGTAGTTGCTGCCCTCGATACGCATCAGCGCGTAACCATTGGCCGTGCCATCGGCCATCGTGCTATCGGGGATACCGTCGCCATCTTTCAGCCCCGACCAGAAGCCGCCACAGGTGGCGCCGACGTTGTACTCGTGCAGCGGCACCTGCCCGGTCCAACCATCCGCCGCATCATGCAGATAATGCAACTGGCTGTGCATGTGCGCACTCAACACCAGGCGCTGCGCAAAACGGGCAAGTAGCGCGAACAGGCGCTGGCGATCAGCGCTGCGAAACGTCTCACGCTCCGGGTCGACATCGAACAGCGGAATATGCAGCGCGATCACCACCAGCCGATCCGCCGGCACGGTGTCGAGATAGGCTTCAAGAAACGCAAACTGCGCGGGCCGTAGACCGCCCACGTATGCCGGCTGCTGGCCGGGCAGATGGATCACGTCATCGAGTCCGATGAAAACCACCTCACCCTCTTCCCAGGCAAACGTGTCTGGGCCGAAGGTCGCGCTGAAGGTCGCCAGCGAGCTGTCATCGTCCGCCGCATCGGCGTCCAGATCATGATTGCCGGCAACGTGCAACCAGGGCACCGCCAAGCGTGCGGTAACGGCATTGATCGCCGGGTACAAACTGAGGTCGTCATGCACGATGTCGCCCAGCGACACCCCGATTCGTGCCGTGTGCTGGCCGATCAACGGTTCGACGATATCGCGCCGGTAATAATCGACATCGGTCAGTGATTTGGGCTGTGGGTCGCCGAACACCAGCACCTCGAAGCGGTTGCTCGTATCGCTGCGACGCAAGCCAAACGCGATGTCCAGCGGCTCGCCGACGCTCGCGGCACGACGCCAGAAGTCCGGCAGGCCATCCTCACGCAATGGCACTGCATAACCCGGCGGTTTGACCAGGGCGATGGTATCGCGGCCACGCGCCGGCAGCATCGCCCTGCCCTCGGCGTCGGTCAGCACCAGTACGCGCAGCTTGACTCCGGCCAAGCCAGTCTCAGCGTCATCACGCTGGCCGTTGCCATTGCCATCCTCGTACACCACGACCCGGTGCGATGCGGCCTGTGCCGGCATCACCAGCACCAGCGCCAGCGCAAGCGAAAGCGCCAACAGCACAACGCCAAAACGGCGCTGCGCCCAGCCATGCCGAAGCAACGCCAGGCGATGGCGCGGGTAGGGTTGCGCGGACGCGCTGACGCGAATGGCAGGAGCGGTTGTGGGGTGATCAAGGTTCATGATGCGATTGACCCATCGCCGTGCGCGCCGGGTGCTCAGCCGGCAATCAAATCGGCAAGGCGATCGCGATTGTGCGGCTCGCGAAAGAACACCGAATGCCAGCCATTGCGATCCAGCGGCTGCCACTCGCCTTCGCGCTGCGCCAGCCGATCGGCAATTGCCCACAGCACCGACGGGTTGGCGCCGAGGCCAAGATGACTGCCCTGCACCACGATGTTTTCCGAACACGCGGTTTCCGGTGCCAGGCTCAATCGCCAATGCACCACACCATCGGTTTTGCTGAAGATCGAGGTGAACGGCATCGCCGGATGTGCGAGCAGGCGCTGATGCAGCCCCGGATCATCCACCTTCAGGCCACTGACCATTTCAAACACGCGCCACGCGTTGGTGGCCTTGGGGTTGCCACCGAGCGGCGAACCCAGCGTGATCACCGTGCGCACCTGCTCGGGCAAACCAACCGCCAAGGCACGCGCCATCGCACCACCCAGCGACCAGCCAACCAGGCTGACCTTGCGGCCATTGTGCCGCGCACTGATCTGCTGCACGCGCTCGCACAGGCGTTGCTCGGTATCGGCAACCGGGCCGCGATTGAAGCCCTGCTCCCACGGGTAAACGTGGTAACCGCAATCGCCCAGAAATCGCCGCAGCGGGCCGGTGCTGCGATCGCTGGCGATCAGGCCGGGCAACACCATCACTGGATGATCATCGCCACGCGGCGCATTGCGCACCAGCCACGAACGCACGGCGGCAAACGCCGACCATTCAAAAAACGCCCGCCCCTCCAAGGCCAACAGCAGTGGCGAGGGCGGACGCAGCGATGGCAATGGCGGGCTCATGGGTTGATCTTGCCAAGTAAAGCCTGAACAGCACGTTCAATACCACGCACCATCAGCGCCGGATTGCGAACTGCGTCACGATCACTGACGATGCCGATATCGAGCTGCCCGGCGTAGCTTTGCACGGTGATGTTCAAGGCCAGGCCGTGGGTGACGATCGAAACCGGAAAACTGGCACGCACACGGGCACCCGCGAGGCACAGCGCAACCGGTGAACCCGGCACATTGGAGATCACCAGATTGGCCAGCGCCGGCAACTTTTCCGCGAGATGGCCACTGGCCCATACCCGGCTCAAGCCGCTGGCCCACAGGGGTGCGGCAAGCCCCGGAAAATCGGTCGGAATGAAGCCACGCAGCAGGCTGACCTGTTGCTTGATGCGCCGGGTAGCTGCAGCGATCGCATGCAGGCGCGCAACGGGGTCGGCCATTTCGGTGTGCAGTGCGCATTGCGCCATCGACACCTGGTTGTTGGCTTCGCCATCGTCACCGGTACGCAGGCTGATCGGCATCGCCGCCACCAGCGACGTGCGCGGCAACGCGTTGTGGCGCAGCAGGTATTCGCGCAGTGCCGCACCGCACAGCGCCATCACCACATCGTTGCTGCTGACCCGGAAATGTTTGGCGATTCGGCGCACGTCGGCGAATGGCACACCGCCTGTCGCGATCCGGCGAGCGGGCCCGACTTGCACATTGAACGGCGTGCGCGGCGCCAGCATCACGCTGTCGCGCAGCGTGTCGATCACCTGTGGCGCAGCCGACCACACCGCACGCAAGGTCTGTGGTAACCCCAGCAAGGCCGAACTCACGCGCGCAAAGGTGCTGCCCTTGTCGCGCGCCGAATGCGCTGGCCGTGCCGGCTCGGCGTGTTCCGGAACCGGCACTCCCGGCGCAACATCAAGCAGCACGCGTGCCAATGCCACCGCCCCCTGGCCGTCGAGCAGGGCATGATGCAGACGGGTGAATACCGCCACACCGCCATCTGCCAGCCCCTCGATCACATGCAGCGCCCACAGTGGCCGGCTGCGATCCAGCGGCTTGGCATGCAGCCGTGCCACCAGCGCCAGCAACTGCGCCTGGGTGCCGGGCTTGGCTAAGCGGTGCGCAAAAAAATGCTGCTCCAGATCGAAATCCGTTGCCTCGGCCCAATGCGGATGATCCATGGCAAACGGTGCCGCCTGCAGAACACGATGCAGTGCCCGCGCCTTCGGCAAGCGCTGTTGCAGGTGGGCGCGCAGGTGCGGGGCAAACCCCGCCCGCCCCACCCGCGGGCGATCGAGCAGCAACAAAGCGCCAACATGCATCGGCGTGCCGGCGGCTTCCAGGTACACGAAAGCGGCATCGAGGCCGCTTAGCGGCTGTACCCTGCGCGCTTTTTCAGCACTCACCGCAGCGTGGCATTGAGTTTGTCGAGCACCGCGGCGCCCGGACACAACTGCGCCATGCCCATCTGGTTGAGCGGTTGCTTGCTGGTGTTCAGATGCCCGTGCAAGTCCGTTGCATCGGGATCGACGTACAACAGGCCAGTGACCACTTCACCCTTGGCATGATGATGCTGCACATAGTGCATGGCGGCAATGCGGTCGCGCGGGTCGTAGTCGGCGGCAAGCTTGTGCAAGCGCAGGGTCTGGCCATCATGCTGGGTCACCTCGATGGTTTCGCCAGCGGCGTAATCGACGCTGATCGCATCGCGCGCGGGGAACACGTCGAGCCGGTTCACCGCCTCGTTGTGTTCGCGCACGTATTCATAGCTCTTGGTACTGCCGGCATGATTGTTGAACGCGATGCATGGGCTGATCACATCGATGAAGGCAGCACCGTGATGCGCAATGGCGGCCTCGATCAGCGGCACCAATTGCTGCTTGTCGCCGGAAAAACTGCGCGCCACAAACGTGGCACCCAATTGCAACGCCATCGCCACCAGATCCAGCGGGCTGTCGGAATTGACCACTCCGCGTTTGGAGGTGGAGCCTTGATCGGCGGTTGCCGAAAACTGCCCCTTGGTGAGGCCATACACGCCATTGTTCTCGACGATGTAGACCATGTTCACACCACGGCGCATGGCATGCACAAACTGACCGATGCCGATCGACGCGGAATCGCCATCACCGGACACGCCCAGATACAGCAGCTCGCGATTGGCCAGATTGGCGCCTGTGAGCACCGATGGCATGCGCCCATGTACGGTATTGAAGCCATGCGAATTGCCGAGAAAATAATCCGGCGTTTTCGAGCTGCAACCAATACCCGACAGCTTGGCGACCCGATGTGGCTCGATCGACAGCGACCAGCACGCCTGGATGATGGCTGCCGAAATCGAGTCGTGGCCACAGCCGGCGCACAGGGTGGAAACCTTGCCCTCGTAATCGCGGCGAGTACAGCCGAGCGCATTGTGTTGCAGGCTGGGGTGATGCAGCTTGGGTTTGGTGATCCAGGTCATATCGGATTGCCTACGGTATCGGACGGGCAAGAAGCACGACGCATTGCGGTCCGCAAAAAACGCAAAGTGCACAAAGTAAAAGCCAAATTGCAAATTTGTTGCTGCTCAACAGATCAGTGCTGCCCCTCGCTGTGTTTGCGTCCCTGGCGGACCAAACGCTGTTGGCTTCTTGCCGACAGACGACCACCCATCACGCCACCTGCTCCCGTGCCGCTGACCGCTCGGCGATGCGTGTGCCGATCGCGTCGATGATGAAACGTGCGGTGATCGGGGTGCCGTCGTAGTGCAACACGGCGAGCAAATGCGCCGGATCCACAGCCAGTTCGTTGATCAGCATGGCACGCATTTGGGCATCGCGGTTTTGCTCGACCACGAACACCTGCTCGTGCTCCGCGATGAACTTGGCAACCGCCTCGGGGAACGGAAACGCGCGCAGGCGCAGGGTATCGAGTGCCACCCCGTGCGCGGCAAAACTCGCCATCGCCTCATCCATCGCGGCGCTGGTGGAGCCGAAATAAATCGCGCCATGGCGCGCCGGCACATCGCCCTGATGCAACACCGGCGCCGGCACCAGCGTCTTCGCGGTATCCCATTTGCGCAGCAGGCGCTCCATGTTGTAAACGTAGTCCGGGCCGCGCTCGGAATAGCGCGCATAAGCATCCTTGCTGGTGCCACGGGTGAAGAAGCCGCCGCGCTCGGGATGGGTGCCGGGCAAGGTGCGCCACGGTATGCCATCGCCATCAACATCGTTGAAGCGGCCAAAATCGCGACCAGATTGCAACTCAGCAGCACTCATTACCTTGCCGCGGTCATAATCGCGGCCCTCGTGCCATTGCAGCGGCGCGCACAGACGCTGGTTCATGCCGATATCCAGATCACTCATCACGAACACCGGCGTTTGCAGGCGGTCGGCCAAATCCAGCGCGGCCGCGGCATGATCGAAGCACTCGCTGGGATCCTGCGGCAGCAGCAACACGTGCTTGGTGTCGCCGTGCGAGGCATAGGCGCACGCCGTCAAGTCGGCCTGCTGGGTGCGGGTGGGCATACCGGTGGATGGGCCACCACGTTGCACGTTGATCAGGGTGGCCGGAATCTCGGCGAAATAGGCCAAACCGAGAAACTCGGTCATCAGCGAAATACCCGGTCCGGAGGTGGCGGTAAATGCGCGTGCGCCATTCCAGCCGGCTCCCACCACCATGCCGATCGAGGCCAACTCGTCCTCGGCCTGGATGATGGCATAACGATGTTCGCCGCTGACCGGATCGGTGCGATACTTCTGACAGTACTTCTGGAATGCCTCGGCCAGCGAACTCGATGGCGTGATCGGGTACCACGCGCACACCGTGGCACCGCCGTACACGCAGCCCAGCGCGGCGGCACTGTTGCCGTCGACAAAGATACGATCGCCCACCGCGTCGGCGCGCCGAACCCGTAACCCCAATGGATGCACCAGGTTGGCGATCACGTAATCGCGGCCCAGATGCAAGGCATGCTTGTTGGCATCGACCAGCTTCTCCTTGCCTTTGAACTGCTCAAGGAACAGCGTTTGGATCACCGCTGGGTCGATTTCCAGCAGCGCCGACAAGGCGCCCACATACATGATGTTCTTGAATAGCTGGCGCTGACGCGGATCGGCATAGGTTTCGTTGCAGATACGGGTGAGCGGCACGCCGAGCACGGTGATGTCGTCACGCAGGCGCTCGCGCGGCAACGGCTTGGTGTTGTCGTACAGCAAATAACCGCCGGGTTGCAGCTCGGCCACGTCCCAGACGAAGGTTTGCGGATTCATCGCCACCATCAGATCGACGCCGCCACGCCGCCCCAACCAACCAGCCTCGCTGACACGCACCTCGTACCAGGTCGGCAACCCCTGAATGTTGGAGGGGAAGATGTTGCGCGGGCTGACCGGCACGCCCATGCGCAGAATGGCCTTGGCGAAAAGTTCGTTGGCCGACGCCGAGCCGGAACCGTTGACGTTGGCAAACTTGATGACAAAATCGTTGACTGACGTGATCGCGGAAGATTTCACAGGTGCCTCGGTCATGGTTCATCCCAACAGCAAAACGTTTGGCCCGCACAGGACGCAAAGAACGCAAACAAGAGCCTCGATGAAGGAACGCTGTTGATTTCGCTTCTCCGATGGCATTGCCAGCGCAGCGAAGCAATCCAGCGTGTTGTTTTCCCAACATTCACGGATTGCCGGGTCGCGTTGCTCCTCGCAATGACGGCCTGTTCAAACCTTCGTTTGTGTCCATCGCGGGCCGATCGTGCATTTCACGCGGCCTTGCGCTGCGCATCGCCGCCGCAGCCCTGCCCAGCCTGTGCCGTGTGCAACAGGAACTTCTGCATGTCCCATGCGCCGGTCGGGCAACGCTCGGCACACAAGCCGCAGTGCAGGCAGACATCCTCATCCTTGACCATCACTCGCCCGGTCTTGAGCAGGTCGGACACGTACAGATCCTGATCGCTGTTGAGCGCCGGCGCGGTGAGGTGCTGGCGCAACTCGGATTCATCGGCATTGCCGGTAAAACTGATGCAATCCATCGGGCAGATGTCGACGCAGGCATCGCATTCGATGCAGCGATCGCGCAGAAACACGGTCTGCACATCGCAGTTCAGGCAGCGCTGGGTTTCGCGCCAGGCGGTTTGCGCATCAAAGCCCAGTTCCACCTCCATCGCGATGTTGCTCAGGGTTTTTTCCGGCGGCGCCCACGGCACCTTGAAGCGCTGCTCCGGCGAGACATCGTTGTCGTAGCTCCACTCGTGGATGCCCATCTTCTGCGAAACCAGATTCACGATCGGATCGGGTCGCGCGTGCAGCGATTCGCCGCGCAGGTACAGATCGATGCTGATCGCCGCGGCATGTCCGTGCGCAACCGCCCAGATGATGTTTTTCGGGCCGAATGCGCTGTCGCCGCCGAAAAACACATTGGCCACGCTCGACTGGAACGTGGTTTCATCAAGCTCGGGCAGACTCCAGCGATTGAATGTCAGGCCGATGTCGCGTTCGATCCACGGGAAGGCATTCTCCTGCCCGATCGCCACCAGCACGTCATCGCAGGGATGAAACTCATCGGGCTCGCCGGTGGGCAGCAGCGTGCGGCGGCCATCGGCGGCGTAGTGAGCGGCCACTTTCTCGAACCACATGCCGGTGACCTGGCCATTGTCGTGTTCGACCGACTTGGGCACGCGAAAATCGAGGATCGGGATGCCCTCGTGCTGCGCGTCTTCCTTCTCCCACGGGCTGGCCTTCATCTCGGCGAAGCCCGAGCGCACGATCACCGTGACATCGCTGCCGCCCAGGCGGCGCGCCGAACGGCAGCAGTCCATCGCGGTGTTGCCGCCACCGAGCACGATGACCCGTTTGCCAATCGCGGTAATGTGGCCGAACGACACCGAGGACAACCAGTCGATGCCAATATGGATGTTGGCGGATGCTTCCTTGCGGCCCGGCACGTCGAGATCGCGGCCGCGCGGCGCGCCGGTGCCGACGAATACCGCATCCCAGCCTTCGGCCAGCAGTGCCTTGAGCGAATCGATGCGGCGATTGCCTGCAAACGCGACGCCACAATCGAGCACGTAACCCACTTCCTCGTCGATCACCGCTTCGGGCAACCGGAAGCGCGGCACCTGCGTGCGCATGAAACCGCCGGCTTTCGGATCCTGATCGAACACCACCACCTCGTAACCGAGCGGTGCCAGATCACGCGCCACCGTCAACGAGGCGGGGCCAGCGCCGATGCAGGCCACCCGCTTGCCGTTTCGGCGCACCGCCGGCTTGGGCATGCCGCCACGCGGGTCACCCTTGAGATCGGCAGCGACGCGCTTGAGGCGACAGATCGCAACCGGTTCGGGATGCTCGCCGTTGCTTTCTTCCACCCGTCCGCGCCGGCACGCCGGCTCGCACGGGCGGTCGCAGGTGCGCCCGAGGATGCCCGGGAACACATTGGAACGCCAGTTGACCAGATAGGCATCGGTGTAGCGCTGCGCAGCGATCAGACGGATGTACTCGGGGACCGGGGTGTGTGCGGGACAGGCCCACTGGCAATCGACCACCTTGTGAAAGTAATCGGCTCCAGCGATGTCGGTCGGCTTCATTTTGGCTCCCACGGATGCCCGTGTGTTCCGGTGTGCCGACTATAACGCTAGCGGCGGCCGTTGCGTTGTGCGCTGCGCAAGGAAATCCGACGAAAAAAGGTGTATGGCGCGACGGTTTGGCTGCGCCACCGACCCTGCCCCGGCAGCACGCCGGGGCGGGTTGCGGGAAGCATCGATTACTTCTGTTTCCAACTGCCGCTGCGATCCTGATACCAGCTGCCGCGCGGCGCGCTATCCACCCATTGCCGGGCGAAGGTTTCGCGGATCTGGCTCTCCCAATCGGGGTGGCCATTGGCAACCGCAATCTCGCGATACACCGCATTGCGATCGCGGTTTTCTTCGGCAACCAGCCCGCTCAAGGTCGCCCGCTCGCGCAGCGGCACTGCGGCTGCATCACGCACCTGTACCAGGCCATCGTTGCCAAAACCCAGCGCGCCGGCGGCAAACAAGGGCGCCAACTTGCTCTGATAACGCTGTGTCATGCGATCCTGGATGGCCTGGATTGCTGGCGTGCGGATGGTGATGTCGGCGGCTTGCGCGTGTGCATCGGCAATGAAGAACGACAACCACGCCATGCCACCCGCGGACGAGTCCACCGGTGCGCTGCTGCCGGGATCAGCATCCACACCGATCACTTTATCGACGAACTCCTTGGCCGCTTCCTGCGCCTCGGCCGCCGGAAAATAGACATTGATGGTGACACAGGCGCTGAGCAACAACGCCGAGACCGCACCGGAAACCAGAAACTTGCGCATCGCTCTCTCCTGTATTGAAATCTGGACGCAAAATCGGAATTGGCTTGCGCGTGACCCGATTGCAACGTGATCGGCACCGCGCACACGGCCCGACTACTCCACTGTTGGCATCTGCCCTTCCGTCACGGCCTTCAAACGCGCCAGCAGTACTGGCCAATCCACCCGCCGGGAAAACCCTACCACGGTAATGCGCGGCAGGCCCGAACCCTCGACAATGGTATAGCCTTGCCCGGCTGAACCGACCCCATCCATCTGGCAAACATTTTCCCGCAAGATGCACTTCAAGCCCAGGCGTGAGTACGAAAACGTGCTGAACATCTGCAACGCGGTATTTTGCAAACCAGCGGCGATTCCACCACCACCGACGCTGGTCAGGTCACGTACCGCGCGCTGACTGATCTTCTTTTTGCCCCTGTAACCTGGGCTGGAATGGAAGTCGGCATCAAATTGCACCGGCGCCCAGTCGAGCAGGCGCAGATTGCCGACCTTGCCATCGAGCCGGCCGGTGATTTCACCGAAGCCAAAAGCGGCCGTCAACGGCTGCAGGTCGAGTTGGTCGTAGACGATGTCGGCCGCCAGCATGGGCGCCACGCCAAATGGCCGTTCCATCGCCAGATCGTCGATCCGCACCTGACCATCAAACATGGCGATGGTGATGCCGCCCTTGAATGTGAGCCGATTATCGGCGTATTGCGCATCGGGCAAGGTTCCGCCCACGCTGCCGGTGAACGGTGGCCAGCCCAGTCGCTGCGAGAGTTTGCCCAGATCCAGATCGCTGAGATTCATGCCCAGGCGAATACGCGCGCCGTGCTCACTCTGTCTGGGGCTGAGTGCGAAATGGCTGAGCTCGAAGCGGCCGCCGAGCAGCGGCACCGCCACTGGCGCCAGCAACGCGATCTCGCCCGCCTTGCTTTGCAACGATGCCGAGCCGCCACCAAAACCCAGGCCATAGATCGCCGCCGCACCCCAGCGCAGCGTGCCCGGCACGGTGTCGCCAACTCGTGCCCAGGCAATTTCGCCCGACACCTCGGCCAATGCGAAACGGCCGTCGGCAGCAATGGCGTTGACCTTGTCCAGCACCACGCTGACCGTGCGCGTACCTTGTTCACTCCAATCGAGGTTGGCGCGCAAGCCACCGGTCAACTGCAAGCCTTCGAGGCCAGCCATCGTTATCGGTGCGCTCAGGTAGCGCAGCGCAGCGTCATGCAACGAGGCACTGGCGATATTCAGCTTGGCTTGCACGGGCGCGAACGCCGGATCGAGTTGTACCTCGCCGTCAACACGCAGTGCGCCCAGGTCATCCCAGTGCAGATTGCGCAACCACCAACCCTGATTGCCTCGCCGCTCGGCCACCATCGCCACGTGCACCGGCGGTTTGGGCAACACCACGTAAACGCTCGATGCCAGCAGTTCGCCACCACGCAGCGCACCGCTGATGGCGATGCGGCTGGCAGCATCACTGATCGATGCATCCAGTTGCAGTTGCCCCGAGAGTGCATCAGTTGCGATCATGCCGTCGGCAGTATCCAGTGCCAGCCCGGCCACGCTGATCGGGCCGGTCACCCGCAACGGCCGTGCCTCGGGCACGACCACGGTGAAATCAGCATCGACCCGACCCTGGTTGTAACGCGCATCGGCCCAGAGCGTGCGCATGAATGCCTGCAGCCACGCTACCGGCACCTGCTTCAACAGCAGCCGGGTGGCATCGGGCGAAGCGGCGAGCCGCTCGACCTCAACCCGCGCCCGCCCCGATAGCAATAGCGCATTGGTATGTGCCAGCGACAGGCTTACGCGCAGCGTTGGCAACGCCCCCTGCGCCGAGCGCACCGGTCCGGCGCAGGCAAACCCCTCACCGTCGCGCCGCAACTCGCATTGCCAGCGCAATGTATCGAAGCGATAGCCGAACATCGGCGCATCGAGCCGCTCGACCTCGATGCTCAGCCGGCCACTGGCGGCGCCGTCTGGCCAATCCAGAGCCGCCTGCACGACGCGCGCCTCGGCAATCGCGGTGCGCAGCACGGCAACCTTAGCACTCACCCGGGTGGCGCTGACTGCGGTGCTATTGAGCAACCCTGCGATGACCATCAGGGCGATCATCAAACCGCGCTGCGAACAGTGCATTGGCCACCGCGGCGGTACACTGCACACGCCCCGGCTGGCGTCGTTGCGAGCGCAGCGAAGCAATCCAACGCCCTGGTCTTTTGCAACGTTCTGGATTGCCACGTCGCTTCACTCCTCACAACAACGGCTTGTTCAGAGCATCCCGGCCAATCAAGCACGCGGCACAGGCTGCGTCTTGTGTCAGGATAGCGCGCACCACCCTACAGCGCATCTGAACGCCGATGCCACACCTGCTGCTGCTGGAAGATGACCCACCCACCCGCCTGTTTGTGCGCGAAGTACTGCTGACAATACCGGCGCAGGTGCAATGTGTCGCCACACTGGCGCAAGCCGAGGCGGCCATCATGGGCAGTGCATTCGATTTGTGGCTGTTTGACGCCAACGTGCCGGACGGCCACAGCGCAGGTTTATTGACGCGTCTGCGCATCGCCGACGTGTGTACCCCGGCCATCGCCCTGACCGCTGACAACCAGACCCACGTCGGCGCGGCGCTACTGGCTGGCGGCTTTGCGCACGTGCTGGTCAAGCCGGTGCGGGGTGCCGACCTGCTTGCTGTGGTGCGCAGGCAGCTGATGCGGGTATCGGAGCCGGCTGCGCACCCGACATTATGGAATCGGCAGCACGCGCTGGCCGCAGCCGGCGGTGTGGAAAATACCAGCGCTGCCCTGCATGCCCTGTTCTTGCAGGAATTGCCGGATCTGCAACGACAGATCATCGACGCCCTTCAACAGGGGCAAGATGCCCTTGCCCAGAGCTTGCTGCATCGGCTCAAGGGCAGTTGCGCACTGGTCGGTGCCGAAGCGCTGCGCGATGCGGTATTTGCGCTCGCCCGCAACCCGGAGCCGCGCGTGCTGCGCGATCGGTTCATCAGCGCGTGCCAGCGCACATTGCGCGAAAGGCAATGACCTACTTGCGATTGAGCTCGCCCAGCAGATCCCACGAACGCAAGGGTCGGCCATCGAGCAGCCGCTCGATCAGCCGACGCAACACACGCCGCAAGGCACGCAAGGTATCGGCATCTGGCTCCTGATCACCCGCCAACGCCAGCCACTGTGCGCCGCTGATGGCGCTGCGATCGGATGGCAATGCCCGCACCGCGCCCAGCTCGGGATCGATGCGATAACGGGCATCTGGGTCAACTGCCGCACCATCGGCATCGTGCGCAAACGCCAGCGCGTAGCCCAACTGATCGAGCAGGTCGCGTTCGAAGCAACGCAGCGTCCACGCCAGGGTGACGCCGCCGGCCAGCGCATCGAGCAACGTGCAATAGCGCGCAAACAATGCGCGTGGCGGATCATCGCGCGGGGTCAAACGCAATAACAGTTCATTGACATAGAACCCCGCCAGCACCGAATCTCCGGTCAGCGCCAGCGGTGCTGCGGTGGGCTCCACTGCACCGAGGTTGGCGAGCTCGCCGCGCTGCTGAAAATCGATGCGCAATGGCGTGAACGGCTGCAGCACCGCACGCATCCATTGTCGTCTGGGGCCGCGTACCGCGCGCGACAAGGCGCCGATACGGCCATGATCGGGCGTGAACAACTCGACCAGCACACTGGTTTCACGCCACGGCCGCACATGCAGCACCCAGGCCGGTTGCCCGCTTATCCGCATGGCCGCGAGCCAATACCGCGTGCGCCAGGCGTCAGCATCGATGCGACATCACGCCAACCAAGCCGCAGGATGGCCGGTTGCGCGGCACGCTGCGCTTGCCAAATTACTCGCTATATCCGAATCGGCGTAACGCAGCATCATCGTCGGCCCAGCCCTCGCGCACCTTGCACCAGACTTCCAGAAACACCTTGCGTCCAAACAGTTTTTCCATGTTGCCGCGCGCTACGCTGGCGACTGCCTTCATCCGCTCGCCACCCTTGCCGATGATGATCGGCTTGTGATTTTCGCGTTCTACCCAAACGATAACCGCGATGCGCAACATCGCGCCATCCACTTCGAAGCGCTCAACCTGCACCGTCAGCGCATAAGGCACTTCGTCGCCAACCCGGCGCATCAGTTGCTCGCGAACCAGTTCGGCAGCCAGAAAGCGCTCGCTGCGGTCGGTGATTTCATCCTCGGCAAACAATGGCGCGGATGGCGGCATCAACTGCAACAGTGTGCTGCGCAGCGCATCGAGGCCCTTGCTGCGCAGCGCCGATATTGGATGTACTGCGGCAAAATTGCGGCTTTGCACATGCGCGGCTATGAACGGCAACAACGCCGCCTTGTCCTTGAGCAGGTCGATCTTGTTGATCGCCAGCACGCACGGCACATCGGCCTCGGCCAGCGCGTCATACGCCAGCGTGTCCTCGTCGTGCCAGCGCCCGGCTGCCACCACCAGCAGCGCCGCGTTGACGTCGGCCACAGAGCCACGCGCCGCGCGGTTGAGATAACGGCTCATGGCACTACCCTGACCCTGGTGCAAGCCAGGCGTATCGACCAGTGCCAACTGCCCGGCGTTGTTGGTTGCGATACCCAGCACCCGATGCCGCGTCGTTTGCGGCTTGGATGAAACGATACTGATATCGACCCCGACCAGGGCGTTGACCAGGGTTGATTTGCCGACGTTGGGCCGCCCCACCACGGCGACATATCCAGCGCGATATGGCTCACTCATGCCGCTTCTCCAATTGCAGCAACAGCGCCTCGGCGGCTTCCTGCTCGGCCTGGCGACGCGAGCCCGCTTCGCCGATGGCAGTCAGATCGCCGTCTGGCAACGTGCAGCGCACCGAAAACACCTTGGCATGTTCGGCACCACGCGTTTCCAGCAGGACATATTCCGGCAGCGGGCGCGAATGCCCTTGCAACCATTCCTGCAAACGCGTCTTGGCGTCTTTTTTTACCTTGCCTACCGGTAGTGCGGCGATGTCGGGTTCCAGCCAGCGCAGCACGATCTCACGGCAGACAGCAAAGCCAGCGTCCAGGTACAACGCAGCGATGATTGCCTCCACGGCGTCGGCCAATACCGAATCACGGCGGTGGCCGCCCGACTTCATCTCGCCCGGCCCCATCGTCAGCAGCGGTCCCAGGTCGAGGCGGCGAGCCACCCCAGCCAGCGCCGATTCGCGCACCAACTCGGCACGCGCGCGAGTCAGCGCGCCCTCGTCGGCGCGTGGCCAACGCCGATACAGGGCCTCGGCAACGATGCAGTTGAGCAAGGCATCACCGAGAAATTCCTGCCGTTCGTTGTGCTGGCTGCCGGCGCTGCGATGGGTCAGCGCCCGCGTCAGCAGCGACGGGTCGGAAAACCGGTGGCCGGTGAGCGGATCAGTAACTGGCACCGCGATTCAGTGCTTGGGTATGCGAGAACACCACCACCACATCGACATTGGAAATGAACGGCTTGCGCACTTCATAGGCGATGGTGATGCTGGGATTGCGATCACGGCTGATGCGGATGTCGTTGGGACGCACCGAGGTGACGTAGCTCACATCAAAACGCTTGATCAGCCGGTTGCGGATCTCGCCGGGCTGAAGTTCCGCCGAACCACTCTCGGCGGCAACCGCCGTCATCGCACTCTTGACCGCAAAATATTCGATATAGATCGGCACCAGTCGCATCGCGACGTAGGCGAAAAAGCCCACGATCGCGAGCACCATCACGAAGCCGACAAAGGTGATGCCTTTTTGCCTGTTCATCGTCCCGCTCCCCGCCTATGGCTATTTGATTACCGTACCGAGACGCGAAAAATCCACGCCTCCGGCCTGATTGTCCCAATTCATCCAGATCGCAAACGCCCGCCCGACCAGATGATCCTCCGGCACGAAGCCCCAGAACCGTCCGTCCTCGCTATTATCGCGATTATCACCCATAACAAAATAATGGCCAGGCGGAACCTCAAACTCACCGTCACCGCGCGAGCGCTGGTCGCGGTGCAGCAACAAATGCTCATGGTCTGCGAGGGTCTCGCGCAACATCTTCGCGCCGGTATGATCGCGCCCCTGGCCGACGCCGATGTAAATGCCAACCGGCTGCATCGGCACCGGCTCGCCGTTCACGGTGATCTGCTTGTTGTGATAGCCGATTCGATCACCAGGCAGGCCGATGACGCGCTTGATCCAGTCCTGGTCGGGATGATGCGGCGGCCGGAACACCACCACATCACCGCGTTTGGGCTCGCCCAGCGCGATGAACTTGGTGTTGAGCACCGGCAAACGCAAGCCGTAGGTAAACTTGTTGACCAGGATGAAATCGCCAATCAGCAAGGTGGGCATCATCGAACTGGACGGAATGCGAAACGGCTCACCCAGAAACGAGCGGATCAGCAACACCGCAAAAATCACCGGAAAGAACGAGCGCGCATATTCCACGATCACCGGTTCAGCCGGCGCATTGTCCGCCATTGCGATCGCGGCGCGCTGGCGCCGGGGCTTGGCAAAAAACAGATGGTCAAGCAGCCAGATCAGGCCGGTCAGTACCGACAACAGCACCAGTATCAGAGCAAAATCCACTCTCACGCGCAATTCCTCGCAGGTTGTTGAGGCTTATTTGTTGTCGACTTGCAAAACCGCAAGGAACGCTTCCTGCGGGATCGATACCCGGCCGACCTGTTTCATCCGCTTCTTGCCGGCCTTCTGTTTTTCCAGCAATTTCTTCTTGCGCGTTGCATCGCCACCGTAGCACTTGGCCAGCACGTTTTTGCGCATCGCCTTGACCGTGGTGCGGGCGATCACCTGCGAACCCACCGCCGCCTGAATGGCGACATCGAACATCTGCCGCGGAATCAGTTCACGCATCTTCTCGGCAATCTCACGGCCGCGGCGATCGGCCTGCGCGCGATGCACGATCAGGCTCATCGCATCGACTCGATCGCCGTTGATCAGCGTATCCACGCGCACGAACGGGCCGGCGTCAAAACGCAGCAGATGATAATCGAGTGAGGCATAACCGCGGCTGATGGATTTGAGCCGATCGAAGAAATCAAGCACCACCTCAGCCATCGGCAACTCATAGGAAATCTGCACCTGACTGCCCAGATAATGGATGCCTTGCTGCGCACCGCGCTTTTCTTCGCACAGGGTGATGATGTTGCCGACGTAGTCCGGCGGCGTGAGGATGGTGGCAAGAATGACCGGCTCGCGGATTTCAACCAGCTTGTTCGCGGGCGGCAACTTGGCCGGATTGTCCAGGCTGATCACCGTACCGTCGGTCAATAGCACCTCATAGACCACGGTCGGCGCGGTGGTGACCAGATCGAGGTCGTATTCGCGCTCCAGGCGCTCCTGCACGATTTCCAGGTGCAACATGCCAAGAAAACCGCAGCGAAAGCCAAAGCCCATCGCTTCCGAACTCTCCGGTTCAAAGCGCAGCGCGGCGTCGTTCAGGCGCAGCTTTTCCAGCGCCTCGCGCAGCGCTGGGTAATCGTCCGACTCCACCGGAAACAGGCCGGCAAACACACGCGGCTTCATTTCCTGAAAGCCTGGCAAAGGCTTGCTTGCTGGCAACGCCGCCGAGGTCAGGGTGTCGCCGACTGGGGCGCCATGCACATCCTTGATCGAGGCGTTGATCCAGCCGACTTCGCCGGCGCCGAGCTTGAGCAGATCCTTGCGCTTGGGGGTAAACACGCCGACCTTGTCGACCAGATGCACGCGCTCGGTGGACATCACCAGAATCTTGTCGCCGGGTTTGATCTCGCCCTGCATCACCCGCACCAGCGAAACCACGCCCAGATAGTTGTCGAACCACGAATCGATGATCAGTGCCTGCAAGCGGTCGGTGTCGCGCGGCTTGGGCGGGGGGATGCGCGCGACGATGGCTTCCAGCACCTCGACCACATTCAAGCCGGTCTTGGCGCTGATGGCAACGGCATCGCTCGCATCGATGCCGATCACTGCCTCGATCTCGCCCTTGACCTTTTCGACATCGGCGGTGGGCAGGTCAATCTTGTTGATGACCGGCACCACCTCCAGCCCCTGCTCCACGGCGGTGTAGCAATTGGCGACCGACTGCGCTTCCACACCCTGCGCCGCGTCCACCACCAGCAACGCACCTTCGCAAGCCGCCAGTGAGCGGCTCACTTCATAGCTGAAATCCACGTGTCCGGGCGTGTCGATGAAATTGAGCTGGTACACCTGACCATCGCGCGCGGTGTACGGCAACGACACCGACTGCGCCTTGATGGTGATGCCGCGCTCGCGCTCGATCGGGTTGGAGTCGAGCACCTGCGCCTCCATCTCGCGGTCCTGAAGGCCACCGCAAAGCTGGATGATGCGATCGGCAAGCGTGGACTTGCCGTGGTCAATATGCGCGATGATCGAAAAATTGCGGATGTGTTGCATAGATTCGGCCGGTCGGGCCAGCCGTTGGAATGGAGGTAAAGCTGCTGATTGTCGCACATTTTGCGGTCAGCGCAGGTCAGCAGCAAGCGTCTGACCCGACGCAACCCGAGCGTCGCGACGAAAATGCCTCCAGGCGCTTCCGCCAACGCACCTCAATCGGAGACCGCAAACGTCACCATCATCCCTTGGTCCTCGTGCTCCAGATTGTGGCAGTGAAGCATGTCGCGTTGGACACCGGCAAATGGTTAGGCGAAGCCAACCAGCGCACGCACCGTTTCGCCCGGCCACACCAGGATAGTGTCGAGCAAACCCATGTCCTGGGCGGTACGCCCGCCACTGGCAACGACGAGTTTGCGAATCTGCTTCGGCGAGCCCCTGCGTTCCAGCACACGGAACAGCACGCCATGCGCATGCATGGCGTTGGGCATGCTGCGCATCGCATTGTTGAACTCCCACACTGCCTTGCTACCACGCTTGGCGGTGAACACGGCGTCGTGACCGCATCGATGAAAGTTCCAGTCGTTGATCAGCCAGCGGCCATCGTCACGTACCCACAGCTTGAACTCGCGTACCGCTACAGCGCCTTTTTCATCCAACGGCGGCAAATGGCTGAGGCGATCCCGCAGCCGCCTCGACTTCGTCCTTCCCGCGACAGCGACACGGATTTGTATCAGATCAAGCGCTTCTCCAACCGGCACCGCCCCGGGATGTTCGAGCATCGGATCGATCATCGCTCGCTCGCAATATAATGGAGGGGCTACCATCAATCCCCAACACGAGCCCGCCCGTCAAGCGGTCGCTTCCACACGAAACGCGAGAGTCCCGACTTTACGCATGCGGCCGAGCACTGCGCGCTTCGCGTGTGGCCAGCCAAGATGCGCGCAAAGCAGTGATACAAGATTAAATCGTGCGCAACCACGCTCTGGTCCGTTTGTTGGACGAGCTAGCAGCCTGTTCTGAAAACGAGTTCGTTGCGACATCGACGGCGCCTTCGGTCAGGTTGCCGATCTTCACCGCGAAGACTGGACAATTGACGCATCGCGATAGGGCGCTGCGCGTTCTGTCGCGAGCCGCTTCCCCGACCCGCGAACGGGTCGGGTCGGGAGCGCCATCGATTCGCGTCACTCCGCCTTGCGCCGCGCAATGGCGACGAACTGGGTTTGCTCGCCGCGGCGCACCAGCAGCATCACCGCTTCGCTGTCGCCAGCTTCGGCAATCGCGTCGGAAAATGCCTTGGCGCTGGCAACGGCGGTGCGACCGACCCGCAATATGACATCGCCTTCGCGCAGGCCCGCCCGCCGCGCGGCATCGCCAACGACCCGCGCAATCAGCACGCCCTCGTTGGCGGCAAGACCCAACTGCTCGCGCTCTTCGGCCGACGGTGTCTGCACCACCAAGCCCAGCACACCAGCGCTGGCCTTGTCGCCGCCACCAGCGCCGGTACTGGCGCTGGACTGATCACTGGGCACCTCACCCAGCACCGCGTTCAGCTCGCGCTCCTTGCCGTCGCGCAACACCCGCAACTTGACCTTGCTGGCCGGCGCCGTATTGCCCACCATCGGCGGCAAGTCGGACGATTGCAGTATTTCAATGCCATTGAAACTCAGGATCACATCGCCAACCTTCACCCCGGCCTTTTCGGCCGCACTGCCCGGGGTCACCGAGCTGACCAGTGCGCCGACACTGCGATCCAGGCCGAGCGTCTTGGCAAACTTGCGATCCACATTCTGGATCGCGACACCCAGCTGGCCACGGCGCACATGGCCGCTCTCACGCAACTGTTTGGCGGTATTGGTCGCAACTTCGATGGGGATCGCAAAGCTCACGCCCATGTAGCCACCGGAGTTGGAGAATATCTGCGAATTGATACCAACCACCTCGCCATCGGTGTTCAACAACGGACCACCGGAATTGCCGCGGTTGATCGCCACGTCGGTCTGGATGAATGGCGTGTACTGCTGCGAGGCATCCATGCTGCGCCGGCCCACACCGCTGACCACGCCAACCGTCACCGTGTTGTCGAGAAAACCAAACGGCGAACCGATCGCGAACACCCATTGCCCCGGACGCAGGTTCTTGGACGACCCCGCCTTTAGATACGGTAATCCCTTGGCCTTGATGCGCAACAAGGCGATGTCGGCCTGCGCATCGCTGCCGATGACGGTGGCTTCGAATTCGCGGCGGTCGGGCAGCCGCACAACCACTTCATCGGCACCATCGATCACGTGATGGTTGGTCAACACCTCGCCGTCACCGGAAATGAGGAAACCCGAGCCCGAAGAAACCTGATCACGCGGCTCCATCGGCGGCATGCCGGGCTGGCCGAAGAAACGGCGAAAGAACTCCGGCATGTCTTGCGGATCAACGGCTTCATCGGCGCCGGCCCGCTGTGAGGATGCGGTGCGGGTGGCTTCAATCGAGACCACCGCCGCACTGGCTCTTTCTGCCAGTTCGGTGAAATCCGGCAACGTCGATTGCGCACCGGAGACCTTGGAAAGCAACACAAATATCGCAACAAACGCAAATTGGGTAACGGTTTTCATAGTTCTTTGCCAGCCCATGTGTTGACACAAGATGTGACTAGTCTGCCGCAATCGGTGTGAGCAAAGGATTAACTGCACGCGAACGGGTGTGCCACAACGCGGCCGCCACGCCCAGCACCAAGCCGATCAGCACCAGCGGGTCGGCGGCCACCTCCAACCAGTGCGCCAACGCGGCACCGGCAGCGGCGCCCAGCAGCAAACCCAGAAGCGCACGGCCATAGCCATGCAGTGCGGCCGTACGCAACTGCCGATCGCCAACCGTGAGCATGACAAGCTGCCCTGGCACCACCTGCGCTCGGCACACCAAGGTGAACTGGTTGCATTCATCGCTGCGGAACAGATCGCAACGCCCGCCGCACCCACTGCTGCATCCCTCGCACGCGCTATCTTCCAAACGCACCGTCACTACCTGTGCGCCGACCGACAACACCCGGGCTCGTCGTTGCATCGGAGGGCTCAGCGCAAATCGGCGGTGACACCGCGCGCAAATCGCTCGATCGTCGCGGCTGGCACTTTGCCAATCACGAAAATGCGGTGGTCGCCCAACGCAAACGCACGCGCATGCACCGCGCCAGCGCGCGAGGCCGAGGTTTGCCCACCTTGCTCGTGCAAGGGTTCGATATACACCGAGACACTGGCAAGACCATCGCTGTATACCAGATGATCGCCGGTTTCACTGCGCCGCTGCGAGCGCAGCACGAATCCGGCCGGCACATCGTTCACCGACCAGGGCAGGTCCACAGCATCAGTGGCGGCAGAAGCCAACAGGAAGTGCCGATTGAAATCGGGTATCGATGGCCGTAGATCCGCTGCCGCCGGGGTGATACCCACTTGCACCTCGGTAAACATCAGTTGTTCGAGCGGCTGCGCGTTGTTGTCGGCGTCTTCCAGCACGATCCGCAGCGGCAATCCGGTGTTGATTTCCAGCCACAGGCGATAGCCATAGCGCAGGGCATCATGCGGTTGCAAGACAATAACTTGCGTGTCGTAACCTGCCACCCGCTCGATGCCGCCCAGCAGCCGCTCGTATTCGGCCAGCAGGCCCGCCTGCACGGCATCGGCGGTTTGCTGCCACTTGGCCAGCGGCGAACCTTCGTAAGCGACCGTGGGATCGCCATCACCGATACAGATCAGGGTGTCGCCATCACGGACGATTTCACGATGTGCACCGGTCAACACCACCAGTCGCTCGCGCGCATCGCGTGCCGAACGATAGACCTTCAGCGTCTCCATGCGGCTGCCATCAAGGTAGACTAGAGTGCCCTGATAATCGGTTTGCGCCAGCGCACCGGCCATCCGCGTCAGCCACTGATCCGCATCAGTCGCCCAGGCAACGCCAGCGACACTCAATGCCAGCGGCAACCCGAGCAGCCACTGTTTCATTGCGGCGCATCCTGCTGCAACGACGCCGTCTGTGCCTCGGCTTTCGGATGGGCGATGACATCGACATACGGCACAAAACCGCCGATGCCGGCTTCACGCAACATGGCGTTGTGCCGGATCATGTAGTCCTGCAACTCCGGGCTCAGGCCATCGCGCTCGGCACCGAACTGCAACACCGTGGACAGCGCCGATGCCGCCACGCTGTCAGCCGGCGCAAACTGGGGACGCAGATCCGATTCACGCAAATCCGATGGCGCCACCTGCGCGACCGAGCCCGGATGTTGCGCCAAATCGCCCTGCCCTGCACCAATCTGATCGGGCGTCATCACCAGTAACGCGAGCAGCGCCGTACTCGCCGCTACCGCCAGCCCGCCAGCCCAGCGCAACAGCGGCCGGGAAGCGGCGGTGGCAGACCGTTTCAGCGGTGGCTCGGCGGCCACAGCGTTGGCTACCCGCTGCGCAAAATCGGCCGCCATCGGCAGCGATGTCTGCCGTCGCATCGCCACCGCAGCCAAACTCCAGCGGCTCCAGGTGTCGGCCAGATTGCGATCCGCACTGACCCGCCGCAGCAGGAACTTCGATTCGTCGGCGGCCAGTTCGCCATCGAAAAGGCTGGACAACGCCGCCAATGGGTTGCTCTTGTCGTGTTGGCTCATGATCGTTCTCGCTTGTCGTCCAAAAGTGGCCGCAACTGCACATCGATCGCTTCGCGCGCCCGGAAAATCCGCGACCGAACCGTACCGATCGGGCAATCCATCGCTTCCGCAATTTCCTCGTAACTCAAACCATCCACTTCGCGCAAACTGATCGCGGTACGCAGTTCATCGGGCAATTTATCAACCGTGTCGGTGACGGTTTTTTCGATTTCCTGACGCAACAACTCGTGCTCCGGCGTGTCGGTGTTGCGCAGGCGATCACCCGACTGGTACTGCACTGCATCGGCTGCGTCGATGTCCTCACTGGGTGGGCGTCGTTTCTGCGCGACCAGATGGTTTTTTGCCGTATTCACTGCAATCTTGTACAGCCATGTGTAAAACTGACTGTCGCCACGAAAGTTCGCCAGTGCTCGATAGGCACGAATGAACGTCTCCTGGGCAACATCCTGACACTCGCTCCAGTCCGCGATGTAACGGGAAATCAGGCCGCCAATCTTGTACTGGTACTTGCGCACCAACAGATCGAAGGCGGCCTTGTCGCCTTGTTGCACGCGTAAAACCAGCGCCTGATCCACTTCGTTATCGGCCATTCGGGCCGTTACTCCCTGTCGGCGCAACCTGGGCGAATCGCTACAGGTCGCTGCTGAAGACTCTCGATCAGTGCAAAAAGTTCACTGGACCGTACCTATCGTCCGGCATTGACCTGCCGGTGCCTGCGCCGGATGATACGGTGTTCATCACTCAAAGCGGAAATCCCCCATGTTCGACGGCCTTCGCTTCCAACATTGGCACAGCCAGATTCGGCCCGATGGGGTCGTCGTACTGACCCTGGATCGTGCCGACAACAGCGTCAACGCCCTGTCGCAGGCGGTTCTCGATGAACTGGGACAGGCGGTCGAGCGGATCGCCATCGCCAAGCCCAGTGCACTGGTGATCCAATCGGGCAAAGCAGCGGGCTTTGTCCCAGGCGCCGACATCCACGAGTTTCAAACCTTCGATGCCAACGGCACCACCGCCGATGCCATTGCACGCGGCCAAGCGGTCTATCAACGCCTGGCTGAATTGCCCTGCCCGAGCGTCGCGGCGATTCATGGCCACTGCATGGGCGGCGGCACCGAATTGGCGCTGGCTTGCCGTTACCGCATCGCCAGCAATGCCGAGCAAACCCGAATCGGGCTGCCGGAGGTGAAGCTCGGTATTTACCCGGGATGGGGTGGCAGCGTACGTCTGCCGCGGCTGGTAGGCGCGCCAGCGGCGATGGACATGATGCTGACCGGGCGGGCGCTATCGGCCAACGCCGCGCGCTTGATCGGGCTGGTCGATAAAGTCAGCGAGCCGGCGTTGTTGCTGGACGCCGCCATTGAATTGGCCAAACGCGGACATTCCCGACCACTCAAGCAACGCGCGCTGGCGTGGGCGACCAACACGTGGCTGGCGCGCCAGATTCTGGCACCGATCCTGGTCAAACAGGTGGCACGCAAGGCACGCAAGGCGCACTATCCGGCACCGTTTGCATTGATCGAAACCTGGCGCCGTTCCGGCGGCTCGGTGCAGGCGCGGCTGAACGCCGAGGCACGCAGCGTGGTCAAGCTGGCGCAGACCCCCACCGCGCGCAATCTGGTGCGCATTTTCTTCCTGCAAGAACGGCTCAAGAGCCTTGGCGGCAAAGACCACGGCATCAAGCATGTGCATGTGGTCGGTGCCGGCGTGATGGGCGGCGACATCGCCGCCTGGTGTGCGCTCAAGGGCTTTGCTGTCACCTTGCAGGATCGCGAGCAAAAATACATCGAGCCGGCGCTGACGCGGGCGCGCGGCCTGTTCGAGAAAAAGCTGAAACGCGACGACCAGCGCCAAGCTGCGATGGCGCGCCTGCGCGCGGATGTAAGCGGCGAGGGTGTGACCTCGGCGGACCTGGTGATCGAGGCCATCTTCGAAAACCTCGACGCCAAAAAGGCACTGTTCGCCACGGTTGAGGAAACCCTCAAGCCCGACGCGATCCTCACCAGCAACACCAGTTCGATCCCGTTGACCGATCTGCGCGCGGGTATCACGCACCCGGCGCGTTTCGCCGGGCTGCACTACTTCAACCCGGTGGCGATGATGCCGTTGGTCGAAATCGTGCGTCACGATGGCCTGGACGCGGAAACCGAACGCCGTCTGGCCGCATTCTGTCGCGCCATCGACAAACTGCCGGTGCCGGTGGCGGGCAGCCCGGGGTTCCTGGTCAACCGCGTGCTGTTCCCGTACATGCTCGAAGCCATCACCTGCTACGGCGAAGGCATTCCCGGCCCGGTGATCGACCGCGCCGCGGTCACGTTCGGCATGCCGATGGGGCCGATCGAACTGGCCGACACCGTGGGCCTGGACGTCGCCGCGTCGGTGGCCAAGGTGCTGACGCCGTTCCTCGGCCTGAGCATCCCGGATGGGCTGGATTCGCTGCTGCAAGCCGGCAAGCGCGGGCGCAAGGACGGGCAAGGGTTTTACACCTGGGAAAACGGCCGCGCCAAAAAGCCCGAAGTACCGAGCGACTACAAGGCTCCCGAAGACCTCGAAGACCGCCTGATTTTGCCGTTCATCAACGAGGCGGTGGCCTGTCTGCACGAGGGCGTGGTCGCCGATGCCGACCTGCTTGATGCCGGGGTGATCTTCGGTACCGGCTTTGCACCGTTCCGAGGCGGTCCGATCAGCCATGCCCGTGCCGCCGGCCCGGCCCAACTCAAGGCCAGGCTCGAGCAACTGGCGCAGCGACACGGGCCACGCTTTGCACCACGCCCGGGTTGGGACGCGCTGTAACGCGATTGCAGTGTCGGGATCAACCGGTCACTGCATAATCCGCGCCGTAATACTTGGCGGTGGTGTGGGTGTGAAAGGTGAGCGCCGATACCGGCGGGTATTTGGGCTCACCCAAACCCGGCAGCACTTCGAGGATCTCATCCTCCCAGACATAGATCGCCATCGGCAATGAGATGCGTGGTTGCCGCCGCGCCGCCGGGTCGCGCGGCTGGCTCACCCGATGGGTGGTGGACGGCAAGCGGTCATTGCTGATGCGCTGCATGTAATCGCCGGTGTTGAGGATGATGCTGCCTGGCGGCGCGGCGAGCCGTATCCACTTCATGTTGCGCCGGTTGAGCACCTGCAAGCCTTCCACTGCCGGCGCCGGCAGCAGGGTGAACAGATCGACATCCTCGTGGCCGAGCATCCGGCCGCCGGCCGGCAGCGCCTCGCACAGCCCAGGCGGCGGGTAATAGTTGAGCCGGAACCCGAAATTGGTCGCCGCCAGACGGCGGTCGTACAGGTGCGGATCGCAGCCCAGATAGCGCAGGATGCTTTGCATGATCGGTGCGATCAACGGCTCCTGCGCCTGCACCAACGCCCGGAAAATCGGTTCGTAGTCGGGCCGCGGCCAGAATTCACCGGCATCGAAATCCCGTTTCTGATTCAGGTCGTTGTGATCCAGATCGAACGCGCGCCGGCAAAACACCCAGCCCTCGACCAGATCCGGATGAATGATCGTGGTTTCCCGGATCGGGAAATAGCCCTGATTGACCGAACCCTGACGCTTCGCCAGATACCGCGTGCGCTCGGTCATCGGCACGGTTTCGAACAACCGGCAACAGGCCTGTTCGGCGCGCGCGTAAAGCGACGGCGGCACGCCATGGCCCACCAGAATCGCAAATCCGATCTCTTGCATCGCAGCGCCAAGCGATTGCGCGAAACGCTGCTTGCCGGCATCCCCACCATGGAAAAAATCCGCCAGATCACAGGTTCGAATGACAAAGTCCTCATCAAAGGCCTCGCCTTGCGCGGCCTCCGACAAGCGATAGGTCTGCGGCTTGTTGACCTGATCGAACTGACTGAAGTCGCGATTGAGAGCGTTGATGCCGTGATCCTGTGTGTCTGACATGATGCAAGTGTCCCTCGTCTCGTGTTTCGTGCCCGCCAGCGCTGGCACAACCCGGAAACATTACACCACCGGAAGCTGCTCACGCACGAACAGCAGCGCGATGACCAACAGCGCGGCAGGCACCACCCAGCGTAACCAGAATACAAAGCCGACCTGCCAGCGGTCGACTGGTGCGGTGAACAATTCTGCCATCGCCTGCTTGCGGCTCGCACTCCAGCCCAATGCCAACACCGCCGCCAGCGCGCCTGCGGTTTGCATGCCCGAGCCAAACAGCAGATCCAGGGTGCCGATGATCGACGGCCACAGCGCGCTGGGCAGCATCAACACCGCTTCGAGCGCAAATAGGATCAGCGCCATGCGCCGGCGTGACCAGCGCCCGCCGACCATATCGCGCAAGCCGACCAGACCCACTTCCAGCGCCGCCAGCGCCGACAGGAATGCCATCAGCACGAACGCGGCAAGAAATGCCACACCCAGCCAGCGCCCACCCGGCATCAGCGCAAACAGCTTGGGCAAGGTCGAAAATACCAGACCCGGACCGGCCGCCATGTCCAGCCCGAAATACAACACGCTGGGCACGATGAACAAGGCAGCCAGCAGTGCGCCCGACATATCGCCGAGCGCGGTCAGCAGTGCGGTCGAAACAATTGGTGTATCGCGCTCAAGATAGCCCCCATAAACCAGCATGATGGTGCCGCCGACGCCCAACGAGAACACCGCCTGGCCCATCGCGGCAAACACGTCGGTGGCGCTCAGCAACGCAAAGTCCGGGCGCAGAAAAACCAGCAACTTGTTGCCGACGCCAGCGAGCAACAGCGCATTGACCACAAGATACAGCACCACCACGCCAAATGCCGGCACAAACCAGCGGCTGATGCGCTCGATCCCCTCGCGCACACCCCGCGCCATCACCCAGCAAGCCGCCGCCAGCACCAGCACGGCCAACCCATACTGCACGCCGCCATTGCCAAGGCCCGCCGTCAGTCCGGCGTCGGCGTGGGGGCCGAAGCCTTTGCCCAGCCCATATAGTGCGGTAAAAACGATGTTGGCGATAATCACGATGTAATACGAGTCGGCAATCACGATCGCTACCACCAGCACGCTGCCGATGAGCAAGCCGGCACGGCGGCCAAACGCCGCGCGAAAACCCGGCACCGGGCCAACCCGCAAGGCGCGGCCAAGTGCCCACTCCGCGGCCAGTACCGGCATCGCCAACAACACGGTCAGCGCTGCATAAACCAGTAAAAAAGCGCTGCCACCATGCTGCCCCATCATGTACGGAAAGCGCCAGACATTACCCAGCCCGATGGCGACACCCACCATCGACAGCCATGCCGCAAGCCGGCCGGAAAATCGGTCGCTGTAGGTCAACGCGGCACCCGTAGTACCGCGCAAGCAGTACCCCATGCGTCGTGCATGCGCAGTGCGGGCCAACCATGCATGGTCAGCCCTCCCATCGTCGATAAATTATGGTTACCCTGTCGCGAGCGATCACAATTGCCAAGACCTCGTCCATGGAACTTTGCCATTACCGGAACGGTCGGTTGCTGGCGGGAAAAATGACTGCTCCACCACCTTCAGGTTGCTACCGCAACCTGCCTGTCCACAAGGAGCGTGGCATCACGACATGATGACTGCGCCAAGGCAGCCATCCCGGGGGAACCATGCCACAACACAAACTGTTTTTGCCACATCATGCATCACTAGTCGCCACCCTGCTCGCGCTGACACTCGGCACAGCAGCTCGTGCCGACACCATCACCGTTCGCAGCGATTACTGGTTTCCGTACAACGGCGAACCGGGCAGTCCCCAGGAAGGCTACATGATCGACTTGCTGCGGCTGGCGGCGGCGAGCCGCGGCGATACCGTCGACTACCGCCTGATGGACTGGGAACTGGCGCTGCAACGTTCGCTATCGGGTACCGTCGACTGCGTGGTGGGGGCGATTGCAAGCGATGCCCCGGATCATCTGCGTACCCGCACACCGTGGGGCAGCAGTCAGAACGTGGTGTATGGCCGCGCCGGGGATGCCGATGTACTTGATGAAGTGACCAGCGCCATCGGCAGCGCGCCATTGCCCAGCCATCGCGATGTCGCGCATGATCGCGATGGCCAGGCAATTTCGCTCAATGGTGTCGCTGATCTCAAACCCCTGCGCATCGGCGTGGTACAGGATTATTCCTATGGCGATGCGATTGATGCCGTGCTGGCCGACGATGGTGCGCAAGTCAGCCGCGTCGAGGCCAGCCGCCGCGCCTTTCCGTTGTTGGTGATGAAACTGGTGACCAAGAAGATCGATGTTCTGATCGAAGATGAAAACGTCGCCGCCGCCAGCCTAAAGGACATGGGTTTGAGTGCTCGGGTGATTCCGATTTCCAGCAACCTCACCGAAGCCGACGACCTGTTTGTCGCCTGCACACCCAACGAGCGCGGCGGCAAGTTGATTGCCGCATTCGACAGCACCTTGGAGCAGGCGCGGGCATCGGGTGAGCTCGCCAAACTGCTCGTCCGTTACGGTCTGGAGGACTGGGCGCCGATCACGCCATGAAGCGGGACGAATAACGGACTCGCCGTGCCGCGGCAAACAAAAAGCCCCGCAAAACGGGGCTTTTCGCTGTTGATTTGCCAGCGACAGGTCAATCTCCCATCTGTCGCTGTCGATGCTCCCAACGCTCCTGCGCATCGATGGTGCGCTCGGCGGTGAGGCGCGCGTCGAGGCGTTCCAGACCGATCTCCTCACCGGTATCGGCACACCAGCCGTAACTGCCATCATCGACGCGCTTGAGCGCCTCGTCGATCTTGCCGATCAGCTTGCGATAGCGATCACGGGTGCGCAGTTCCAGCGAGTTCTCGGTCTCGCGGGTTGCGCGCTCGGCTTCATCGCCGACATCGCGCACTTCTTCACGCAGGTTCTCGATGGTCTGCTTGGATTCCTCAACCAGATCCTCGCGCCACTGCAGCAGGCGATTGCGGAAATACTCCAGGTGCAGCGGATTCATGTATTCCTCGTCGACGCCCGGGCGGTAGCCGGCCGGCACGATGGCTCTGCCGGACGCATCGGTCTTGTACTTTGGCACCACTTTGCCTTTCCCCGGGGTTGGCTTTATCGCCCCCGGTGGCGACGCGACACCCACTGTGCCGGATCGCCTCGGAACGGCTCGTTTTGCCACTGCGCTGATCGTCTTGCTCACTACGGATTTTCCTGCTTGCGGAGGGTGGCCACCAGCTTCAGCCGGCGCCGACACCTGGGTTGGCGATTTTGTATTGACCCTTGCCGGTGGCGTGCTCGCCTTGGCGGCGGGCGTGCTCGCCTTGGCGGCGGGCGTGCTCGCCTTGGCGGCGGGTTTGCTCGCCTTGGCGGCGGGTTTGCTCGCCTTGGCGGCGGGTTTGCTCGCCTTGGCCGCG
>Ga0210053_1000437_pt1 | contig 40925 bp, 42 predicted proteins | sample CryGeymeta201512_FD_185467 | JGI IMG/M metagenome (GOLD analysis project Ga0210053, IMG submission 185467) | Groundwater microbial communities from Crystal Geyser aquifers in Utah, USA - Crystal Geyser metaG 2015-12 (SPAdes) (version 2) | ecosystem: Environmental > Aquatic > Deep subsurface >... | reverse complement strand
GCCAGCTGGCCAGCCGACAGTCTCGAATTGCCAGACTTGTCTAGGGCTTGGCGCCTCTGGTAGAGGCCAAGTGGCTCCAAAGGTAGCTCCAAAGGTAGCGATCGCGTTACACGCGGCCAATGCCGCAATCACTATCACGATCCCAGCCTCTACGTAAACTGCTCCCATCCCGTATTGCAGGATGGCGGCTACGGCTAAGCCGATGATGATAACGACAAACTCCACCAACAAAATGGGGGAGTCCGGCAGGATTACCTGCCCAATCACTGAAATTCCTATGGCTATCATTACACCTAACATCCACCAGGGGGCTTTCTTCTCAGGTTCCATTTTGTCCTCCTTGAACAAAATTTTTGAGTTGCGTTTGTCTGATCATCGCGGCCCCAAAAAGGCCAAAACGATGATTTTTTTGAAAGATCGTTTCTCCGAAAGTCAGCTAAAGCCAACTATTCCAGCAGAAATTGCTAGGCTTCAGAAAAACATCCTATAGTATATCATATCATATCATATAGTAGTGAGAACAGGTGTAGTACAATATTAGTTATGCCTTACGACGATCAAACTGAGCTTTTTTATTTAGTTGATAAGAATGATAAAGTTTTAGGTTTTACTGCTAGAAAACAGGCTCATAAAGATAGAAGTAAAATTCATCGTTCTGTTGATGTCGTTGCTACTAATTCTAGTAAGCAAATTCTTCTTCAAAAACGTAGTAAACACAAAGATACTTTTCCTGGGTTTTGGACTATATCAGCGAGTGGCCATGTTACTTATGGTCAAACATATGAACAAGCTGCTAAAAGAGAAATCGAAGAAGAATTGGGAATTCATCCCCCACTTAGGTATGTTGCAAAAGAACTTTATGATATGGGTATAGAGCAAGAATACTCAACAATTTACAGTACTAGTATAGAGGAAACACCAACTAATTTTGATAAGACTGAAATAGATGAAGTTAGGTGGGTAGATATTGATAGTTTGGCAGAATTTTTGAAGATTGAAGATGTTACTCCGGGGTGTAGGGGTGTGTTGAAGACGTTGGGGTATGTGGACTAACTAGAATTATTGGATCAAAGTTTATTTATTTAAAATCCAAAGTGAAAAGTTAAGTAGAGAGGCAAAACTAACCCAAGCGATATAAGGAACCAATAAGCAAACTGCTTCTTTTTTAATTTTCCAGAATAGTTTAATTAAATTGACAATCATGAGCCACAGAATAACTATGATTGCGAAGGCTAAGCTTAATCATCTTCATTTCTTGTTGCTTTTCTTTCTGCTATTAGTTGATTAATCAATGTAAAATCTAAGCTACTAAATTGTGCTTCTTCAGAAAATTTATCTGCTTTTTTAGCTCTTTCTACCTTTTTTGCACCTTCTTCTGCATCATAAGCATTCTTCTGTCTCTTTCTTATGTCGGCAGCATGAGAATTATCTCTTCTGATATCACTTTCTAACGTATTTCTTCCCATCATATATTAACGATTATACACTTTAATATAGTTTAACTTTTTAGATGAACAAGTCAAAAGGGGAAATTAAGCTGATCGTCTATAAATAGGCATTGACAATCGACTATTAATCGACTATTATTAGACTAATATGTTCAAACCAAATTATATAATTACTAATAAGATGCTTTCAAATATTAAGTATATATATCTATTGGTTGAGGAACTTAATGATCAACGATTTCCTAAAGTGATATTAATGGATTTTGAAAAAAAAGCTAGAGAAGTCTCTACTTTTGCTTCGACAAGTATTGAAGGTAACCCACTACCTTTAACAGAAGTTAAAAAAGTACTAAAAAATAGACCGCAATATATTCGAGACAGTGAACGTGAAGTGTTAAATTATAACGATGCTCTTAAATATCTAAATAACCTAAGTAAAAAAGATGATCTAAAAATTTCGTTAGATTTAATTTTAGAAATTCACAAAAAAGTCATTGAAGGATTATTGCCTAATTTTGAAGCAGGTGTTGTTAGAAAAAAGCCTGTAGTTGTTAATGATCCAAGATCAGGTGAAGTTGTTTTTTTACCTCCAGATTATGATGTAGTTAATAAATTAATGTTAGAACTTGTTGAGTTTCTTATTCAAAATAAAAATACTGTAGATTCTTTAATTTTGGCTGGTATTTTTCATAAACAAATGGTAATTATTCATCCATTTATGGATGGAAATGGCAGAACAACAAGATTAATTACAAAGGTTTTATTGGCAAAAATGGGTCTTAATACATTTAATCTATTTAGTTTTGAAAACTATTATAATAAAAATGTGACTAAATATTTTCAAACTGTTGGGGAATTTGGAGATTACAATGAATTAATAGATACAATTGATTTTACAACTTGGTTGGAATATTTTACTGAAGGTATTATTGATGAGCTACTCAGGGTGAAAAAGATAATTCCTCAATTAGGCTATTCACCAGAAACGAAGATTGAAGAGTATCACTTAAAACTAATTGATTTTATAAAGAAAAATGGTTTTATCACTGACAGAGATTATTCAAAATTAACTGACCGCGCTAAAGCTACAAGGACACTTGATTTTCAAAAATTGATGGATTTAGGTTTTATTAAACGTCGGGGTAAGGGTCGATCAACTTATTATGTTTTAAGCTAAAGGAATAAAAGTAACAACCCAGCAGTTACTCCAAATATTCCAATCATCTTTTTTACTGTTAATTCGTCTTTAAAAAAGAAAGCAGTCATCAAGGTTAGTAATGAAATTGAGGCGGCATTAGTAGCGTTAACATAGCCAACATTTGGAGCTAAATTAAATCCAACTTGCATAAAGTAATTGAAACTCGAGCCAAATATCCCAATAAATAATAGAGTCACTATTTGAGGTTTATTAATTTGAAAGATATTTATTTTCTTTAATTTTATTTCCCCAAATATTAAAACGGTTACTACTAACATAGTCAAAATGAGCCTAGTAAGAATAGGGACACCTATATTCAGTAAATATTTAGAACTTAAAGCTAAGAAACCCCAACAAAAAAATGCGCCCATCGTATAGGGAAACCACAATTTATTAGAAGTAGTTCTGCTTTTGTCTTTATCGATCATAATTAAAGCTGAGAACAATACGATTAATACGATAGCGATCACTGACTTCATTGTCAGTGGAGCAGAAAAAATAAATATTGAGGCTATAGCTGTAAATACGACATAACTTTTTGAAATAATTAGACTATACCCAGGGTTTGGGGAATATTCGATTCCTTTTAAGGAGAATACATTTCCAAGATAACTAAAGAAAATACCTTGAATTATAATTAGTAGGTATTCGAATGGTTTAAGTGTAAAAGTGGTTGGGGTTTTGACCGTTAACACCATATATACAAGTACAGGTATTAGAAACATCGCGAGATTATTTAGTTGCTGAGGCGTTTTTAGTGCATTGCTCTTTCGTACACAAAGATATAAAGCAACCGAGCTAACAAACATTAATAGGCTGGCAATAATCCAATTCATAAGTATTGACTATAGTTTCTCTCTGCCTGATTTTCAAGTTGTAATCTGTTTGTAAGAAATAGTTGTGAGTTAAGGTTGTTTATTTCGAACTCTTTTTAGCTCATTAAAAGTCGATATTCAAAATTAAGTGCTCAATAAATTATAACTTTCAAATATGCCATCAAAAATAAAAGAAGATAACGGGATAATGTTGTTTTTAATTTGAGCTTCTTCTAAATAGGTGTAATAAGCTTGTTTTTTTTCTTTTCTAATTATGACTGGAGCCATCTTGTATTTGAAGGCTAGAACTAGCATTAATAAACGACCAACTCTCCCATTGCCATCTGAGAATGGATGAATTTGTTCGAATCGAGCATGGGTTTGAGCTATGTGTTTAACTTGATTGATTGATTTTTTCTGAAAATCATTAAACATATTAATAAATTCACTCATGTGGTTATTTATACTTAAGAAGTTAGATGTTGGAACATTTACTCCAGCAATTCGAACACTATGATTACGATATACACCAGCATTAGGTATGATCCCATTCATGAGAATTTGGTGGACATGTTTAATAAATTCTTCGTCCACATTATCGCTATTATCTCTAATCCATCTCATTATAAAGCCTAAAGCACCCTGATGATTTTTAGCTTCCTGGTGCTCTTGAACACTTTTATTGGGGATGGTTACATCATCAAATAGTACAGATTTAACATCAGGTTCATTAAATGTGCTGCCTTCAATGCTGTTTGTATGATAAGTCAATGAAAGTAAAAAATCATCGTAAATATCTTTTCTAGACATAATTAATGAATACGGATCAGAAAATTGTTGTTGTAAATGTTTAATTTTTTTGACTTTTTTCTCAATTACATCTATGCCTATAGAAGTATCGCCTAGGTACTCAAGATAAAGAAAGTCAATTTTTTCAACGGCTTTTGCTCTAGGTTGACTTTTACCGTTTATCCAACTGTTTAGTGTGGGGAAAGACACTCCGAGATTTTGAGCTAGTTCATCTTGAGTTTTACCACTAAATTTTTGAATGTGGTTGAGTTTATGGGTGACATTCATATATTTAATCATAGCTAACTTTATAAAGAATGTCAATCTATATAAAGTTAGAAGGGGTAAATTAGAATTAATGGCTTAGAAAAGTTCAATCTACAAACTAGGGTGTTTGTTTTTCCAGATGAAAATTTGTTGTGACCCCACAGAGAGTCTACGACTCGCCACTATTTATATTTTCTGTAGGATGGCTCGCATGCACTAACCTGGCTCACTTCACTTCCGTTCAGTTCGCTATGTGGCGGAACTCAGCTTCGCTTCGCTCAGCTGTGATCTCCTCAAACTATGCGACCAAATAATAAAATAACACGCATATAGCGTGTTATTTTATTATGTGACCCCACAGAGAGTCGAACTCTGCTTATCAGGATGAAAACCTGGTGTCCTAACCGATAGACGATAGGGCCGTTATGGCCAACTTATATTTTCAAAGTGCTGTATTTGGGGGTTTTCCAATCTATCATCACCCTTCAAATACTCAATTGCTATGATATCAAATCTATAATCTTTATTATAGCCTTTGAGTCTCAAATAATTATTAGCAACCAGGTTCATGCTTTTCAGCTTTTTACTTGTCACTGCTTCTGAAGGATTGCCAAAGAAGCGGCTGTTTCTAGTTTTTACTTCTATAAAAACTATTTCGTCAAATTTTGTATCGAGTGCGATAAGATCTATTTCGCTGTTGTTAACTCTAATGTTAATTTCAAGAATTTTGTAACCCAAATTAAGCAAATGGTTTTTTGCTTTTTGCTCTCCCCTGTTTCCAAGGGAAAAATTATTCAGCCTTAGCTGCTTTGGTGTGAGTATCTTTTTCTTTAATACTGGTTGCTGATTTTCCAAGTCTATCACGTAGGTAGTATAACTTTGCTCTTCTTACATCACCCTTACGTTTAACTTCAATATCTTTAATTTGAGGCATATTAATTGGATAGATTTTTTCAACACCAATTCCACCTGTACCCATTTTTCTAACAGTGAAAGTTTTGCCATTACCTCTATTTTTGATAGCAATAACTAGCCCTTCAAAAAATTGAATTCTGGTTTTCTCGCCTTCTGAAATTTCCTGATGAACCTTTACGGTGTCACCAACTCCAATTTTAAGATCGTTATAGATTAAGTATTGTGCCATGATAAAATTCCTGATTACAAGATTTACTATTTTACTTGATTTGAGACGTATTTGCAATCTGAATAATTTCTGAATAATTTCTATTATTTCCAGTATGTTTAATTGTTGCTTTCATGAACTCAACAAAGATTGGATGAGGAGTTAATGGTCGAGATTTATATTCTGGATGTGCTTGAGTTGCAATGAAAAATGGATGTTTGTCTTGAGGTAACTCGATCATTTCAACAAAAAAATCATCAGGTGATGTTCCTGAAATCACCATGCCGGCATCTTCAAGTGTTTTTCGATATTCATTGTTAACTTCATATCGATGTCGATGTCTTTCGGAGATTAAATTATTTTTTTCATCTTTGAAACCATTGTGATCGTGATAAATTTTGTGAGCGAGTGTGCCTGGCTTGAGTACGCAATCGTATGCACCTAACCTCATACTAGCACCCTCACCTTTGATGGTTTGGTATTTTTCATCAAAAGGAATGTCATGGATGATTGGATATTTTGTGTTTGGATCAACTTCGATTGTATTTGCACCTTCAAGTCCCGCTACATTTCTGGCGAATTCGACACAAGCAAGTTGCAGTCCATAACATAAGCCCAAAAACGGCACTTTATTTTCTCTAGCGTATCTAATTGCGTCAATTTTACCTTCGACTCCTCTAGATCCCCAACCAATTGGCACGATGATTCCGTCAGCAGATTTTAAGTCAGCTAGGGCTTTCTCATCTTTGTTTTCAAGTTCAGTGGCTTTAATAAAGATAATTTTCATGTTTATGTCTGTATATGAACTGGCAAATTTTAGGGATTCAATCAAAGAAACATATGAATCGGTTAATTCATAATCACCAGTTGATAAATATTTGGCGATAATTGCGATTTTGACATTATATTTTTTATTAGCTTTGAATTTTTTGACGAATTCATTCCACTGAGTGAGATCTGCTTTATTTACTGGCAGTCCCAATTTAATTAGAACTTTTTCATCAAATTTTTGTTCAGCCAAAATAGGTGGTAATTCATAAATACTATCGCAATCAGGATTTGAGATCACGTCATCTTTGCTCATGTTGCTATAGAAGGCAACTTTTTCTTTTCTTTTATCATCAATTATCAATTCTCCTCTGCCGACAATAAAATCAGGCTGAATGCCCATTGAGTTAAGAGTTTGAACTGAAAGTTGAGTTGGTTTTGATTTGAGTTCATTGATGTGTGAAGGATTTGGAAAGTAAGTCACATGAATATGAATTGTGTCCTGAGGTGTTTGCAGATTCATAATACGATAGGCTTCATAATAAATCACGTTTTGGTATTCTCCGGCGGTTCCACCTAGTTCAACTAAACAAATGTCGTAGCCTTCTCCGGCCTCTTTGATACGTTTAATTGCTTCCTGAGGAATGTAGAGCCAAGCATCAACAGTTGCACCGTTGTAAGCAAGATTTTTTGTTTTTTCAATCACGGTTGAGTATATTTGACCCAAAGTCATGAAGTTTTTATGACCAACTTCTTTACCCAAAAAACGTTCGTATGATCCCAAATCAAGATCAGCTTCTAGGCCGTCTTCACAGAGAAAAACGTCTCCATGTTCGATGGGATTAATGTTTCCAGAGTCAATGTTGAGGTAGTTTTCACATTTGATGTTTGTAATGCTATAACCACGGTTTTTGAGTAGTAGTCCTAAAGAAGCGGCAGTGATGCCTTTGCCAAGACCTGAAAGGACTCCGCCAGAAACGAAGATAAACTTTGTATTTTTATTTGGGGTAAATTTTCCATGGTTGCTCATGGAAGAGTATTATAGCGTCTTTTTGACTAATTGTAATCTCTAATTTAGTAAGGCGACAATCTTTTTTTCAAGTTCGCTGTCCCACGCAACACCATATGGAAGCAACATTTTTTGAGGTTTAGCACCATTTGGAATCAATACAATTACGGTTTGAGAGCCTTTGTGAGCTTTGAGTAAACTCCCAAGTTTTTGCAGGGTTTCTTTGGAGGTTTTTCTAGGAACAAAAATTTCTTTGTGAAGCGCGGAGCCCTCATGGAACATATCTTCTTCTGAAGGAACGCTTATTTTTTCAACCAAAAGCTGAAGCTCGCCATCTCTTTCGTCAACTTTTGCTTTGATCAACAAAACTGCGTCGTCATGAATCATAGTGGAATATTCTTCAAATGTTTTTGGGAAGACTACTATATCTATAGAACCTGTCTCGTCTTCTAGTTTGGCAAAAGCCATTAGTTTGCCCGTTTTCTTGGTAGCAATGTTTCGCACATTTGTTAGGATTCCGCCAAATTGAAAAACTTTTTCTTTGTGAATTGTAACATCTAGATCTTCAATTTTTTTTGTCGCGTCTTTGGAAACTGCTTTTAACTGATGGGCTAAAGGATGATCTGTTAAATACAATCCAAGTAGCTCTTTTTCAAATGAAAGTAATTCTTGTTGCGGATATTCAGGCAGTTCAGGAAAAGAATCTTCTAGTGTTTCATCAGATGAAGATACATCACCAAATAATGAATCTTGACCATCAACATCGGATTGAAGTTGCGAGGCTGTAGCACGAATTTTTTCCAAGCCCTGTAACATACTTGCTCTATTGCCAAATCTATCCATCACTCCGGCTTTAATTAGCACTTCAAGTGTAGTTTTATTTACTTTTCTACTATCGGATTTGTTGATAAATTGAGTCAAAGAAGTAAACTCACCGACATCTTTTTTAATTTCTAAGATATTTTCAATAGCTTTTGAGCCAACGTGTTTAATGGCATTAAATCCAAATCTAATTGCCAAGCCCTGTAGAGATTTCTTATCTTTTTCGATCACAAAATCATCAGTAGATTTATTTATTTCAGGTGGATAAATATTAATGCCCATTTTTTTGAGAGATTCAACTCCAATGGCAATTTTTACGTCTCGATTCATCGAATGAGAAGCTGACTCGACACTCATTAAAGCAGCCATATATTCAACAGGATAATTTGCTTTGAGATATGCGGTTTGATAAGCAATCATGGCATAACTTGCCGCATGAGCTTTGTTGAATCCGTAGTTAGCAAAAGCTTCAATAAATCCCCAAACTTTTTCTGCAACTGCAACTTTATAACCTTTAATAACTGATTGATCAATAAATCTTCTTTTATTTTCATCCAAAAGTTTTTTCTTCTTTTTTCCGATAGCGCGACGCAAAATATCAGCCTCACCCAAAGTGTAGCCAGCCATTAAATTTGCCATGAGTAAAATCTGCTCTTGGTAGACCATAACTCCGTAGGTTTCTTCTAAAATTGGTTTTAAAGATTCATCTGGGTATTTAATAGATTTCGGATTATGTTTCCCTTCAATAAAAGTTGGGATCAGATCCATTGGACCAGGGCGATATAAAGCAACCATAGCTGTAATATCAGAAAATTTATTTGGTTTTAGAGTTCTAGCTACGCGCCTCATACCAGCTGACTCAAGTTGAAAGACTCCAAAAGTATCTCCCGATGACAAAAGTTTGTAAGTTTTTTTGTCATTTAAAGGAATTTTATCAATGTCTAACTTAATCTTTTTATTTACTTCAATCAATTGAAGTGTGCTATTAATAATCGTTAAATTTCTTAGTCCCAAAAAATCAAATTTTAGCAAACCGATTGCATCATCATCAATATTACAGTCCAGTGCGTACATGTCATATTGAGTGATCGTTTTTCCAGATTTCGAATCTTTTTGGATGGCAACATAATCAGGAAGTGGCTTGTCAGTTATGATAACTGCGGCAGCATGTACCGAGGAATGACGGATTGATCCTTCAACTTTCATTGCCAAATCAATTAGTTTTTTAAATTTGGGTTGTTTATAGTATTCAGCTAATTCTGGAACAGTTTCAATGGCTTTTTTAAGTGAGATTTTTTTGCCAGGGTCATTTGGAATAAGTTTGGCAATTTTATCAGGATCTTCATATGGCATTCCCAAGACCCTACCAATATCTCGGATAGCAACTCTAGCTTCCATTTTTCCAAACGTAATCACGTGGGCCACATGGTCGTTACCATATTTATCGGCAACATACTCAATAACTCGATCACGTTTTGTATCTGCAAAGTCAAGATCAATATCGGGTGGAGTTGGGCGTTGAGGATTAAGAAAACGTTCAAATGCCAATCCGTGAAATAGTGGATCAATGGTGGTAATTCCAACAGAGTATGAAACAAGAGATCCGGCAGCAGAACCTCTTCCAGGTCCAACAGTAATGCCGTGTTCCTTTGACCAGTTAACAAAATCTTGAGTAATCAAAAAATAGGCTGCATAGCCTTTATCATTAATAATTTTTAATTCATATTCTAGTCGTTGCTCAATTTCAGGGGTAATTTTTCCAAGTTTTTTTCTTGCTCCTTTGTAAGTCATATCTTTCAAGACTGAAGCCAAAGTCTCACCTTTTGGAATCGGATATTCAGGAAAAATTAATTGACCAGTCGGAATTTTAAGCTCGCACTCATCGGCAATTTTTACAGTATTTTCAATGGAGTCAGGATAATTTTTAAATAATTTGATCATTTCTTCAGTGGAGCGCAAATAATAGTCAGGGGAATCCATCATGGTCATGCGTTTTTTATCATCTATCAATTTTCTGGTTTGAACGCAAAGAAGCGCATCTTGAGCAATTGAATCTTCTTGTTCAACATAATGAACATCATTAGTAGCCACTAATGGCAAATCTAGTTTACGAGCCATCTCAACTTGCAATTTTGTTAGACTTGTCAGTTCACTAATTTGTGGGTGTTTTTGAATTTCTACATAAAATCTGTCGGGAAACTTATTTTTGTAGAGTTTGAATTTCTTTTCTGCTTCTTCAAGTTTGCCGTCACGAAGAAGCTTATTAAATATACTACTCATACAGCCACTCAAACAGATAATGCCATCAGAATATTTAAAAAGAGTTTCTTCATCGATACGAGGTTTATACGAAAAACCTTCAAAGTTGGCAATTGAAACTAAGCGATTAATATTTTGATAACCTGTAAAATTTTTGGCTAACAGTGTCAAGTGAAATTGATCAGAGCCCATTTTGGACTGTTTATCCTTCATTGAATTTTTAGCAACATAAATTTCGACTCCAATAATTGGCTTAATTTCTGCCTTATTACAGGCGTTAAAGAAATGAAGGGCTCCATACATGGCGCCATGATCAGTAATTGCAATTGCATGTTGACCATTTTCTTTAACTTTGTTTATTAGGTCGGGTAATTTACATAAACCATCAAGTAATGAATATTCAGTGTGAACGTGAAGATGGACAAAGTTATTTTTTAAGTTCATTTATTAAGAGTTCTCCTAGTTTTCTGTTGTTAATCTTTTTTCCAAGTTTTCTCATTGTTTGACCGATAAAAAACCCAATTACTTTTGTGTCACCTGATTTGAATTTTATAACAGCGTCATTATTTTGAAGAATTACTTCTTTAATGGCAGAAATAATTTCATCGTCAGACACTTCGTCAGTTTGAGAAAGTTTTTTGAATTCATCTACAATTTTTGATGCTATTGTTTCATGTGAAATAATAATGTTTTTGTTTACTATTGTGCTAGCTAATTTATTAGGTTCAATATTTTCAAGTTGACAAATTTTAAATGATTCTTCAAGCAAATTTGAAAAGATTTCATGTGAAATGAGTTGTTTGGAATATCTTTTCTCTACTCCATATTCTGTGTTCCAACGCTCTGATTTTTGAGCTGGGAGTTCTGGAAGTTCAGCTCTCATGGTTTCAATACTTTCACGTGAATATCTAATTGGTGGAAGATCTGGGTCTGGGAAATATCTATAGTCTTCCGAATCCTCTTTAGTTCTTTGTGAGAAAGTGATTGATTTGATTGAGTTCCAACCTCTTGTTTCTTGAGCGGGAATTTCACCTTTATCTAGTATTTCAGTTTGTCTGTCTATTTCATACTCAATGGCTTGTTCCATAAATTTAAAGGAGTTAATGTTTTTGACTTCAACTTTATATTTTGGAAGTTCTTTTTGTCCTTCCGATCTCAAGGAAGTGTTTGCTTCCAGACGCATGCCACCTTGATCCATATCACAGTCAGCAACGTCTAAATATTTAAGAATTTTTCGAATTTCTTTAGCATATTCTTTGGCCTGTTCAGGGCTATGAATGTCTGGCTCAGTAACTATTTCCATTAATGGTACGCTACTTCTATTAAAATCAATTAGACTTACTTGTTTTCCATCAATTTTTTTATGCAAAAGTTTTCCAGTGTCTTCTTCTAGATGTATTCTAGTAATTCCTACTGGGCCAAAAGAGGTTTCAACAACGCCATCATAACAGAACGGCAGGTCGTATTGACTAATCTGATATGCTTTTGGGAGATCTGGATAGAAATAGTTCTTTCGATCAAATTTTGAGAACAAATTAATTTTGCAGCCAAGTGCTAAACCTACTTTAATAGTCCATTCGATGGCTTTTTTGTTGGCGACTGGCGATCCACCTGGCATGCCTAAGCAAGTTGGGCAAGTATAAATATTTGGTTTCTCAGCACCAAAAGGATCGTTTTTACAGCCACAAAACATCTTTGATTTAGTTTTAAGTTCGGCGTGAATTTCTAGACCACAAACTAAGGAGTATTTATTTTTGTTTTTATTGTCAGTATTCATATTAGTTTCTCCAAGAATTCCATTTGGTTGCTTTTTCAAATGCATCAGCAACTTGAAGGACTAAATCTTCTCGATACATTGGAGCAATAATGTTCATACCTAAATATAAATTTGTTTCATTATCTTTGTAGCAAGGAATTGAAATCCCAGGTAAGCCACTGAGCGAACTGGCTTCCAACAGTAAATCTTCTAATTCTCCAAACATTGCCTGTCCTTCAGTTGCGCCAATTTTTTTAGCAAACCCAGGTGAAGTTGGAGCTACTAACACATCATAAGTTTTAAATAAACGCTCATAATCTTTAATATATAAAGTTCTAACTTTTTGAGCTGTGTTGTAATATTGGTCGGCATATCCTTTAGACAAGGTGTAGGTGCCAAGCATAATTCTTCTTTTGGCTTCATCACCGAAAAATGATCTATCTTTTCCATATCTAATTCCGTCATATCTACCTAAATTACTGCTGACTTCTCCTCTTTGGACTATAGTGTAGATACTAACGCCATGCTTTGGATTCATAGCATCAACAACTTCGACAGTTGCTCCAAGTTTTTCAAAAACTTTTACTTGTTCGGCAAATATTTTTGTAATTTCTTCTAAGCCTTTCAGATCTTTATATAGATAACCAATTTTTAATCCCTTAATATCTTTATCAATTGCTTTGGTAAAATCTGGAACTTCCAAATTAGCAGTAGTGCTTTCTAGAAGATCGTGTCCAGCAATATAGTTTAATAGGATTGCAGCGTCTTCTACTGTTTTTGTTATTGGTCCCGGTGAGTCAGTAGATGAGCACATTGCAATGATTCCATATCTACTGCAACGACCATAGGTAGGTTTCAATCCAACTACTCCACACCAAGCGGCTGGTTGTCTAATTGATCCAGCAGTCTCTGTTCCAAGTGATGCAATGCACATATTTGCAGCCACTGCAGCGGCACTTCCACCTGAAGATCCTCCGGGCAAATAATCAATATTACGTGGATTTAAGGTACGACCATATTGAGAAGTTTCGGTTGATGATCCATGAGCCCAAGCATCCATGTTTGTTTTACCTATCACGACACCACCGGCTTTTTTCAGATTTTTACTTACTGTTGATTCAAAGGTGGGTATAAAATCATCTAGTATAGTAGATGAAGCCGTAGTGCGGAGATTCTTAGTGCAATAGTTATCTTTTAATGCAATGGGAACTCCCATCAAAGGAGTATTTTTAGCGGCTTTTGCTTTTTCTAAAGCATTGTCATCCAATGTTAAATAAACATTAAGTTTTTCATTCTGATCAGCGATACTTTTTTTGACGTCTGCATAAAAATCATCAAGACTGAGTTCGTTATTTTTTAGTTTATTAAGTGCTTGTTTTAATGTTAATTTATTTTTCATCAATAATTCTCGGTACAACAAAGTACCCATCGTAAGTTTCTTTAGCGTTTTTTAGAGCATCGGCTTGAGAAAACATGTTTTCTTTATTAATAATATCTTCACGAAGAACATTCTCAAAACCAGTGACCTGACTAGTTGGTTCAACTCCAGATACATCCACGGATTGTAATTCTGAGATAACATCTAAGGTTTCTTCAAATGCATCTATCAGGCTATTTTCTTCTTCTTCAGTTATAGGTATAAAAGCAAGTTCTGCAATATGTTTTATCTGAGCTGTTGTAATCTTATTTGACATGACTTTCTTATTGTACCTGATTATTTAGATCCGACCACTGCTCTTAGCGCGTTCAGTCTTTCCTCGATTGGTGGATGTGTGGCAAACATATTTGTAAATAGACCTTTTGGTAAATTCTTTAATGGATTACTAATATAAAGATGGGCGGTCGCTTTATTCGCAGCCTCTAGTGGCTCTTTGTCTTGAGAAATTTTTTGTAAAGCATTAATTAGACCCTGAGGATTTTTGGTAAAACCCACAGCTGATGCGTCGGCTAAAAATTCTCTTTTTCGGGAAATTGCTAACTGAATAAGTTTGGCAATTAAAGGGGAAAGTATTGCTAAAACTAATCCTATTGCAAAAATCACTATCTGAAGTTGACCACCTTCTCTATTATTGTCTCGTTTTTTGCCCCAGAACGTCATTCTTAACATCCAATCTGAAAGTAAAGCAATAAATCCAACTAGAATTGTAACTATTGACATTAACCTAATATCGTAATTGCTGATATGAGAAAGCTCATGACCAATTACGCCTTCGAGTTCTGATCTGTCTAGTTGTGCGAGGAGCCCGGTGGTGGCACAAATAACTGCATGCTCTGGATCTCTGCCAGTGGCAAAAGCATTCATAGCTGTGTCTTCCATTACATAAAGTTTGGGTTTAGGCATTTTTTTGGAAGCAGCCAAGTTTTCAGCGACTGTATAAAAATCAAAATACTTTTCTCTACTTGCTTCATGAGCTCCAGAAATTCCTAAGATTATTTTGTCAGAGTACCAATATGAGGCAAACGACATTACTCCTGAGAAAATTAGCGCAATTCCGATGAGATCCATACCATAGCCCAAGCCATATGCCATCAGATAAGCTGCTAAAAGAATAAAAAGAATGAAGAAGAAGATAACAAAAAAAGATTTTCTTTTGTTACTTTCTATCAATTGATAGTGTGTCATTTGAGTTTTTTCTAAAACGTTGGTTTATAGGTCAACTTTTACATCTTCCATTTCGGTTGCACTGACTTCAACATGACTTCCTGTCATGGCAGTTGCCAGGCCTTTTTCTTCTTTGAAGCCAAAGATATTAGCAACAATTGAAGATGGGAAGACTACTAATTTTTGATTGTATGATTGTGACAAATCAATGACTGATCTTCTTGAGTACATCAGTTTGTCAGCGGTGTCTGTTAATTCATTCATTAATTTAGATACTGCTTCATTGCTTTTTAACTCTGGATTATCTTCAATTGCAATTGAAATTTGTGGAACCAGAGATTGAACGCTTTGAATTGCTTTTTCGATATCAGCAACTTTTCCAGAATCTTGAGCTGTTGTGATATTTTTTCGAGCATCAGTCAGCATTTTGAAAATTGTTTTTTCTTGTTTCATCAAGCCTTTAACAGATGCCTGAAGATTAGGAATTAAGGAAGCTTGGCGTTTAAGTTGGTTACCAATTTCTTGGATGCTTGCTAAAATTTGAGTTTTTAGTATTTGTAGAGAGTTGTATATCGAGATCACATAAGCTGCGATTGCTACCCCTGCGATTAAAAGTGCTGGTATGAGTGACATAATGTCTCCTTTTTTGTATATTTTTCGTGCAATTATATCTTACTATAGAGTTAAGTCTTGGTAAAGTAAGTACTTTGAAGTATAATCGAGTTTCAACAAATTTAAAAATTTAAGAAAAATGGGCCCGTGGTGTAGTGGTTAACATGTCTCCCTGTCACGGAGAAGATCGTCGGTTCGAGTCCGATCGGGCTCGCCAAATTAAAAAAAGTAAGCCATTAGGCTTATTTTTTTTAATTTGATGAGTTCACATTGCGCTCGTGACCTTGTTCGCGACGGCAAGTGATGAAGCTGAGTGAAACGAAGCAAAAGCACCTGCCTAGTGCATGTGAGCCTACTTACAGTAAATATAAATAGCGGCGAATCGTGAGTCCGATCGGGCTCGCAAGCTTTTATTAAATTTATATCATTATGGGATATATAGTGATATAATATCATCAACAACAATTCTGTTACAAAGGAGGTCCCCTCATGTTCTGGCAAATTGTTGCCTTTATTCTGTTCGTGGCGTTCATCGTGCAGAGCGTACGACATCGACGCTCCGAAAGAGAACGGAAAGGATCTTTTGCTATTTTGGTTGCTATGACAAAGAAATAGTAAAAGAAAAATTTCCGAAGCCCCGTGAGAAATCATGGGGCTGTTTTTTTATATTGATGGGTTTAGAAATGGATTTGGACGTAAATTTTGAAAAAATTTAAGGTTCGCGACGTTAATTAGGCATGATACTTTCCGGGAGACGGAAAGAGAATTGTGAAAGTAGGTCAATCAACGAGAATTCTGAGAAATATAGAGATGTCTTATGATATAATAAAATTGTATGTCTAAAAGTAATAGAGCAGAACAATCCGCAAGGAAAATGTTAGAAAAATATGGTTATTATGATCCTGACAAAAAGGTATATAGTTTTGGAGAGGCTGATAGCCACGCTTTAAGAGCTTTGTACATGTTGGCTGTTGGAATGAGTGATTTAAACATCACTGAATTAATATCCAGTCTTCAGACTAATCCTGATGACGATGATCCTCCATGGAAAAATAATTAATTTTATGAGTTCAAATTGCAGTTGGACATAAATTTTGAAAAAAATTAATGTTCTTTTTTTTTGTTTAGATTGATATATAAATATTAATCAGGTTGTTTAACTTATAAAACTAAATTCTTTTACTTGCTCAACAATATTTTTTTTTACTTTTTCCCAGCTAATCTCAATATGCATTTTAGGTATAGGCTGTTCATTTGCATCTTCAAAGTATGTAAGTGACTTAAGAATATGAATCTGATTATAGTTAATTTTAGGGTATTTTTCTCCTAAAAAGTCAAATAATTGCTCGAGTGAAAATTCTTTTAGTAAAAAATATAAATCAATAAAATCTTTCTTACTTCCTCTGACTCCTATGGTTTGCAATTTTGTGCAAGCAGTGTCTACTTTGGAACTAATTTTTACACCATCAATGAATGTGTTTAGTGTCCCATCAGCTAATTCAAGATCAGTAAGTGTACCAAAAGTTTCAAGTTCTTGTTGTAGTTTTTGTGGCTCAAATTTATCTTGTGTGAAAAAATCTAAATCCTCAGATTCTCTGTGACCTAAAAGTAAGGAAAGTGCTGTTCCGGCAGTCAAGTAAAAATTATTAAGGAATGTTGGTTGACTATTTTGCAACTTGTTAGCAAGTTTTAGTGTATTTTTTGGAAGCGTATTAGTAAAAAATTGTTGCATTATGATAGATATATTTTCCAAAAATTTTTGGATTTTGGACTTAGTTTTAATTCAAGTATTTGTTTTAAGATATTCTGTTTATTCATTTTTGAAAATAACCAAGAGATACTCTCTTGATTGCCTTTTTCAAGTAAAGTTTGCATAATGTATTTTTGATGTTTTTCCCAAGAAAGCTGAGCTAGATCATCTCCCCAAAAGTATTTAGTAACATTAGTAGGCAATGACGTTTTCATGTAGTATTATTATACAGCAATCTGTTGTTTCTATAAACTATCAGGTATGTAATCAGCATTAACTTGGGTTACATTTAATTTTTTGATTCTGGAAAATGTAAAATGAAAGAGTATGTGAAACTTAATTATATTTTAGGAATTGTTGTTTTTTTCTTTGGTCTATCAAAGTTACTCAGCCCATTAGAGCCATTAAATCTAATGGGATTAGTTTATTATGTAGTCACCGCAGTTGCTTTGTTCAAAAAGCCAAAAATCGGTTATACCTTGCTAGTGGTTTCCATAATGGGTCTGGTCTTGGCATACACAATTAACTATTACGTCAATTCTTGGTAAGATTGCTTTTTTAGGCAGCATTTATTCTTTTGTCATTTTAATAATTACTCTAATTGTATGTTTATGCACTATTTGATAGGATCATTCTTATAAAATATTATTTGAACTCTCACGCTTTATTTTAAAAGTTTTTGAGAGTAGAAAAGGAAATATGCAGGAACCAGAAGCAGATGGTCATATGTGTCAGGATGACGGGAAAGGAAAATGTCAGGTTTGTGGAGATCTAATGCCAATTAATGAGAAATTAGAAAAAGATCATTATTTTCAAGATAGGGGCGATGGAAAATGTATCATTTGCGGTGAGGGTCAACATTAAATAACTTCGTTTTAAAAAATCTACAAGTTACGGTGAAAGCCGTAGTTTGTTTTGTATCGGATGACAAAGTGTCTATTTGATAATAAATTAATATATATCATTATGGGATACATAGTGATACAATTCCATTGACAACAAAAAACTTTAAGATCGGAGGATCAAATGGAAACAGTTTTGTTTGTCATAATTGGTGTGCTTTTGATAGCACTGATTGTGGTTTTGGTGCGGAACCACAATTTAAAAAAGAACGTCGCACTGTTAGGGGAATCGACCCGAGACTTGGGAACTAAACTCGGGCAAGAATTGAGTGAGAGTAAGGAAGAATAGCAATTGGAATTGCTCCATAAAACTATTTTTTCAAACTCTCTCCTAGATAGCCCCGTCTTTGTGGCGGGGCTGTTTTTTTAGACTAGCATGTTCTATAAGTTCTGGTTGAAAAACTCCAACAAATGAAATAAGTATTTAGCAACAATGTGCAAATCCCGCTGTAATAATGGGATTTGTCGTTATGTTCCGTAGTCTTAACAACATTCCTATCCCATCCCATTGTATCTTCTTTATATATTTGATAGGCTTTTTATAGTAATACAAATAAAAAGGATATATAAAAATGCAAGAAGGAAATCTTAAAGAAATGCGAATCGAAGCAATTGAAATGAATCAAAAAATAGATGTTGTAAAAAAATTTATAGCTGATATGGATCTTAATAAGTTGAAATTATTCGAAGCTATATTAGAAGAAAAGCGACCTGTTGACACAATTTTGGAAGAGCAACTTAAGGTGGTAAAAGCCAAAATTAAAGAACTGACCTCAGTCAAGCAAGTTGACGAAGTAACCGAATAGAATGTTATCTAAAATTTAAATTTTACTCCTTTAATTCTGTTGGCAGATTTATGTAATATAGAACGATTCTAATTTTATATGAAAAACCAATTTTTTAAAGGAAAAGTTATCGAGGGATTCAAGCTTGGTAGAAAAATTGGGATACCAACTGCAAATCTCGATCCAAAAGTATTCAAGTCAGACTGGAAAAAAGGTGTCTATGCTGTTGAAGTAAGCATTGGAGATAACTTTGACAAAAAATACTTGTCCGTTTTATTTTATGGTCCCAAAACAATTGCTCATGAAACTAAAAATTCTTTGGAGTTGCACATTATAGATTTTGATGAAAATATTTATGGCCAGGAAATTTCGGTTTCTTTACTAAAATTTATCAGAGGTGTGATGATTTTTTCAGACGTCAAATCCCTAGTAGTTCAGATACAAAAAGATATTGAAGTTGCAAAAAATTCTATTTAGAAATTTCTTTATTTAATTCGGATATTTTGTAGATTGCAAAAATCAAAACTATTGCTGCTAAGTATTGGCTAACTGCGAGAATGTTTTTATAAATAACTACATCAATAAAAACAGCGGTTAAAGGAAAAGCCAGCTCAATTATTGTCGAAATTTTAGCTTGAGTGTGTTTCAAGCCCTTGTAATATATCCAAAGCGCAACCATGCCTGTTGAGAGTGCGATAATGGTTAGTTGTGAAAGCTGTTGCATGTTGATTGTAACTATTTGAGAGTCAAGTTTTAATAGGAACATTGCAGCGAGTGCAAATAAGGTAGTAAATAAAAATCGTAAGCCTGTGATCAAAGTATTTGAATGTTTGACTAAGGTATATCTAGAAAATGTTGTTGAACTTCCCCATGCAAAGGCAGCTGCCAGAGCAAACAAAGCAGCATTAATTGTGCCTTCGCCGGTTTGAAAATTAATAATACCATTTTTAAATGTGACAAAATATGCACTTAAAAATGCTAATAAAGCCCATGAGATATATTTTTTGTTGATTTTTTCTTTTAGAAAAATACTTGCGGTGGTAATGGCAAAAATTGGCTGTAATTTTTGAAGTAAGAATACTACTGAAAATGAGATGAAGTTAGTTTTGACTAGTGCAGTTGTAAACCACAATGTTCCTAGTAGGCCACTTAGTAAGCTTACCCAAACAATTGAGAGCCACTCGTTTTTTGTTAATCTTTCTTTTTTCAAAAGTGAAGGAATGAAAGGTGTGATAATTAGCAAGCCAATTAAATGTTCATAAAAAACAATGATTATTGGAGGCAAAACAAAAAGATTACGTCTCAATATTCCATCTACACCCCATAAAATTGCTGCTATAACAATGTAAAGTGAATATATACTAATCTTTTTTTTCATCTGTGCTCTTTCATTTACTGGTTGAGATTGTACTAGAAAAATACATCTTGTGATAGTTGTGCTTATTCTGTTATATTTGCATTAATATGACAGAAACAAATCTCAAAAATCTTATTAAACTTATTAAAGAAAAATCTACCCTAACAATGTTTGTACTTGGGTTTGTGATCGTGATGATGATTGCATTTAATTTACTTTTATCCACTATTATTAAACAAAAATCATCAGGAAAAATTAGTAATGAAGCCGCTAGTACTCAAGTTGGTTTTGATATATTTAGCATAACCGATGATGAGGCTCAAAAACTTGGAAATATTAATTCTAACTTTAAAATAAACAATGCCCAAGAAAAAGAAGTTACAGCCTACTTTGTGCAACCGGGTGATTCGTCTTGGAAAATTGCAGCAGAGCTGTTTGGCGATGGTAATCGATATTTAGAAATAGAAAAACTAAATGATTTTAAACATGGCCAATATCTTGAAATCGGTCAAGTTGTTTTTGTTATTGTTGGTCAAAAACTTGAAGCAAGTGAGGATGTGAATGTCGTTGAAAATGCGAAAGTCCTTGAAGATGAGAGCGTCGATGCAGATTTTATTACCTATATTGTTAAACCCGGTGACTCACTTTGGAAGATATCTTTGGAGAATTATTCAGATCCTTTGTTCTGGCTTGAGATATATAAATTCAATAAACAAGCGATTGGTAATGATCCAAATTTAATATTTCCGTTAACAGAACTCAAGCTTCCAGTGATAAAATCAAGGCTATAGTGTGAATTTTATTCGCCGAAGTAGCTCAGTTGGTAGAGCACTGGTATCGTAAACCATAGGTCGTGGGTTCGACTCCCACCTTCGGCTCCAAGTGGAGAAGGTGCCCTGGGGTACAAGTTGCCTTCCTCCAATGAATAGATGTATACTTTAAATATGTCAAAAATTAGACGCAGAATTAATTCAAAATCAAGAATCTCAAACAGGCCAAATTACAAGAATACTCCATCAGGAGTTTATTCTCGTAGAATGAATAGTGAAAAAAAGAAAGTGGTGCATCAAACCATTACGATAGTTGTAGTTGCAATCGTAGTGTTGCTTGTCTTTGTTTTTATTATCATTCCGGGTTTCTTTAAACTGACCGGAGATTTTTTTGATTCCTCTACTCCCTTTCAACAATCAGACGAAATAGCCCCTCAGGTTCCAATTCTTTCTGCGCCACCCGCTGCAACCAGCAGTGCCAATATTAAGGTCACTGGTTTTGGTGAACCAGAAAGTGACTTGATTTTAGTTTTAAATGGACGAAAAGATGATTCAATAAAAATTAATGAAGATGGATCATTCGAAATTGGGATAATTTTAGATGAAGGTGAAAATACAATCGCAGCGTATAGCCTTGATAAGGCCGAAAATGAGTCGGCTGCAACTAGAGATTATGTCACTTTGCTTGATACGGAAGCGCCAAGCTTGGAAATTTTAGAGCCCGCCGACGGTTCTTCTTTTGAGTCAAGAACAAATCAATCAATAAATCTTAAGGGTAAAACGGATGTTGGTGCTAAAATCTATATAAATAATCGAGTTGTGTTCCCAAATGATGAGGGTTTATTCGAGCATAGCATTCTATTGGTAGAGGGCGAAAACAAGATTGAAGTGCACGCTGAAGACAAGGCCAAGAACTCAACTAAAATTAACCTAGTTTATAATTTTAAGCTTTAGACTCTTGGTTTTCGAGCTAGAAATGGTTTTTATACTTGCGATTCCACCTAATAGCATCAATAACACAAATGGCTGGAATATCGAGTTATTAAATTGGGCATGAACAAAAGTGGCGATTATTGCTACACCAAGTTCAGGATCTTGTTTGGAGATTTTGACTCCCCATTTAAACAAAATATAAAGTGCAATTGCTGTGCCTATTTGACCGGTAGACAATAAAAGATTAACTAAGAAATTATCTGGTATTCTTGAGTGACTTGGAAGCAGCTCACTTTTTTCTAAACTGTTTTGTTTTGAGAACAAACCATTTCCAATCAGTAAAGTTTTTGGTGTCACTGAGTCTAGTTCATATTGGATTGCAGATGTTCTAGCGGTGATTGTTGAGGTTCTAACTAGATCTACGCCTTCACCACCGGGCTTGGGTATGATCAAAACTATAACTATAAAGATAAGAGCTTTTCGAAATAAAGATAAAAGTGATTTTCTTTTTATAATGTCCAGGGTTAATAAGGCTACTGCTAAGGCCAAATATGAGGCTCTTGAAAAAGTTAAAGCAATGCCAAAGAAAAAACATAGACTTATCAGAGCATTAATAATTTTATTTTCAAAAATTTTGAAGTTATTTCCCATTTTTGGTAGAGAATAAAAATACATTAAGGAAATTACTAAAATTATGCCAGTAAACCCAGGATCAAATATTGTGCTGATCAATCTATTTAAATGATCATCCCAACCTAAAATTGCTAAAAATCTTGTATCATTAATTGTAATAAGTTGCCCAAAACCTAGGAAAAGGATAATTATCCCAGCTCCAAAAAACTTAAATCTTAATTCGGACCTTGTTATCAGCTTTTTTGTAACTAATTGTTTAAGTGAAAGGCAAAACAAAATATATGAACCCAACCTGAGAAGATATAATAATGAAATCAAATCTTGATTGATTAAAACATTAAGAATAATTCCAGTAATAGTTATTCCCGTGAAAATAGATTCGATTTTATATTTAGATATAGTTTTCTTTAAGGAAAATTTTCCAAAGGTTAAACTTAACTTTTCTACAAATACAAATCTAATTAGCCAGAAGAAAATAAAAATATCGTGAAGGTATATATTAATTCCCTTGAAGTTGCCTCCCAACTCAATTCTTTGAAATTGGCCCAAAGCTAAAAGTCCAACAAAAGTCCAAAGTAGGATTTTTCTAAGCCTTGGGTTCATTATTCACTTCCAAATTATTATTCTCAAAATAAAAAACTCTTACAAATAAAGAATGCAAACTCATTATTGTTGCATAAATTAGTCCTCTGTATCCATCTAAGAACCCAAACTTAAAGACATAATTTTGAAGAAATTTGAGTGGTGGAAAAAAGATCATTTTTAAAATATTGATTATCCTAGCTTCATTACCGCCAGCTTCATTTAGAGATGCCATTTGAGAGTAATTGGCAACAGTTGTAATAAATTCTGATATATCAGAGTGTGAAAAGTGTGAAACAATAATATCCGACCTTCCCAATCTGCCATTTATTTGAGCAATCTCATGAACATTCTTTTTGAATTTCCCATTTTTTACTTTAAACATTCTTACAATATTTGTATTTCCTGCTTCACCAAACATAAGTTCTTTGCCTAAAAAAACATCTCTTCTTATAATTGACACACCGTCAAACAGATTTTGTTGCATGATGTTTTCAATTTTATCTTGATTGGACTGAATTATTTCCGCTGATTCCCCAAGAGTCTCATCGCTGTCAAGAAAAAATACCCAATCAGTTTTGATGATTTTCAACACTTCATTTCGTGTTTTTGCAAAATCTACTATTTCCTTTTCATGTGAAATTAAGTCAAAATTATAATTCTTTTTTAATTTCTCCCAATCATTATTGCTGTTGTTATCAACGACGATTACGTTTTTTGCAATCTGTGAAGATCTTAGTGAGGCAATAAATCTAGTATCAAGTCTATGGGTAATAATTGCAATTGTAACTGGAAGTACTTTTTTCATTAGCTATTTTTTAAATATTTTTATAGTTTCGTAGATAAGTAATGGCAGAGTTATTGCTCTGCTTATTACTAGGGCTTGTCCAGCTCCAGTAATACCACTATGTTTGCTTAAAATTTGTATCAAGACGAAGAGTGTTAAAACAGTCAAGATTAAGTGGATATTCAAAGCGGTGTATCTTTTTTTTGCATAAAAAACTGTATAAAAAATAATCGTGATACTTTGAAGAATCCCGGCAATAACAAACAGATATAAATTTGGAACTATTAATAACCATTTTTGTCCTAAAATTAGATTAACAATGAACTCTGGAGCAATAAATAAAGGCAGTGATATGGCGGTTACAATTAATATTGTTGCTGTAATAGATTTGAGAAAGGCCTTTTGTAATCTTGCTGAGTCGTCTGTAATTTTAGAAAAAATTGGTAACGTACTGTGATTAATTGATTTTGCAAATTCATAGTTTGCTTTGTGACCCAAACTATAGGCATTGTGATATAGACCAAGATTGTGGGTGCCAATAATTTTTCCGAGTAAAAAGTCATCAATATTTTCGTTTAAATATGAAAGCGCCGCTGAAATACTTAAGCCTTTAGTATTAGAAAAAATTACTTTAGCTCTGCTAGGAATGAACTCAAACCTAGGTTTGTCTTTAAATAGTAAGAAAGATATTAAAACTTCAAATAATCCAGCTGCTAGCATGGAAAATATTAAAGCGATTACATCCTTGAAGATTGTGGCAAATAGGATAGCAAATAATGCTTCCACAGCTAATAAAGATAATCTATATGTACTATCTTTTAAAAACTCTAAATTTTTATGTAAAGAGATAATGCTTGGATTAATGAAACCTTTGATAATCGGTATCAAGGCAGCGATAGATATCAAAATTCTAAGTCTTGGTTCGTCATAGTAGTTACTCATTCCAAATCCCATCAAAACCATGATGATTCCTATAATCAGACCTCTGGTAATGGCGATTACCCAAGCGGTATCAATAAAATATCCTATTGATCTTTTTGATTGTAAAATAGTGATATTAACTCCAGTTTGGGTGGTCGATTCAGCTAATCCCAAAGCGATAGCAATCAAAGAAAAAAGTCCAAAATCTTGAGGACTGAGGATTCTAGCAATGACCATAATTTTTCCAAGCGTTATTGCCGTGGTAAGAATTTTAAGTATGGTTTGCCAACTAAATCCAGATACAGTATTTTTTGTATAGCCCATACATTTATTCTACTATAAATAAGAGAGAGTTTAGTCCTTGAAACTAATATCTTTATTCCTCATAATCCAACCATATGAATAGTATAGTAAAATCTGTTAGTGGCTTTTTTTTAGATCTGATTGAAACAGCAGTTATCGGATTATCTTTTTTCTTGATTATTTATTTATTTTTTATGCAACCTCATCAGGTTAATGGTTCTTCAATGGTGCCAACGTTTGCATCTGGCGATTATGTATTTACAGATAAAATTAGCTATCGTACCGGAGAGCCACAAAGAGGTGACGTGATAGTTTTTCATGCTCCTCCAGAAGCTGGTTGTCCAACTGGAACAGGTTGCGATTTTATCAAGAGAATAATTGCTCTTCCCGGAGATAAAGTTGCTGTTCATGACAAATCAGTCTATGTAAATGGAAAAAAACTTAATGAGTCATATCTTCCAAGTGATTTCGAAACCATTGAAGGAAAATTTATTAGCGGAAGAACTGTAACAATTGGACCAAATGAGTACTTTGCTTTGGGGGACAACCGATCACATTCGAGTGATTCTAGAGTTTGGGGTCCAGTCGATAAATCAGAGATTGTGGGCAAAGCATTTTTTAGATACTGGCCAATGTCTCAAGTAGGAAAGATCGAAAGAATTACTTATTAATTTCTTTTTCCAGTTTTTTGTCTTTAATAGCTCTGTCAAGCATATCAATGATTTTTTCTAAACTTTGTTGTGTGTCTTCAACATCACCCCTAATAATGAAACTTACTTTAGTTTGTTTGGCAGTTCGGTGAAGTTTGAGTCTGGCTTTTGCACCTAAATATTTTTTAATTTTATTTTCAAATATTTCGATTTCTCTATCGTCAATTTGATAAACCACAGCATGCGGTTTGAAAACTCTGGTTTGACCAGTTTTACTTTTGGCCAATCTAGCAAGTTCTTCTGCTCTTCTGACTGATGCGTTTTCCTTGAGCACTTGCTTATAAACTTGCAACATAGTGTTCACATCTAGAATACCTGAAATAGCGCGTGCGTGGCCTTCAGAGATTTGTTTACCAAGCATGCCGTCTTTGATAGCGTCTGGAAGATTTAATAATTTTAGAGTGTTACTAATATAAGATGACGACTTACCCAGTCTTTCAGCAATTTCTCCAACACTTAAATTAAAATTTCTGTTAAGTCTTTGAAATGATTGAGCTCTTTCGATGGCGGTTAGGTTGACACGTTGTAGGTTTTCAACTATGGCCATTTCAAGCATACCCTTTGGAGTAGTTTCCTCGATAAGCACTGGCACTTCTTTGAGTCCCGCAATTTGAGCTGCTCTCCAACGTCTCTCACCTGCAATTATTTGATAGCCTGCAGGCGTGTGAGCAACTACTAGTGGCTCGATAATTCCATGAATTATTATTGATTTAACTAGATCTTCAAGATCTTCTTTATGAATTTTTTCCCTAGGTTGAAAAGGGTTGGCTTGGAGAACTTCTGTTTTAAGTAATTTAACTTCTTGAGCTTTCATACGGAAAGTATACCAGAAATTGTGTGAAACATGAGAGTATAAATTCTAGATGTATCTATTAGACTTGCGACAAGTCTATTAAGAATTTACAACGTTGGCGACTGTGCGACCAAATTTTTTGGAAAATTTAACGGCGCCATCAATAAGTGCGAAAATTGTGTGATCTTTACCCATACCAACACCTTTTCCAGCTTTATATTTTGCACCTCTTTGTCTTATGATAATGTTTCCGACGATAACTTTTTCGCCACCGAATTTTTTAAGACCAAGCCTTTTACCGTGACGTTTGCCTTGTGCTTGCTGTGCGACTTTTCCCCCTGCTTTGACGTGTGACATTATAAACTCCCTTATTTATTGAATTTAAATCTATAAATCTGTCTTTGAACCACTGCGTTTGGGCGATGATATAAAACGGGTTTAGATAAAGTAGTGTACCCGAGAGAAGCTAATTTGTCAATCAACTTATCTAGATTATACTCGATTAATTTACCATTCTTATTTTTAAAACTTACTAATGGAAACACAATTACAACGGACGCTCCGTCTGCTAAGAAACTAGTCCAATGTTTGAAAGCACCTAAATACATTTTTAGTAATCCTTTGAAGATTAGAGCTAATTTGCTTGGATTAGGTCTTGGTTTTCCCAAAAAAGGTTCGGTAACAATATATTGAATTTCGTTGTTTTGGATTGGAATTTTCGTAGCGTCAAACATCATGACTTTGCTATCGTTAGTGATTTTGAATTCAGTTTTGAGCCATTCGATATTCTGTTTTGTACCCTGAACGGAAAGTGGATCGATATCTGAGCCAATAACATTAACTTTTGCTAGTAAGCCTTCGATCAAAACTGTACCAGTTCCAACGAATGGATCTAAGAGAACATTTTTTCTACCTTCGATTGGCGGATTATCACCTAGAGCAAGATTTAGCATCATTTTAGCAACTTTTGGTGGTAACATACCTTTTTTCTTGTCAAAATATGGTTTGCCTCTATCTTTAAGTGTCCAAAGATCTATGTTTTGAGTAGCTAGTGTCTCACCCATAAATACACCATCAGCAGTTTGGACGAGATAAATTTCTATGATTCTTTTTTTGTGGATTAATAAGGCCGCAGATAGCCCCAATCTAGAGCCTTCGACAAATCTTGCAGATTTGCCACCTCTTTCGATTTTAGATTTAATTTGGAAATAATCAATTTTTGGCAAATGGTCGCGGCCGTATTCTGAAAAACCGAAATGAATTTTGTTGCCTTGCTTTTGGAGTAAATAGTCAGCTACCAATTCGATAATATTCTCAGCTGAAGAATCTTCTATTTTTGCAATTTCTTTGATGATTTTTACAGATCCGCCTAAAGAATCAATTAATTCGATTGCAACTTGATCATTTTTTAATTCCACTAAACTAAGATGAGAAGCAACTCTTAAAACATTTTTTGGTCCTAAAATTGTGTTGAGTTCTTGAATTGATAATTCCGGAGTGTTTCCGAGTTGAACGTAGTATTTTTGCATAGATGATTTGAGAGCTGCTAATAAACTACATTAAAATTAAAGAAAGCTTATGCTTTTATTTTCACAACTTCGAGTGTGCTTTCGTGTTGTTTGTGACCAGTTACTTTTCTGTATTTTGATTTTGATTTGTATTTAACAACTCTAAGTTTTTCACCTCTACCATTTTCAATAAGCTTCAAAGTAACTTCAGCTCCTTTAACGATTGGTGTACCAACGGTACTTGATTTTTCGTCTGCAACTAGAAGTACATCGGTGACTTTAAATGAATCTCCAATTTCCTTATCTGTAATTCTGTCAGTAGTAAAAGTCTTACCTTCTTCTACTTTAAATTGTTTGCCGACTAATTGAATTATTGCGTATGACATATTTTCCCTATTTTGCTAAATAAACTGAACAATGATTGTATCACGAAAGACCAGATTTGGGCTAGGAGGTGAATTGCGAAGCAAGAGAGGCTAGCCTGGGCTGTTGCGAAGCAAGAGAGGCTAGCCTGGGCTATGACAAATGTAGACTTACTTTTTGTTTCTGGTTAATGCGAATTGATTGAATTATACCAAACATACTAATTAGTGACAAAATAGAACTACCGCCATATGAGATAAATGGCAATGTTATGCCTGTAATTGGTAAAATACCAATATTCATGCCGATGTTAACTCCTATCTGGAAAGTGGTCATGATTGCGACCGCGTAACAGAAATATTTTTCTGTAGTTTCGTGAGCTTTCTCGGCGGCTGATATTGTGGTATTTACTAGCACAAAATATAAAAAGATTAGTAGGGCTGATCCAATAAAGCCAAATTCTTCAGCAAATGAAGCAAACACAAAATCTGTTTGTCTCTCTGGAAGGAATCGAAGATGAGATTGAATTCCTTGTCCTAAACCTTTGCCAGTAAGTTTTCCAGATCCAGCAGCAATTAAGGATTGCTGTGCGTTATAGCTAGTACCTTGATTATCTGTGGGTGAAATAAAAGAAGTGATTCTAGATTTTTGATATGGCTGGAATACGAAATTCCAAGAAAAAATAATGCCAACAATTCCTAAAAATATCAGTGGTACAAGATGACGAATTTTTGTTTTTGAAAGAAAAATTATGACTGCAACTGAGACTAAATAGACAACTGTTGTTCCTAGATCTGGTTCAATCAGGATGAGTAGTCCTGGAATTGCAGTATAAAACAAAAAAAGAAACAAGTTTTTAATATTTGTCAGCGATTTGTTTTTAAACAAATTAATTAAAAAAAGACTGGTTGTTGGAATAGCAAGTTGTGAGGGCTGGATTGCGAAAAGACCACCGACATCAATCCAACGAGATGTTCCTCTAGTAATTGGCGCCAGAATTAAAACCGTCACAAGCAATGCAATATTAACAATATAAAAAATTGAACTTAGTTTTAAAAGTCTTCTAAATGGTATTCTTGATATTAGAAAAAAAATGCCAAAGCCAACCATAAAAAAGATCAACTGTTTGGGCGCAAGTGTTGGGGCAATACTAGATAAAGTCAGAATGCTAAGTAAGCAGAGGATCAAGATTACTAAAGGTACTAACCAATATTTCATAAGCCAATAATATACTAAACTATTTTTAGCTCATTTCCTTTGACAAGTTTGGATCCAGTCTTTTTTTCAATTCTAACTTGCCACTCTTTTGGCCATTCTGGTACCTCAATTGTTACGGTATCATTTACTTGAAGACCAGCTTTTTTTCTTAATTTTTGAATATTTCTCATCAGTTCTCTTGCTTCGCCTTCGGATTTTAATTCATCAGTGAGATCTGTATCTAAAATTACTCGTAAAGTTTCAGTTGTTCTTTTCCACTCTATTTCTTTAACATTTACTTCACAGGCAAGAACTTCCAGCAAATTTTCTTTAGGAGAGTCTCCGGTCACAAAACATGTAAGTTTTGCTAATGGTTGACGAACCTTGATTCTTGCCTCACTTCTAAGTGAAAGAGTTTTTTCAACTACTTTTCTTACATTAATCATTTTTTCTTCAAGTGCTTTATGAATTAAATTTTTATTAGCGACAGGCCAATCTGTATGATGAACACTTGTTTTGTCATCAACCAAATTGTGCCACATAGTTTCACTGAAAAACGGAGTTATAGGCGCAAATAATTGTGCGAGCTTGACTAAAACATATCCAAAGATGCTTAGAGATGGACTTGAAATATTGCGCAAACGAACTCTACTTGTTCTTAAATACCAAGTAGATAATTCATCTACAAAGTTCATTAGTTCACGACTGGCTTTATTTAGATTATAGTTATCCATGTATTCAGTGACATCTTGGATCAAGGTATTGAGTCTGCTGAGAATCCATTTGTCCATAACATCGTCAGAGATTGGAGTTTCAATCAGGGAAATTTTAGAGTTTTTACTTGAGTATAATTTGTAGAAGGCAAACATATTCCACCAGATCAAGAAAACTTTTTTACGAATGTCAGAAACTTCTCGTTCACTGAAATTCAAGTTTTCAGCTTTCATTACTGTAGAACTCATGAGATAAAGTCTTAAACTATCAACACCATACTCATTAATGAGGAGCATCGGGTCAGGATAATTTTTCTTAGATTTACTCATTTTATTGCCGTCTTCTGCCAAAATGGTTCCAGTAGTTAGGGTATTTTCAACTGCATTTTTTCCAAAAATCCCAACAGAAATGACATGCATGGTATAGAACCAAGCTCTGGTTTGGGCAATATATTCACTGACAAATTGAGCTGGATAAGTTTGTTCGAATTCTGCCTTATTTTCAAATGGATAGTGTTTTGAAGCAAACGGCATAGAACCTGACTCGACCCAACAATCGAAAACTTCAGGAATTCTGGTACCTTTAACGGTTTTATCATCATCTATCCAAACCTCTAAATCATCTAAAAATTCTCGATGAATATCGGTTAGGTTTTTTACTTGTTTGGGATCAACAGCCCATTTTTTTAGTTCTTCAATTGAACCAATTACTCTGATTTCCTTGTACCCCAGGGTACCTTCTCTGGCTTCGCCATGGCCCAGGCCAGCTTCTCTTGCTTCGCAATTCACCTTCTTCACCTTGTCTTTGGAAATCCAAACTGGCATTGGCGTACCCCAATATCTAGATCTGGAGATATTCCAATCTGGAGCAGTTTCTAAGCCTTTGCCAAAACGACCTTCTTTTAGATATTCAGGATACCAATTAATTTTTTCATTTTGTTTAATCAGGTCATTTTTTAGTTTTTGAACATTTATATACCAGGCAGGAACTGCGTTGTAATAAAGTGGTGTTGAGCATCGGTAACAAAATGGATATGAGTGAGTAATTTTGCCTTCTTTAAACATGAGTCCACGTTTTGTTAGTTCTTCATTGATCGTTTTTTCTGCACTTTTGTAAAATTTTCCAGCAACTATTTCTACAAATGGTAAAAATTTGCCTTCGTCACTAAGAGTTGGAACTAAAGGCAAATCTTTTTCCAGAGCCAGAGCATAGTCATCTTCTCCAAAAATCGCTGCAGTGTGAACAATCCCGGTACCGTCTTCCATACTGACAAAATTGGCATCAAGGATTGACCAAGCATTAGGTTTATTTTTTGCTCCAACTGTGTTTGGGTTTACATAATCAAATAGTGGCTGATAATGTTTGCCAACTAGTTCACTGCCTTTGACTGTTTTAATTACTTTGTATGAATTGTTGTTATTAGGAGTTAGCTCAAAAACTTTTTTAAACAAATCCTTAGCAACCCACAATAACTCACTTGTTTTTTTGTCTTCAGCTTTGTATTCAACTTGCACATAATCGGCGTCTGAATTCACTGCCAAGCCAACATTTCCAGGTAGAGTCCAAGGGGTTGTGGTCCAAGCGACAAAATATTCATTTTTATTTGTAGTTGTGAGATCATTTTCGACTAATTTAAACTTTACATATACTGAAAAGTCTTCAACATTTTCGTATGAATTATCCATTGCAATTTCGAAGTTAGAAAGAGGTGTTGAACATCTTGGACAGTACATGACAATTTTTTTACCTTGGTAAACTAAATCTTTATCAACTAATTTTTTAAAACCCCACCAGACTGATTCCATGTAAGTGGTATCCATGGTTTTATAATTATTTTCAAAATCTACCCAACGACCCAGACGATCGATGATTGTTTTCCAGGCGCCATCTAAACGTAGAACCTCAGTACGGCATGCTTGATTAAATTTATCGATTCCAAGAGCTTCAATCCCCTTTTTACCGCCTTTGATATCAAGTTGTTTCTCTATCATGTTCTCGATAGGCAAACCGTGACAATCCCATCCCCAGACTCTTTCAACTCGATAACCCTTCATGGTCCAATATCTTGGAACTACATCTTTAGAAGTGCTACCAAGAAGGTGGCCATAATGTGGCAGGCCGGTTGCGAATGGAGGTCCATCATAGAAAACATATGATTTGCTCTTATCTCTCATCTCTACCGACTTTTCGAATGATTTGTTTTTTTGCCAATATTCAAGAACTGATTCTTCAAGTTCAGCTAAATTTGGTCTTAGTGGCATTTGTTTGAGTTTTGGCATGGTTCCTTTAATTTAAAATTTAGTTTTTGTGCTTGGGGCAAAGTAGCACAGATTAATAAAAAGCCCACTTATAACTAGCTCATTTCATACGCACGACGCACGATTTAAACTAGTTATAAGAGGGCCTTCAGTTCAACTAAATGTTGAGTGTGGCGGTACCACCTCTATTTATTTGGACCGAGCGCATGTTTTTTGTCCTTCTTAGGCAAAATAAGTTGCGTTTCTATAATCCAAATATCTTGTTCACAGCAGTTACGGGCTCACCCGGAGAGATCTAATTGTTTTAGGTTTTGCTACTAAGCTTTTTGAGCCGATTAGAAAAGCACTAAAATGTTCTTCCCTCACCTTGTTCTGTGATATCCAATTTTTTGAAATTGGCAGGACTCAAGCGGATTTATTTTTCTAAAGGATATTATAACATGAATTAAGTTCTAATATAAAATCCTAAGTTTTTTTTGTGAAATTTTTTGAGCGGGTAACGATACAGTGCTCGAACCTATTTAGCCTGGTTGACTATATCAAACTAGATCTAGTTTTGCAGTTGAACCTTCTTAAATAACATTTGCGACATGATTTATTTACTGTTATTAACTAATTTTTGCAAATACCTTCTGTAAATTCATCCAGCTAACTAGCTCATTACTTTGAATTTTTTGAGAGTTTTCCCCTCCGTAGACTACAAAGCCATTTGCTTTTTCATCTATATTTTTTTTCCAGTAATCAAAGCCCTTGAATAGAGTATTTCTATATGTTGCAGATGATTTAACTTCAATAGGTATTAGATTGCCGCCAGTATCAACAACAAGATCTATTTCATTGCCATGATTGTCTCTATAAAAGTAAACCTGTGCTGATTTGTTTGTTTCGCTCAATTCTTTTTTAAACTCAGAAATAATAAAATTCTCAAAAATACTGCCCACTGCATAGTGATTAGTTAGCTCATTGACTGTGGAGAGATTTAGCAAGGAACACAACACTCCAGTATCATAAAAAAAGATTTTAGGTGATTTAATAAGGCGTTTTCCGACATTTTTATAATATGGTTGTAGTCTGTACACAATGTAGCTTGCTTCCAAAATAGAGATCCAATCCTCTGCAGTATTTGGGGCGATGCCGGTGTCATTAGCTAATGAGGACACATTAACTACCTGACCAACTCTTCCTGCTAATAAACCCATAAATTTTTGAAATTGGGAAAGATTTTGAATATTCTTAATCATTCGAGCATCTCTCTCAACATATGTTGCCAAGTATCTGCTGTAAAAAAGTGTTGATCCAATGTCTCGAGTATATAGTGCAGGATAGAAACCATTTAAAATTTGCTCATAACGATTGAAAAAATTCAACTTATGGGTTACTAACTCTTTAAGGCTAAAAGGGAATATATTTTGATACCCAGCTCTACCAGCTAAAGATTGCGAAATCTTTTCAGAGATAAGTAAGTTTTGTGAACCACTAATTACTATTGATCCCATTTTTTGTTGTTCATCGACATGAACTTGGATATATGAAAGTAACTCGGGGAGGCGTTGAACTTCATCAATAATAATGTTTTTGGGATTTGTTTTAAAAAATTGTTGAGGATCACTTTCAATGAACTCTTTTGTTTGAGGGTTTTCTAAATTGAAATAGGTATAGTTTGAAAAGTGGTGTTGCAAAAAGGTGGTTTTACCTGATTGTCGAGGTCCTGTGACAGAAATAACAGGAAAACCCTTCTGGAGCTTGGCTATTTGGGAGGAAACATTGCGTTTGAAGTACATAAGGTGATGCTAACACTTTTTGTGTATTTTTGCAATGAGAATGCAAAAATACACAAAATAATTATTTTGTATCAGATTGATTGAAATCAAGGTTGTATTGGATCATTTTTTTGTAAGATTCACCATAGTAAAAATCGGCTTTTGCTATTACATTAGGCGCTGGTAACGAAATCACGGGCTGGAAGTAGTGTTTCTTATTGATGTACAGGTAAAAACAGTGTGTAAAAGGTCGTCGACAACCTTTTTTTGATATTTTGGTATGATTTTTAAGTGAAAATATGTCCAAAATGCAATTCGCTAAATTCTAAAAAAGATGGCGTGATTTATACTGAAATCATGTCAAAGTCAGGAAAGAAGAAAAAAGCTACTCAGAATTATCGTTGTGAGAATGGACATTTTTTTAATTTTAGAACGAATGATAATTATACAAATTCTTTTGTCGAATTTGTAGTGTTTGTTTACTTAAATTGTCTATCACTTAACACGACTTTAGAGATTGTTAGGGCATATTACGAAGATGATATTTTAAGTAAAGCTAGAGTTTTAGATTTCTTGGAAATAGTAGCTGATGCGCTTCCAACTATTGATGATATTGATAATTTATTTCATCCCAAAAGATCGGGATATTTAGCTTTGGATGGAGTTTGGTTTAAATTCAGAGGATTACAAATAGTAATGCTCGTTTGTTTTGATCCAGAAACTTTTGATGTAATTGATGTCATTTGGTCACTGCAAGAAGATGAGAGAGGTTATACCGATTTGCTAATGAGAGTAACTAAAAAGATGGGATTTAGTAACATCAAGGGTATCTATGCCTATGGCGATAAAGGATTGATGAAAAGCCTTAAAAAACATTTGCCACTCGTACCATTTCAGGTATGTATTGTACACAAAGAAATGAGGATGGGACAAATTGTACCAGTCAAATCGGTTAATATTTCAAAAAAATTATCTGAATCAACAAAATCAGAAATCAAAGAGTTCCAAGAAAAATTTAGAGCTGTAATTTATGCAAATAGCAAAGAAGAGTCATTTCTTGCTTTAGGGGAATTAAAACAATATGTTGAAGCAACAAATCAAGAAAGATTTAAAAAAGCATATAGATCATTAAAGACAAACTTCAAATATACCCTAACACATTTTGATCACATTGGGATGATGAGAGATAATAATTTGATCGAATGTTTCAATAGTATTATTAAACCAAAACTAAGATTGATGAAAGGCTTTAAAAAGTACGAAAATATGGATCGATACTTAAAATTATTTTTAATTGATTATAGATTTCATGCTTTAAAGGAAAGTAGATTTCTGGAAAGGCGGGGACTTTGTCCATTAGAATCAGCTGGAGCAAATTTACCAAAATATTACAACTTTTTGACGTTTTTGAGAAAACAGTTAAATTTGAGTTTTACCTCTCTCAGCCCGTGATTTCGTTACCAGCGCCTTTTTTTATATTGATGACACTGTTGTACTATGTTGGAACTAACTTACACAAGCTTAGCGTAGATAAGTATTTTTTTATCACTAAACTTTTAACTAATAATTGTATCAACTCCATTTGAATAACCCTCAATAACATCAACTTCCACTGGCTCATTAAAAAATTTGACCTTTCCTTTTTTAAGAGCGGCAGCAATCATTTCTTTTGAATATTTTGCAGGAACCCCATCAGCACAAGATAATGTTATATGAGGGTGTTCATTTTCAGATTTTGAATTTTCAACAAGTAAGGCATCGCCCCTGATATCAAAAACTCTCGCAATAACCTTCATTCTCGTTTTCTCTCCCACAGCAATTCCTTTTAGTCCTGTATCAGGTCTGAATGAGATCGTTGAATGGGTAGCAAATATATTTTGATGCTTTGGTGGAAACTGCTTCAAAAGACCCTCTGTATCTTCAACAAATTGAGCGGTATAAACCACACTCTCATTAAAAAACTCATCATCATGGTCGTTTTCATCGATGGCTATGACTTTATAATATTCTTCCTTTGAAATACTTCCATTTTTTACATCTGTGATAACTTGGTTTAATCTTTTCCAATTTTTAGCTATATATGATTCTTTTCCATAAACATGATCAATTATTATTTTTATATCAACAGTTTTTGACATCTCTAAAAGCACATCTCCAACAAGTTGCGCAACCTGTGAGGCAGATTCCATTGTTGAATAAAAAGTTCGATTATGTCTGAAATCTGGCAAATAATTAACTATTTTTATCTTTTCCACAAGTGTTCTCATGAATAATCGATCAAGAATGGGAGCTGGTAAATTAGCACTTTTACTTTCCGTCCAACTGTCAATGTTAAGAATATCGTAGTGATTATCTTGACCAGAATCTCTTCTCTCATAAAATAGATTTCCTATTTTATCCAAGTGCTCCGATTGAAGAAAAACACTTAGAGCAATTGCGGAAAATACATTTGAAACTAAATAATTTTTTAAGAAGCTCTTTGACTGATTAACTCGCCTAATGCAATTCAATACGACCATTCTCTCTGCCTTAGTTTTATCACTAATTACACCAGTGACCCTTTCTAATTCTGGAGCAACAGCATCAGCAATATCTTTAATCAAATTTTTACTCTCGGGTCTTAGAATACCATCCCTCTTCTTAGAAGCTCTAATAAATTCCCCTTCTGGGTATGCATTCAACATTATGTTTCTTTTTGACATTATATTATCTTATTCTATATTAAAAATTGAATTTTAATTTTGAAATTTGAATTCAAAAAATTTTGCTTACTATTAATCACCGATAAAATTGCCAAAGTCACATATCACATTTGGAAGCCCAAATCGATCCATTAATGTTCCGTATACAAATGGTGGAGTACCCTGTGGTAAAACAATAAAGGGCAATGGTACCGCTTCACCATTTATACCTACATCTCTATATTCCATTTTAGCTCCTGGAAAAAATTTCTGAAATAAACTAAGTAATTCAGGAGAAATAATTTTTTTAAAATGCGGTGATTCTTCAACACTATCATAGTCATGTTTTGACGGGTCCCATGCTTCGGCAACAATCTGACCACCATCAATTACAAAATCTGCATCTGCACCAGTGCCTTCAATTAAAGCACTTTTTGTAAATGTCAGTCTCCATCCTGGAATGCTCACATATCCTCCTAACATTAACTGGTTATTTAGCCTATTATGTACAGTTAAGGACATAGGCATGTTATGAATTATAGCTCTTGGATGCCCCCAGTCCCTAAAACCTCCTAAGATGCCAAAATAAATTCCAGGACCCTCATTGTTAGTCTCTTCACCATGTTGTGGCATGGAGAAAGAATAGTTATTTAAATCCGTGCCTAAAGTTGGATCGTCATTGCATCTAGTCATATCAAGTGTATGTTCAGAAAGAAATTTAGCCCATTCTATTTCCTCCTCGATTGATCTAAAAACTCTGCCCTCTTGTCCTGGCATCAGTTTAAAATCAAGAACAATTGCATCATGTATCGGATCAAAATTCTTTCCCCAAAATTCCGATTCTTTACCAATAACTTGTTGAAAAACTTTTGAGATTTCAGATTTACGGGCTACATGCTTTACCAGCACAAGCATCTTGCCTAATGGTGGTTCAACTGAACGTCTGGCCATTTTTCCTAAAGTTGTACCAATTTCAACTTCAATTTTAAATAATTCCTCACTACTGCAAGATCTAAACTTATCTTCTAATTCCTCCAAATGCTCACCTGCTGTTCTTACTAATTCGCGAGTTACTCTGTAATCATACTCATGTAAGCCGTATTCAATTTCTTCAATATCATCTTCTTGGAATTGTTTGATAATAAGAGCGATGTGTTCGACATTTACTAGTCCCTCTAGATCAAATGGTACCATATTTGAATATTTTAACTCAAACTGCGCATCAAGATCATCGCTGTGTTGATATATACTTTCTCTTATCTCTTGAGCATGTTTAAACCTATATATATCAGTAGGTTTAGAATATTCTTTCACTTGTTGGTGATATATTTTTTTAATTCCTTCCTCTGTTTGAGTGAATAAAGCGATATGTACTTCTCCTAAACTGCTGTCATCAATTATCAAAACTGAGTGATCGGGATCATCTGCATCAATACTAATACCAGCACTATCAAAGTTTAAATATGACACTTTATTGCAAATTTCTTTTACAAGTACAATTCTTTCTTCCTCTATTGTGGGATCTTTTTGTGTATTGAGTGTTAAAAATTGATAGAGTTTTAGTAAAACAACAAGCTCATGCTGTTGTAAAATCCTCTGCAAATGAATCTCCCAAGGTTTTTCAAAGTATGCGTAATCATCTACGTTATCACTAAATGCTCTGGCAAACCCACCATAGACTTTTTTGTCCAGCTCACCTTGTGGATTTTGATTTTCAAATCGCGCTCTTCTTTCTTCACTGTTAACTAATAGAAATAATTTTTCTAGATCCGTTGGCTGATTTAATTCATCTGCACTCAAAATATTTTTTGCTTTTTCTTCAGACACAGACATAGCTAGCCCAGCGCCTTCAACTTCATCATTAATATTCATATTAATTAGAGTATATCAAAGATCAAACAAAGTAGAGGATTTAATAACATTAATATACCTTTGGATGATGCCCGACTTGGTCTTCAGCCCATGCTTCAGACACTCCTTCGCATAAGCTCAGTCGGATTCTCAATGGTTCAAACCTGCAAAATCAAACTTCAAATAAAAAAATCCCGTCTGGGATTCTGTTATTGGATGCGAACTGTGGACAGAGTTCGGACTATTTTATCTCATTCAATGGGTTTATAGTTATGCCTAACTTTGCTAACCCACTTCTGTAACCGATCTAGATAAGTATGTTATTATAGATTGATGAACGGTAATAACAATCAAACACAAAGTCCTCCGCTAGCAATAGTCCCGCAGCAACCAATTTCTCATACCCCTTTGGAATTAAATAGTAATTCATCGGTTTCACCTGTTCCAATTGATAACCAAAATACACCTGCTAAACCAAAGGAAAATATTTTCCTGAAAATTTTCAGATACTTACTTGTTGTTTTTTCCATTTTATCGGTGTTTAGTGCAATTTTTGATTTCGGGATTCTCCAACTAATTGGATCTGTTTATTATTTAATAACAGCAATTTTCTTAATAAAAAGGCCGAAGATTGGTTACATCCTTTTTGCTGTTGCTACGACATTGTTTTTCGGGGCTTTAATTGTTTATCGACTTACGGCAATCTACTAATAAACTTTTTTTATCAACCCCAAACTGTTGATGGAGACCGTTCAAAAATGGGCGCGTTTTTTACATAGTTTAGATTGATAGATAGATCTCAATTAGTGTTTTGACTAGGTCAAATGTATGATTGTTGGATGAAAAATAATCCAAAATGCCCCAAATGTAAAAATAAATCTCAAAAAAGAGGTGTCCGAAAAGGTAAAATTAGATATCAATGTCAAACTTGTAAACATTGGTTCCGTGTCAACCGTAGTCAAGAAAAAGTTTCTTCAAAACAGTTACTGATACAACACTTGACTGGAATTTCTTTTCGAAATCTAGCTGATATTCATGAATGTAGCGTGGGAAACGCATACAATCAAGTCAAAAAAGGCTTGAAAGAACTACCTTTGTGCATTGATGTAACCAGATGGTATTGTGAAAAGTTTCAAGGAATTTTGCTAGTTGATGGAAAATATGTAAAAGTCAAAAAACATGACAGAAAAATACCGGTAATATATGGCGTTGATTACAAAACTCATGATATCCCACATTTTAGACTATCTAAAACTGATGATTACCTCAACTGCAAAAGGTTTTTTGAGTCTCTGAAGTTAACGGATTATAGCTTACAAGCTCTTGTTTGTGATGACAACAAAAATATTTACAATGCTGCAAAGTATGTATTTCCAAATGTAGTAATTCAGTTATGTCATGTTCATTTCTTGAGGAATATGAAAGCATTACTAGATCTAGAAAACAACCAATATCATCAAATATTTTTCCCCGTACTGACAAAATTATTGATTGAAAAAAGATCAAAAGTAGATTTCGAAAAAAAGGCCAGTAATTTAATGAAAAACTTTTCAAATGATGAAGTTTGTGTGGGAATATTGATTGAATTATCAAGAAAACAACCATTGTTACAAGGATATTTACAACACAAAGGAACTCCAACAACTACAAACTTAATTGAATCAATGAATTCACATTTAGAAGCACGAGTACGACCACTTAAAGGTTTTCAATCTTTCAAGCATGCCGATCTTTGGCTCAATGGTTACTTTTTGAGAAGACGAACTAAGAAATGGACTGATTGTTCTGGCAAATTTAGAAGATTAAACGGAAAAACGTCACTTGAAATTACTAAAAAACCAGGGATTGATTTACCAGGCTTTTTTTGAAAAAACGCGCCCATTTTTGAACGGTCTCCTT